>Ga0308171_1000195_pt1 | contig 173288 bp, 155 predicted proteins | sample PhyGR1_FD_202135 | JGI IMG/M metagenome (GOLD analysis project Ga0308171, IMG submission 202135) | Phyllosphere microbial communities from UC Gill Tract Community Farm, Albany, California, United States - DLSLSG.R1 | ecosystem: Host-associated > Plants > Phyllosphere > Unclassified | place... | reverse complement strand
GAAAATGATGGAAATATTGAAACAGAAAACTCTTGCCTTTTTTTATCAAATAGAAATACTCTTGTTTTTTAGTACTTTTTCTAAAAATAAATTAGATAGAAGGATTTGTTAAGGAGCGACTAAATAGCTGAAGCTGGCTTAGTGTCATCAGAGGATAATATTAAGAGGAATGTAAATAATTTTGTTTAAAATACTTTTTCCATTTCGCTACCGTATTTCTACTTAGCTTAAAATGATTGGCAAGTTCGGTGTTGTTAAGTTCGTTTTTTTCCTGATAATCTAATATTTCTAATATTGTATTTAGATCATAGGATCTGTGTTTCTGATTAAACTCGGTTGTTTCTTTATCAGACAGACCAAATATGATATTATTAAGCATAATAACATCCAGCATTGATATCTCTTTTTTACTCAGGATATTGCTGCATTCTGTTTTTTTATCAGGATATTTTCTATTAATAATATCTTTATAGATCGTTCTGTATTTTGGGTAGGTTCTGTTCATGTTATTTAGTATTAAGAAGTCAATTTTTCTTGGTGTCTTTTATTTTCTGCAGCTCTGTATTTCACAGTCCATCGGTGTAAAGTCGTTTTGGGAATACCATATCGCTCTATCACTTCATTCATATTTTTCTCACCGGAATCAATAAGATCCACGATAAAATCAATAACCTCTTTTGTGTAGATATTTTTTCTGAACTGCGGTAATGAAGAAGGCTTTTCTTTTTGGCAGGTGTAAAAATTACTTTGCGGAGAGAATAAAATAAGATGCTGTGAATAGATTCTGAAAAAATCGTATTCCAAAAGTTTACACCATTTAAGAAGGAGTTCAGTTTCAATTGTTGCGGACTGATACATTTTTCTGATGCTCTCCTCGGAACAGGAAAAAAAATTACAGATTCTTGAAATATCAATTTCGTATTCATTAACTCTTTGTTCAATCAGCGAGCCAATATTAATGTTTTTAAAGGATGTCATATTATGTTTTTTTTTTATAGTAGTACGTATGTAGTAGTAGTTGTGTCAGTCTATTCCTGTAGTGAAAAATAATTCACATCATGGTTAAAACAAATCTAGGAAGACTTCATTAAAACTAAATTTTTTCAGGTGTTAATTGGTGTTAATTGCTCGTGTTACATTGAAGCATAATTGTTAATTTTATTTTTGTAAGGTGTTGAAGTTGTGTTTTTTGTATTTTGCGTAGTGTTAATTTTGTTAAGTCTTTAATTTTGCCTTTTTTCTACTGAAATTTCGTTTTTCAGGATGCTTTTTTTTGTATTTTAATTGAAAATGATCTCCATGATTTCATAAAAATTTCTGTTTTCAGAGATTTTTTTTATCTTATTTTTTTTAAATTGGAGGTTAGATTACATTTTTGTGTGAAGAAATCGAATCTCACGCTAATCAGCGTATGAAAGATAATTGTATAAACTAATTCAATAGTTGATATTTTGAAGTTAATTAGCTCTTTTTAACATTACTCTTTATTTGATTTTTAAAATTTGTTTAAATAACTGTAAAAAAAGCATTTACATTGTTTTTTTGTTATTTTAGCATATGTACTTTTTCAGGATAATAATGTTGATTGCCGTCTTTTTTTTGATGAACTCGTGTCATCAGGAAAAAGACAATAATTATTTTTATGAGATTAATAAAGAGTTGTCACAGGCGAATCAGAACCGGACGAAAATCTCGGCCATACACCGCAGAGAATTAGAAAAATACCAGAGAACGCAGGAGTTAAAATACCTTTTAAGCAGCAAACTGTCAGAAAACTATCTCATTACCGATGAAAAATCAAAAAAAGTATCGTTAATCTATGAATTGTTAAGAATTAATGATAATGAAAATGATTTTATTACAGCATTCTGTAAGCTTTCTCTGGCTTTAGAATTTGAAAGCACGTCTCCCAAACTGGGACTGCAGTTCCTTAATGAAGCAATCCGAATTGAAGAAAGATCTGAAAACAGAGTATTACTTCCCCATATTTATCATGCAAAAGGAAGATGGTACTATCAGCATCAAAATTATACACTCGCCAAAATATATTTCTATAAGGCTTTGAAAACTTTTAAGAAAGAAGATAAGCTTTATCTGGCCTCCATGTATAATAATTTTGCGTTGTGCGACAACCAAATGAATGATACGGATTCTGCGATTAAACAAACCTGGAAGGGACTTGAAATACTTGAAAATAAAAAAGATCTTACCTCGGAAGAAATGCTTTTTATTTATAAAATGAAAGGAAATCTTGGCTATTTCTATTATAGTAAGAAGGATTATACCAATGCTGAAAAGTACCTGACGCAGGAATTCGACTTTTACCGATACAGTGAAAATTTTGAAGATCAGAGTGTACGAAATGCTGGTGAGCTGCTGGAAATTTATATCAATACCCACCAGAAAAATAAAGAGGAAGATTTTGTTAATTATCTCCTTACGATAGAGCCCAAAATAAAAAATACGGAGATGCGGATATTTTTATGTGAAATTCTCCAAAAACATTTTGCAGATACCAATGATCTTAAGGAATTGAAATCCATTGCCGATAAGCTTGTAACACTCAACAAAACCAGTAACCAGGAAACCTTAGATGATCTTGATAACGTGTCGGATATTCTTAACGGATATATTATTAAAAATATCAATCAGGAATATGATCATAAAATAGAAACACAGGAAAGAAGCAGTGCCCTGTTAATTATACTGGTAATCCTTATGTCTGGTGTTTTTGTTAAAAGTATTTTTGATCTCAGAAGAAAAGGAAAAAGTGAAAAAGCTGTTTTAGAAGGACTTAAAAATACACTCGAAACCAATAATGTAAATCTTGAAAAGGATATTCTGGATAAACAGCAAAAAATAAAAAATCTTCATCTCAATCTTCATTTTAAAATGGAAACCGAAAAAGCTCTTCTTGAAAATCTAAAAAAAATGAGAAGAAAAAAGAATGTTAATGGAGGAGAAACTGTTCGGGACCTATTTTTTCAAATGAGCAACCTCGTTAAAATTGATGGTAAAAATGATGAATTTATGTATGAAAGTTCTGCAGAAAATAAAGAATTTATGAGAATTTTAGCAGATAAATTCCCTCATTTAACGGAGAAAGAATTGAAATTGTGTATCTATCTCCGCCTAAATCTATCATCGAAAGAAATATCAGCACTCAAAAATATCAGACCCGGAAGTGTGAGAGTGTATAAAACGAAAATAAAGGCTAAAATGGGTCTCGAAAAAGAGGAATTTCTGCATAATTTTTTAAATTCAATAAAATAAAGCGGCAAAATCAGATCTTGGAACGGAATTTATTATTTAATACGTAAAGTAATCAGGCTCCGAAAGCTCAGAGAAAATGATCAAATTAGAAAGATCACCTTTAATGAGTTTTTCCTGTATTTACAACACACTAAATAGTAAATAATGAATGAAAATGTACTGGGAATTGTCGCCGGAATCCTGACTTCGGTCGCCATGCTCCCGCAACTCATTAAAGTCATTAAAGAAAAAAATGCTCAGGATTTATCGTGGATTATGCTTGTGGTACTTATTACAGGCCTTTCCTTATGGGTGTGGTATGGGATTATCAAGGAGGAGCTGCCTATTATCCTGTCAAATTCATTTGCCGTGATTTTAAATATTACCTTACTAATCTGTTTCTTGATTTTCAGAAAAAATAGCAAGAGGAATTAGCTTTTAAAATAGTCGTAAAGGGCGAGAAGTTATTGAGCCAATAGTACTTTTAAGGCATTTGTAAAGATCCGTGATAAAAATATTTCGGCTAAAGCCAAACTGAAATTTCGATTTATTTAACGGGCTGAAGCAAGTTTCTATTGATGAAAGTATTGTGTTTAGTGATATTTGAAAATTCGTGGCAAGCAAAAAATAATCAAAATAACAACGCAAACATCTGTGAAAACCTGTGAAATCTGTGGGAAAATATACTTCAACTAAAGTCAGATTAAAATTATTCTTTTATTTAACGGGCTGAAACCCATTTCTATTGATGAAAGTATTGTGTTTAGTGATATTTGAAAATTCGTGGCAAACCAAAAAATCATCAAAATAACAACGCAAACATCTGTGAAAACCTGTGAAATCTGTGGGAAAATATATTTCGGCTAAAGCTAAATTCAAATCATTCTTTTATTTAACGGGCTGAAGCAAGTTTATCTTGATGAAAATATTGTATTTAGTGATATTCGGAAATTCGTGGCAAACCAAAAAATCATCAAAATAACAACGCAAACATCTGTGAAAACCTGTGAAATCTGTGGGAGAATATATTTCGGCTAAAGCTAAATTCAAATCATTCTTTTATTTAACGGGCTGAAGCAAGTTTCTCTTGATGAAAGTATTGTGTTTAGTGATATTTGAAAATTCGTGGCAACAAAAAAATCATCAAAATCACAACGCAAACATCTGTGAAAACCTGTGAAATCTATGGGAAAATATATTTCGACTAAAGCTAAATTCAAATTATTCTTTTGTTTAACGTGCTGAGCCCGTTTCTACTGATGAAAGTATTGTGTTTAATAATATTCGGAAATTCGTGGCAAGCAAAAAATCATCAAAATAACAACGCAAACATCTGTGAAAACCTGTGAAATCTGTGGGAAAATACACATCAACTAAAGTCAGATTCAAATTATTCTTTTATATTTAACGGACTGAAGCCCTTTTCTATTGATGAAAGTATTATGTTTAGTGATATTTGGAAATTCGTGGCAAAGCAAAAAATCATCAAAATCACAACGCAAACATCTGTGAAAACCTGTGAAATCTGTGGGAAAATATACTTCAACTATAGTCAAATGCAAATTATTCTTTTATTTAACGGGCTGAAGCACATTTTTCTTGATGAAAGTATTGTGTTTATTGATATTTGAAAATTCGTGGCAACCAAAAAATCATCAAAATAACAACGCAAACATCTGTGAAAACCTGTGAAATCTGTGGGAAAATATATTTCGACTAAAGCTAAATTCAAATTATTCTTTTGTTTAACGTGCTGAGCCCGTTTCTACTGATGAAAGTATTGTGTTTAATAATATTCGGAAATTCGTGGCAAGCAAAAAATCATCAAAATAACAACGCAAACATCTGTGAAAACCTGTGAAATCTGTGGGAAAATACACATCAACTAAAGTCAGATTCAAATTATTCTTTTATTCAACGGGCTGAAGCACGTTTTTCTTGATGAAAGTATTGTGTTCATTGATATTTGAAAATTCGTGGCAACAAAAAAATCATCAAAATCACAACGCAACCATCTGTGAAAACCTGTGAAATCTGTGGGAAAATACACATCAACTAAAGTCAGATTCAAATTATTCTTTTATTCAACGGGCTGAAGCACGTTTTTCTTGATGAAAGTATTGTGTTTATTGATATTTGAAAATTCGTGGCAACAAAAAAATCATCAAAATCACAACGCAGACATCTGTGAAAACCTGTGAAATCTGTGGGAAAATATACTTCAACTATAGTCAGATCCAAATTATTCTTTTATTAAATGGGCTGAAGCAAGTTTCTCTTGATGAAAGTATTGTGTTTAATAGTATTCGGAAATTCGTGGCAAGCAGAAAATTATAATCTAAAGATCTGTGGGAAAATATAAACTGATCATAGCCTCTTAATAAGAGGCCATTTTGGTTGCTGATTGCTCCTTATCATTTTCCTTACACGTAAAAAGAACCATGTCGTAGTTTTTTTTCAGAAATATAATTTTCCCCCGGATGTTTGAATATTGATACTCTGCATCAGAAGCCGTATATTCTGGTAATCCTGCGCTTTTTTTGAGTTCATAAGTTTTCCCATCAAGATGTACAATTGCCGTATTTTGCGTATTATTAATGGTGACTTCAATTTTTTCACCGCTATTATCGGTGTACACATTTTTTACCAGATCGTCGGTATTTGCAGGGGCTGTCGTTGCGGTAAGCATTTCCGCTTCTTTGGTTGAACTTTTACACGCTGTTATCAAGAGCGTAATGAGCCCTAAAGCGATGAAGAGTACTATTTTTTTCATAGTGATCGGTGATTTGGTGATTCATAAAATATTTGATGTTAATAAGTTATAAAAATACAATAATTTTTATTAACAAATGTTAATTTTTTGTATTATATCATATTCCGTTTTTAAATGACTGACGACATAAAAAAACAGAAACCCGATTTAGGCTTCTGTCTTGGAAAGATTCTGATATTTAACCTGAATTCAGGATAGCAGAATTGTTTATGCAATAGATGATGTAAGCTGAGGGGCTGAAAAATGGAGGTTATGTAAAATGATAAAAATTTAAAATCCTCTCTTCTTTCTTTGAATTTTTGATATCATAACAAAATAAATAACTTAATAAGCTTCCAGCCTCAATCTTCCAGCTACATTTTGTTTCGAACTTAGATTATTTTAGGGTGCTGTAATTTGATCGATGGTAAAAAATGCCTTGGTAGAAGTACAGATACCTCCGGGACACGTAGTTGCATTCCCTGCACTTCCGGGAGTCGAAGATCCCATCATATAATACAGTTTATAAAATGTTTTATCCGTGCTGCTGTTGGTTGTCCAGGAATAAAGACGCTGCTCCGGCATTCCTCCTGCATAGGTTTCCGGATCTCCCCAGGAAGGGTTAGTGTTTGCGCTCTGTATCCTAGCTCCTGTGGTGGCATCTATTAAAGAGGCAGATGAAGTGGCATTGTCACCCGCCCATGCATTGGGAGGAAGTCTTAGCTGATTTTGCTGATAGCCTCCTGATCCGCTCCAGAGATAATGCCCGTTGGAGATAATTTCTACATTGCCCGTCGTGTTATTTCTAATTTGTAGATTAACTTGTGAAAATGCAGAACTGGTAGGAATAAAGGTGCGAACCGAAAATTTTCCGTCCGGTGTCGTGATCTGCAAAGCGTAGCCGGCTCTGCCATTATCTGCAGTAGCAAGTAAGGGTCCCATCACGGCTAGACTTTCTACATTGGCAAGGTTGGTATTTCCACCGCTATTGGTACCCGAAGACGTATTAAATACTCTCCATTCGGTGCCATTCCAGAAATAATATCCCGGATTTAGAGTGGGTCCTGTGTTATACACCAGAAGACCGGTAGCATTGGGATTGGGACTAAGCTGCATGGTCGCCGAAGTAAGCGGGATCCTTGGCCCCAAAATGCCTTTGTTGGAAGAATTGATGTCAAGAATTGCAGAGGGGTTGGGAGAAGTTGTATTAATACCGACTTGCGCACTGGATAAGGCTGTAGCTAATAAAAAGCCAGCCATTAATGTTTTTCTCATAGTTATTAGAATTTTCTGGTTGTTAGTTTTTAAACATATAAGCTTGAAAATGAACTCAATCTTAGAATTTAATCTGTTAAAGATATAAATAATTTTGTTCGGTCTGACATATAATTATGATGAGTTTAAATCTGAAGAAAAGGCACCATTTATGTTAATATTTTTATTAAATCATAGAATTCAAATTGATTTCTATCACAGCGTATTTCCATTAATTTTGGAATATTTTTAATTTTATCTGAAGATCATTTTTGCTTATTTACGGTTGACAATCCGGAACCGAAAAAACAAATTGAGGAGAAAGAAATAAGTCTTAAAAGAGCTTCAAAGCAGAAATCTATTTAAAAGTAAATAAGAATTTCAGAAAAAATAAAAATACTATTCAATACATTGTTTCATTGAATAATTGATATTTTTAAAGCTTTTTTTTAAGAAATGTTTACTGAAAATCGATTAAGCTAATTTAAAGAAGCGTTAAATAATGTTAATCCATTATGAAGGTATATCATTCAAAGTGTACATTTGTGCCTTCAAAATGAGAACGTATATTATTTATTTTTTGACATCGCTTTTTCTGCTTTTCGTAGTGGAAAGTAAAATCAATGTCAAAACTTTGCGAAATGACTATACCAGTCATACGTCTCATACTCCTAAAAGAACCAACCGTTTAAATCAAACCTACGAAAAACTTTCTATCCAGCAGGTTCAGGATGACGCAGGATCTGCTTATTCTTTAGAGCTTAATGAAGAGGATTATCAGTTTTCAGATACCTTGCAGACAATCATTGTTTTTGCAAGCGTTTTCAGTTTGGTCTATATTTTTGGTCTTGAAAATAAAAAACAGTTGAAACCCGCCATACATGGCTTTCTATCACAATTTTCCACTGTTAAAAGATTCATTCTGATCCGTTCTATCAGAATTTAAAAACTCATTTTTCCGTTTGATTTTCTGCTCTTTACGTTGAGCAGAGAACGTTATGCGTTGTGTATGCCGGTAATCATCACTGCGTAAGATCCCTTGTTACCGATTTTCCGATAAAAAAAATAACGATTTAAATATAAAACTCTAATATTATGATGAAAAGAGTTGTCTCAAGCATTATGCTAAGCGCCCTCTTATTGGTTGTTAGCTGTAACAACAAGAAAGAAGAAAAAGAAGAGGCTACGGTATATCCTGTAACCAATCCTGTAAAAATGGATACGGTTATTGATAAGGAATTTGTAGCCCAGATCCGTTCTGTAAAGAATATCGAAGTTCGTGCACAGGAGAAAGGTTTTTTAGAAAAGATCTATGTAGACGAAGGTCAGTATGTTCATCAGGGTCAGACCCTGTTCAGAATTATGCCCCAGTTGTATGAGGCAGAATTATTAAAAGCCAAAGCTGAAGTAGAACAGGCCACAATTGAACTGAAAAATGCAAGTACATTAGCCAGTAATAATATTGTTTCTAAAAATGAAAGAGCCATGGCCGCGGCCAAACTATCTGCAGCCAATGCAGAAGCAAAACTTGCGCAGATTCACTTATCTTTTACAGATATTAAAGCGCCATTTTCAGGAATTATTAACAGATTGCCTTTAAGGCTAGGAAGTCTGGTGGATGAAGGAGATTTGCTGACTTCCCTTTCTGACAACACCAATATGTATACTTATTTCAATGTTTCGGAGCCGGAATATATTAATTATCAGACGAATGTTGCTACAAGAGGCAGCCAAAACGTGAATTTAATTATGGCCAACGGAGATACTTTTCCTCAGACTGGCGAAATTCAGACCATTACCGGAGAGTTTGATAACGAAACAGGAAATATAGCCTTCAGAGCAAAATTTCCAAATCCCGACAAGCTTTTGAGAAATGGACAGACCGGCAAAATAAGAATGACACTGCCTCTTAAAAACGCACTCATTATCCCTCAGAAAGCAACCTATGAAATTCAGGATCAGAAATATGTCTTCGTGGTGGGTAATAATGGGGTTGTAAAGTCTAAAAATATTAAGGTCGCTTACGAACTTCCTGACGTCTATGTGGTGGGATCCGGTCTGGCAACAGGCGATAAGGTCTTGTTAGAAGGGGTGCAGAAGGTAAAGGATGATCAGAAGGTAAAGACAAAATTCCAGGATTCTAAGAAAGTTCTTCAGTCATTGAAATTAAAAGCAGAGTAAAAATTAATGATAATTGATAAAGGATAAATAATGCCGACTCTCTGTCGATCATTTTTTTGTCTATGATCTCTTTTCTAAAAAATATAAAATTACATGTTTAAAAAATTCATTCGCAGACCTGTTCTGTCTATCGTAATCTCTTTGATTATCGTCTTTATGGGCGTTTTATCTTTGGTAAAACTTCCCGTAACGCAGTTCCCGTCCATTTCTCCGCCCAAAGTAAATATTACCGCAGAATATCCTGGTGCCAACAACGAATTGTTGATCAAATCCGTGGTTATTCCTTTGGAAAGAGGTCTCAATGGTGTACCGGGAATGAAATATATGACCTCCGATGCCGGAAACGACGGGGAGGCTTCTATTCAGGTGGTTTTCGATTTGGGAACCGATCCAAACGTGGCCGCTGTAAACGTACAAAACCGTGTTTCTTCGGTGGTTAACAAACTTCCGCCGCTGGTGGTTCGTGAAGGGGTGAAAATTACCCGTGAAGAACCGAATATGTTGATGTATATCAACTTGTATAGTGATGATCCAAAAGCCGACCAGAAATTCCTTTTCAATTATGCAGATATCAACGTAATGTCTGAATTAAGAAGGGTAAGCGGAGTTGGTTTCGCAGACATCCTGGGAACAAGAGAATATGCTATGCGTATTTGGTTAAAGCCTGACAGATTAACGGCTTACAGTATTTCAGCAGATGAAGTAATGGAGTCGTTGAATGAGCAGAGTTTGGAAGCATCTCCGGGTAAAACAGGAGAAAGTTCCGGAAAGCGTTCGCAGTCATTTGAATATATTTTAAAATATCCGGGTCGTTTTAATAATGAAAAGGATTACGGAAATATTATCCTTAAAGCGAAACCAGACGGAGAATTTATAAGATTAAAAGATGTTGCCGATATCGAATTCGGTTCTTCGATGTATGATATTTATTCCACATTGAATGGTAAACCTTCCGCAGCGATCACGGTAAAGCAATCGTATGGTTCCAATGCAAGCGACGTTATCAAAAATGTAAAATCTTTGATGGCTGAACTGCAGAAAACCACTTTCCCGAAAGGAATGCATTACGACATCAGTTATGACGTTTCAAGATTCCTGGATGCATCCATTGAAAAGGTAATTCATACCTTGTTTGAAGCCTTTATTTTGGTGGCAATCGTGGTATTTTTATTCTTAGGCGACTGGCGTTCAACCTTAATTCCGGCCATTGCCGTTCCGGTATCGCTGATTGGTACTTTTGCTGTTATGTCCGCTTTCGGAATTACATTGAATATGATCTCGCTCTTTGCTCTCGTAATGGCAATTGGGGTCGTCGTCGATGATGCAATTGTTGTTATTGAGGCCGTCCACGCCAAGATGGAAGAAAAGCATTTATCTCCGTTAAAAGCAACAGAAGAAGCAATGCACGAGATCAGCGGGGCAATTATTGCAATCACGCTGGTAATGGCATCTGTATTTATCCCGATTGCGTTTATGTCTGGTCCGGTTGGGGTTTTCTACCGTCAGTTCTCGATTACGATGGCGTCGGCAATTATCCTTTCAGGAGTTGTGGCTTTAACTTTAACGCCTGCTTTATGTGCTTTAATTTTAAAAAATAATCATGGAAAAGCGAAGAGAAGAACACCAATTACTATTTTCCTAGATAAATTCAATAATTTATTTACGAAAGGAGCCGGAAAGTATGAAAAAATGCTGAACAAAACGGTGAAGAAGAAAACAATTACGCTTCCATTGTTATTGGCTTTCTGTGCCTGTACATTCTTCCTGAGTAATTCACTTCCATCAGGGTTTATTCCGGCAGAAGATCAGGGGATGATCTATGCAATTATTCAGACTCCTCCGGGGTCTACCTTAGAAAGAACGAACCAGATTGCTAAAGAATTATTAAAAGAATCTGAAGATATCGATGGAGTACAATCTGTTTCTTCATTGGCAGGGTATGAAATCTTGACGGAAGGTACGGGTTCCAACTCCGGAACTTGTTTAATTAACCTTAAAAGCTGGGAAGACCGTAAGGAATCGGCTTCTGAAATTATCGAAAAGCTGGAGCAAAAAGCCAAAAATATTCCGGGTGCAAATATAGAATTCTTCCAGCCTCCTTCTATTCCGGGGTATGGAGCTGCGGGTGGTTTTGAACTTCGTTTGCTGGATAAAGCGGGAAGTGGCGATTATCAGAAGATGGAAAAAGTAAGTAATGACTTTGTAAAAGAACTGAAAAAACGTCCCGAGCTGGGTTCTGCATTTACCTTCTATTCTGCGAGTTTCCCTCAATATATGCTGAGAGTAGATAATGACCTTGCCGAGCAAAAAGGAGTAACGATAGAAAAAGCGATGGATAACCTGTCTACCTTAATCGGGTCAAACTACGAAACAAGTTTCATCCGTTTCGACAGACCATATAAAGTTATTGTTCAGGCAGGCCCGCAATACCGTGCTTTGCCAAGCGACCTGTTAAAATTATATGTGAAAAATGATAAAGATCAAATGGTTCCGTATTCAGATTTCATGCATTTGGAAAAAGTGTATGGTTTGTCGGAGATCACAAGACATAATATGTATAATTCTGCCGAGGTAAGTGGTACTCCTGCGCCTGGCTATAGTTCCGGGCAGGCGATTGCAGCCATTAAAGAAGTGGCAGATAAAACATTGCCTAGAGGTTTCGGTATCGACTGGGCGGGTATTTCCAAAGACGAGGTAAGTCGTGGAAATGAAGCCATCTTTATTTTCCTGGTATGTTTAGGATTTGTTTATTTAATTCTTGCTGCCCAATACGAAAGTTTTATTCTTCCCTTACCGGTAATCTTATCGTTACCGACAGGTATTTTTGGAGCATTTTTATGTCTGAAATTATTAGGATTAGAAAATAATATCTACGCTCAGGTAGCGATGGTAATGTTGATTGGTCTTTTAGGTAAAAATGCCGTGTTGATTGTAGAATTTGCCGTCCAGAAAAAGGCGGAAGAAGGCATTCCGGTGGCGCAGGCTGCCATTGAAGGTGCTGCCATCCGTTTCCGTCCTATTTTAATGACCTCATTTGCATTCATCGCAGGATTAATTCCGTTGGTGATGGCCACCGGACCGGGTGCCACGGGTAACCGAACGATTGGTACAGCAGCAGCAGGAGGGATGTTAATCGGAACGATCTTCGGATTGATGATTATCCCGGGATTATATTACATCTTTGGAACCATTGCCGAAAAATCGAAACTGGCAAGATATGAAGAGGAAAATCCTTTAACTGAACAAACAGAACCTTATCAACACGATGACAAACATGAAGATTTATAATAAATATATAGCAGCCATTGCCTTATCGCTTGTTTTAGCAAGCTGTAAGGCGCCAATGGCGACCGTTATAAAAGATGAGGTAAAAGAAAATATACCTCAGAATTTTAACCAGGAAGAACAACAGACTGATGCGAACAGCAACAGCGGAATGACACCCTGGAGACAGTTTTTTACCGATCCGAATTTGGTAGCATTAATTGAAACTGCTTTAAAGAATAATCAGGAATTAATGATCACTTTGCAGGAAATTGAGATTGCTAAAAGTGGAGTAGTCGCTAAAAAAGGAAAATTAAGTCCCACAGTTTCCGCAGGCGTCGGAGCCGGATTAAGAAAAGCCGGACGATACACCAGCGAAGGAGCCGGAGACGCCTCTACAGAAATGGAACCCGGAAAACCGGTCCCTGATAATTTGGGAAATTTCGAAGGCGGTTTAATGACCAACTGGGAAATCGATATTTGGAAAAAACTGAGAAACGAGAAAGATGCAGCGGTTGCGCATTACCTTTCGACGGTTGAAGGAAAGAATTTTGTGCTTTCAAGTTTAATTGCTGAGGTTGCCGATAATTATTATGAATTATTATCATTGGATAACCAGTTGGATATTATTCAGAAATACATTGAGCTTCAGAAGAAAGCGTTAGAAATATCAAAGATACAGAAAGAAGCGGCGGCAACTACCGAATTGGCGGTGAAAAAGTTTGAAGCTGAACTGGCAAAATCAAAAGCTTCGGAATACACCATCCGCCAGCAGATTACTGAAAAGGAAAATCAGATCAATGCCTTGTTGGGAAGATATCCGCAGCCGATTGTGAGACCAAAAGAAACCTTTATGTCTACAATTCCGCAAACGGTGTATACGGGAATTCCTTCACAGTTATTGGCCAACCGTCCCGACATTAAACAGGCTGAATTAGAATTAAAAGCGGCAAAACTTGATGTGGAAGCAGCTAGAAAAGAATTTTATCCAACTTTGGAGATCTCGGCAACTTTAGGATTAGAAGCTTTTAAACCTTCCTATCTGGTAAAAATGCCGGAATCCATTGCTTATAATTTAGTGGGAGAATTGGCTGGTCCGCTTATTAATAAGAGCGCGATCAAAGCAAATTTCCAAACGGCAGATGCCAAGCAGATCCAGTCCTTGTATGAATATGATAAAACGATTCTGAATGCGTATCTGGATGTGGCCAATTTAATGTCCAAGGTAAAAAACATCGATCAGTATTATCAGTTAAAGTCTGATGAAAATAAAGCATTAGATCAGTCAATAGATATTGCCAACCAATTATTCCGAAATTCGAGAGCAGATTATCTGGAAGTATTAATGAACCAGCGAGATGCCTTAGATGCCAAAATGGAATTGGTGGAAGCCAAAGAAAAACAACTGAGTACGGTTGTTGATATTTATAAAAGTTTAGGAGGAGGCTGGAAGTAGAGGAACTTTTAAATCGTTATTTTTTTTTAAATGGGGTTCAGATCAGATGATCTGAACCCTTTTTTTTGACTTGAAAATGCTAAAGTGAATTCAGCGGCTATTAGTTAGAATACTTAAGATGTGATTGGTGTTTTGTTATGATGATATTTATGTTTAATCTATAATACGTTTACGTAAAAATTCTTAAAAAAGGGTTCAAATTCTGTGATTTGAACCCCAGTATTGACATGAAAATGCTAAAATGAGTCTTAGCGGTTATTAGTTGTTTTTATTATTGAGAAGTAAGTCGGTGCTATTTTTCAACCCTCCAGTGGGTTCCGTTTTTTACAGGCGGATCTCCATCTTCAAGGTTTTCTGTTTTTGACGGGGTTAAGGTTATTTTGTTTACCGTTTCAGGGCTGTTTTCCTGTATTATTCTATTTTGTGCTATTTCACTTATTACGTCATTGTCGTCGTCTTGTCTGCAAGAGTGTAATACTACTATACAAAAGACGATCATTAATAAAGAGATAAACTTTTTCATTATATTTTGCTGAATTAAAGGTTATCCCTGGCCAGGATTTGTTTTGATTTCTGATTTCGAAATTATAGGCTTAATCTGATAAAAAAAAGTACTTATGGTCTGTATTCAGAAATTGAGACGTCTTAATTCATGAATTAAGACGGATTTAAATCATTGATATTTAATAGTTTATGATTTTTATTTGAAATCTGCGATTTGAGTTGATTAATTCAACCCTAAATGATAAATATTAACATATTTTATGTATTTTTGATGTAAATGATTCTCTCATTTATCTACAACGTGTGATTAAAAAACTAGCTTTAGTAATTTTTATAGTAATTTTTAAACTTTCTTTTTCTCAAAAAGAAACTTATAGCGAATATTATAAGATCAGAAAAAATTATGAAAATATTGAAGAAGGAAATTCAAAGGCATTTCCTTTCATCAGATTGTACATCAACAGGGCAAAGGCTGAAAAAAATTATGAAAAACTCGTTCAGGGATATAAAGACGGTATATTTTATACGACCTCAAAACCTGAAAAGTTAAAATACGCCGACAGCATGATCTATGCGGCTAAATTATCTCAAAATTCAGATCTCATTGCCGCTGCCTATATTGATAAAGGAGTTATTTATTACTATAATTATAAAAGATTCCAACCCGCGCTGAATGAATATCTCAATGCCTATGAATATTCTAAAGACAGCGAAAACGAATTCCTGAAATATCAGAATCTATACCATATCGGAGTTGTAAAAAGTTACCTCGGACACTATGAGGAAGCTGCCGGAATATTCAAAAACTGTATCCAATATTACAGTTCAAAGATAAATTCAAAACTTCATCCCAACGAAATTTATAATAATAAAAAAGGATACCTCAACAGCTTACACCAACTGATTATCTGCTGTAGAAATTTAAATCAATTCAGCAAGGCAGATTCTTTAATTCAGAAAGGGCTGACTGAGATTGCCAATAATCCAGACTACAATCAGGAAAAGGGATATTTTCAACTGAATAAGGGGATTTCGGAGTATAAAAAGAATAAATATCAAGATGCTATTTTTCATTTAGAGCAATCTTTGCCGGCTATTGAGAAATGCGGAGATTTTGCCTGGCTTGCGGTGGATTATTTTTACATCGGGAAAAGTTTTTTGGGTTTAGGTAATGATCCTTCAGCCATTAAAAATTTTAAAAAATCGGACTCCATATTTCAAAAAAATAAATTTATTCTTCCTGAACTGAGAGAAAATTATGAGATTTTAATTAATCATTATAAAAAGGAAAAAAATCCCAATCAACAGCTGTATTATACGAGCCAGCTTTTAAAAGCAGACAGTATTATTTCTAAGGATTTTATTTACATTTCATCCAAAATTCATAAAGAATATGATACAAAAACACTGGTAGAAGAAAAAAATAAACTAGAGAAGAAAAACTCTTTCGGAACCGTGGTTATTATTATCTTAATTCTCCTCGCCATTGGCCTTATTGCATTGCTCTTTATCCGATATAAAAAGGAAAAAAGCATTCAGGAGAAATATCAGCTATTAGAAGAGAAACTTCGCCACAGTCCGCCGCTGTCTGCCGAAAAAATAGCTGCTGAAAAGCCCGTTTCCGAAGAAAAGAAAACGTCTTTGGATGGACATATTGTGGAAGAACTGTTAAAGAAGCTTCAGGTATTTGAAGAGAAAGAAAATTTTACACAAAAATCTCTTACTATTAATAAATTAGCCAGTCAGCTAGGAACCAATTCGAAATATCTTTCTCAGGTTATTAATGATTGTAAAGGTTCAAATTTCAATAAATACCTCAGCGAACTAAGAATCAACTATATTACAAGACTTTTGTTTGAAGATAAGCAATACCTAAAATACAATATAGAAACACTGGCCAAAGAATGTGGTATCGCTTCCCGCCAGAATTTCTCAGATCTTTTTACCGAGATTAATGGTATTCGCCCGACTGACTTTATACGAAAACGAAAGCAGGAATTAGACAATGGGAGAGATTTTTCTAAATATAATCCTGTTTCATAATTTTTTAGTGAAGAAAATACCATTATAATTATGCTTTCTATAACTCTTCGTGATGTAAAACTGAAATTTGTGCAATAAATTCCGGATTACTATCGCTCATCGGTTAATTTTTAGTCGAAAATCTCTTTTTCGGGGCTAAAGATATTTATATAAAAATCGAAATTACACTTTTAAATTTATTTAAATTGAATAGTTTGATTAATTAAATTAGTTTTATTCTAAAAATAAATGTTTAAATTTTATATTTAACTGGTTTTTAAATGGAAAAATTATATTTGTATAGAATGAAAGCGTAAAAAGATGAAGCATCAAAAAAAATCATTATCAGAAGAAGAAAATACGATCATTCAGATGAATGAATTCAGAGAAATGATTTCTATTTGTGTTATATTTGGTGATTTGTATAATCCGGGTAATGAGGAACTTAAAATTGAGAATTTACATAATATTGAAGCACTGGCCACTGAAAAATTAAAAGAGCTTAAAAACAAAAAAGAAATACTTTCTGCCGCAACAGAGGTAAGAATAAGGGAATTTAAAGAAATGACAAGACTGACCTCAAGGATCATGGATCTGCTGGAAGTTCAGGAAAAAGAATTAGTAATAGCAGGTAATGAATTCTTCCAAACATCATCCGTTATTTTTTCCTCTGAAAAAACGGTAAATGTTTCCGCTGATGTTATGAGACTTTCTCATGCCAATTTCAATAATTTTAATCATCTCATTATCTCTCTTCAGCAAATTAAAAATTATGATCCTGATGAAAAGGAATTAACCATTTTTTCATTACAGGATAAATTACATCAGCTGGAGGAGAAGAACAGCCTGCTAATTATGGCCTATACTTCTTATTATACAACGCTCAACGAAAAAGATAATATTCTGAAGAGGATGAGTGCTGTTTTCGGTAAGGTCGGACAATACTTGAAATCTATGCCTGGAGATGCCAGTACTCATTAAAATATGGCTATCAAAGGAATCTGATTTTTAATTATCAGTGATTTGCGACTCTCAAAGGTTTGAAATTCATTATTTTAGTCTTAAGAATTACGGACGAAAACCTGATTTTCTTATTGTATACTTGTTAACATTCAAATGAACATTCTAAATCCAGTTATTATGAAAAAGTTTTTATTTGTTTTTATCGGAATCATTATTATTCTCATCATATTTCTGCTGATCAGAACCTACACATATCCTTTTAAAAAAATAAGCAATGAAAAATCAGGCGGCTGGAAGTCGGTTCGAAACGATGCCGCTGTTAAAAGACTGGCAGACGGGATAAAAATTCAGACCATTTCTACTGGCGAACTGGGTGAATTCGACTATTCTACGTTCGGGAAGTTTAAAGATTATCTCAAAATAACCTATCCGCTGCTGTATCAAAATACCGAAGTTGTTGAGGTTAATACTTATGGTTTAGTATTTAAATTAAAAGGCAGCCAGCCCGAACTAAAGCCTGTTTTATTCCTTTCTCATATGGATGTGGTGCCTCCAGGAGATGCTGAGGTTAAAAATAATGATCCCAATGTTTTCAGACCCGACGACAAACCTTTGCCTGCAGTTACAAAAGTGGCTGAAGAATGGGATTTTTCACCATTTTCAGGAGCCGTGGCTCATGGCAGAATCTACGGACGCGGAGCCATAGATATGAAAGGGATGTTGTTCTCCCTTCTTGAGTCTATGAACCATCTTGTCGAGACAAAATATACACCCAAAAGAGATATCTATCTCGCATTTGGCTTTGATGAAGAAGTGAGCGGACGAAAGGGAGCGCTGCAGATTGCCCGATATTTCAGGCAAAAGGGCTTATCTTTCGATGCAGTCTATGATGAAGGCGGACTTATACTAGAAAAAGGAAGCGTGAAAGGTATAGATGCTGATGTTGCTGTGATTGGCTGTGCCGAAAAAGGATTTTTATCGGCAAGAATAAAAGTAAAGGGTTTGGGAGGTCACTCTTCCATGCCTCCACTGGAGAGTGCCATGGGGAAAGCAGCAATTATTATGCAGCGACTCGAAAATAATCAAATGAAACCCGAAATTACCCCGCTTATTCATGATTTTTTTGATAATATTGGTGGATCGATGCCGTTTGCCAACAGGCTGGCCATCGCCAATCAGTGGTTGCTGAAACCTGTTTTATTATCGCAGCTTACAAAAAATAACTCCACGAATGCATTGGTACGCACGACTACGGCTCTCACCATGATGAAAGGCAGCGACGGCCCGAATGTGCTGGCTCCGGAAGTCGAATTTTTAGTCAATTTCCGACTTATTCCGGGGAATACGGTACAGCAGGTTAAAGATCATATTGCGAAAGCCTGTAAAGGATTCGATGTTGAGATTGAAGAGGTGGATAATACCACGGAAGCTTCTCTTGTTTCACCATCGGATACAAAATCCTTTCAAATTATGGAAAAAGGAATCAGGGAGCTGTATCCTTCTGCCATTGTTACGCCTTATCTTACGATTGCTGCTACCGATGCTTATAAATACCAGATTGTAAGCAAAAATATTTACCGGTTTATGCCCATTAAAATTAATGATGCCGAAAAACAAAGCATCCACGGAACCAATGAATACATCAGCATTGAAAATTATATGAAGATGATTCATTTCTTTCAACAGATCATGAAAAACTATGATCAGTAATTAAAAGACATATAAACTGAGACGACGTTTAAATTATAATTGAAAAATGTTTCAGCTTATAACCTGTTTAATGGTAAAAATCTGCTATTTTTTTAACGCAAAGACTTTATTTCTGTAGATTTTAATCAACAACATGGCTTGCTCTAAACCTTCAAGGTTTTTAAAACCTTGAAGGTTTGCCGGATATTTAAAATTTTAGAAAAAAGAAATTTAACACGTCGAGTTTTGTCGCTTTCCCCTGTTAGCTTTGTTTTATTAAAACATCAAAGCAATGGAATTACCGTTTTACATCAGTTTCAGAACATTTGAAAAAGACTATTACGACAATCTTGAAAAGTGGTTTGAGCATTATGACAATGCCAGTGAAATCGACTTTCTGAAAAGTCAGTCTGAATTATACCGGCCTTATCTGTGCTATAATTTTTCAGACAATCTCCTTCATACAGACGCTGTCATAAAGGTTAAAAACTGTTTTTTTCCTTACTTTGATAATTTTGGAATTTCTTTCTGCATAGATTATGAAAACGGGAAACAGACCAAGGCACTCAAAAACGGACTGAATAACAGGTCTGAATGGAAAACCATTACAATGATGGAATATGCTCAGCATATTTTGGATAAGATCAATACTTATTTTCATAAAAAAGGACTGGACCGATCCAAAGAAAATGTGCAGGATTACATTAATCATTATGAAATTATTTCCTCTAATGAACAAACGGGATATTGCCTGAATTATGAAGAACACCAGAAGACGATTCCTTTTCTGAAGGCTTTTCTGCCAACTTATGGTTGTACGGCAGACATCTCTTTATACAGAAATTTTCATTTTTCTATGGTGAGAATTGCAGAGTTTATTGATCAGAAATTGAAAGCTGTGGAAGCCTATGAATTCAGCTCGTTCAGTATTTTAAAATCTGAAGCAAAAATTACATTGCATATGAGAAACCATACTTTTCTAACCATTTGTAACTAAACTTATACACCATTTATCATATATTATTATATTGTATGGTCTGAAAAGCATTTGCTTATTTTCAGACCTTAATCCCGGCATTGGCCGGGATTATTTTTTTTTTAGAACTTTTTTAAATTAGTCAAAATGAATTTCATGTTGGTTGTTCCGAAAAGGGCGAAAGGCTATTGAAACAGTAGAACACTTTGAGGCATAGACGCTCTATCAAAGAAATTGATCATCAGCATGATAAAAGACACCATTGATTTTATCTTTGCATCTTAGAGCCCGTTTAAATTTTAATATATCATTTTAACGCAAAGTTTTATTTTAAATGTGAAAATATTCAAATGAGCAAAAAAGAATCAACCAATTGATTTGATAAAGCGTATTTTCAAGCTTCGCGAAGCAATTCATTTGTCTCTGCCCTCTAAAAATCAGTAGAAAATAAATAAAATCATTACGTTAAAAAAACATTGAATTTTTATAATGTAATAGGTTATAAGCTGAAATATTTTTCAATTATAATTTTAAACACACTCTTAAAAACAGATAATTTTTTATTAAATCTTGCGGCCTTGTGTTTTTCAGATAAAATTAAACTTGCTCTTAATTCTTTTTTTACCGTGAAATATCAAAAAAACAGATAAAAATACGCTCAAAACTGCCTGAAAAATGGATAGATTGAAACGTCTTTTATTTATTCCTTAACCCAGATCATGAACTTTTTTACTTTGTACTGAACAGTAATATTCTGGATGCAGTTTTTTGAATCTTTACTGGTTCTGATCGCCGTAATTTTTATCTTTTTACCCGCAATAAACTGGCAAAACTGATCAAATGGAATCAGCTTTTTATCATTGCTAACCACCGGAATATCGTATTTCCCACAAAGATAGTCTTTGAAATCATCTTTGGTTTTTACTTCTGCCGCCACTTGCTGTAAAAGAATTTTTAACTGCTCATTTGAAATTTCGGGAGCCTTTTTTTCTGCAAAAACAGAATCTTTTTTGGAAGCTGACTTAGGCGATACCGGAATATGCTGCATCATGTCAACCAATGGATCTTTCTGTGCGGTTCCCATGGGAAGGGAAAAAGCAGTGTGAGGTCTTTCAAATTCATAGGATTGAATGTCTATTTTTTGTCTGGCATTAATGGTTTTAGGAGCCACATAAATTGTTTTAACAGCAGTATGTTCCACATCACCATTCACAATAAGGGTAATTTTTTTATCCCCTACAGATTTAAAAATATAAGAAGGGCTTTTTCCTAAAGCATCTGTTTTTGTTGTCTCTCCAAAGCTCCATTCCCAGGATTCGCCGCCTTCTTTTATCGCGGTAAAAGAGACACTTTCTCCTACCTTAACGACATTAGGACTAACAATAGTGGGAAGATAGCCAAGCTGTTGACTGATGCTCGAGATGGTGACCATTTTTTCGTGGACGCAATTTCCGTTGATCTTTAGTTTAATGAGATATTCTCCCGGTTTTTTATAAGTATGTATCGTTCGTTGGCGTATATCTATAGCTGTGCTGTCTCCAAAATCCCATTCCCACGATTTGGCTCCCGGCGTATTGTCATCATATTCCACTACATTATTGATCATGTAGTCATCTGAGTGAACAATAAAATTGGCATTTTCGCAATCTACATGACGAGTGAACTGGTATAAAAGAAAGAGTAGGCTGAGGAGTAAAAGGATTCCCAGGCTTATTAAAACCCTGTAGTCCATTAGGTTTATGGAATTTTTTTTCATCGTGCTTTTTTGTGAATTTACAAATATATATAAAAACATTATAATAAAAAGTGATTGGAATTCGTTTTTTTTTATAAATTTGTTACAGACACACACCCGATGATGAAATACAATACTAAGCATAATCCTTTCCTGGGATTTCTTTTACTGATTACTTTTACAACCTCCTGTAATAGCAAGAAATATATTTCAGACATTCCTTACCGCTATCATGATATCGAATTAAATAATGATTTATTTGTTCAGAAAGGGATTGAAGAAAAATATTCAATTGTTGATGATAACAATGAAAAATTAAGCGATGAACAATTGAGAATTAAAGAAAAATATTCTATAATTCTTAAAGTGTTGCCTAAAGAGATCAGTAATTACAAATTTTACAGCTATATCGATCAATGGCTGGGAACTCCCTATAAGCCGCAAAAACTCGAAGAAAAAGTAGGAGCAGACTGTTCTTATTTTGTTCAGGCACTATACAGCGATGTTTTTAATATTACTTTTTCAAAAACCCCCGATGGTATTTTTAGATCAAAATCTATTCAGCTTTTTACAGGGAGAACTTTTTTGAAAGAAGGAGATCTTTTATTTTTCAGATATGATAAATTTAATCCGATCTCAGATGTTGGAATTTATTTACATAACGACAGGATTTTGGCATGTACCGTCAATGGATTGAATATCTATGACTTTAACGATGAGTATTTTCAGTTGAGATATGTGGCCGCCGGAAGATTAAAAACCGAAAACAAATAAATATGGAAAGGCTTACCGATCTCATACTTGCCATAACCTCTCTGAAGCACGATATCCGGGCGGAGGTGGTTATCAATGATTTGTTAAAGAATAATGATATTGCAGAATCTGAATATGTCATTTCAAAAGCCGGACAGTTTTCCAGAGCCTACCGATTCGATATTCTGGACGCTTGCATAAAAGATTATAATCTGGAGGCAACTCAGATGCTCGAAATCTCTCTTTCCAGAGATGGTATCTACGATATGCTGCCTGAAAATATAATTCATAATACCAAAAATGATACTCCTGAAAAAGAAGTGACTGTGATGCTGCAGGAATACAGAACGCAAAAAAAACAGCAGAATGCAGCACGCACCTTCTTTCAGCCCTTTGAGGACGAAATTTTCAAATATGGAGTGACGGCAGAAGGTTTTGAAAGGCAGTTTTTATCTGATCTTAACGGTGAAAAGGTAGCAGGACTTTTTTATGAGTTTTGGGGAATTGAAAAGGGTTTTCCTGAAATGTTGATCTCAAAATTCATAAGAATTTTACCGTTTGCCTATAAAATTGTAGGAGATATTGAATTAGCCTGTGAAATTCTTGCCAGCCTTCTGGATGAAGATGTTGTCGTACATCATAAAACGCATCAGAAATATACAGATAGGGATGAAAGCATTTTACTCGGAAGCAGCAGACTGGGGCTTGATTCTATTACCGGAAACAGCTATGATGACTACTCAAGTCATTTTAATATTCAGATCGGACCATTAAAAAACTCAAGTTTTAGAGAATACATTCATGAAGGGAGCAAAAAGAGATTTCTGGATCTTTTTTATGATTATTTTTTTCCGATAGAAGTCGAATTAGAGACCCTGATTCTTTTACCGGAGGAAATTCAGAATTTTAAATTCAGCGAACTCGAAAATTCAGTTTTAGGATATAATACAAAAATATGATGCAGTTAAAAAAATATTTTATCAATCTTTTGGAGCCAGAAGTACTGGCTGCCGGTGCAATTCTTTTGGCGATGATTATTATCCTTACCATGATCTTTTCTCAAAAGACCTCAGAATTTAAACAGAGATACAAGTCAAGGTTTTATATTTATTGCTTTTCTTTTGCTTTTGTCTATTCTGTTATTGCCTTTTTGGGCTACAATAAACTTTTTTTTGATAATAATTTATACGAATTTATTTTTTATCAGATCAGTTCATTGATCATGGGAATTACGCACTGTATGATGTACCGTTCTTATTTCAGTAAATTCAGAAACAATAATTCCGGGATGGAATATTTATTCGCTGTACTTACCGTTACTTATTCCGTGATTCCGTTTATGCTGATCTATACTTTTTTAAACGGAATTGATTTTCTGTTCCTGATGTTGGGGCACTACATTATTTTTTTTCTCCCCACATTTTTGAATGATACGTTTAACAAGGCAATGGCCATCCCTCCCAAAATTTATAAAACCTGGCAGTTTCCCCAAAATTATAAACAGGATTCCGGACTTGAAGAATGGGAATGGAAAAATATGGTGGTGCTCACCTATATCATGGATAAAGATAAGGAAGCTACAAAATATAGCATATACAGGGCAAAAGGCCCCACAAGAATAGATTTTGGAAGACTCTTTTATAACTTCATTATAGATTACAATGAAAAACATCTCAATGATCAGATTCAGATCAAAGATGATAACGGACTTTTCAACTGGGTATTTTTCCTTCAGCCCAAATGGTATGAAAGCACCAAATATATTGATCCGGATCTTACCCTGTACATGAATGGTATTGAAGAAAACAGCGTAATCTTCTGCATGAGGACAGAACAGGTAATGGGCCCGAATAAAAATCTTCAGAACAGAGATACGGACTTTGAATATACAGAAGAAAAAGACAAGAAAAATTCTGAACTAAGTCAGGAAAAGATTAAAGATGATAAACAGACCGTAGCCGAATATTATATCCGTGAATAATATGTATAAAACCTGCCGCATCGCTCCCGGTAAGGTAAGCCTGAAAGACATTGCGAAGCTTTTTGAGCTGGATCCCGCAGAGCTGAGGTGGTTTCATAATCGGTTTTGTCCTGAGCATGATCTTATAGACCCTGATATACAGGCTCATGTAGAGGTGATATATATTCCGGTTCCGGGTACAGAAACAGGATATTATAAAAATAAAAAAAGAAGTAAGCCTTTATACAGAAATCCTTTGAGCCTTGAGAATGGAAGGAAATTTGAAAAAATGTACGGCATTATGCAAAAGGTACAGAATAAAGATGGCGAAAAAGAGGAACTGTATTACAGCATGAAGGTGAAAAAAAAGGAGCGCTGTAGAGTAAGCCTGATGAGAAAAGAAATATTCCTTAACCAGAAAAGACCGGATATGGTAATGGAAAAAATTGCAGATGAGGTGGGAAGTATCTTCTATCCTTTAGAATTGGAGCTTTTTGAAAATGGAATGCTGAAATTCATTGATAATTTTCCTGACATTCAACAGAGATGGAAAGCGAAAAAGCACGAACTGTTATCCTATTATAAAGGTGAGGTCGTTAAAAAACTGATCGATAATCTGGAAGATCAGTTTGAATTTAGAGGAAAAACGCAGCGTGGAATTGTCGACAGCCTGTTTTTCGTGTTGTATTTTTTTCCTTTATATGAAAAATTTACAGAAGATGGAACCTGTAGTTTTAGCCTGCTGATTCCTGTTTTTCCGAAAGGAATGCAGGTGAGATATAAAATTACAATGATTTTAAATGAAGAAATAAGCGATGAAGGAAAATTTATGATTACTGCGAAAGGTATATATACCGATTCAGATGATGAAACTGAAATGGGCGCAGATCAACCTTCCGGGACACTGGATCTTACCTACTGCCTGAATGCATTGGATAACAGCATATCGAGTATTGTGGGAACAATAGATTTTAAAATGAATGATAAAGAAAAGATCCTGTCTTTTGAATGTTATGAAACAGAAGATTAGGAAGATTAATTAACAGATAAAAATCAACCGTATGAGCGAAAAACATCTTGTTTGCCGAGGCGCAACCTGCCAATGTAATTTTGGGACGACACCGGATACCCTCAAGGTGAATACCCAAAGCAAACGCTACATCAATGATAAGGATGGAAAGAAAAAACTGACCGCCACACACAAGGATATCGGGAAAACATTCGAAAATAATACTTTCGGGAGTTGTGCTAAAATGAACAACAATCCCTGTCAGGTAATCGTAACAGAGTGGAGTGGATATTATGAGAATATAACCCTTGAAGATAACAAAGGCCATATACTTTTGGAAGACAGCAAAGCTACCTGCCCAATGGGATCCAAAGACTGTATTAAGATCATCGATCACGGACAGATCTGTGAAGTTACCATTCAGAATATCAAAAATACAGATCCTTATGTAATGGCTGAGCTGTGCCCGTTTTTTGATTTTTTGGAAACTGCAAATGAGCTGGAAATGAAACCTGATGAATATGATTATATATAATCTATAAAAAGAGCTAAGCATATGGGTAAAAGAGGAATTTCTCAAATTAAAGGACCTAAAGAAATTCATTTGGGGGAAAAGGTATTTTACGAGGTGAGCCGGATTTATGATCTTGCTGACAAATCTGGAGTTGAAAAAACACAATGGAAATTGTATGTATGTGATGAGCGGGTAAAAGGTGGCTGGCGTGAATTAAAACGTAAGTACAATGATTCTCAAAAGATAGGAAATCGTGTTCCACTACAGATTACAAACCAAATGCTTGTAGGAGAGTTGCTTATGTTGGAGGCTTATATCTATGCACCAGAAAGAAAAAGCCCTCCCGGATTAATTATTAAGTTGCTACCAGGAAATGATAAGAAAATAACCAGAGTAGACCTTTATAAAATAGATGATACTCCCATCAAACAAGATACTATTCTGAAATATAATCAAAGTATCAAAGTGAAAGTGTATACGCAGAATATGCCTGGTGAAAAGATGAAGTTAAGTTTATATGAGGATGACGTAAATGGTGGTGGTCATAGTAAAAGAAATGAAAAGAACAAAGTCGCTGAAATAAAAAAGAAGTTGAATGCAAAAGGTTTCTTATGGCATGAATTTAAACTAAATCCCGATTTTGCTCAAATTGCTAATGCAATGAAAGATGGTAGTCATGATAAACTTCATGAATATTATATAGTTGTAGAAACTGCCCAACATAAATCTGTAAGTAAAAATGTTGAGGTAGAAAACCCTGATTATGTGAAAATACAGACGGTAAGCAGTAGTGGGGTTGATACTAAAAAGACCTATGGGGAGACTGTTATAGAGGAGATCGTTTTGACTGTAAAACTTCAACATAAAATAGGAATTAATCCTCCTGTGGATAATGGAGATAAACCTGTATTGGTGAGTATTGAGCCTGTAGAGAAAGAGGAGAATGATAAAGATTGCACATGTTTTTGTACTAAGGAAATTTCTTCTGAAATTTTAAAAGAAATGGTAATTGCAATGAGAAAAGCTACTTTTGATGAGTCTGGTGAAAATTTTTATAAATGGAATAAAGATCATTTATTTACCGCAGGGCATGAAACATTTACAGATAGATCATATACCAAGTTTGCAGAGGTATTACAACATACATTTAATAAGTATGATATAACTTCATGTATTAGAAAAATACATTTTCTCGCTCAATGTTATCACGAAACAGGTTCTTTTATGAGGAGTGTGGAAGGAAATATAAATAATAAATTTTCTTATGACCCATATAGAGGGAGGGGCTTTATCCACCTTACATTGTTAGGGAATTATCAGAAATTTAAAGACGATTCTAAATTTGATGTTGTAAGTACCCCTACATTAGTTTCAACAAATATTGAAATAGCAGCAAAATCTAGTGGATGGTATTGGAAATATAATGATAAAGGAAATATTAATCCTTTTGCTGATAAGGATAGTGTTTTTGATACTTCAAGATTAGTTAATAAGCCTAATGCAACAAAAATTTCTTCGATAAATGGCTATAACCAAAGAGTTAATGCTGTAAATGCTCTAAAAATAGTTTTTAATTATCCTCAAAATTGCTGTAGCTTGATTAAGGAGGAAACGAGGAATGAGGAAATATTATGCCCTAGTGGCTCTACATATTGTATATGTAACAGTACAATTACTGTTGAAAATGGTTTTATAGAGCACTCTAAAATTCAAAAAGATCATATAACAGTTATTGAACATGGTTTTTTTAGAGATCCTAAAACAAGTATTCAAAAAATAATATTACATAGAACAGCAGGAGGGACAATGCAAGCTTGTAAAAATGTTTTCAAAAATGGAAGAAGAAATAGAAGAGGAGGGATTGACCATTATGGTACACATTTTATAGTGGGCAAAGATGGATTAATAGCGCAAACTGCTAGTTTGGCAAAAGTTACTTGGCATTGTGCCGGCTGGAATTCGAAGACAATAGGTATTGAGGTTGTAGGATTTGCAGTTGATAAAGATGGAAATCCAACATTAGGGTTAGCTGGTCAAAATCCTGTTACTGGTTGGGAAGATCTTACGGTTATACAAGCGAAGTCTGTTGCTTGTCTTGTAAAAACTCTTCTAAAATATTATAGTTTAGACAGTAGTAAAATTGATTGTCATGAGCATTTGGCTCCGAAGCAAAGGGGTGAAGGACAAATTGTTTTTAATGCTATAAAGGAATACTTATGATAAAAAATATGATTTTAAGATTATTATTGATCTGTTATATTTTTAACTCATGTAATGGTCAGCAAAGAGAGGAAAAGCAAAATGAAAAAAATTCAATGTACTCAGCAAAGTGTGAAGGTACATATTCCACAGGAAAAAGTGTTACAGAGGATGAAAAAAATTGGAAGCTTTCGAAAAGTGATATCCTGTCTATAATTAAATTATCTCAAGAAATAGACGAGCAAGATATACATTTCTCATATCCAGTCACTCCATGTATAATAGATATTAGTCATTTTAATGTAAATGGCAGGTTTGTAAATCTTAGGATCAATGGCGGCTCATTTTTATCTTTAACTGAAAATGGTAAGACAAAAATTTTAGGTTGTGATGATCCCAAATGTAAGAAGTATTTTATTTTGCCTAAAGAAGAAGTAGATGATGATAAGTTTGATTTTAAAAAAAAATTAGATGGTTATAAAATTGATAAAAATAATGATTCCATTGTAATTAAAAAGATAAATGAGAGTGGTGAATCTACTTTAAATATTTATAAAAATAAAAAAGTAATATTAACTAAAAACTTTTCATCTGATAGGCTGACTATAGATTTAAATGTTAAATATAATCAATTATTCAACCTAAAATTAGAATATAAAGATCAATATGGAAACACTTTTAGAAAAATTACGATTCCAATTTTTTTTAAAGAAGATAATTTTTATATAGAAAAATTATTTATTGAAAGTTTAGCTCTTAGTGCAGAAACAGGAAATAATGAATTGTCTTATAAGGAGAAATTGGTAAAGATAAGACTGAAAGATTTTGATGTAGATAAATTTTTAGAATAAAAAAATATTATTTGAATTACATTTAAACCATAACCTTTAAAAAAGATGCAGTAATGATTAATAATAAAAATAACCCTCAATAAAAAATACTAACAAAAATAAATACAAATCTAATGATAGAAAAACTAAATCATTTCCCGGTAAACTGGATAGACGGGATGAAAATTAATAAAAATCACTTTATCGATGTTCAAAACTTTGTGAACGATACGGTGAGAGATTCCGTAGGAGTACATACTTCGATGATTAATTATGGACTTCTTCCCGTTGAAGATTCCATAAAAATGAGCCTTGTGATAGACAATCACAAATTGTTGAGAATAAGAGTAGACGAATGTCACGCGATTACGCCCAACGGGTCGCGAATAGATATCGGCAGGGGAACCTCCGAATCCATGAATTTATCAATTCCTTATCCGGAAGCCACGTATGAAATTAAAGACAACCAGATCATGACCCTGTTGGCGTGTCTTTCAGTGAATCATTTTAAAAGAATACCCTTTGGAGAGCCGGATCCGGAAGAAAATCCGCCACGCTATCCCTATACACAGCCGGAATATACGCTGCATCTTATTGCTGAAAACGAATTGGGAAAAAAACTAGGGTTTGGAATTAATTATTTAACGATTGGTAAAATACTGGTCAATACCAACGAATCCAGAATTGATGAACACTATATTCCACCCTGTGTAACAGTCTCCGGACATCAGAAACTGGAGGATCTCTATCTTGAAATAGATCGGTTTTACGGGAGAATGGAGTCTTATGCCGTTCAAATACAGCAAAAAATTCATTTAAAGAAGCAAAGCAACTCCCTGGCCTTGATGATGCAGTATGTAGCAGATAAAACGCTGACTTATTTAGGTGCAGAAATCAATAAATTCCGGTGGATGTCGCGCCATGTTTCCCCTGCTTTGATGTTTCTTTCGGTGGTGGGAATGGCCAGGGTACTGAAAAACTTTATCGATGCCAGATCTGGAGCAGGAAAAGAAGAACTGTTGAATTATTTTGCAGATTGGTGCAATGTAAGCCAGGGACATTTCGAATCAATTTTTACAGAAGTAATTAATTTAGATTATAATCATAATGAAATTGGCCTCACGGTAGAGCGGGTGACAAGATTTATGAAAACCCTGGAAGAGTTGTTCTCTGTGCTTAACCGTCTGGACTATATCGGCAAAAAACGGGACGGAAGTATTTTCGTGTCAGAAAATACAGACGACAGAGACAATGTGGTTCATGCGAAACGAAGCAGAACATTTTTGGCAGACTAATGATATAAAAATACAAACATAAAGATGGAAGTTTTAAATAAAAAAGAGCGTACTACAGCATTTTCATTTTTCATTTTATTCTTTTTAGTTACAGTTATTGTTCTGGTAACGGCCGTTTTCTTTAATGCTTATTTTCCTTTTAAAGAAAATAGTCTGCTGAAGACTGAGAATGCAAAGATGAAAAAAGAAATGGAGATACAGGATAAGTTTTCTTTTCAGCTGGAAAAGGTGAAATATGCGGTAGATTCTATTGGTATCCCGGGGCAAAATGATTTTTTTAATGAAAAACTGGGCCTGTCTATTCTTGCCGATATGTATAAGCAATTGCCAAAAGAAAAGCTGAAAAATAAAGTCATGTATAACAATACCATTATGACTTTTAAAGAGCTTATTGATGCTAAAAAGGAAATAAAACAGCTTTCTGGAAATCAGGCGACAATGGATAGTTTAAGTAAAATAAACGTAGCCTTAAAATCCGAATATGATAAAATGAGAACCGATCTTCAGGTTTGCAGACAACTGTATCAGGCACAATAATAATGATGAAGTTTACATTTTTTTTGAGTTTCTTTTTTCTAAGCATCTCCTGCCTGGAGGCTCAGCAGCAGAAAACCCGGGATACAGTTGAGAGTAAGGTCAATTTCGATTGCGATATTCTGCAGACTAAGCAGAAAATGGAGCATCAGTTTTTTGCAAGTACTGCTCCGATATCTTTCAGGATAAATAATAAAGAATATGTATACGCCAACTTTCAATTCGGAAAAAGAAAAGATAAAATCTTTATGTACATCCGGATTGCGGATAAAAATGTATGTATCGAAAAAGATAAGGTTCTTGATATCTATTTTAAATCCGGTGAAGTCGTATCCTTTAAAAATGATTTTGCCCTGAATTGTGAAGGATACTTTGCAAAAGAGCTGACAAAGAAAGAGTATTTAAAATTACAGGAAAACGAAATTTCCTTAATGAAAATATACGCTTACCAGAGAAATTATGAATGGTATGTAAGTGAAGTCCAGAATCTGGAAATTAGTCATCAATTAGATTGTCTGGCGGTTTACAAGGTGAAAAAATCTGAGGAAATAAAATTAAAAAAGAACATGAAAAAAGAAAAAAATGAGCCCGATTCCGGAACTTAATCTTGGACTGGGGATTATAAAAGATCCCTATTCAACAGGATCCCGCGGAGATGGAGAAATTATTGTTCGAACCCATTCCGGTTTGAGTAAGCATACCATTTTAATGATCATCTCCGATCAGGAGGCGGGAGCTGTTAAGCTGAAAATGGCGGAAAAAGAAATAGAAATCCCCACCTATAAATTAACGGTGACGGATGATAAAACCAACGAAACATCGGTTTATCAGGTAACCAGAGATATTTTAAACTTTACAAAAACAAAAACCAGAAGGAGTATTTTTTCTTTTTTAGGTTTTAAAAAGTTCGACAAAATATCCCATTTGTATGACAGTTTATCTTATGAACCGGCCTTGGAATATATTGAAAGATTTGATATTTCAAGACATCGGAAATTATCTCAGGATGAGCTGATTTATCAATTAAAAAATGAAGAGAAAAATATAATGCTTTACGCAGGAGATATGAATGCGTTTAAAAAGCCTGATGAGGTTTTTCAGTATTTCATGGTCGCTGATAAAGATAACGGCAAAAGCTTTATAGGAGATATTCTGTACCGAGAAAAACTTCTGAAGCTTACACCAAAAGTAGAACTACAGATCATCAGGCGCAAAAAAGTTCCGAAAAACTTTGAATATGATGATCGGGGAAATATAAAAAGAACCATTTATATATAATCAATCAGATGAAAGGTATTTATTACAAGATCCCAATAGATTTTGAAGGGATTATACAGAAAAAAGAACCGGAAAAGATCTCCATCGACCCCTCGGTTAGTCAGCAGATTTTTCTCCTGGCCACTACTGCTTTGGGAGAATGTAAGTTTGATGAGACATTTGGTACAGAGATTTGGGAGCTTGATTTTGATTTGCTGAAAAGCGATAATCAATTGAAAGAATACATGGCCAACGCCCTGAAAAATGGCGTGGCCATGCATGAAAAAAGGCTTGTTCTGGAAGATGTAGATGTTTTTGTGAGCGATTATAATCTGGGAACTTCCGGGAGAAAGAGAATTAAAAGAAAGGTGATGATATCTATAAAAGGATTGGTTCTGGAAACCAACAGACCTTTTCTTTTTCAGAACGCATTTTTTGTAGGACCGCTTTCATATTAATAACGGCATGAATCAGGATAGAATAAAAGACAGAATACTGCGAAGAGCAGCCCGGATGTGGGGATACAATGAACTTGAGGCCGAAACATCTTTCGATCCCATTGTCGGATTGCTGCTTTCTGCAACCGCTTCAGAACTTGAGAAGCTGAGTTTCGAGCTGGAAAGTTCACGTTCCCGGATTATTGAACGGATTCTCGAGATCATGTTTCCTGAAGAAGTGTCAGGAGTAGTGCCTGCCAGATCGATTATTCAGGTCTCACCACTGGAGAATAATGAAAAAATATCACGTTACACTCATTTTAAAACAACCAAAAGAATTCAGAATGTTTTTAATCCTACTGAGATTAATAATAAAGAGATTTCCTTTTGTCCCGCCATTGAGATCCCTTTAACAATGGCCAATGTAGAATATATCGCCTACGGAAACAGACTCAACAGGGTGGAAAGTTTTTTTTTCAGTGATACCCTCTCAAAAAGTGAAAAACATTTTCCCTCAGGAGAAATGTGGATAGGAATTCGATGTTCTGAGAAAACGGATATAGAAAATCTGATGTTTTATATTGATATCAACAATAATTATCAGAAAGAGTTATTCTTTTATTATTTAAAGCAGGCTAAAATATATATTGGGGATCGGGAGCTAGCCCTTCATGAAGGGTACAATAGGGAGCAGAAAGAAGTAGATCTTGAAAATATCATCACAAAAAATTATTCAGATTTACAGCATGTCTATAATGAGGTAACACAATATTATTCCGGAAATTTTTATACGTTGAGAGATAAAATCAGCTATAATGAACGATGTCAGAAGAGTGAACTCTTTAATGAATATTTTATTGAAAATGAACTTTCAAAAAACGATGAAATTTTCTGGTTAAAATTTAAATTCTCTGAAGCAGTGGTTGGTGAAGTTCTTGAAAATGTAAATATTGCACTCAACTGCCTTCCTGTGATTAATATTCATAATACAAAATACCATAGAAGGGTCACCGGAAGACTGAATATTATCCCGATCGATGCAGACGATTATTTTATGGATCTGGATTATGTTCGGGATGACCGGGGAAATAGGTTGGATATAAAAGATTATTCTGCAGAAAAATCAAAAACTACAGCCTTATTGAGAAGAGGCGGAATTGCCAGATTTGATCAGAGAGGAGCCTCTGAACTGCTGCAATATCTCTTAGAATTAATTAAAGATGAAACTGCTGCCTTTTCAGGAATCGGAGGAGATTCTGCCACAGAAACTCTGAGACAGATTAATCAAAATATGGCCGCATTGCACCAGCTGGCCAAAGAGAAGAAGTTTTCGCAGGTTAATAACCCTTATCTGGTGATTGAATCCGAACAGCAGAATGCCGACATTCCTTGCAGCATATCTTATTGGCTGACCATGGCAGAAGACGGAAATGACATAAAGCCCGCAACAGTGCTCACCGTAGAGAATTTTGAAAAGGCAGTTCTGGATAAAACGGCAGTCATGATTAAAGCGTCGGCAGGAGGGCGAACGAGCCTTTCGGCACAGGAAAAGATCCTCGAATATAGAAATTCTCTGCTTACAAGGGGAAGAATTGTTACCGTGGCAGACATTAAAGCATTCGGAATGAGCCACTTTAAAAGTACCGTGAAGGATATTCAGGTTCAGAAAGGGACAAAAAAAGAGGTTTCGTTGAAGGGCGGATTCAGCAGAACCCTCGATGTTTATCTGGTCAGAAATTCTGAAAAAGAACTGAAAGACACGGAATGGGAATTTTTAAGGGAAAGTTTTATTCTGAAATTAGAAAAAAAATCGGCAAATATATATCCATACAGAATTTTTGAAAAGTGATGAAACACTTTATTATTAATATCATTAAATAAAACACTATGTTAACAAACAAAGGAATTGGTGGAAATGAAGTTCCATTCGATGCAAGTGAGGCGATATTCGAAATCCCTCAAAACAGAACGCTACTAGCACAGAAATTAACGGCACATGATCCCGTGAAACCGGAATTGGTCGAAGGATTAAACACGATTGACCGCGTTTTCGAACATTTTAAACCAGAAATAAAGGTAGATTTTGAAGATGCCGAAGGATCTGTAAAAATGGAAAGTTTAAGGTTCAAAAATCTGGGAGACTTTGGAACCAAGGGCATTACGGGGCAAAGCCGCTTTTTAATGGGGCTTGAGACCGAGAAAGATCAATATCAGAAAATTGTGAAGCAGCTGAGAACAAATAAAATATTAAAAGCAGCACTGGAAGATCCGGACGCTAAAAAAGCGCTCTACGATACATTACACAATCTGATTAAAGAACTGGAAGAAAATATTTAATAAAAAACACAAAATAGTATGAATAATAGCAACAAACAGCCTCAAGCTACGCCTCAGATTAATGAAAATCCGGTAATTGAACAGAAAAAAACGGTTCAGCTAGGAATTGATAATCTGCTTGAAAAATTAGCCCGTTACGGAGGTTTTGATCTTCTGGAAACTTCTATAGAAAATATTCAGAATATTAATCCGGACAGGAAAGCCAGACGCAAAATTTTCTTAACTGAAAAGAGTAAGGAAAAAGAAAGAACGACTCTTAAAAAAACGCTCGAATTATGGGCAAATGTAGTCCATAAAAACAATTCCTTAGCTGATATGGTATCGGATTGCGAAACCCAGAGGAAATCTGCAGAAGTACTTCTTGCAAAAAATCTTTCCAGAGCGGTGGAGGTGACCAAAGAACTGGAAGGAAATTACAGAACGGCAGCCTTATTTTATAAAAATACCGAGACCGAAAAGGTGAAAAACATTACGGTGGTGAATTCTACTTTGGACCAGCTGAAAGATCTGGACAATACACGTTTTATAGATACCATCCATGCAGAAATGGCAGACCATTACGACAGGCTGGATCTGAAAAGTAACTATGGAATCCTGGTGATCCCCGGATATTTGGGATCTAATAAAGTCGTTGAAAAGTGGGCTAAGATAGCACACGAAAATAAAGTTATGCTGATTACGGATTTCGAACACCTTGATGAACCGGATGATGTGATGGAAATGTTTGATCAGGCTCATCTCACGGGAGGAGAAGTATACCGGTCTAATGTTTTAATGACCTGTAACTGGCTGGTCGGAAGAGGAAGATTTGAAACCATTGATGAGCTTGAAGATCTCTTTATCCCGGCTTCTGCTGCATTGGCCGGAAAAATATACAAAACACTAATGTCTCAGGTAACGGCAGGTAAGAAGTTCGGAGGAATTAATGAAGTGGAAGGGGTAAAATTCGATCTTAAAAAAAGTGAAATTGCCAACCTTGAAAATCTTGGCCTGATTCCCATGGTTAATGAATACGGTAAAGTGATGGCATTTTCGGGAAAAACGCTCTTCAACGGAGATAATTTAGGATTGCAGACCTATTCGGTGGTAAGAGTTTTTGATTATGTAACAAAAGTTTTGATGGATTTCCTAAACAGAAGAGCCTTTGAAAATTTTACGGCCGTTACCCGAAAAGAGATTATGAACCAAATTGTTCGTTTTCTTGACAGTATCACTGGTCCCGGAAAGCTTATAGAAAATTTTGAAATCCGAAAATTTGAACAGGATCCCGTGCAGAAAGATAAAATCCATCTCGATATTCACATGAAACCTTATTTCCCCGCAAAAAACTTCTTGATTAAAATGGATGGACACAAAGGAAATGATGGTAATGAGTGGGAAACTGAATACGAACAGAAATAACCGTTTATTTTATAAAAAAAAAGGCATTTCTGGGAATATCACGGCCTATTCCATTATTGGTAATATTAATTTTTTTAAACCTTAAAACATGTAATTATGTCATTTAAAGCAAAATTTAAAGTTGCAGGCAAAGAGCGCAACATCATCGCTGTAGATTTCGGAATGCTACAGGAAACAGACCCAACAGGAAGACCTTCTTCTGTCGTAAGAGGAGGTAAAATTCACCTAACGGTTGAAGGAACGGGAGAGACCGATCTTTTTGAATGGATGACGAACTCATTCGAGAGAAAAGACGGAAGTGTTGTTTTTTTTAAAAGAGACAGCGAGGCCACTCTGAAAGAACTGAAATTTAAAGAAGCTTATATTATAAAGTATAAGGAAGATTTCGATTCTTCAAGTCAGAATCCTCTTACAGAAACATTGGTGCTTTCTGCCAAAGAAATAGAATTGGGAAGCGCAAAACATGTTAATGAATGGGTGTAGCCCATTTATAAATCCGAGAGCCTTTCTTTATAATGTATGAAAAATACTCTGAGAAAGGCTTGAAGATTAAAAAAAATACGAAGAAAGAAAATTAATCAATTTAAAAAAGTAACAACTATGTCATTTAAAGCAAAATTAAAAGTAGCAGGAAAAGAATATAATGTCTTAAACATAAGCTACGGTCTGTTTCAGGAAACAGATGCAACAGGAAGGCCGTCTACAGTAACGAGAGGCGGGAAAATAGACGTGATCGTGGAAGGTACGGGAGCAACAGACCTTTTCGAGTGGATGACCAATTCTTTTGAAAGAAAAGACGGAAGCGTAGTTTTTGTAAAAAGAGATAATGATGCTACCCTGAAAGAATTGAAATTCACGGAGGCCTACTTAGTAAAGCATAAAGAAAATTTCGATGCTACAGGAGAGAATCCTTTAACAGAAGCTTTTACTATTTCAGCAAGGAAAATAGAATTAGGTTCTGGAGCCTACGAAAACGAGTGGGTTTAAAATTTTCATAGAGCGAAAGTAGGCAATTCCGGTTGTCTGCTTTCTTTTAAATGAGTAATCTGCAGTTTTTGCTTATTAATCATGATCTATATTTATTATTAACCAAATTAAAATCCAAAATATGTCTTTTTTAGCGAAATTAGAATTAGACGGTCATACATATAATATTCTTGAATGCAGATATAATTTCAAACAACCTACGGATAGTACGGGAAAACCCCAGGGAATGCCGAAGGGAGGTGAGATTTATCTTAAAATAGAAAGCACGGGAAACCCCGAATTATTAGGCTGGATGCTGGATCACAGCCAGACCAAGAACGGAAAGATCACTTTTTTCCGGAGAGATGCCATGAGCAAGCTGCAGGAACTTAGCTTTGAAAAAGCATTCTGTATAGATTTTACAGAAACTTTTAATGCCTACAATACAGATCCTTTGCAGATCGAGATCTATCTTATTGCCAAAACATTTGACGTAAATGGCGCTTCGTACGAAAAATCATGGCGAGGATAGGCCTTATTATGGAATCAAGCAGATTCCTATTCTCAATTACTATTAATTTAAAAACACAACAAAATGGAAGAAAATAACGACGATGAAAGATACTACAATTCCGATTTTGGCCGACTGAACCATCCGGATGATCTTAAAAAGTACTTTTCCCGAAAAACATTCAAGGATTTTCTGGAAGATAAAACCAATCCGGTGGTGTACTGCACGCTGAGTATGGAGGGGAAATCTTTTCTCTACACCTCTTCTTATGCGGTGATGATCCATCAGGTAACCAACGGGCACGACCAGTTTACCATCACTGTTCCGGATGACGCATTAGACAGCTTTTCGGGCTATGTGATGGAAAATTCTAAGAATATTCTGGGCAAAACAGTCACCATCAATTTCCATCAGTACGGCTCTGTAAAGCAGATTTTTGTGGGCATTATCTGTCAGGTTCGCAATAAAAAAGACAATGGCTACGGCTATCTTTTTATCACCGGACATTCACCGGGTATTTTGTTGGAAAGCGGAAAAAACTGTCAGAGTTTTGAACAGAAAACCCTCGAACAGATCATTAAAGAAACCGTCTCGGGCTATCCCGAAGAGGCTCAGATTATCATCGATCATCCCAATGCCGACTTTATCCTGCCTTATATGGTACAGTATAATGAGTCGGATTATCAGTTTATTAAAAGACTGGCCATCCGTTTTGGGGAATATTTTTACTACAACGGGCAGCAGCTTATTTTTGGACGAAAAATACAGCCGATCATCAAATTAGAAGAAAATATCAATCTGATTGAGGTTGAATTTGAAATGAATATCAAGCCTCAGTTTTTCCGGCATTCTGCGTATGATGCTCAGGCAGGACAAACTATCGAAAAGTTATCGAATTCGGTGCATATTCAGTATAAAGAAAATCCGTTTCAGGCCGTGGCCATTAATGCCTCGGAAATGGTCTATAAAAAAGTGCCCGAAATGTTCTGCAACCACACGGGAATATCTGATAATACCTCAAAAGAACTCAGTGAATCGGTGCGTATGGAACGCGAAAACCGCGAAAATCTGGTGATGGTGCGCGGACAAAGCCGGGATCCGGATCTGAGAATCGGAAGTCGCGCCAAACTGATCGATATAAACATCAAAGCCATGGAAACCTATCGCATCATCGAAATTAAACATTTTCACGATGCAGAAGAATATTATAATGAATTTGTAGGCATTCCGGATCTCTTTAACGCTCCGTATCAGGACTCCAATGCCGTTCCTCTGGGCGAAGACCAACCTGCCCGAGTGATCGACAACAATGACCCCACCGGCGGCGGAAGGGTGCGCGTACAGTTTCCGTGGCAGGAAAGCAAGGGTGAGAAAACACCTTGGCTGAGAGTAACAACCTCCTATGGCGGAGCCGCAAGAGGTGATTATAAAATTCCTGAAATAGGTGACGAAGTTCTGGTAAGTTTTGAAAGTGACAATGCCGAAAAACCTTATGTTTTAGGAGCGATGTACAATGGGGTAGAAAAAAGTGGGTATCATACACCTAATAACGATTTGAAAGCGGAAAGAACCCGAAGCGGTGTAGAAAAGCTCATTAACGATGCCGAAGGAAGCTATAAAAGGAGTACACCAGATGGAAGCTTTATAAAGATGGATGGCAAGCGAAAAATTGAAATCAATACAGATACATTAGAAATCAATGTTAGACAACTGATTATCAATGCATCCCAAAGTACTGAAATAACAACCAATGATTTTATTCTCAATGCTTTAACAAAAATCTATATTTTCAGTAATTTCCTGAAACAAACCATTAACGGTTTTATGCATCTGTTTAGTAATCATGCATTAATAAACAGCACTAATACTCTTGATATAGAAGCTAAAGAAGCCAAATTGCATGGCACAGAAAAGACATTGGTGCATTCTAATAAAAAAACAATTATCAACAGCAAAGGTATAGCAGAAATGCACGGTAATGAAGGCAATTGTCTTACAAATAAGGCGAAAGAAGCTTCTACTACATCACCTGAGCAAATTGCTTTGGCAAATGTTTATTTCAGACCTATAGATACTTGGAATGGTGAATTTGGAATGGATTGGTTACGGGAAAATGATAATGGTTTAGCACCTGCAAGTGACCCTGCTTATTCAGGTATTATTGAGGGCGGCTATAAAGATGGTGTTACAGATTTAACTGGGGGAGCTACAGGAACAGCTTATACACATCTTAAAACCCAATATGAAATTATTCCTATTAAGAAACAGCCAATTGCGGGCTCAACTGCAGCTCCACCTGATGGAGAATATTTTGTCTCTCACTTAACATTATTCCCAAAAGATTTTGTAGATGCTTTACCAGCAACGGTAGCAACAAAACCAAAATATGAAGCAGATTTAAAAGTATTGGTAGAAATAGAAGAAGATATAGACAAATTAGAGTTTGAATTTGATAATATTTTGTTTGATATTGATAAAAAAATTTTACAGGATAAAACCAAAACAACAGGATTAACAAATTCGGCTGATGTCTCTGTGAAAATTACTTGTAAAAAAGATTTAGATAGTGATAAAGAAATTAAAATTTATGCATATCCTAAAAATAGTACTCAACCATTGGTAGATAGAAAACTGGCAGGAAAGATAATTGTTCTGCAAAATGATAGTAGAATAAGAAAGGAAGAAAAGTTTGTTCTTGTAAAAGTATTTACTGATATTTTAGGAAATGGAAACATTACAGATGGGGACTTTACCCTTATTGATAAACAAAATTTTTATTACTACTGTTATCAGTCTTTGATTATTCCGATATTGGAGAATAGTCCCAATACATTAGATTTATCTGATAATGTAGATTTTAAATCAGGAGGAAAATATATTGATCGGCTAAATCGTTTAAACGAAGATGAACCGGGGATGTTTGCTGATGTTAAAAAGTTGTTTTTAGAGGATAAAGATGCAGCAGGAAATTTGAAAAATGCAAAATATACAACAGGATATTTTACCGCATTTGCTATGGACGTTACGACTTATGATGCAACACCAGGACAAATTCAAGATATCGGAATTAGAAATCTTATTTTATTTACTCCGGGTAGGTATGATACTACTATGGCACACGAAACATTCCACGGTTTAGGATTATATCACACCCATAGAGATGCCGGGACGGTAATATCCGAAAATAACAGAAAGTATATTTACCAAAAAGAGACAACTACAAATATTATGAGTTATAATACAGGAATCAGAAAAAGTTTATGGCGCTGGCAAATGCATATCACTAATTCGAATATATCAGAAAGATGAAGAATATAATTTTAATAAGCTTTTTAGTTTTACTAAATAGTTGTAAAGCACAAGAAATAAATAATAATGTAAATAATAGTAAAATGAAATATTATAACGAAGAGCAATATCAAGATTGGGAATTTGACCCTATGTATTGTACACCGCAATTTCCTTGTGATAAAAAAAATAAATTTTTAATGAAAGGAAATAAAAGAGTTCGAATCATTGATTTTAATGACAATATTAAAATTGAAAAAGCTGATATAACGAATCCCAAAAAAAAATTTTATATGTATGACAAGCGTACTAAAAATTTGCTTTTAGCTGGTCAAACTTTCTACTCTATGGAGATAGGAAAATGGAATTATTATGATAAGTTAGGAAAATCTATTAAAGAATTAGATATGGATGAGAGCTTTCCTTTTTCTATTGAAAATCTGATAAAGAAACTGAAAACCGAATATAATATTGATTTATTAGATGTTTCTAAAAAAATTATTGTTAGTAGAGGTGAAGTAAATAACCAATCTTATTATGAAATATTAATTCCTATTATACCAGCAATACAAGGAGAATATGAGTTTAAAAAATATAATATAGATGGTAAAACAGGTGAGACACTGCTTGACACGATAAGTATAGTGCCAGATAAAACAAACCCTAATTGGAAGCAAGAGAATGAAAAAAAAAATAATAGACAAAATAAATCTGTCTCCTTCCTTGCAGAGCCTGGTGAAAAAGGCGATTACCAAAAACCTGAATTAGGCGTGGCTTATACATCCACATCCCATCTACCAAAAGATACCTATCAAATTTATGAAGGAAGAGCTTATACCAAAGCGGAGTGGCAAGAATTTAGAAAATCATTGCCATGGTGGCAAAGACTTATTTAAGATAACCAAAGACTTACAGAAAAAATCCACTTATCGATGAAGATGATAGAGAACATAAAATATAAATTATATTAAAAAATCAAATCGGTGTGGAAATTCAAGAAAATGTTATTCCATAAATCAATGTAAAATTTCAGGAAGTGAAGGCTCTTTTATCTCCTTTTATGGGAACACATATCTTGGAAGAAAGGAAAAGCTTATCCAAGATGATGCTTACAGGTCACGAAGCTTACATACAGGAGCTCTATTCTATTGCAGTGTAAAGCTGTTACAAAAGCCGAAGATTCTTAAGCAAAAATTATTGCCGAAGGGCTTGTTTAAAAGTTTCCCCAGAGGTAAAAGCACAACAGAAAACAAAGCATTGTAGTGTGGTAGGCATAATCATTTTGCTTCAAAGTTCAAAATACGAGTCTTGGTTATTGTTTTTAAAGTAGTTATTGCAATACTTTAAGACAGATACTCAATATTTCAAAAATTAAAGTCATTTTTTGATCGCCATGCTCAGCCATACCATTAATTATCTCAACAATTCCAATAAAAAACACAATTCTATGCCACAAAAACTTACCGATAAAGCGACTTTATTTTGTGATAAAGGCGAAAAGCCTTCTCAACTGAAAGTAACAAGCCAAACATTTAGCAAAGCTGAAAATAAGCTCATCGCCACAGAACAGGACAAACAAACAGAAACCAATATTCCAAACTTCGGGACATGTATAATAACCCGCAGTAAGTGCAACCCAACGGTCATCAAATGGGATAAAACTACAGAGAAAGATATCATTAACAATTACAAAATCCTTACAGAAGACAGTACTTGCCAATGTTCCGTTGGCGGAAAAATTTCGGTTCAGGATAAAGGCCACAGAGGAAAGCATGAGACAAAATAAAAGCTAAAAGAAGCCATCTTATTCAAAAGAAACGAGTGTGAACGCAGCACTGCGGCAGAAGGAAAAAGTTAAGATATAGTTTAGCAAAAAAAACGATATTCTTCATTTCATTCCTGAAATTGGGGAAGAAGTGATGGTTGGTTTTGAGTCTCAGAATGCAGAAAAGCCTTTTGTGGTGGGAACCCATTATAACGGAAGTGAAAAGAGCTCGTATCATACGAGTGGGAATGATAAAAAAGTAATCCACACCCGCTCGGGAACGAAAATTATCCTGAATGATGGCGAAGGAAGTATTTTTATTGAAGATCCCAGCGGAAATACCTATTTAATGGATGGACAGGGAAATATTGAGGTGAATGCACCGAACGATATGACGTTCACCGCTGGGAAAAATATGAATATCAATGTGGGAGAAAATATGAATACGACAGTGGGAATGAATAAGTCCAGCTCAATTGGTATAAATAATATCCAATCAGTCGGTATGATGAAAATGACTTCTGTGACAGGAGATGCAAACATGTTTGTTACTGGAAAGCTGACAGAGGTTATTGAAGGTGATATACATAGTGAAACGAAACAGAATAGAAATGAGATTAGTGATGGTGAAATTATTTCGCAAAGTGCTGGAACACATGAACATCATTCTGGAAAAATAATTAAAAATAATGGAGCTGAACAAAGTAATAGTTATTAAAATTATAATATGAGCAAAACAAGAATTGTAAAAGGAAATATTACAAAGATCACCGGTGGCAATTATAAAATTTACTCTAAAGAAAATATTGAAAATATTGGGTTAAAAATTATTCAGATAGGAAAGGAAGGTGGTGTGAGCTATGGGTATCCAGAAAAATATGTTCCTCCCCCATTAAATATCGTAGAAAGCCACTACAAATTAGAAAGTCATTACGCTCATGAACAGTTAATGAGTTTAGCCCAAGAATTGGGAGAAGTGACTTTTATGCTATTTATGAGTCATATTTTTGGTTACGAAATAGAAGTGTCTGCTTTAAGTAAGCTATACAGGGCGCTGTGTGACAAACAAATAGAATCTCCTGAAATTGTAGTTTCAAAAATTCCTGTGGGACGAAGATTAGGATTAGCCGGCTACAGTAATAAAAGAAAAAAAATTATTGTCTATGAAAGGTTGATAGAAGAAGCATTGGATGATAATGACAAAAGAGCAGAATTATTAGCAGCTTTGGTAGAAGAATATGGACATCATATTGATAACCTTCTGCGAACAGAGTTTGCTTCTGAGAATATTAAAGATACTGATGTAATAGATGAAGGTTTAAAATTTGCCTATCAGCTTTTTCAATTTGATATTTTCAAAGAATATCGGTTAAACTTTGCAAAGGCTGAATTACCTCAGTTTAAGGGAGATTTAATTGTCGATTTTTCTATACTTCATAAAAAAGTTATCGAATATGTAAATGAAAGCAGGCATTATGATGAGGATCCTACAGACGATATTTCTAACTATGGTGCAGGTAGAAATAGGAAGCATAATAAAATGGCAGCTTTTGCACATGGAGATATAGAGTTTGAGGCCTTGGTAAAGAAAGATTTATATGGAGAAAAAGAAGTCTCGAAGATTTACTATGGAAACTGGCTTCGGGATATGTCTCAGGTCATTGTAAAAATAACCGTAAGGATAACGAATGAGGGAATAAAAAATAAAGAGGTGGCGGGAAAAGTAAATCCGGTTAAGTTTTCTCATAATACCTGGGTTGCTTTAATGAAAATACTAGCGATTAAAGAGTTTATTTATGATCCGCAAAAAGAAGGAGGAGAATCTCCAAAAGATGATTACAAAACATTAGAAGTCCAATTTAAAAAAGAGTTTGGCGATCTTACCAAAGATGTATTGGGTATTTATCGTCCTGAAGAGCATATTGACAACCCTTATGGATTACCGGATGAGTCTGATGCAAAAGATGATAAAGGCCAGCCCATATCTTTTATGTATGAGAGAGCGGACGGAAGTAAAATTGAAAAAAAGCTCTATTTAGGAGCTAAAAATAACCCAACAGCTTGGCTTATTGATCCCAAAAGAAATATGTCCAACTTTTTCTGGAATGACCATAAAATATTTCCAAGAGAATGCCCCTCATCTGTTACTTATATGAAAGAACAAATTAAATTAGCATGTAAAAAAAGGGAAACAAAAGAGGGCTTCAGACATTTAGGTGCTGCACTCCATGTGCTGGAAGATTTTTTCTCTCACACCAATTTTGTTGAAATTTCTTTACGAAGATTGGGGGTAAATGCTTATCCGTGGGTTTCTTATGCTGTTAATGAAAAGGATCATACCAAAATTCCTGTTGTGAGCGGAAGATTTTTAACAGATGACACGGTTGCAAGTATAGGCCCCAAAGCAGGAGATTTACTTTTTGCTCCCGAGGTAACAGAATATAAAAGAAGAATTCCGGGACAAAGAACTTTATCCGAAAAGTTTATAGAGTCCATCCTCACCGATCTGGCAAAAGGCCAGGAGTCCGATTATATTGAAAGTAATAAAAATTATAAAGGGTTATCCTATTCCACATGGCTGGATTGGTTTAAAAAGTTTCTGAAATTTCAGGATTTTCTTGCATCACAATACCAAAAATCGGATAATCAAAAATGGATGTCAAAAGATTTCTTTGAAAAACTGGGGAGTAAAGCAACCGAAACATTTCAAAAATCGACAAGTTATGTTGGGCAGGCTATGGCATTTTTTCCAAAATTAGCTTTCAATCTACTGCTAGGTTCTTTGGACGAAGTTGTACCAGAAATTCAAAGCCTGACCATTGATAATTACGGATATTGCCCTTCTCACTCCCAAATTGCCAAAGATTCTTATACCCATCCATTAAATAAAATATCAGCAACCTTGGCAAAACATGCTGTGGAAGATGTTGGCAGAAAATATAAATCCGGAATGGATGCCAATAGCTTAGCGGAATATGTAGCCCAAACTTATTTTGTACATCCCTCCTCTCCCAATGCAAGATGGTCGGACGAAAAGTATTTGATAAAATGGGTTGATTCTCAATCTAAAGAATTTCTTTCTAAATTAAAAAACCATACGATTTATGAGCATACGCATCAGGAAGCAAAGGATATAGGAGATAAAAGTATAAAAAAAATGAAAGAAATTATTGATTTTTTCGATCGACAAACAAAATAGTTAGTATGAAAAAAAATCTTCCATTATTAATTATAGTGTTTACTTTTTTCACTCATTGTAACAACCTGAAAAAAGAAAAGATAGATGTGTCAGGGGCTCTTCTAAAAGTAGACTCCTGCGGATTGAGTTATAAAGGCGAGAAATTAGAATTGGGGGTTCCGATTTCAGAATGGGAAAAGGTTTTGGGGAAACCGAGTAGAGATACAGATTTAGCTTTCGTATGGGATAATGTGGGGATTGCCATAGATGACTGGCAGAATAAGGATGGTATGGTAAGCTCTGTATATATCTTTTTTTTAAATTTAGAAAGCCCCGAAGCGAATGAACAAATGCTTAACCATGCGAGAGATTGGGAATCAGGAGAACATGTAATAGCAAGAATTATGAAAGAAGATAAGATTGGGATGTCAGAAGAGTTGAGACAAAAAGAAAAAAGAATTAACATAGATAATCAACTTTTTCGACAAAGTTCAATCTACCCTCTTAAAGTCTACCAAGGCGTCGTCAATCTTCAGGGTTATCCGGTACAATCAGGTATGAAGGTCGAGACGATTAATAAATATCGTAAAAATATACCTGAAAAATACACGAGTTTTGGATATATAGACGATGATATAGATGGAGTCAATAATTCGGGAGTCACCACCAAAACATTTGGAGGCGATTACCGTGCACCGGGATATGAATGTAAAGACGGCCGGCTGCAGTATTTTGAATTAACCTATACCGCCACCGGATCATTAGAGTATTTGAAAATAGGATATGAATCTAAGGAAGAGTATGAGAACAGGAAAGAATTCAGAGAATAAAAAGGTATTATTTAACAAGCTGCCGCAAGATTTTATAATTGAGATAGGAGGAACATTATAATAAATTATAAGTATTTCCTACTTGTATAATACACTATATCAGGACTCCAATGCCGTTCCTCTGGGCGAAGACCAACCCGCCCGAGTGATCGACAGTAATTACCCCACGGGCGGCGGAAGGGTGCGCGTACAGTTTTCTTGGCAGGAAAGCAAGGGTGAGAAAACACCGTGGCTGAGATTGATACAGCCGCATTCTGGAAGTGGAAAAGGATTTCATTTCATTCCTGAAATCGGGGAAGAAGTGATGGTAGGTTTTGAGTCTCAGAATGCAGAAAAGCCTTTTAAAAAGAATAATAATATTAAAAGTTCAGAGGATGCAAAAAGTAATGAACTAAATTTAAGCAATTATACATTGCTAAACCAAAAAAGCTTTTCGAAAGAGGCTATAATTTGATCTTTTGCTTGTCGAACGGGACTAAGTATAGATAATGACTCAGAAATAGAAAAATTTACATGGGGTGAGAAAGAAAGTTTAGCACAAAAGTTAGCAGATAGATTAAACTGTAAGATTCATGCCTATCTTAAAAGAAGTAATTATGAAAATACTTGGGGAAGCAAGTCAGATAGAGTAGATTTAAAAATTGCTGATAATTTAAAAAGAATAAATATAGATACAAAGAAAGAAGATAAATTCCGAGAGTATAAAAGGCATGAATTTCAAATAGATGAAAAATATCCATGGCAACCTCAAGGTGCTTATAATGATGTGAAAGCTGGCGATTTTCCACTTGGTCAAAAAAGTAAAGCTATTGTTGTTCCATGTCAAACAATGGCTTTTCCAAAAGGTTAATTTATGAAAGAAAGAATACTAATATCAGGTTACTTCCTAGTAGGCTTAATTAGTTATTTTGGTTATATAATTATATATAATTCAAAATTTGATTTAGGCTTATTTTGTGATTCCAGTACAGAATGTTTCTCTCTAACAAAAAGAATTATTTTTTTCAATTGGACATTTGCTTTGTTCTTAATTTTAATTTTTAATTTCATAAGCAAGAACAGATATAATAATGCAAATATCTTATTTGTAGGACTAATTTTTAACATTTTTAAAATAGGGTCTGGTTCATCTGTTCCATTTTTATTTGTTTTCAATTTTTTTCTGTTATTAATCCCATTTCAAATATTGAGTAATAAAAAATTTAAATCTTTTCTAATAATTAATATAATACTATTATTATGTATTTATTTATTTATTTGAAATTTCAAATATTTTAGAACTTTTTTACTACAATCAGAAGTATTCATCAATTGAAAATGTCTTTTATATTTTCATATCAATCATTTTTGTATTTAATATTATATTTTCTATTATAAAGCATAATGAAAATATTAAACTCTAAGAAAGTTTCCTTCAGGATACCATAATTATTGAGGCTATGGAAAATGAATATAATACAACTTTTAACAAAAGAACTTTTCAAGGGCAATAACTGTAAACCTAATGCTTTCGAGGAGGAGATTTATCAAGTATAATCAAAGATATTTTTAGGATAGGATTTTATTTTCTTGAAATATATTTGAATATTTTTTTAATAGTTAATGTAACACAGTAATAGGTTAAATTGTCTAAATTAAAAAAAGGCTATGAATTTTTTAAAACTATTTCTTCTTATTATTCCTATTTCTACGTTTAGTCAACAAATTATTAATGACGATGTTTACCGGTTTTGGAAGGCTTATGATAAAATTGTATTGGAAAATGATTCCTTAAAACAACTTGAAATAATAAAAAAGGAATATATTTCCCAAGGTACACCAGGGCTTTCTGCAATTATGGAAACGAGGAATTATTCGGCTGAAGAATATATCTATGCTATAAAGAATTATCCCAAATTCTGGAATTCTGTCAGAAAAAACACTTTAAAATCCAATCGGTTTTCAAAACAATTCCAAAGAGCTATTAATAAGTTAAAGAGAATTTATCCAGAGCTGAAGCCCGTTAATACGTACTTTGAAATAGGAATTCTAAGAACCGGTGGAACGACAAACAAAGGTTTGCTATTAATCGGTAGTGAAGTTGCTTTGGCTAATGCATCTGTAATAACAGATGAAATTGATGAAAAGTATCCTAATTTGTCACCTTACTTTAAGACAAATCCTATAAATGATGTCGTGTTTTTAAATATCCACGAATATATTCATACCCAACAAAATGAGACGATAGGAAATACACTGCTATCTCAAACGATTATGGAAGGTGTCGCCGAATATTTGTCTGAAATTGCTCTAAATAAAAAATCACCCAACCCTCAAATCAAATTTGGCTATAAAAACGAAAACAGAATAAAGGAGGAGTACATTAAGGAAATGTTTTCATCCAATATCTATAACTGGATAATGAATGATAACAAAAATCCATTTGGAATGCGCGATGTTGGTTATTTTGTTGGATATGCAATTTGCAAAAAGTACTATGAAAAATCTGTTCAAAAAGAAACTGCTGTTAAAGAAATGATTGAGTTGAATTACAATAATGAGGACGATTTGATTAGATTTGTCGACAAAACAGAATATTTTGCAAAACCTTTAAGTTTTTACAAGGCGCAATTTGAGAAGTCGCGCCCAAGTGTTTTATCAACCTCTAATATTGAGAATGGAAGCAAGAGTGTTAAATCCGGAATTGTACAGTTTGCAATAAATTTCTCCGAACCAATGGATACAAATAGACGAAGATTTGAATATGGTCCATTAGGCGAAAAAGCTATTTACAAATTTAAAAAACAAATTGGATGGAGTAATGATGATAAAACGTTTACTCTAGAGGTTGAAGTTGAAACCAACAAAAAATATCAAGTTTACATTATTGGTGATAATGGCTTTAGAAATAAAAAAGGAGTTCCGATCAAACCATTTTTATTTGAGTTTGAAACAGTAAAATAAAAATATAATTATATTGCTTTGTTATCCTCCCCAAAACGAAACATTCAAATATTCACAAATCAAACAGCTCCTAGAGCAACGAATTAAAACTGTTGATAAATTCTCCTGAGATGTTAAATTTTGTAGCGAAGCTCTTTTTGTCATCCTGCAGAAATCTCAGCCCATTTATAGGAGATTACTCTTAGAAGACTTTGCCGGGATTCCTGCCGGAATAAAAAATTGAATACATGAGATTAAATCAGCAGTATCATCTGTGAGAATCTATGAAATCCATGGGAAATTACTTACTTATTTATTACATGAATCTACCATAGAGCGTAATGATAACTTTGAAAGATCTATATCCCAAAGAGGTTGATTTTTATTGATTACCCAAAGTGATTTGTTATTCAGATCGAATTCTTCAACAAAACAATAGTAAAGAAGCCTTATAAGCATTTTTTGACTATCATCTCCCTTCTTATGAACCCTAAAATAAGGATAGAAATATTTATCACTCTTTAGTTTGAGGGTAAGAATCTTATCTTCTCCATAGAAATGAGTACCTTCTTCCCATCCACTCAATCGTTTTACCCTCCCTTTATTGGAAATAGCATATTTACCATCAAAATCTGGTAATGGCTTCCATTGTTCATCCGGTAAGTCATTTAGAGATAAATTTAAAATAGGTGGTGGACTCTTCATATCAATCTGGGGTCTGTCCAACTTTTCCCAAAGAGAGTCATTGAATGTTTTCTTTGAATTAAGAATTGTTCTTACTTTAGTAGCAAACTCTTTACTTCTTTCCTTGATGCTTTTCTTAGTAGGGCTTAAAGTGAGGTTCGAAATATCTATGTTCCATTGAGGGTGACTATTGTTTATTACCACCAGATTTCTGTCTTTGAGATCAAATTTTTCTACAAAACAGTAATAAAGCAATCGGGTAATGACGATCTTGTATTTTTTTCCATTACAATTTACCTGAGAGTAAAGACTGTGGGTTTTACTATCTGGCCTTGTTACAAATAGCGAGATAATATGTTCTTTCCAAAAAGTCTTGTTCTTATTCTGTGTCCAGGTGTTTAACCGTTTTATTCTTCCTTTATTGGAAATAGCAAAATATTCTTCGATATCGGGAATTGGCTTCCACTTTTCGCGGGGAAGATCATTTAATGATAAATTCATACACGCTGGTGGATTGCTTTCATCAATTGGTGGTTGTCCGAACCTTCTCCAAAGACTTGTATTGAGTATCTTTTTCGGTTTACTTTTGGTTTCTGGTATAAAATCTTTTGCAGTAGGCGTATAACCTCTTGTAAACCATAGAAATTTTCCTGCAGTAATCTTTTTTTTATTGATTACAGGGAGAATATAGGTTGGATGAATCCCTAAAGCTTCACTTGCTGCATAAATACTTTTGTAGCTGGCAACAAAATCACCATAAACCGTGTATTGGCTCACTGCCTGCTGATAGTTCCCTTTCTTCCCTCTACCTGCGTTCAGTGATTTTCTGCGGATTTCAGTGCCAGATAACTTTTCTAAATTACTAAAATGTACATTAAACCGATTTTCATCTTTAAAAGACATATGAAATAAATTGTCATCCATATCAAACTTTTCAACAAAATGATAGTATACTAAGCGAGCCACAGATTTTCCATGTTTTTTTCCTTCCAAGGAGAGATTACATCTTACATTATAAAAATGAGCCTTTACATATTTATTAAAATATCTAAAAACTTGTAACTTCAAAATACTATCCAATATTTTTCGTTTTACTCCAGCGGGGTTTATAGCCCAACGTTCTAAACTTTTAACCCTTCCGTAATTAGAAATGGCATAATTTTCAAAATCTTCTATCAGCTTCCATTCTTCACCGGGAAGGTTTTCCAACGAAAGATTGGAAAGGACTTTGCTTATATATTCATCTCCTAATTCTGTAGGTAGTTTCATAGATACTGTTCTTTATGATATACAAATTCATGTCTATTCGGACGATAAAAATAAAGAAAAGATATAAAAAAAAATGAAAGAAATTATTGATTTTTTTGATCTACAAATAAAATAGCTGTGTATGCTACTATGAAAAAAAATCTTCCACTATTAATTATATTGCTTTGTTATCCTCCTCAACCCGAAACATTCAAATAATCACAAACGAAGCAGCTCCTTACAGCAACGAATTACAACTGTTGATAAATTCTGCGGAGATGTTAAATTTTGTAGCAAAGCTCTTTTGTCATCCGGTCGACATCTTAGTCCATTTATAAGAGATTACTCTTAGAATACTTTGCCGGGATTCCTGCCGGAATAAGAAATTGAATGCATGAGATTAATTCAACAGGATCATCTGTGAATCTGTGAAATCCGTGGGAAATAAAATGATATCGAGTTGCTTTTCTTCAGGTAATCAAATCTCCCCAACTTTTGTGCCTGATCTGTAAAGAGAAATCAACACGTTGATTTGATGAAGCTGTTTTTATGCGTCGCAAAGCATTTATTTGTGTTTTTTGATTTCTAAAAATTTAGGGTTTGAAAAATAAATCTTTGCTTTAAAACTTCATTCGATTAATATCATATTTTGTAAATCAATAGGGACTGGCTTCAGCCAGTCTAAGAAAGATGAGGTATCTGAGGCTTTAGCCGAAACTTATTGTCAATTTAGACTAAAGGCCCCATTTTATTTAAATTTCATCATCGGGCGTAAGGTCAGCGCTCATCTTCTGTATTTAAAAATCTGTGGAAAATAAAAATCAGACTCTTATTTTTAAATTTAAAAAGATCTCAACTTTTTGCCAAATCCCCGACTTTTGCACTTGATCCGATTTATCTTCTTAACAAAACTTTAAGCATAAAAAAAGTCTTACAAAAAATGTAAGACTTTGATTTGCAGAGAGGAAGGGATTCGAACCCTCGATACAGTTACCCGTATACTACCTTTCCAGGGTAGCTCCTTCAACCACTCGGACACCTCTCTGTATTCGAGACTGCAAAAATAGGATATTTTCTTGAATCTGCAAATAATAAATTCAATTACTCTGAAATTTCTCCACAAAGTACCCTCACAAAGTTATCGGCGAAGCTTCCCCGGTAATTTGGGTTGTCGATTAAATGCATAGCCTTGGTGATCGCACTTTCCGCAGTAATATCTTTTCCGCTAATGGCACCGATTCTTGAAAATACATTGCTGTTTTCATATTTCCCAAACGAAATACCGCCTGATATACACTGACTTACCACCACGATTTCCGTGCCGTTATTTCTGATTTGCTGAAGCGTTTCCACCGTTTTTTCACTGCTGAAAATGGTTCCCGAACCGAAAACCTGAAGTATAAGAACTTTCATCGTCGGAATTTCTTTAAAATGATTCAGATTCATTCCCGGAAAAATTCTCCAGAAAATAATATCTTCCGAAATATGATCGTCCACATGGAAATCAATTCTCGGATCACAACGGTGCAGATTATCTTTAATAATATTTAAATGAACACCAGATTGCCCCAAAATAGGGTAGTTGGGACTCGAATAAGCATCAAAATACTCCGCAGAATACTTCAATGTACGGTTTCCTCTCAATAATTTATATTCAAAATAAATCGCCACTTCCTGAATAACGGCATCATTTTGCTCATACAAACTGGCGTAGTACAGGCTTGTTAAGAGATTTTCCTTAGCATCCGTTCTTAAATCTCCGATAGGAAGCTGCGAACCTGTTAAAATAACCGGTTTTGTTAACCCTTTCAGCATAAAACTCAAGGCAGAGGCAGTATAAGACATCGTATCTGTTCCGTGAAGAACCAGAAAACCATCATATTTTTTATAGTTTTTATGAATGTAATGGGCGATAATCTTCCATTCCTCAGGTCCCATATCCGAAGAGTCCAGCGGTTTTTCAAAAGGATGAACGAAAACTTCACACTCCATAAGCTTCATTTCGGGCATTTTTTCGAAAATATTTCCAAAATCAAAGGCGCGGAGGCTTCCGGTTTCATAATCTTTTTCCATCCCAATGGTGCCACCGGTATAAATAAGCAGGACTTTACGTTTCATTTTTTACTTTTATTAAAGAATTTGAATTTCTTTCAGGTTCAGAATTTCAAAATTACGTTAATTTGCAAAGATTTGAAAATGAATGAAACGCTAATGGCAAAATTGTATAAAAATGGAGTCATTCTTAAAGGTGTTCCGTTCAGCTATTGAAAAAAATAACTAAATGCAGAAAGATTTAGAACAGACGTTTGAGTACTTACAACAGTTTTTAACAGAAGAAAGATTAACAAAAATAGAGCATTTTTCTCAGGAAAGTTCAGATTTTATACTTCCTGTGGTGGAAGATGTCTATCAGTTCAGAAATGCAGCGGCAATTGTACGTTCGGTGGAAGCCTGCGGGTTCCATAAGGTGGTGGCATTACAGGAAGAATATAGTTTTGAACCTAATCTCCGCGTTACAAAAGGTGCCGATACCTGGGTTGAGGTGGAAAAACTTCCCCGAAATATGGAATCTTTTCAGAAAATAAAAGACCGGGGTTATAAAATCGTTGTCGTTTCGCTGGAAAATAACGCGAAAATGTTGCCTGAATATGAAATTAAAGAACCCATTGCCTTAGTTTTTGGAACCGAAATGGAAGGCGTTTCCCAGGAAATTCTGGAGTTTGCAGATGAGACTCTGGCGATTCCGATGTATGGTTTTACGAGAAGTTTTAACGTTTCTGTGGCGGCCTCGATCTGTATGTATGAACTGAAGCAAAAGCTTATAAAATCTGATATTGATTATAAATTGAATGATGAAAAACTCTTAAGAATGAAAATTCTGTGGGCAGTTAACTCCATGAGAAGCGGTCCGCAAATTTTTGAAAAATATCTGAAAGAAAATAATATAGATTGGAAATAATGAAAAAGGAGACTGCTGTTGAGTCTCCTTATTTTTTATATTAAATAGAATGATAATAATTCCACGCTGCCACAAAGAGTCCCGCCGTTTCCGTTCGTAATCTCTGATTTCCTAATGACACTGCTTTTACATTATTTTCAGCCAGAAAAGAAATTTCTTTCTCCGAAAAATCCCCTTCAGGACCAATCAGGAAAGTTATATTTTCCAATTTTGGAATTTCTTTCAGATCAATTCTTGCTAAATTTTCATGACAATGCGCTACAAAAGTAGTTTCGGAATCTATATTCTTCAGAAAATCCTGAATTTTTATGAGATCGTTAATCACAGGAAAATGAAATCTCAAACTTTGCTTTGATGCGGCAACAGCTTGTTTTCTGAGTTTATCGATATTGATGTTTTTACGTTCTGTTTTTTCAGTTTGTAAAATGGTGATCTCATAAATTCCCATTTCCACGGCTTTTTCTACAAAAAACTCAATACGGTCTATATTTTTCGTCGGAGCAATCGCAATATGAAGTTTTGAACTGAAATTGGGTAAATCCGACTGTATTTCAGAAACTTCAATGTGAGCCTTCTTGCCTTCAGTCAGCAATGTTCCGAACGCGAGGTTTCCTTTTCCGTCCGTTACATGAATTTCCTCACCATTTTTCATTCGAAGAACCTTTATAATATGTTGCTGCTCTTCATCGTTAATGCGTACTTTTCCGTTATTTATTTCTCCAAAAAAAAGTTTCATAGGTAAAATATTTAGAATCTGCCTGAATTTATTGATAAGTAATTCTTAAAAGTAAATTTCATTATCGCTTAAAAAGGCAACTCCGGTTTTTATCGTCGTATAAATATCGCCTTCGCAGTCACGGTAGGTGCATGAATAAATTTCTTCAACCCAAAGATTATTCAGAAAAATCATATTCAGATATTCATTTTTTCTTAAATTATTTTTAATTGAAAGATAATCGCCTTCCTTCGGTTCATATTCAAAACTAAAAACGTTCTCCGAATTTATTTTTTCAAGAATTTCTTCTTTGATATTCTGTACATATCCTGTTTCGGAACCTGTTAGTTGAAAATCATCATCTTCCTCAAACCCTTGGGTAGCTTCGTTTTTTCCGGTTACAGTTTCTAATATCCAATAATATTTTGAATTTTTTTTAGAATGCTTGCTCAGTATTTTTTCTTCTAACAATATTTTCATAGATCATATTTTGAGGTGGCAGAGGTTCTCAAGTCGGTAAATTCTCCTCTTTCAAATTTCAATTGTGCCACCATGGCAATCATTGCGGCATTATCGGTGGTATATTCAAACTTAGGAATGTAGATATTCCAGCCCAGTTTTTCATGATTGTTCTGCATCACTTTTCGCAATTCCGAATTGGCAGAAACTCCTCCGGCAATAGCAACTTCTTTTATATCTAAATCTTTTGCCGCTTTTTCCAGTTTGGCCATTAAAATCTCAATAATGGTTTTCTGGACAGAAGCACAAAGATCAATTAAATTATTTTTAATGAAATCGGGATCTTTTTTAACTTCTTTTTGTATAAAATACAATACAGATGTCTTGATTCCGCTGAAAGAATAATCGTAATTCTCTAATTTTGGTTTATTAAATTTAAATGCGTCGGGATTACCTTCTTTAGCCAGTCTGTCGATAATGGAACCTGCGGGATAATCCAGATCAAAGAGTTTTCCGATTTTGTCAAAGGCCTCTCCTGCAGCATCATCAGTCGTTTTTCCGATGATTTCCATATCGAAATAATCTTTCACCAGAACAATCATCGTATGTCCGCCGCTTACGGTAAGGCATAAAAAAGGAAAGTTGGGCGGCATAGGATTTGCATCCTCAATGAAATGTGCTAAAATGTGCGCCTGGAGGTGGTTTACTTCAATTAACGGAACATCCAAACTCATTGCCAGAGACTTAGCAAATGATGTCCCCACAAGAAGCGAACCTAAAAGTCCGGGTCCACGAGTAAATCCTATAGCGGAAATTGCATTTTGTTGTATATTTGCTTTAGTTAAAGATTTTTCAACAACGGGAATGATATTCTGCTGATGCGCGCGAGATGCCAGTTCAGGAACTACACCGCCATATTCTTTATGGATGGCCTGAGTCGCAGCGATATTCGAAAGAATAGAATTTCCCTTGATGATAGCTGCTGATGTATCGTCGCAGGACGATTCAATACCTAAAATTATAGAGTCGCTCATAATAATGGCAAAGTTAGAGAATAATAACGAGAATGAGAACAAAAAATCAGTAGCTGGCAACTTAGGTGATCAGGTACAAAAAGCGGTAGAAAATGCTGAAGGAGTTGTAAAAGAGACCGTTAAAGGAGCGTCTGAGCTGGCATCAGATGCCATTCGTCATCCCGTGGAAACAGCTGAAGAGTTTGGGAAACAGGCGATAAAAGATGTAACAAGCTATTCGTGGTGGGCAAAATTATTGCTGACTATCTTTTGGCTGGGCTTTGGTCTCGTGGCGGCTATTATCGTTATCATTAATCTGCCGATGACTAAACAGTGGGCTGCAGATCAGGCTTTGCAGTTGGTTAACAGAGATTTTAAGGCTCAGATGTCCACAGAAAGTGTGGAGGTTAACTTTTTTGGAAATGTAAAAATCAAAGGATTAAAAATTAAAGATAATAAAGGTCTGGATTTTATTACTGCAAAGGAATTTATTGCCAATTCCGACTGGTTTTCACTGGCTAAAAATATAGGAAAAAACAATTCTTTAAGCTTCAATTCTTTAACCTTAAAAAATGCCGACGTAAAAGTTATTACTTACAAAGGCGACAGTATTTCAAATTTCATCCGTTTTACCCAGCTATTCGACAGCGGAAAAAAACAGGATCCGAATAAACCTCCTTTTCAGCTTAATTCGAGACTGCAGATTCTGGATTCAAAAGTGTCTATCGTTAATCTGAATTCTCCGGGAGATAAGGGAGAATGGTTAACTGCCACGAATTTTAATCTTAAGGCACCCAATGTAAAAGTTAACGGAGCCAATATTTCTGCGTTAATTAATAATATGTCTTTTGTCACAAAAAGATGGGGGAAATCTCATTTGGTAGATACGTTTTCCACGGAGCTTACCATGACTCCGGATTTTCTTTCGCTTAAAGATTTAACATTAAATACCGATCATTCGCTTTTGCAGGGGGATATAAAATTCAATCTTAATAAAGGTTCGTGGGCTGATTTTGCAGACCGCGTTCGTTGGGAAATGAATCTTGAGCAGGGAAGCCAGCTCAGTGGCTATGATATCAGCTATTTTGTGACCAATTGGGATAATTTTATTCCTTTCAATGTATCCGGAAAAATGACGGGTCCTTTAAATAAATTTTATCTTGAGGATTTCCATATCAGTAATCCGAGTGTGAATATTGCCACAAAAACAATGAAGGTAAATAATTTACTGAAGGGTAATTTTTTAATTGAAACCAATAATCTTTCCACCGATTTTACCTATAAAGATCTAAAAGCGATGATGCCGGAATTTATCGCTACAAAAATGAAAAATTTTGCCGATGATTTTGGTAAATTGAAATACAACGGGACCGCAAGAGTAAATCCCGACCAGGTATATGTTGCAAGCGGTAATTTATTAACCGGTATCGGGCAGGCAAAGATTACAAAATTCTCGCTTACCGGATACAGTACGCCAATCCCGAAATTTTCCGGGCTTGCAGAGGTGACGGATCTTAATACTTCGGTTATTACCAAAAATAAAACGGTAGGTCTTATTTCAGGAAAGTTTGACATCAACGGACAGAGTTTTGATGTCAACACCATGAAACTGACCACAAAATCGCAGATCACAAGCATCGAGATTATGGATAAGGAAATCAATAATCTCTATCTGGATGGCGTACTCGATCATAAAAAATACAACGGACTGATTACTGTTAACGATGAGCAGGCAAAAGCCACGATAAAGGGTTTAATTGATTTCAGTACTTCGCGCGTGGCCATGAATGTTGATGCCGACGTGAACTATTTAAATATGAATTATTTCACCAATAAACCCGGAAATCAGATCGTAAGCGGAAAAGTGGTGGGTAAAATGTCGATGTCTTCTATTAATGATCTTACTTTGGATGTGGAGGCCAACAGCTTAAATTTTGCAACGGCCACTCAAAAATACAATATTCCGAGCGCTAAGCTGAAGACATTTGTGGAAGCAGGAAACCGTGTCATTGATGTGGATGCTCCAGGAGCAGCCAACGGAAAAATTTCGGGACGCTATAACCTTGCTGATTTAGCAGGAATGTTCCAAAACGGATTAGGTAAAATTCTTGTAGGGCCGCCACCGAGAAAGCTGTACCGCGGTCAAAACTTTACAATGGGCTTTGATGTAGAGCAAGGCCTGGTTAATTATTTCTTACCGGATCTGAGAATTCCTAAAGGCGCAAAAGTAGAAGGTGAATACGATGGGAATTCTGATAACCTGATTCTTAATCTGGATGCTGCAGCGCTGAAATATATGATGACCAAAACGGAAGAAATTACCGAAGCAGATAAAGCATTGGCTGCTGCCAACCCTGATTATAAACTCAACGACAGGGAAAATATCAGCAGAGACAGTGCCGTGGTAGACAGTGTTGTGGTAAGAATAAATACGGCGAATCTCAGCGAGCAGCTCTATGCAAGGGTGGGCAGGCTTCAGTACAATAAAAATATTATCAGAGATCTTGTATTAAGCGGTAAGAATGAAGATCATTCTACCCTGCACCTGTCAACAACATTTAAACACGGAAGCCCCGAAGATGAGATCGAGGATAAGCTGAAATCGTATGCGATTAATGTAGATCAGTCTACCAATGAAATTGGAGATTATGTTTTCAGATTTGAGCCTACGGAGGTAAAGTTCAACAATGTGACATGGGCTATTGATACAAGTTCGGCACTGAATCATTCTATCACCTACCGAAAAAAAACTGCGGATTTTGATATTCAGAATCTCCGAATATACTCTGATAACAGTGCTTTGCTTATTAAAGATGCTCAGTTTAAATCTGCCAAAGATTTTTATGTGGAAGCGGATATTGATAATTTTGCAATAGAAAAACTTCTGGAAATGCAGTCTGGAGGAAATTCTATGAATATTAAAGGGCTGGCCAACGGAAATGTGAAGATCCGAATGGATAAGAGTACCCTTCAGCCTCTGGTAGACCTTACGATTGATGATATAATGATGAACGGCAACGATATGGGGAATATTACAATCTCGGCCACCAACGGATTTTCCCTTAATGTTTATGATATCGATGTTAAAGTAAGTTCTGCAGGCGTGTTGGGGAATAACAGCCTGAATTTAACGGGAACTGTTAATAACAATACCGCTACGCCAACCATTGATCTTACCGCAGAAATGCGTGATTTTGATCTGGCCTTCACTCAGCAGTTTGTACAGTCGATTTTTGGAAATCTGCGTGGTAAAGCCACCGGAGATCTTAAAATTGCCGGAAAATTTAATGATCTTGACTATAGTGGGGATATTGGATTGAAAGGTTTTGGATTAAAACTTTTGTTTACAGGAGTTGACTATTCATTTGACGATACCGTTGTTCCTTTGTCAAAAGGGCTCGCGATCCTCAATAATATTGAAGTTCACGACGGAAGATCTAATTCCAAAGGAAATATTTCAGGAGCGATTCAGTTTGAGACGCTTTCATCCATGGGGGTCAACCTCGTGATGAGAGCCGATAATCTATTAATGCTGAATACCACTCAGAAAGATTCCGATCTTTTTTGGGGAAGAGTATACGGACAGGGAGATCTCTACGTAGACGGACCGGTTTCCGGACTGAATATTTCGACACCGAATATGAAAGCCTTGAACGGAAGTACATTTACCTTTAATTCGGGTTCTACTTCCAATGTGGAAGAGTTTAAAATGCTGAGATTCCTGAAAGAAGGAAAAGACGGGCTGGTAACGCTGGAAGAAAAGAAAAAAACGGGTGCCAATATGAATATCGATTTTAATCTGGATGTTGATAAAGGAACTACCGTAAATGTTTTAATTGGTGATGATGTAGGAAATATTACGGTGAAGGGAGTAGCAGATGATCTCCGATTTGTAATGACGCGTCAGGGAAACATAGGAATGGGCGGAACTTATAAAGTAGATAACGGAACATTTGTCTCTAAAGCAATTCTTAATAAAACCTTCCAGATTGATAAAGGAAGTAGTATCCGATGGGATGGTGATGCCATGAAACCGGCGCTGGATATTAAAGCAAATTATATAAGAATGGTTTCCAATGCAGGGCAGTACCTGAATATGGGAAGCCTGCAACCGATCAGTATTTTATTACAGGCCAATATAACACAGTCTTTAATTGATCCTAAAGTAGACCTTAATGTCACTGCAATGGATGTGTCCAGCCAGATAAAAGAAACGTTGGCCGCCAAAATGAGCCAGGAAGGTGAAAAAGTACTTCAGTTTGGTTCTATTTTATTGTTAAATAGCTTCAATGTCTCCAATACAGGCGGTGTCGATATCGATGTGGCCGGGGTAGCAGAATCTTCAGGATATAATATCCTTTTAAAACAATTGGGATCGGTATTGAATACCATGAGCAACGAATTCCAGATCGATCTGAACTATGTAAAAGGAGATCAGTACTCAAATACCGGAGACAGAGCGAATGCAGGGATCAGCGTTGCGGTATCTCCGAGGATTAATGTGAAAACAGGTCTTGGGATCCCTTTAACAAAGACGGAAGCCACGGAAACCAATTATTTATCGGGTGAAGGTTCTATAGAATATGATGTCTCTAAAAAGAATGACGGAAGCTTGGTGCTGCGGGGATATTCAAAACCGAGTAATATAGGAATGGGGATCACGGGAGCCGGAACAAACGGTTCTGCTAATCAGGCTTATGGCGGGGGTATTGTGTGGACGAAGAGCTTTAATTCTTTATTTAAGAAGAAGAAAGACAAAAATAAGCCAGATCGAAAAAGTCAAATAAAAACAGATTCTACAAAATCAGAGGCCAAATAATCAGAATATTTTAATGATTTTTATCATCCATGTTAATTATTGTTAATATTTGATATAACTTTTTTAGTTAAATAATTTTTTATAAATTTGCAAAAAATACTTATATTTTTTAAGAAAATTGTAATTTAACTAATATGAACTATCAACTGGACGAAATAGACAAGAAAATTCTTGATTTCTTAGTAGAAAACACAAGAATGCCTTTTACTGAGATTGCTAAGCAGATGGATGTATCTGCTGGAACAATTCACGTAAGAGTGAAGAAAATGGAGGATGCAGGTATTATTTTGGGATCATCTCTTAATATCGATTATGGTAAACTAGACTACCATTTTACAGCTTTCATAGGAATTCTTTTAACAAAATCAAACCGTACGCAAGAGGTTTTGAAAGAACTTACCAGTATTCCTAACGTTATTGAGGCGAGCGTAATTTCCGGAAAATACAATATTTTCTGTAAAGTAAGAGCCAAAAATACGGAAGATGCTAAAAGAATTATCTATCAGATAGATGATATTCAGGATGTAATGAGAACGGAAAGTATGATTTCTATGGAAGAGTACTTAAGCGATAAAAACAGACTGATTAACGCTATTTCAATTTAATTCAAATTTTAAACGAATTATATAAAAGAACTTATGAAATCTCTCATAAGTTCTTTATTTTTGCAGTTATGGAAGAGTACAGTTATTTTGATGAAGATCCTAAAAAAGGATGGGGGTTTATAGGCGCTTTTGCTGCGCTCATGCTGTTTACAATCATGGGATTGGGTATTGATTTTGATGAATACCTTCAACACGAATTTTTACACATCCCAAGGTGGTATTTTTATATTATTTTCTCGATTGATGCCCTGATGATGATAAGCCTGGTTCTCATGTTTTTCTACAGAAAAATAGGGATTTTCACTTTTCCTGCACTTTTGGTTCTGCATTTCTTTATGCACAGCTATTACCTCTCAACTTTCCTTTATACGGATGTGACCAACCTTTTCCTTTTTACAGGATTCGGAATGCTGGCGATTATTCCGAAATGGAAGTTTTTCAGGTAAAAAAAACCACCTTCATGATGAAAGTGGTTATAGATATAGTTGAAGGTCATTAGTTCTTATTGCTCTATTTATTTTTTATAAACAGGAATTATCAGATGGCTACTTCAGATAAGAATGTATTTTTTATCAAAACATTATCATCTGAAATTATATTTTCATTTCTTTTTACGAATAAATTTTGTTTGGAAAACCCTTTAATAACTTCTATTCCTCTTATGCTATCTATATATTAGCTTCATTATTACTAATAAAAAGTATTGTATTTTTCATTTTTTACTTTTTTTCTTTTCGTTAAATACATACATTATAATATATAAAATAATAAAAATAATTATACTTAGCCAATTTTTAAATTTTACAGGTTTATCGAATAACTGTATGAATGTATTAAGAATTATAAATGTTAAGAAAATGTATTTTGTATATTTTTTATCTAGCATACTATTTTTTTTAAAACAACTTTATATTTAATTTTCATACTGCGCATTATGAAAACAAATAATCTTGTTTTTGTCTGAAGCAAAGATGCGACGGTTCTTTAATCTCTCCAAATGAAGTATTCCAAAATTGATCAATCTAGGAAATGTATCAATATAAGATTAATTAAAATTTGTTCCTGTTTAGATGTAAAATGTTGAAAAATAAGACATTATGACATGGGCTTAGTGATAATGAAAAAATGTGGTATTTTTGGACTTTTAAATAATAATGAACAAGATACTATCGCTTACATTCATTCTTATAAGTAATTTATACTTTCTGCAAAGTGTAAAAAAATTTCAAATTCCGGATACTTTAAAGAATAAAAGTTTCGATCAGCTTGAAAAATCTTATGGAAATGTATTCCGATCAGGCGATCAGTCTGTACTTTACGCAAATACTTTTTTGACAAAAGCTAAAAAAGAGAAAAATATTATAAAACAAATTGATGGATACTTTCTGCTGTTTACAAAATCTACTAAAGAAATAAAATATGTTGATAGTATTCAAAATATTATCAAAACAAGCGTTGTTCCGGATGAGCTATCCTATGGAAACTATAAAATTGGAAACATTTATTTTAATTCTAATAAATATAAAAAAGCATTATCATCATATTTAACCGCTCTTACTTTTGCGAAGAAAAATAACAATAGTAAGAATATTGTCTTAATAAAAAATGCGATTGGGAAAATAAAATATTTAACGTATGATTATGAAGAGGCTCTGAAGATTTTCAAGGAAAATTATGATTATCTTAAGGAGAGAGAAAAAAAAGATCCTAATAATTACCTGGATATATTGTATAGCTTAACTCTAAGCTATAATGCTGTTGGAAAAAATGATTCGGCTTATACATTTGCCAGCTTAGGGAGATCAAAGTGTATTTTGTATGATAAGAAATATTATTTTAGAATTTTCGATCTTGGTTACAATGCCACAAAATATTATTTAAAAGACTATAGAGGATCCATAAAAGGGTTAGAAAATAATATTGATTTTTTTAAGAAGTATGATCATAGTAATTTAGGTATCACTTATATGTATTTATCTATGAACTTCCAGAAATTAAATGATAAACCAAAATATTTATATAATTTTAATAAGATGGATTCTTTGCAAAAAGATACGAAGTTTATCGATTTGCATTTAATTGATTTGTACAAAAATTCTTTGAAATATTACGAGCAAGAAGGTGATAAAGAAAAGCAAGTTTACCTGATTGACCGGCTTATAAAACTTAACGATACAATTTATAAATCAAATCATGAATTTTCTAAAGAAGTTCATCAGAAATTTGATACGCCGGAATTATTGGAACAAAAAGAAAAATTAATTTCAAGCTTAGGGCATCGAAGCATGATACTATATTGGATAAGTGGAGGAGGATTTCTATTGCTTTTTGTATTCATATTTCTTTATAGTACAAATCAGAAAAAATTAAAAATTTATAAAGCGCAGGCGGAAAAATTAGTTGAAAAGCAGAATGAGAGCCTTATTACCGAAGAAATATTCGAAAATCATCCGGTCAATTTAAAAATTGATAATCCTTCGTCGGACGAAGATAATAATATAACCAAAAACCAAATCCCTGAAAATGTAAAGCAAGCGATTATTTTAAAATTAAATGATTTCGAAAAACAGAAAAAATTTATAGAAAATAATATTAATTTACATTCTCTATCCAAAGATTTTGAAACAAACAGGGTTTATCTATCAAAAGTAATTAACGAAATTAAAGGCAAAAGTTTTTCGAATTATTTAAATGAATTAAGAATTAATTTTGTGGTGACAGAATTAAAACAAAATAAAAAACTTCGATTAAAAACGATCGCTGCTATCTCAGAAGAGGTAGGTTTTAATAATGTTGAGTCTTTTGCAAAAGCATTTAAGAATGTAACTTCAACTTTACCTTCTTATTATATAAAGGTTTTGAAAGAGAAAGATGGTGTTGAGAATTAAATAGTTATATATTTTTTTGTATAATATTTATAATTGTCGGAAATTTCGTGGAAATGTATTTCAAAAAAAATAACTTATTTTGCTGTGGATAAAAATTTGTGATCATATGAAAAAGAAGAATGTAAAAACACAGAGAAAATTATCTTTGAAAAAAACTAAAATTATCAGTATTTCTAACCTGAATAAGATCATAGGAGGAGACGGTGGAGATAATAACACGATTATCCCAAGCTCAATCTGAAAACTGAGGATTTTCCTATAGTATCTCTCAATAAAAATAACCTGAATTATCTTATTGGAGTTATCTCAAAAAACCGACACAACCTCTTATTTTTATAAAGAATAATTTTTACAGACCAGCAACGGCTCAACAATTCATGGTAAATTACTATCTTTAAATCACTGTTGTCACAACTGATTTAAAATGAGAAAAAAAATCGTCCTTTTCTTTATCTTTCATACCTTGTTGCTATGGGGTTCCTCACTGGATGCAAAGGAGAGGTATGAAAGAGATAGTCTGTCTACTGAATTTTCTGATAAAATGAATGGCGACGGGGCTATTCAGAGATACAGTAATCATGATGATGACGAATTTCAAATGTATGACAGTATCATCATCGAGACTAAAAATAAAAAAACACTGACCCTCAGCGTGGTTCTTCATAAGAAAACAACTTATCCTCAAAGTACCATTTTAATCAATACCATTTATTCAGATGTTAAAAATATTAATATGGGTAAAGAGTGGGCGAAGAAAGGATATGCAGCCGTAATTCTTAATACCAGAGGTAAATATCTGAGTACAGATCCATTAGAAACCTTCGAAAATGAGGCAGAAGACATTAATGAGGCCATCCAATGGATTGTCGGCCAAAAGTGGAGTAACGGTAAGGTTGGGATGATTGGAGGGAGCTATTCAGGATTCAGCCAGTGGGCAGCAGCAAAAAAGCTTCACCCTTCGTTGAAAACAATAGTGCCGCAGGCCGCGGTGGGAATCGGAACGATGGATTTTCCCATGCGCAATCATATCTTTTTTGGATATTCTTTGCGTTGGCTCAATCAGGTGACGAATAATAAAATGACCGATTACCAGGATTTTAATAATACTCGAAAATGGAATTCTATCGCCAGAAACTGGTATATAAGCGGTAAATCTTTTCGAAAGCTGGACTCTGTAAGTGGAAAACCAAATGCTACTTTTCAAAAATGGCTCAATCATCCTGAATATGATGATTTTTGGAAAAAAATGATTCCTTATGCCTCTGAATTTGCGGCTATTGATATTCCCGTTTTAACAATTACAGGCTATTTCGATGCCGATAAATCCGGTGCTTTATATTATTTTAATCAACATCTTCAATATCGTAAAAAAGCAGAGCATTATTTGATAATAGGTCCTTACGATCACTTGGGAGCCCAGGGTTTTATAAAAAAGGATGTGAGAGGATATACGATAGATGAGGCTGCTCATCTCAATCTTAATCAGATCATATCAGAATGGTTTGATTATGTCTTAAATGGTAAACCAAAACCATCTTTTCTAAAAGATAAAATCAATTATCAGGTGATGGGAACTAACCAATGGAAGCATGCTGGTACACTCTCTGAACCTGATACTCATCAACTGAAATTGTACTTAGATCCTGAACGCAGAGATTTATCGGAAAAATTTTTGAAAGGAAGTCGTATGAAATTTTCAACATTAACGGTTGATTATAAAGACAGATCTGATGCCGATGAACTACTGAATTTAAAATATCAGATTATTGATGATTCCTTGTACAGAAAAAATAATATTATTTTTTCAACCTCGCCTTTCGCCGAAGATTTTGAATTTTCAGGAAATCTGTCGGGAAGACTTAAAATAGCTGTCAATAAAAGAGATGTAGACCTTTACATCAGTGTATATCAGCTTCTACCCGGCGGCAGGTATTTTATGCTTTCTTCGAATGTTTTGAGGGCAAGTTATCATAAAGGCAGTGAGAAAAGACATTTGCTTATTCCTGACAAAAAAGAAAGTATTGAAATAGATTATCATGACTGGATCAGTAAAAAAATAGAAAAAGGAAGTCAGCTTATTTTATCTATTGGGGTGGTTAAAAGTCCTTTTTGGCAAATTAATTACGGAACGGGTAAGCCTGTTAATGATGAATCTATTGATGATGCTGCAGATCCGCTGCAAATAAAACTCTATGGAGACAGTTATATTGAAGTGCCTTACTCCATAAATCTACAAAAAACGGATCAACCGGCTCAGCCCGATTGATGATAAAAATAAATAGTATAATATCATAAGTTCGTGCATTAATGGCTCTTCCATCCAACTTTTTGCAGCCGAATCCAAAAGTGCATAAGAAAAGATGGGTGGCCACAAAAAAAAGTCCTCAGAAATGAGGACTTTAATATCATTTAAAATTTTGATTTAAGCCAAAATTCTTTTAACCGCTTCTTTTACCGCTTCAGAATCAATTTTATATTTCTTCATTAATTCGGCAGGCGTCGCAGATTCTCCGAAAGTATCGTTTACTGCCACGAATTCCTGTCTTGTCGGTCTTTTTCTAGCTAACATTCCCGCAATAGACTCGCCTAAACCACCAAGGTAGTTATGCTCTTCAGCAGAAACAATTTTACCCGTTTTTTCAACTGATTTTAAGATGATTTCTTCGTCCAGAGGTTTAATCGTATGGATGTTGATTACCTCACAGGAAATTCCTTCTTTTTCAAGCTCATCAGCCGCTACAAGAGACTCCCAAACAAGATGACCTGTTGCTACAATTGTAACATCAGTTCCTTCCTGAAGTAAAATTCCTTTTCCGATCTCGAAAGGCATATCTTCCGGAATGAAAACAGGAACTACCGGTCTTCCGAATCTTAGATATACAGGCCCTTCGAAGTCAGCAATCGCTAAAGTTGCTGCTTTGGTCTGGTTATAATCACATGTATTGATCACCGTCATTCCCGGAAGCATTTTCATCATTCCGATGTCTTCCAAAACCTGGTGAGTGGCTCCATCTTCACCCAGAGTAAGACCTGCGTGAGAAGCACATATTTTTACATTTTTATTAGAATACGCTACCGACTGACGGATCTGGTCGTACACTCTTGATGTAGAGAAGTTCGCGAAAGTTCCGGTGAAAGGAATTTTTCCCGTGATGCTGAGACCGGCAGCCAAACCAATCATATTGGCTTCTGCAATACCCACCTGGAAGAATCTTTCCGGTGCTTTTTCAATGAATTTTTCCATTTTCAAAGAACCGATAAGGTCTGCACAAAGGGCAACAACATTAGGGTTTTTATCAGCCAGCTCAGCCAATCCGGCTCCGAATCCTGAACGGGTATCCTTTTTTTCTGTATATGTATATTTCATTTTTTTTTAATTATTAATTAAAGATTAAAAGATTACGTATTACCAATTATTTATTGCTTATAATTAATAATCTGCAGGAGCTTCTAAATATAATTGTTTGAATGCCGTCTCCAATTGCTCATCATTAGGCGCTTTTCCGTGCCAAGCGTGAGAACCCATCATAAAATCAACTCCATTTCCCATCTGCGTGTGAAGAAGAATAGCTACCGGCTTTTCTTTACCAGTTTCTGCTTTTGCTCTTTCAAGAATGGCAATTACAGACTCCAGGTCGTTCCCGTTTTTCTCTTCCAAAACAATCCATCCGAAAGCCTCCAGTTTAGCATGAAGATTTCCTAATGAAAGAACCTGGTCTGTAGTTCCGTCAATCTGCTGTCCGTTATAATCAATAGTTGAAATAATATTATCTACCTTTTTTGCAGAAGCATACATAAATGCTTCCCAGTTTTGTCCTTCCTGCAATTCTCCGTCTCCATGCAAAGTATATACTAAAGAGTGGTCTTCACCGTCTATTTTTTTACCTTCAGCAACTCCTAAAGCTACAGAAAGACCTTGTCCCAAAGATCCTGAAGCTACTCTTATTCCCGGTAAACCTTCGTGAGTTGTCGGGTGGCCCTGTAATCTGGAATTTAGTTTTCTGAACGTTTTCAGCTCTTCCACAGGGAAAAAGCCAAATCTAGCCAAAGTAGAATAAAAAACCGGAGAAATATGCCCGTTTGAAAGATAGAAATGGTCTTGGTTTTTACCTTCCATCGTAAAAGGAAGATCGTAGTTCATCACCTTGCCATAAAGGGCTGTGAAGAATTCTGTACAACCTAAACTTCCTCCCGGGTGTCCTGAATTTACAGCGTGAACCATTCTCAAAATGTCTCTTCTGATTTGCGTAGTAAGAGATTTTAACTCTTCGATACTTTTACTCATTGTATAGGATTTATATATACACAAATCTACAATTTTTTAGTGGCTTACGGAAATGCAAAAACCCGGATTTTGAGTCCGGATTTTTGATTAAAGTTTATTTTTCAATAAGATCGGGCTTCCGACCGATCATGTTGTATGAGGATACAGAATGGCTTAGCTAAAGCTTAATTCTTAAATTTAAACCACTTTTAAATATGTTTTTTGTTTTACCAGCCACAAGCCGATGAAAGTTAACAATCCGTTCAGAACAATTAATTCTACGCCAATTCGGTAATCGGTATAATTGGTAACCAGAGAATTGATAATATATGTAATAATGGGTGCTAAAATCGTAACCGCAAGAATGGAATATTTTTTTGAGATCTGAAATTTGGTGAAAATTCCGAAAGCGAAAAGTCCTAAAAGCGGTCCGTACGTATATCCTGCGATTTCCATAATCAGATAAACAATGGATTTATCATTCAGTGCCTTGAAAACCATAATTAAAATAAAGAAAACAATCGTAAAGATTAAGTGAACTTTCATACGAAGGTGTTTTTTCTCTTTCTCGGTTTTATTTTTATCTTCATTAAGGCTTAAAAGATCGACACAGTAAGAGCTGGTAACGGCTGTTAATGCACCATCCGCAGAAGGAAACAGTGCCGAAATCAATCCGATGATAAAAATCACAGAAATCACCATCGGAAAATGTCCCTGAAGGGATAAAGCGGGGAAAAGATCATCGCCCATCACATTTTTAATTTCTCCTGCCGAATCTTTAAATCCAAAGATATTGGTGATGGTATCTCCGTTAATTTGTCCGTATTCTGCGCCGTTCTGCAAGGCAAAAAGGTAAAGAAGTCCTCCCAGAAACAAGAATGCAAGATTTACAAAAAGCAAGGTTCCGGCAAAGGTCAGCATGTTTTTCTTGGAGTTTTTAAGACTGTCGACAGAGATATTTTTCTGCATCATTTCCTGATCGAGCCCGGTCATGGCAATCGTAATAAAAATCCCTCCGAGAATTGTTTTTAAGAAAAAGGTCTTGGAATTGGGATCAAAATTAATGAAATGAGTGTAGTTTTTCTGTTCTAAAATGGTGTATGCTTCCCCGAAAGATAAATTTAAATGAGATAAAATATAAACGATACAGGCAATCAAACTGATGATCATGAATGAAGTCTGAAGGGTATCGGTAATTACAATGGTTTTTACACCGCCTTCAAAAGTATAGAGAAGCACCATTAATAAAAGCACTAAAGCCGTCAGCCAAAACGGAACGCCCAAGCCTTCGAGCAGGAAAATCTGTAAAACATTCACCACTAAGTATAATCTCGCCGTTGCGCCAATGGCTCTTGAAACAATGAAAAATACGGAACCAATTTTATGAGCTTCTACATTAAATCTTTTGCCTAAATAGGTGTAAATCGACGTAAGATTCATTTTATAATACAAGGGAAGAAGGATGGCGGCAACGATAAAATAACCGATAAAAAAGCCGATAACCATCATATAGTATTCAAAACCTCCAAAGATATATTCACTTCCCGTCATTTTTCCGACCGTTCCCGGCACAGAAATAAAGGTAACACCACTTAAACTCGTTCCAATCATTCCAAAAGCGACCAGCCACCATTTACTTTTTTTGTTGCCGATAAAAAATGACTGGTTGTCAGAATTTCGGCTCGTGAAATAAGAAATGACCAAAAGACCAATGAAATAGATGAAAACAAATAGCAAAAGGATAGTTCCGGGATTCATGCTTTAATTTAATTTCAGCAAATATAGTTTTTTTATGGTCTGCTGAAAAAGAAAAAACCTTCCGGATATCACTCGGGAAGGTTTCTGTATTTTAGTATTTTTCTGATCTTGCTATTGCGCCGGAGTCTGATTCACTAAAACATCCTGAAGCTCTTCATGTTTTTGGAAAGTAGCTTTTGCAAAAGGACAGAGCGGAATAATGGTTTTTCCGTTTTTTCTTGCAAAATCTACCGCTGCCACAAGCATTTCTTTGCCTACACCTTTTCCGTTGTATGCGTCTTCCACTTCGGTATGGTCGATGATAAATCTATCTTCACCAGCCCAGGTATAGGTCATTAAACCTGCGCGGTTTCCATCTATGAATGCCTCAAAATTTCCGTGCTTTTCGTCGTTGTTTTGTTGAATTTCAATCATATTATGAAAATTTAGTTAGTATTTCTATTTCGTTTGTTAATATCTTATGTATTGGGCAGGCATCCGCAATTGTGCGAAGCCTTTTTTGCTGTTCTTCATCGAGGTTGTGGCCTTCAAAAGTGATTTCTCTTTTAAAAACCGCTCTTTTTGTCAGCGGAAAATTCTCGAGTTCTACTTCCACATGAATGTTTTCTACCTCCCATTCCTTTCTGTCGATATACATTCTAAGGGTTGCAGCAGTGCAGCTTGCTAAAGACGTTGCCAAAATTTCAAAAGGATTAAAACCTTTATTCTGTCCGCCTTTATCTATGGGTTCATCGGTGATCAGGGTATTGTCACCCGCAATAACTTCGGTGTAATATTTTTCTTTTCCTAAACTTGCTTTTACTGTTACCGCCATTCTTTTTTATGTTGGTTCTAATTTAAATATAAAAATTAACTAGATTTTTAGTTTCTGATCTGATTTTTGAAATTTTCAATCTTATCTTTTAAATCTTTCAGAATTTCCGGGTTGATAATACCACTTTCCAAGTCGAAATTTTCATAAAATTTAGGCAATGAAAAATGATCTTTGATATCCGCTGCAAATTGCGGAAAAAATGTTTTAGCCGTGTTCATTACGTTGCCGCCGCCGTAACCGCCGGGGGAGGTCGACATCAGAAACATGGGTTTATCCTGAAAAACTTTTACATTAATTCTCGAAGACCAGTCGAATATATTTTTAAATGCTGCGCTGTACGATCTGTTGTGTTCTGCAAGAGAGCAAATGATAACATCGGATTCTTCAATTGCTTTTAAAAATTGTTGAGCCTGCTCTGGAAAACCTTTTTTTTCACGATCAACAGAAAAAACAGGCATATCAAAATCATTTAAATCAATAAAATTAATCTCTTCATTCTGAAAATCTTTCAAAACAAATTTTACCAGTTCCCGGTTGATGGAGGTAGAAGATGTGCTTCCTGCAAATGCTAATATTTTCATGATTGTCTATTTAAAATTTTTACGGTTTTCTATTTAAAATGGCTTTGGGAAGCGGAACGTATTCCTCTTCATCTCCTGGAACTAAAGGAAAAGCATCATGATTCTGATCATTCCAGTGTACTTTGGCTTCGTCAATTAATTCTTTGTCTGAATTTACGAAATTCCAGAATATAAAACGTTCTTCATCAAAAGGCTCGCCTCCGAAAAGATAGACCGTTCCGTTTTCACTCATGTCAAATTCACATAATTTAGTGTCTTTGGCGATCATCAGCTGTTTTGAGCCGTAAGAATTTCCGTCGGTAGTTACCGTTCCGTCTAAAACATACATTGCTGCTTCACCATAAAGATCTTTTCCGATGCTGATTTTTTGTGCCTTTTTGGTTTTAATTTCAATAAAAAATAATGGGCTGTGAACCGGAACCGGAGATTTCCTGCCGAATGCTTCACCTGCAATTAATTTATACTGAATTTCATCTTCTTCCCAAACCGGAATTTCGTCTGCTTCGATATGATGAAAAGTGGGCTCAGATTGTTCCAGCTCTTTTGGAAGCCCAACCCAGATCTGAAAGCCATGAAGTCTCTTGTCGGAATGTCTCAGGTATTCCGGTGTTCTTTCTGAATGTACCACCCCTTTTCCGGCAGTCATCCAGTTAACGGCTCCCGGCTTGATTTCTAATGCACTTCCTATGCTGTCTCTGTGGAAAATAGATCCTTCCAGAAGATAGGTTAGGGTCGACAGTCCGATATGAGGATGCGGAGGAACATCCAGATTTTGGTAATCTTTTAATTCGGAAGGTCCCATATGATCGATAAAAACAAAAGGTCCGACCGCTCTTTTTTCACGGAAAGGCAACAGTCTGCCAACTAAGAAATTTCCGATATCTGCAGATTTCTCTTCTATAATAAGTCCGATATTTGACATAATAATTATTCGTGGTTTTACAATTTAAGTTTGCTCTAAAGTAACTAATTTTCTTTTGCGCAGGCTAAATTTAAGCAAAATTAAAGTAGAAGGTATCCCAAACATAGATCCCTTTTATCAATAGAAACTGGTTTTGTAGCCCGTTAAAAAATCACAGATGTTTGCGTTTTTATTTTAATTATAATTTTTTTGCTTGACAAGAATTCCCCAATATCTTCGAAAACATCATCCTTTTATCAAGATAAACGGGTTTTTAGCCTGTTAAAAAAATATAAATTCTATTTGGCTTTAGCCAAAATATTTTTTCCAAAGATGATGGGGGTGATTATATGGCCACGAATGCACGAATAATGCTTAAATTTTTACCATAAAAAGCAGAATTAATTTCAAAAGCGATCTAAAAAGACGGATTGAGCAAAAATAAATGATAGAGCAACCGAAATTCTGATGATGTGAGATAAAAGATCGATCTGGAAAATTGAAATTTTGGGCATAAAAAAAGCCTTTAAAAATCAATTAAGGGCTTTTTTATTCAATTAAATAGTTTATTATACCCCATCTAATGCAAAAATCGTGCTAAAAATTATTTTATATCAAAAAAATGACTAAATTCGTAGAATATGTTATGTCAAAACACAAAATAGGAATATGCTAAAACAACATTTACAATTAAGGTTAGGCCAGAAATTAGCTCCCCAGCAAATCCAGTTGATGAAGTTGATTCAGCTTCACACGCTGGAGTTTGAAGAAGAGTTGGAAAGAGAGCTGGAAGAAAACCCTGCTTTAGAGATAGCAAAAGAAGAATCTGCTGATGATGATTATTCATCTTTGGAAGATTCGTATGAAAGCGAAGGAACAGACAGCATTGAAACTGATTTTGATGTAGACCAATATATTTACGATGATGAGCCGAGTTACAAAACGGCTTCCAGCAACTATTCCGCAGATGATGAAGAGTTCGATAACGAAAGTCTTTTAACGGAAGGTCAGTCTTTATACGATTATCTGATGGAGCAGATTCATCTCGTGAATATCAATCCTGAAGATGTAAAAATCGCCGAGTATATCATTGGAAATCTGGATACAGACGGGTATCTGCGAAGAGAAATAAAATCTATTGTAGATGATTTGGCTTTCTCTCAGGGCATCTATACCACCATTGAAAAAGTGGAGGATATTCTTGATAATTATGTTCAGAAACTAGATCCGCCGGGCGTGGGAGCAAGAGGTCTGCAGGAATGTCTTCTTTTGCAGATTGAAAAGAAAGTAAGTTCTGATAAAGCTGTTTCTCTGGCTGCCAATATTTTAAGATATCAATTCGATGCGCTTACCAATAAGCATTACAATAAAATCATTCAGAAATATGATATCGAGGAAGAGGATCTGAAAGATGCTTTAGAAGAAATTTCAAAACTTTCTCCAAAAGTGGGTGGTAATTTTGATACGCAGACTATTACAATTAATCAGGAAATTATTCCGGATTTTGTTATTCAGGTAAAAGACGGAATGGTAATTCCGATGCTGAACAGTAAAAATGCACCTACTTTAAGAGTTTCGGAAGAATATAAAGATATTCTGACGACGTATTCTCACGATAAAAAATCTTCTGAACATAAGCAGGCTGCTTTGTTCATTAAGCAGAAACTGGATGCTGCCAAGTGGTATATCGATGCCATCAATCAGCGTCAGAATACATTATTACAAACCATTACGGCGATTGTAAAATTCCAAAAGCAGTATTTCATTACCGGAGACGAAAAATCTTTAAAACCAATGATTCTTAAAGATGTGGCAGATATTACAGGTTTTGATATTTCTACCATTTCTAGGGTTGTGAAAAGTAAATATGCTGATACGCCAAACGGAATCGTTTATCTGAAGGATCTGTTCTCAGACAGTTTAACTAATGACGACGGAGAAGAGGTTTCAACAAAAGAAATTAAAACTCACCTTCAGGAAGTAATCAGTAAAGAAAACAAGAGAAAACCACTTACGGATGATGCGCTCGTGGTGATTTTAAAAGAGCAGGGCTATAATATCGCAAGAAGAACGATTGCTAAATATCGGGAACAGCTGAATATTCCGGTCGCAAGATTAAGAAAAGAACTTTAAAATAAAAAAGCATTTCAACATTGAAATGCTTTTTTTATTTGCTCTATTTTTTTTTGATATTAGTGAAAAGCATTTTTAACATTTGCGTTTACGCTAAAACTACCCCGTCTTTTAGCATTCGCAAAAATCCAACCCTTCAAGGAAGAGGAATTTTCACTTCTCTACTGTATATTTACAGGTTTATTTTTTCCAACCCAAGCTCCTTCATCGAAACTTCACGCATTTCCACTTTTCTTACTTTTCCGGAGATCGTCATTGGGAATTCGTCTACAAATTTCCAGTATTTCGGCACTTTATAATGGGCAATCTGTCCTTTACAATAGGCCAGAAGTTCTTCTTCATTAATGGTAAATCCTTTCCTCACTTTAACCCACGCCATTACCTCTTCCCCGAATTTTTCACTCGGAACACCGATAATCTGAACATCTAAAATATTAGGATAGGTATACAAAAAATCTTCAATCTCTTTTGGCGAAATATTTTCTCCTCCACGGATAATGAGGTCTTTTATTCTTCCCGAAATGGTAATAAAACCCTCATGATCCATCACCGCCATATCTCCGGTATGCATCCAGCGTGCATCGTCCAGTACTTTTTTCGTGTTTTCGGGATCGTTCCAGTATTTCAGCATTACAGAATAACCTCTTGTACACAGTTCTCCGTGATCGCCGCGTTCTACGATTTTTCCCTTTTCGTTAATAATTTTTATTTCCAAATGGTTCTGAACCGTTCCTACCGTATTGACCTGCTTTTCGAAGGGCGTTCCTATTTTTGTCTGCGTAGACACAGGGGAGGTTTCCGTCATTCCGTAGCAGATGCTCATTTCTTTGATATTCATTAAATTTTCCACCTTTTTCATAATCTCCGGCGGGCAGACAGAGCCTGCCATTACGCCGGTTCTTAGACTTGAAAAATCAAAACTGTCAAAATCTTTTACGGCAAGCTCAGCGATAAACATGGTCGGAACCCCGTATAATGAGGTACATTTCTCATCTGCCACTACTTTTAGGGTAATATCGGGATCAAAACTGTCATTGGGAATCACCATGCAGGCTCCGTGTGTGGTACAGCAGATATTTCCGATCACCATTCCGAAACAGTGATAAAAAGGAACGGGAATACAAACCCGGTCTTTTTCAGTATATTTTAATCGAACTCCGATAAAATATCCATTATTTAAAATATTATGATGGGATAAGGTCACTCCTTTTGGAAAACCCGTTGTTCCTGATGTATATTGAATATTAACAGCATCATCAAACTGTACATGTTCTTCGAAGCTGTGAAGGATATCATCCGAAATTTCCTGTCCGTTGTTCAGAAATTCCTCCCAGTTATGATCAAAGAAGATCTCGGAGCGTAAACTGGTACAGAATTCTCTGGCATCGGCAATCATTTTCTGATAATTGCTTGATTTAAAATCGAGTGATGAGAAAATATGAGACATTTCAGACTGGTTGATCACAAAAATAAGCTCACTGGTTCTGTAGGCCGGGTTGATATTAACCAGGATGACCCCGATTCTGGCGGTGGCATACTGTAAAAGTACCCATTCATAACGGTTGGCAGACCATATTCCGACGCGATCTCCGGCTTTTGCTCCCAGATAGATCAACGCTTTTGCAACGGCCGTAGTCTGGTTATAGAATTCCTGATAGGTGGCCCGGTAGTTTTGGTGTACACATACTAAGGCCTCCTGATCCGGATATTTTTCAACCGTAGTTTTTAAGTTGCCCCCAATGGTCTGGCCCAGTAGCGGAAGATCTGAAGCCCCATAAACATAAGATAAAAGCATAGTAAAAGATTTGGAAAAATAAAATTAATCATTAAATCTTTAAAACAATTACGTTTTATTTTAAATTTCCTGGGAATCGATATCTTTCAGCTGTTTCAGATTTTTATCCAGTTTTCGGATGATAATTCCGTACACCAGTCTGTAATACAACCAGATTAACGATACGCAAAGAATGGTACTTACGACAATTCCTACCATAACGATGGTAAGATCTGAGTGGTTTGGCTGTATATTCTGTGAATTTAAGGCATAAAAAATAAAAGCCGTAAAAATAGAGGTGAAAACCACAAGTAATGCAATGCTGATAAAGATAAAAGCATTTACCGTTTTCTTAAATTTTATAATTCTGGTGATCAGACCTTTCAGATTTTCTTCAATTTTAATTTTACGGTAATTCTTATAAAATTTTAAAACAAAAAAAGCAGTAATGAGAAGACTTAGAATTTTTATTCCCAAATATGCATGATCAAAATTAGTTTCAACATCCGCGGTTTTTTGTACCCCCAGTCTTTCCAGTATTTTCAGGAAGCTGTTGGGTTCTTCGCCACGATAGAAATAGAAGATTCCCAAAACAGAAAAAAATAAAAATTCGGCTACGCTGATCCAGAAAATATACTTCACATAGTTACGTGATTTTCTATTCAGCATCCGGAGAATTTCAGCATGGTCGTATTTGTCTTGAACAGGTTGTTCCTGCCATGTTTTCTTAAAGCTGTCTAAGTCAAATTCAGGCATATTTTTCCATCTTTTCTTTAAGGGTTTTCTTTAATCTGTTCATTTTCACACGCGCATTTACTTCGGTAATCCCGAGGTTTTCTGCAATATCCTTGTAAGGCAAATCATCCAGATACATCATTACAATGGCTCGCTCTACATTGGGAAGTGTCTTTATCACTGTATACAAAAGTGATACCTGCTGTTGTTTTTCATCATCATCTTCGATGAAATCAGCATGGTTAATATCCAACTCGTTGGTCTGTAAGCTTTTGCTTTTTTTTCTGAAAAGGGTAATGGCTGTATTTAAGGCAACACGATACATCCACGTTGAAATCTTGGAATTTCCTTTAAATGATTCGTAACTTCTCCAAAGCTGTAAAACAATCTCCTGAAAAAGATCTTCCTCATCCTCCAAAGAATTGGTATAAAGACGCGAAACCTTAATAATCAATCCCTGATTATCTTTAATAAGCTGCGCAAATTCCTTTTCCTTTGAAGCCAATGGTAGATGTGTAATAAGTTGTACGAAGATAAAAACAAAATGTCAATTTAGCAATGTAATAATTTAACAATCTGGCAATTTTTAAAGTCCAGCGTAATTTTTCATTGTTATGTTGGTACATTGCTAAATTGTTACATTAAATCGTATCTTTGCAGCCACGAGAATTTCGGCTTGTTGATTCTTATTTCGGTAAGGGTAGGAAAGTCCGGACACCATAGAGCATCAAAGCGGATAACATCCGTCACCCGCGAGGGTAGGACAAGTGCAACAGAAAGTATGTACAGTTCGGCTGTAGTGAAACCAGGTAAACTCTTTGTGGTGCAATGGTAAGTATATCGGTTCTTTTCAGCAATGAAAATAGGAGTGGCTCGCTCTGAAAGCCGAGGGGTAATCAGCTCAAGTTTTGCAGCAATGTAAAACGTAGATAAATAACAGGCACTTCTTCGGAAGTACAAAATCCGGCTTATAGATCTTCTCGTGATTTTTTTTAGCGATGATTTTATTTATTGTATAAAGCGGAGAGTGGTCTCCGCTTTTTTTATGGACTTCAGGATTATTCGTTTTCAAGTTGTTTTTTAGCTTCCTGTAATTCTTGTTTTTCTTTTTCTGAAAGTTGAGGATACTGCAGATTCATTTTTTCCAGCGTATCAATAATGATCTGAACGGCAGCTACCCTGGCAAACCATTTATTATCGGCCGGAATAACATACCACGGGGCATCATCTTTTGATGTTTTGTTGATGGCGGTTTCGTAGCATTCCATATAATCGTCAAACAAAGCTCTTTCCGGAAGGTCTGCAGATGAGAACTTCCAGTTTTTGTCTTCCTCATTAATTCTGTCCAGCAATCTTTTCTTTTGCTCACTTTTCGAGACGTTAAGAAATATTTTAATGATTGTGGTTCCGTTTTGGCCGATATGTTTTTCAAAATTCCGGATGCTTTTATATCTGTTTTTCCAGAATTTATCATCAAAATCATCTACCGACTTCCATGTTTTTTCGCTGAGATTATATTCGGGATGTACTTTACAGACCAGAACACTTTCGTAATGGGAGCGGTTAAAAATTCCGATCATCCCTTTTTGAGGTAAAGCCAGATAATGTCTCCACAAAAAATCATGTGAATATTCTTTAGAACTGGGTGTTTTAAAACTCGTGACATTACAGCCTTGCGGATTTACACCTCCAAAAACATGCTCTATCAGACTGTCTTTTCCTGCGGCATCCATGGCCTGGAGAATAACCAAAAGAGACTGGCTGCCGTCTGCATATAATCTTTCCTGAAGTTCACGCAGTTTTTCTTTTTCCTGAATTAATAACTGGATTCCTTCTTCTTTTGTGAGTTTTCCTTCATATTTTGTCGATGCTTTTTTTATTGAAAAATTTCCTTTTACCTCGAAATCATCTGAAAAATTGGTGTTCATATTTTATTTAATTTAAAGATTAAAGATTTTTTCTGAATTTTAACGTTCCGCATGGGGTTATCCACTAAAAAACGATTAATCCTCAGCTAACCTGTACATAAATATAATAAAAAAACCGCCTCGGTAGAGACGGTTCTTTTATTTTTACAAGTAAAGCTTACTTTGCAGCAGCTAATTTTTTAGCTTTTTTTGCAGCTTTCGCCTCTGCTTTAGTTGCCGGTGCGGCCGCAGCCACAGCTGCAGGAGCGTTAGCATCTACGTTTCCTTTAATGTAGATAACAGTTCTGCTATTCGCAGGGTCGTTAGAAAATACTTCGATCATTTTGTTGAACGGCCCGTTGATAGCGGTGTTGTATCCTACTTTGATCTGAGCAGATTTTCCTGGCATAATAGGATCTGTCTTAAATTCAGGAGTTGTACATCCACAAGACGCTTTTACATTTGAAAGCACTAAAGGCTTATCTCCCGTATTGGTTACTGTAAAGAATCTTGTCCCATCAGAACTTGGCTTTACCGTACCATAATCGAAAGTTGTTTTATCAAACGTAATAGTTTGTGCAGATGCCAATGCGAATGTTCCGAATAATGCAATTCCTGCGATTAATTTTTTCATATTCTTGAATGTTAAATATGTTGTTAGATAAATTTTGAGAAACAAAGTTAAAAATTATTTTAATTCATACTCAAAATTTTTTTTCTTTAGACTATTTTTGCAAATTGTAATAGCCTTTTTTTAATTTTATGAGAAGTATTTTTATACTATTTTGAGATAATTTTAAGTTTATCATTAAAAATTTTGCCGGACAGATGAAAAAATGGAAGGAAAATAGAGGTAAAACAACTTAAAAAGAAATCAAAAATAGTAAAAACGAGAAGAAATATTTCAATAAAATTGTAAATAAGCTTTAAATTAAAGTAATAGAATTTATGCAGATTTCAGAAAAGTACAATCCAAAGGAGACAGAACAAAAGTGGTACAATTACTGGTTGGAGAATAAATACTTCCATTCCGAGCCGAACGAGAAGCCGCCTTACACTGTTGTCATTCCTCCTCCAAATGTTACGGGGATCCTACACATGGGGCATATGCTGAATAATACCATTCAGGATGTTCTGGTCCGTCGGGCAAGAATGCAGGGGTTTAATGCTTGTTGGGTTCCGGGAACAGATCACGCTTCCATTGCCACGGAAGCCAAAGTTGTTGCTAAACTGAAGTCTGAAGGAGTCAGTAAGTCTGATATTACCCGTGAGGAATTCCTGAAACATGCCTGGGACTGGACCGATAAATACGGTGGTACCATCCTTGAGCAATTAAAAAAACTAGGTTGTTCTTGCGATTGGGACAGAACCCGTTTCACAATGGAACCCAAACTTTCTCAGCAGGTGATTAAATCTTTTGTTGATTTATACAATAAAGGATTAATTTATCGTGGCTACAGAATGGTAAACTGGGATCCGGAAGCCAAAACCAATATTTCTGACGAAGAAGTAATTTTTAAAGAGCAAAACGGAAAATTGTATTTTCTGAAATATAAAATCGAAGGTTCTGAAGAATTTCTTTCGGTGGCTACAACGCGTCCTGAAACTATTTTTGGAGATACGGCCGTGTGTATCAATCCGAATGATGAGCGATATGCTCATTTGAAAGGTAAAAAAGTAATTGTACCGATTGTTAACAGAGTTATTCCTATTATCGAAGACGAATATGTTGATATTGAATTCGGAACGGGTGCTTTGAAAATTACTCCTGCTCACGATATCAATGATTATGAAATCGGACAAAAACACGATCTTCAGATGATTGATGCTCTTGACGATGACGGAAATCTGAATGATCACGGTTTACATTATGCAGGAAAAAACAGATTTGACGTAAGAAAGCAGATCGCGAAAGAATTAGAAGAAAAAGATCTTTTGTTGAAAGCAGAGGATTATGTAAATAAAGTTGGAACTTCGGAAAGAACGGGTGCGGTAATAGAGCCTAAAGTTTCTGTTCAGTGGTTCCTGAAAATGTCTGAAATTGGAAAGCCTGCTTTGGATGTAGTGATGGATGATGAGGTAAAGTTTTATCCTGAAAAGTTTAAAAATACCTATAAACACTGGATGGAAAACATCCGCGACTGGAATATTTCCCGTCAGCTTTGGTGGGGGCAGCAAATTCCTGCGTATTATTACGGTGAAGGCGAAAACGACTTCGTCGTTGCAGAAAATATTGAGGATGCATTAGTTTTAGCAAAAGAAAAAACTAGCAACAATCAACTAACAACTAACGACCTAAAACAAGACGAAGATGCTCTGGATACATGGTTCTCATCGTGGTTGTGGCCAATGTCGGTTTTTGACGGATTGCTTGATCCGGAGAACAAAGATATCAATTATTATTACCCGACTTCAGACCTGGTAACAGGTCCGGATATTATCTTCTTCTGGGTCGCCAGAATGATTATGGCCGGATTGGAATACAGAAAAGAAGTTCCGTTCAAAAATGTTTATTTTACAGGTATTGTAAGAGATAAAATTGGGAGAAAAATGTCTAAATCTCTTGGGAATTCACCAGATCCGTTAGATTTGATCGAGCGTTATGGAGCTGATGCCGTAAGAATCGGGATTATGATGAGTTCTGCAGCAGGAAACGATCTAAAATTTGATTCTGAGCAGATTGACGAAGAAGGAAATGCTTTAACTGAAAAGCAGATCAAACAAAGAATGGAAGAAGGTAAAGAAGCTATTTATACTTCGCCTCTTTGCGATTTGGGAAGAAATTTCGGGACAAAAATCTGGAATGCATTCCGTTTGATCAATATGTGGAATCATGAAGATAAACCTGCCAATAAAACTGAAAATCAGACAATTGAATGGTTTGAAAATCAATTAAATAAAACAATTATTGAAGTTGATGATCAATTCAGTAAATTTAGAATTTCTGATGCTTTAAATTTACTTCAAAAACTAGTTAAAGATGATTTCTGTGGTTGGTATCTTGAAGCCATTAAACCAAATTATGGCGAAGGTATTTCTAAGGAAGTTTACTATAAAACGATTCATTTATTTGAAGAATTAATGAAGTTGCTTCATCCATTTATGCCTTTCTTAACGGAGGAATTATGGCAAGTGATTTCGGAAAGAAAAATAGAAGATGCGTTAATGATTTCTCAGCAGAAGAAAGCAGAAGCATTTAATGAGGATATTATTAAGAGATTTGAAACTGCTCAGGAATTCATTTCAGGAGTTAGAAATTATCGCCAGACAAAAGGGATTTCGCCAAGAGAAGCTACTGAAGTTTTCACCAATGCTTCAGAATTTGCGAACGAATCGGTTATTAAAAAATTAGCCAACGTTTCAGAGATTCATTTCGGAACAAAAACGGATAAGCCAAGCTTTACGTTCTTGGTGGGTGCAACGGAAATTTCAATTCCTTTAAGTGAAAACTTAGATTTAGGAGAAGAAAAAACGAAGACAGAAGAAGAATTAAAATATTTAAAAGGATTCTTAATTTCGGTAGATAAAAAACTGTCAAACGAAAAATTTGTTGCCAACGCAAAACCGGAAGTGGTAGAAATAGAGCGTAAAAAACAAAAAGATGCTCTCGATAAGATCTCGATTTTAGAAGAGAAATTAAAAACTTTATAAATAAACAAACCTTCAGGGTCTTAAAACCCTGAAGGTTTCAAAATCAAATGACACACTTAAAAAATATACAAAAATTATTCTCAAAAAACTTCGTAGAAAGTCCTTTACTGGAAAGTTTTGAAGTGGGGAAAATTTATCTGTCGAGCGGGAAGCTGGTGGCCTGTGATCCTGTGATTACAAGCGATATGCAACCTTTCTCAACAGCATTTCCGAAAGGAGATTTTTCTGTTTTACTGCACAAAGAAAGAGAAAGCAACTGTGTCGCCTATGCCGAAATTATCTTCAGTACTACAGAAATTAAAGAATGGAAATTGGCAACCACCAACGGACAGAATGTAGAAGAACTGAAAGAAGGAGAAGTGTTCGGGTATCCTGTAGAAAGCGGTATGGGATGCTTTATGGATGCAGATACACAAAATACGCTGAACGAGCTGGAACATCGATTATATAAAAGCAAAGGCGTGGATTTTATGGGGATTTATGAAGAATTTTTCCATGAACATTTCTTTGATGAGAAAGGTGCAATAGATCAATATGCATTTTTAAAGCCCTCAGAAGAGCATCCTGGAACTATTTTTGCCTTTGAAACAGGATATGGTGAAGGTTTTTATGCAAGTTATATTGCTTATGATAAAGACCGTACTCCGGTAAAAATAGTAACGGAGTTTATTGAAATCAGTTAGTGAAAATAAAAACTGTTTTAGAGTCTGTTTAAATTTTTTTGGCTATTTTGAGAAAGATTTTTACTTTGAAAAATCGGGTAAGAGTCTCATCATCAACAGAAGTGGAAAATATGCTCATAAGAGCTTACGATGAAAAGGAAGTAAAAATAAAATAAAATAAATATTTTAAGCATACTCTTCATTGATGTACTTTTCATAACTTAGTCAGCACGCAGAAAAATAATTTAAACAAAAATACTAAAGCACAATGAAATTTTCTTCACAACAACCCAATATCATCGTTATAGGCAGTTGCTCTATCGATCTGGTACTGGAAACCGAAAAACTTCCCTCCGCAAACGAAACCGTTCTGTCTTATAACTCGGATAGTTATTTTGGCGGAAAAGGAGCTAATCAGGCGGTTGGTACTGCTAGGCTGGGAGCCAATGTTTATTTTATCGGCTGTGTAGGAATGGATCCTCTGGGACAGCAGATTATGCGAAATCTCGTCAGTGAAAATGTAAATGTCGGATTTGTGTATGAAACCGATAAAGAATCTACAGGAACGGCTTATGTAACGACCTTGGGCGGAGATGCTGCTATTGTGGTGGTGCCTGCAGCCAATCAGTATTTAACCAGAGAGCATGTAGAATCGGCAGATAAATATTTTCATTCGGCAGATTTGGTTTTGGTGCAGTTGGAGGCGCCCATGGATGTGGTAGAGTATGCGGTAAAGAAAGCCAAAAGATTTGGCAAGAAAATAGGTCTGTATGCGTCGCCGGGAGCAAAACTGAGCGATTACGTACTGGAAAATGTAGATTTTATTATTGCTAAAAGTAACGAACTGCATATTATTTTCGGGAAAGATCAGCGGGAGGAAGTTCTTAAAAAGTATTTCAACAAAGTTTTTTTACGGGATGATACCAATTCTACGGTTTATTTTGATGGTACAGAAATGAAATATTTCCGGAACGACGGGGATAAAACGGTTCATAAAATGGGAATGGGAGATGCTTTTACATCAGGATTTGCGGTAGCCTTGTGTCATAAAAACTCTATTGAAGAGTGTGTGAAATTCGGGAATGAAGTATCTTCTATGGTAGCAGAGAAAAAAGGTTCTCAAACGGGGCTTCCGAGAGTTTCGGACTTCTTTTAAACTATTATTTGTTACATATCGAAAGTTTTAAACTAAACATAAAATATAAACTAAAATTTCCACTTTTATAGTGGGAATTTTCTTTTTTAACGACTGAAGAAGAAACCCGGATCAAGTAAAAGACTGAAATACATATTTTGATAACATTCTTAAACGGCTCTGAATATGGAAAAACTAATTTTAACTACTGAGGATCATTTTTCACTGACTGCACATCTTTTTGTTCCGGAAAGAAGCAACCGTAAACTTTTGCTGATTAATTCGGCAACGGGGGTGAAACAACATATTTACTTTTCCTTCGCTCAGTATTTTTCTGATCAGGGATTTACCGTTCTTACATATGATTATCGGGGAATCGGACTGTCAAAATCAAAAGACGGAAAGGATTTTCAGGCCTCCATGCGTACCTGGGGGGCAAAAGATTTTAAAGCTTTAACGGATTATATTAAGACTCATTTTAACAACTATCAAAACTATTGTCTGGGGCACTCTGTCGGCGCATTGATTCTGGGGATGAATAAAGATTCTGCTTTGTTTGAGCAATTCATTTTTTTCGGAGCACAGAATGCGTACGTCGGAAATTTAACCTTCAGAACAAAAATAGAAGCGTACGTTGGCTTTGGAATTGTTCAGCCTTTAACGACCGGAATATTAGGCTATTTCCCTGCACATTGGTTCGGGCTTGGAGAAAGTCTTCCGAAAAATTGCGCATCTGACTGGAGAACCTTAATTTTAAACAGGAAATCTACCAACGCTCTGCTGGAGAAAACGGAAGATTTTTCTAAAAAATTAGCACAGAAAGTATTCGTAATCTGGGCGGAGGATGATGTATGGTTAACCGAGAAAGGGTTGATAAGCCTGCTGAATAATACCTATCCCAACCTTCAGCCAATTTATCGGTTAATTAAGACCTCGGAATCAGAAAAAGGCGAAATCGGACATGTGAATTTTTTTAGAACGTTTAATAAAAAACTTTGGAATATTATTTTAAAAGAATTGAAAGATCAATGAAAAGTATAATTGAAAATACAGTAGAATTTGTAAAAGAAAAATTGGAGGGAGCAGAAGCAGGGCATGACTGGTATCATATCGAAAGGGTCTGGAAATTATCTAAAAAGATAGCAGCGGCTGAAAATGCCGATCAAGAGGTGGTAGAATTGGCGGCCTTACTTCACGATATTGCGGATCCCAAATTTCATAACGGAGATGAGACCATTGCTTTAACGGTTTCCAAACAGTTTCTGGAAAGCCAGAATACTCCTGAAAATACAGTTGAACAGGTTTTATATATCATTAAAAATATTTCTTTTAAAAACAGGGGAGATGCTCCGGTAAATCCGCCCATAGAGCTTCAGATCGTTCAGGATGCAGACCGTATTGATGCCATTGGAGCCATCGGTATTGCAAGAACATTCAACTTCGGGGGTTTTAAAAATAACCTGATGTATGATCCTGCGATCGAACCCAAACTGAATATGTCTAAAGAAGAGTACAAAAAATCAGACGGTACCACAATTAATCATTTTTATGAGAAATTATTACTGCTGAAAGATCTGATGAATACCGGAGAGGGAAAAAAAGTGGCCGAAGAAAGACATCAGTATATGCTGAATTTCCTCGACCAGTTTTATAAAGAATGGAATGTAGACTAAAACGGCATTCCTGAAATCAGTATCTTTGCAGAATATGGCATTCATTATTTTCATCATATTTCTGGCTTCAGTTCTTTCCCTTATTTTATCGAAAGTAAAATCAGGGAAATTGGCTAAATGGGCAAAGTTATTTCGTGTGCTGACCCTGGTGTTTGCTATTTCGGTTTTTACGTATTGGTTTATCAAGAAAAGTGCCGTGGGAATCGTGAAAAATTCTGTGGCCCTGCAGGTGGTGAATAAGCTTCCCCAGCCTCTGGATTTTTATGTGATCAATCAAAGTGTAAAGGATAGTGACGGGAATTTAGATACCAAACACATCGGAAAAATACGCCCGGAATACTACAGAATAGAGTATCTGAAAATGGATAAATCTAATGAATACTGGATTGTAGGCTATCTGGGCAAGAAAAATCTGGTGTATTTTTCGCAACATTCGGTTCCAAATAAAAATATTGATCAGATTATTGAAGTTCAGAATTATATCAACCAAAGTGTAAAGCTGTCTGAGAAGGCCAAAAAGCAGGTTGAAGTCTATAATTATGAGAATATAAAAGAAGGGATTTGGGTATCGCTGGACTTTCTTTTGCTGTTCTTAAATTTAATGCTGTTGATAAGAACAAAGAAGTAAAATAGTAAGTTGGGATTGGTTTTTTTGGACAGATCTGAAATCATTTAAGTGTGCTTTTTCCGGACTTTTTTTACAGATAATCTAAGATATCCATAATTCTGTCCTTATGTTTTTCGAGGCATTTTGTGACTATTTTATTTTTAATGGCTCGCGTTATTTTTTGGGGTTCAATCCATTCTTTAAGATGGTGATTAATGCTGTTGTGATTATAAATTCTCAGGATGGACTCATCTTCGTAAAAAATATAGGTATCTGTAAGCCAGTTGTTGGAAATATTGATTTCACAAATTTTATCGCTCATAATCGTTTATTTTTATGATTTATATTCTGTTTTACTGTAATCCTTGAATTTACCTAAATTTTTTCAACAAAATAGGTAATAAAAAAAATTCATCTCTTCAGTAGAAAAGATGAATTCTGTTTATTTAATATTAATTTTTTATTCGATTTTAAAGGGAATAATTGTATCGAGTGAATATTTTTAAGTGTCTAAAATAATGTTACGCTGGTTTCGGCTGCCATTTTAGGAACCTGAAGGTCCGTTTTCCATTCTTTATTCATCTTTTCGATGAAATAAGCGGAAAGTAGGGGAGATGCTTTTTCAACATTCTGGTGAACGAAAAAATAAAGATTCTGGAGTCCTTCTTTCTTCCATTTGGTAAGATGTTTCATCCAGTCATCCAGTCTCGCATAGTCGCTTTCTGCATTCGCTCCAACGTATCTTATAAAGGCATTTGGCGTGGTTAACCTCATGTGCAGCATATCTCTTCTTCCGGCGGTATCTACGATAATATTGGTGATGTTATGTTTTTCAAAAAGCTCGCAGGTGGTGTTCAGTATCTCTTCATCGGTAAACCATTCCGTATTTCTCAGTTCAATGGCCAGCGGGACTTCTTTAGGCCATTCTTTAACGAATTTTTCTAATCGGTCGTAATCTTTAGGCTTAAAATTATCATGAAGCTGGAGAAAAACCATTCCTAATTTTTCATCAAAATTAAGAACAGAGGTCGCAAACTGGGTCACCGGATCGGTAACATCAATCAGCCTTCGGAAGTGCGACACGGTATTGGTGATCTTCGGAAAAAATTTAAAATCTGCCGGGGTTTTTTCTTTCCAGGTTTGTACCTGCTCGGGAGCGGGCATTCCGTAGAATGTAGCGTTCAGTTCAATAGAATTAAACTGGGTGGCGTAATACGTAAGTTCATCTTTGGTTCCTTTGGGATAAAATCCTTTCAGATCGGTTTTATTCCACTTTGCACATCCTATAGAAATATTTTCTAACCCTTTTTTATTCTGATTTAAAATTTCCTTCGTTTTAGAATGGTCTTTTGGTAATGTAAAATCTATTTTTGAAGGATCTTCTACTTGCCCGAATTTCATATCTGCTCTCTTTTTTGTGATTAAACTGTAAGAACAAATATAGAACAATCCGGATAAATAAAAAAGCACGCTTGGGAGCGTGCTTTTACCTATCGTAAGTTTTATTATTTGCTGATTTTAAGCTTCACAAGCTGAGCACGTCACAAAATTCACCATCATTTCTTTAGAAACAGAAGAGCTTCTTTGATAGTAAAGCGTTTTTACTCCTTTTTTCCAGGCTTCGATATAAAGATAGTTAACATCTTTTACCGGCATGGTAGAAGGGATCTGTAAGTTTAACGACTGTGCCTGATCGATATACTGTTGTCTTTGTGCCGCCTGAGAGATAATTTCCATTGGAGAAATTTCTTTAAACGTTTTGAATACTGCTTTTTCTTCTTCAGTTAATTCATTCAGATGCTGAACAGAACCGTGATTTAGCATAATTGTTCTCCAGGTTTCCTCGTTGTCGATTCCTTTTTCTTCCAATAACTTTGCTAAATATTTGTTCTTACGCATAAAGTTTCCTTTAGCAAGACCGGCTTTATAATAGTTAGACGCAAACGGCTCGATACCCGGGGAAGTCTGTCCTAAAATAGCAGAACTGGAAGTGGTAGGAGCAATCGCCATGGTTGTGGTATTTCTCAATCCGTATCCTTTCAGTAATTCTGGTTCTCCGTAGATATTAGCCAGTTCTCTTGAAGCCTGCTCTGCCTGTTCTTTAATATGTCTGAACGCTCTTGCATTGAACTGGGTCGCTTCAAAACTCTCAAACGGAATCATATTTTTCTGTAAATAAGAGTGGTATCCTAAAACTCCTAATCCTAGCGCTCTGTGACGCAGGGCAAAGTTTCTTGCTCCCTGAAGATAATAGTTTCCTTCTGTTTTTTCGATAAACTCTGTTAAAACAGCATCCAGGAAATACACAGCCAATTGTACGGCATTGGTATCTTTCCACTCATCATACAGCTCTAAGTTCATGGAAGATAAACAGCAGATGAAAGATTCTTCTCTGGTGGAAGGAAGCATGATCTCGGAACAAAGATTACTTGCATTTACAGGCATTCCCAGATCTTTGTAAACCTGTGGTTTGTTTCTGTTAACGTTATCGGTAAAGAAGATATACGGTAAGCCTTTCTGCTGGCGGCTTTCCAATACTCTAGCCCAGATTTTACGCTTGTCCATATCCCCGTCGATCATATCCTGCATCCAGTAATCGGGTACGCAGATTCCGGTGAATAAATTCTGGATCGGGCTTCCGATATCTTTAATAGATAAAAATTCTTCAATATCGCCGTGGTCAATGTCAAGGTAGGCAGCAAAAGCGCCTCTTCTTACCCCGCCCTGAGAAACAACATCCATCGCGGTGTCGAATAATTTCATGAAAGAAACCGCACCGGAAGATTTTCCGTTATCAGTAACGGCGGTTCCTCGGTTACGAAGCTCCCCGAAATATCCTGAAGTTCCTCCCCCGATCTTGGTCTGCATAATCACTTCACCCATTTTGTGGGTAATTCCTTCAATACTGTCCGGAATATGAACATTAAAGCAAGAGATCGGAAGACCTCTCTGTGTTCCCATATTAGCCCAGACAGGAGAAGAGAAACTGATCCAGCCTTTGGTGATCATCTCTTTGAAAGCGGTCTGAAGTTCAGGTTTGTACAGTTTTTTTGCCGCCGCAGTCGTAATCCTGTCGATGGCACCTTCTACTGTTTCACCTTTCAGCAAATAGCCTCTGTTCAGCATCTGCTCAGACTCTTCATTGAGCCACCATATATTGTTATTTTGTTCTTCCATGTTTTATATTGTAAAATGCACCAGTTGCATTGTTTGTTTATTTTTTTGAAGCAGAAAACGGGTCATTTTTTTCCCTTCTCTACCTGCTTTCGCTACTCGCTTTTTTCTTTTGCAAAGAAAAAGAGCTCAGACATACCGCTCAATCAGGGCTAAAAAAAACGGCAGGTCTTTTCTTACCCTGGATCCTGATCTAATAACGGTGTCCCTTTTTTAATGATGAACGGCGTTAACCGGAACTCTGTGATGAAGCGCATCTGCTCGGGCGTTAACTTCACCCGCGCCCCGACTTGAGTGGAGCTCTTTTTGTGATGGCGGGAAAGAAATCGTTCTACAGATAACTTCACAAAATTCGCCATCACAAAAAAGCGGGAACGGAAGGCGGAAAAAGGCGCCCCAATCATTTAAAAATCTAAATTCTGACCTTAATTGTCTTAAAAAAGATCGTTCGCCGTAATACTTTTATCGTGTTTTGTATAATCTACCGGTCTTTTGGCAAAGAAATCATCCATAGAATTGGCAAAAACCTCCTCTTCGAACCACATTAGCGGACGGTACTGTTCCGGAGAGATATGGTAACGCGGCGCCATGTTTATTTTCTTTAAACTGTCATCCACACGGTATTTCATAAAGTTGATAAGATCCGTTTTCGAGAACTTGTCCAGCTCGCCCAGTTCAAAGATCCAGTCCAGGATTTCTCCTTCCAGTTCTACCGACTGATCCACGAGAGTGTAGATGTCTTCAATATCAGAATCTGTTAAAAGGTCTGGCTGCTCTTCTCTTATTTTATTAATTAAATATATTCCTCCATTGGCATGAATCTGCTCATCTACAGAGGTCCATGCGATAATATTAGAAACATTTTTCATGTATCCTTTAAATCTTGTGAAAGAAAGGATAATGGCAAACTGAGAAAACAAAGACACATTTTCAATAAGAATACTGAACAACAGAAGAGAAGAAACGTACTCTTTCGGTGTAGAAGAATTGGCATGTTTTAAAACATTGGATAAAAATTCAATTCTTTTTTTCAAAGCAGGAACTTCTACAACGCTCGTAAATTCTTCATTATATCCCAATACCTCAAGCAAACGAGAATAAGCCTCCGAGTGGCGGAACTCACATTCTGCAAAAGTAGATCCCAGACCGTTGAGCTCAGGCTTTGGTAAATGGTTGTAAAGATTTCCCCAGAAAGATTTTACAGAAACCTCTATTTGTGCGATGGCTAAAAGGGCATTCTTTACCGCATTTTTTTCATGCGGCTCCAGCTGCGAATGAAAATCCTGAACATCTGCAGTAAAATCAACTTCTGAATGTACCCAAAATGATTTGTTGATGGCTTCTACAAACTGAAGAACCTCAGGGTATTCAAATGGCTTGTAGCTTACTCTTTTATCAAAAATTCCCATATTAAAAATGTCTTAAAGTTAAAAAAAATGGATCCATGTGGATAACGTCCCAATACTATTCAAACTCTTGATTTGTTGTGATTTACTATTGCTAGTTTTTCACATCTTGAGTATTTTTATTTCTTGTGCCGTGCGAAGCACAAAGGTCGAAAAAAAGAACTGGATTTGAAAGAGCGAATGAGTAAATGATTGACTTTTAACGGCAAAAGTTTTCCACATTTACATAAAACCTGCGTAGGTATTGACTTATCCACGAATAGGGACGGAAAATAAAGCCAATTCTAAAGTTGCAATTAAACAGTTGTCTTTGGATTGCTTTGAATAAAGGCTTTATGGGTTAAACAATAAATATTTTCAATAAATTTTCAATCTTGTAACAAATCGAAAATATCGTCTACTTATTAGCTATAAAAACATACATCACTTCATGTTAGTAATTCAGGATTTACATAAATCATACGATACGGGAAAAAGTAAGTTACACGTTCTCAAGGGTATTAATCTTAATATTTCGGAAGGCGAGTTTGTTTCTATTATGGGAAGCTCGGGATCGGGAAAATCTACTCTTCTTAATATCATCGGGATCCTCGACGAGAAAGATTCCGGAACTTATGAATTGGATAATGTTCCCATCGAACATTTATCCGAAGTAAAAGCGGCGGAATACAGAAGTAAATTTTTAGGATTTATATTTCAGTCTTTTAACCTCATTGGTTATAAAACGGCGCTCGATAATGTAGCCCTTCCTCTATATTATCAGAATATTCCCCGAAAAGAACGTAACCAGAAAGCAATGGAATATCTTGAAAAAGTAGGGCTCGCACAATGGGCGACTCACCTTCCGAATGAGCTTTCCGGTGGACAGAAGCAAAGGGTTGCCATTGCAAGAGCACTGATTACAGATCCGAAAGTTGTTTTGGCAGATGAACCCACAGGAGCATTGGATTCTAAAACCACCCACGACATTATGAAGCTTCTTCAGGAAATTAATAATGAAGGAAAAACCATTATTGTAGTGACCCACGAACCGGATGTTGCGGCGCAGACCAAACGAAATGTTGTCCTTCGCGACGGAATTATCGAAAGCGATGAGTTTATAAAGCAGATTGTTCTTTAGGTGAATGGTGAATAGTCAATTTTGCTTCGCAAGTGAATTTTATTAGCGTTTAAAAATTGACAATTGATTGTATAAATTAAAACACAAAACAAACGAAAAAAAATAAGTATGTTTTTAAATCTGAACCATTATAATTTAGATGTTTATAAATCAGCAAAAGAATTAAGAAGCGAATGCTATAGAAATTTATCAAAACTTCCGGATACAGAAAGATTTAATTTAACAGATCAAATACGGAGAGCTTCTACTTCTGTGGTATTAAATATTACCGAAGGTTGTTCCAGAAAATCTGAAGTAGAAAGAAAAAGATATTTTGAAATAGCAAGAGGTTCTATAATAGAGTTAGATTCATGTTTTGATATTGTTATTGAATGTAATTATATTCAAAAAGAGAATTTACATAAAGTTGGAAATTTAATAAAAACTACCTTTATTTTATTAAGTGGAATGTTGAAATAGTCAATTTGCAAAAGTGAATATTCAGTAGTCAAAAGTAAATAGTCAATTTTGCTTTGCAAGTGAATTTTATTAGCGTTTAAAAAATTGACAATTGACTCAGAGAAATTGACAATGTATATTAATTGACTTTTTTACAAAGTAAAAAAATAAAAACTATGTTTGACCTAGATCGTTGGCAGGAAATATTCAGTTCTATTCGCAGTAATGTATTGCGAACCGTCCTTTCGGGGTTTACCGTGGCTTTGGGGCTGTTTATTTTCATTGTTCTTTTCGGAATTGGAAAAGGTCTTCAAAATGCCTTTACGGAAGGTTTTGCCAGAGATGCCCAAAATCTGATCTCTATTTTTACAGGAAAAACAACCATAGCCTATGGCGGGCTGCAGTCTGATCGTATCGTAACGATGAATAATGATGATTACGATTTTCTGATCAATACCGATAAAGAAAAAGTGGGTCAGTCTACCCCGAGATATCAATCGAGCTTACTGGTAAAATACGGAAAAGAAAGCGGGACTTATTCCGTCAACGGATCCGAACCGGGTGAAAAATATATCGAAAACAGAAAAATCCTCGAAGGAAGATATCTTACGCCGACGGATTTAGACAGAAAGCAGAATGTAGCGGTAATCGGAAGAATGGTTCAGCGGGATCTTATTAAAAACGGAAGCCCTGTCGGGAAGGATCTGGATATCAACGGGACCATGTTCAAGGTTGTGGGGGTCTTCTCAGACGATGGTGGAGACTGGGACGAGAGACATATCACCGTACCCATTACCACTCTACAGCAGATGAAAAAGGGATCTGATACCGTGAGTACGGTTTATATCGCCTATAATGAAAAGCTGAGCCCTCAGGAAGCTGTAAAATACGGTGATGAACTGAAAGATAAGCTAAAAGCAAGAAAAAGTGTTTCTCCGGATGATGAAAATGGAGTCCGCGTATGGAATAATGCTAAAAATATGGAAGATACCTTCATGTTTATGGCTGTTCTTACCGCCATTGTTACCTTCATAGGATTGGGAACTCTGCTGGCAGGAATTATCGGGATCAGTAATATCATGGTGTATATCGTGAAAGAAAGAACCAAAGAAATCGGGGTCCGAAAAGCTATTGGCGCGAAACCGAGAAGTATTGTTGCTCTCATTGTTCAGGAAAGTGTGGTGATTACCGTAGTTTCAGGATTTGTCGGAGTTGGCGTCGGAGTTTTGGCTTTAAGCCTTATTGGAGACAGTCTTGAAGATTTCTTCATTAAAAATCCGAGTGTGGGATGGGGAACCATCTTGGCAGCATTCATCGCTTTGGTATTTTCAGGGTTGATTGCGGGGTTTGTCCCGGCATACCGTGCCTCGAAAATTAAACCAATTGAAGCACTGAGAACGGAATAAGACAATTTGAAAATTAGATAATTTGAAAATTTCCCGATAGTAATTTTTAAATCATTCAATCTTTTAATCTTTTAATAAAATAAAGTGAATATCATATTTAAAAAAGATACGTGGCAGGAAATTTATTATTCGTTGAGGAATAATAAACTTCGAACCTTCCTTACCATGATTGGAGTGGGATGGGGTATGTTTTTGTATGTAAGTCTTTTGGGCGCAGCAAAAGGAATGGAGAATGGTTTTGATAAATTATTCTCAGGATTTGCCACCAATTCTATTTTTCTGTGGGCACAAAACACAGCAATTCCTTATGAAGGATTTCCAAAAGGAAGAGATCTGCATCTTAATTTACCCGATATTCAGATGCTAAAAAATAAAATTCCGGAAATCGATTATATTTCGCCTCAAAATTCGCGGGGAAGTTTTACGGGAACACCGGGAGAGTCCATGTCGAGAAACGGTAAAAATGCAACCTATTCGTTAACCGGAGATTATCCTGTAGGAAATAAAATTTCTGAAAAAAAGCTGATTTTCGGACGATACATTAATGATGCCGATGTTTCAGGCAATAAAAATGTTGCCGTAATTGGTGAAGAGATCTATAAAAACTTCTTCGATTCTAAAAAGAATGAAAATCCTATAGGAAAATCAATTAATATCAAAGGAATTTTCTTTAATGTAATTGGAGTTTTCAGAATAAAAAAAGGAGGTGGTTTTGAAAATGACCAGACAGCTTTTATTCCTCTTTCCACCTACACGAAGATGTACAATGCGGGAGATCAGATCGATATGTTTGCCATTGTAAGTAAGCCCAATGCCAATGTAAATGATGTGGAAGAAAAGGTGAAGCAGACTTTAAAATCAAAAAATAAAGTTTCTCCTGAAGATACCAACGCTTTCGGAAGTTTCAATCTGGGTAAAGAATTTAAAAAACTCACAGGTTTCCTTACCGGAATGCAGCTGTTGACCATTATTGTTGGCGCCCTTACCATTTTGGCGGGTGTTATCGCCATCTCAAATATCCTTTTGATTACGGTAAAAGAGAGAACAAAGGAAATCGGTATCCGGAGAGCACTGGGCGCAAAACCATCGGAAGTACGAAACCAGATTTTGCTGGAAAGTGTGGTCATCACCCTCTCCTCGGGAATACTGGGATTTATACTCGGAATTTTTGTGTTGATTCTTTTGAATATGGCCACCCAAGGTCAGGACTCGTTTCCTTTTTATAACCCGACGGTTAATTATGGAAACGTATTCGCGGCCATGTCGGTAATGGTATTTTTAGGCTTAATCATCGGGATGATCCCCGCGCAGAGAGCCGTGAAAATTCGACCTATTGAAGCATTAAGAACAGAGTAATTTAAACATAATTTAATTTGAAAATAGGATAGTCAAAAAAAGCAATCTTTTAATTATCATAATCTTTCAATCTTTTAATAAAATTTAAAAAATAAACTATACATATGAAAAAGAAATTCACCTGGAAAAAGGCCATTTATATTTTGTTAGGGCTTTTATTTGCTGTGGCACTGGTCTCGGGAATCGGGTATTTGATAAAATCTAACTCCAAAGAAGACGAGGCTTTCCTTACCAGAAAGCCAACCATTCAGAATATGGACGATAAGGTGATGGCGACAGGAAAAATTGTTCCTAAAGAAGAAATTGAAATTAAGCCCAATATTGCAGGGATCATCGATAAAATTCTTGTAGATGAAGGAGATAAGGTAACAGCGGGACAGCTGATTGCTACCGTAAGAATTATTCCGAATCTTGCAGACGTTAACAGCGCACAGCAAAATGTGGATAACCAGCAGCTTCAGATCATCAATGCAAAAATGAATGTCGATAATATGCGCAAACAATTTGAGATGCAGGATAAACTGTTTAAGCAGGGGGTAGCTTCAAAGCAGGAATATCTTAATGCTCAGCAGCAACTGTATTCTACCCAGCAAACGTTGAAAAATGCACAGCAGCAGTTGGTGACCGCTCAGAAAACGCTTCAGATTGTAAAAACAGGTTCCACACCCGAGTTACAGGGTCTGGCAACCACTCAGATCCGCTCAAAAGCTTCAGGAACCGTGCTTGAAGTGCCTGTGAAAGTAGGAAGTCAGGTTATTGAGGCGAATTCATTCAATGCGGGAACTACCATCTGTTCTATTGCAGATCTGAATTCACTGATTTTTCAGGGGGAGATTGATGAAGCACAGGCAGGCAAATTAAAGCAGGGAATGGACATGAGCATCGTTATCGGAGCTCTTCAGAATAAAACATTCCCCGGAAAACTGACCATGATCGCTCCTAAAGGAAAAGATACCAACGGAACCATTAAATTTCCGGTGGAAGGTGATGTTAACAACCCGAATAATGAATACATCAGAGCCGGTTTCTCAGCCAATGGTGAGATTGTTCTGAGCTCTCAGAAAAATGCTTTATTGCTGGATGAATCTTTAGTTCAGTATGAAAAGAAAAACGGTAAAGATGTTCCTTTTGTGGATGTAAAACAGGCGAACGGAACTTTTAAGAAAACCTATGTGAAACTAGGAGCCAGCGATGGAATCAACGTTCAGGTTCTTTCGGGAATAGACAAAAATTCAGAGATTAAAGTCTGGAATCCTTCCGATAAAGATAAGGAAGAGCTGAAAGCGAAAACAAAAAAATAGTAAACTGACACTATAAATTTTAAATTGAGATCCTGAAAAATTATTTTTCAGGATTTTTTGGTCTGAAGATGTTCTGTTTTCATCCTTTTTTGTGAAAATATTAAACGATGACTTAAGAAATATGGATTAAATGGATTTTGAAAAGTAATAAAAACAGACGCTGAAATGTCTTATTTTTAAATTATAATTTAATTCAATGAAAAAGAACGACCTTATCCTTTTTCTTTTTATTCTGGCAAAATTTATTCTGCAATATTCTTTAATAGGATCTGAATATGAACTTCATCGGGATGAATATTTGCATTTAGACCAGGCAAATCATTTAGCTTGGGGATATTTGTCTGTTCCGCCGGTGAATTCCTGGTTGGCTTTTATCGTGAAAATAGCAGGTAATTCTGTCTTTTGGGTGAAATTTTTTCCGGCACTATTCGGTGCGCTGACGATCGTTGTGGTTTGGAAAATCGTTGATGAGTTAAAAGGTGATCTTTACGCAAAGGTTCTGGCTTCAACCGGAATTTTATTTTCTGTTTTGCTTAGAATCAATATGCTTTTTCAGCCTACGTCTTTAGAAGTACTGCTTTGGACAATGTTGTATTATGTTTTAATTAAATATTTCAATTCAGAAAAAGTAAAATGGCTGTACATTGCTGCGGTTATTTTCGGGATCGAATTTTTAAACAAATACAATATTGCTTTTGCGGTCTTAGGATTAATCCCGGGCTTGATCATGACAAAACAGAGAACAATTTTTCTTCAAAAACACCTTTATTTCTCATTAATTTTAGCCTTGCTCATTATTTTACCTAATATTTTATGGCAGTACCATCATCATTTTCCGGTCGTTAAGCATATGAAAGAATTGTCGGAGAGACAGCTTGTAAATGTGAATCGTGTTGACTTTCTAAAATCTCAGATTCTGTTTTTTGTGGGAAACCTATTGGTAATTATTTCAGGATTCTATGCGCTGCTTTTTTATAAACCTTTTGAAAAATTCCGGTTTTTGTTCTGGACTTATATTTTTACCATTTCTATTTTTTTATTTTTCAAGGCAAAAGATTATTATGCTGTCGGTATTTACCCTGCTTATATTGGCGTTGGCGCCGTTTTTTTGGCGCATCTTTTAGAAAAAGGAGGGTGGAAAAAAATTGGGCGCCCCATCAGTATACTGATTCCTGTTTTGCTTTTTTTACCTTTATATCAGGTTGCTTTTCCCAATAAAAGTCCGCAATATATCGTAGATCATCCTGAGGGGTATCAAAAATTTGGTTTGCTTCGTTGGGAAGATGGGAAAGATCATTCTATGCCGCAGGATTTCTCGGATATGCGAGGTTGGAAAGAGCTTGCCGAAAAAGTAGATAAAGAATATGAAAAACTGTCTAAATCCGGAAATACCATTGTGATTTGTGATAATTACGGGGAAGCGGGCGCCATTAACTATTATTCCCGAAAAGGGATCAGGGCGGTTTCTTTTAATGCAGATTACCTCAATTGGTTTAACTTATCAGCGTATTATCATAATGTTATTCGTGTGAAAGAAAATCCTGAAGATGAGCTTGAACAAACCGGTAAAATCTTCCAAAGGTCTAAAATTGCAGATTCTGTTACAGATCGGTATGCCAGAGAAAAAGGGACTGTTATTTTCAGTTTTGAGGGGGCAAAAATAGATATTAGAAAAAGACTGCAGGAAGAAATTAACGAAGAGAAAGGCGGATATTAACAAATAATTAACTACGGTAGGATAATATTAACTATTTAAAATCCTCTATTTTAGTAAAAATGAAAATTTGCTATGAAATCAATATCCAGATTCCTGTTTTTACTTTTGATTGTTACTTTTGCCACTTGCTATTCTCAAAAATCAGAGGTTGTAAAAAGCAAAACGGTGTATAGTTCTGATGACTTAAAAATTATTCAGTTATCGGAGAATGTTTTTCAGCATATTTCTTATTTGCAAACCGATTCTTTTGGTAATGTTGAATGCAACGGAATGATCGCCAAAGATGGAAATGAAACCATTATTTTTGACACTCCGACCAATGATAAAAGTTCTGCAGAATTAATTTCATTTATTAAAAACAAGCTTCATTCAAAAATAAACGCGGTAGTTCCCACGCATTTTCATGATGATTGTCTGGGAGGCCTGAAGGAGTTTACTAAAAATAATATTCCTTCTTATTCGAGTTATAAAACGATTGAGCTGGCAAAGAAAGCCGGAGCAAATGTTCCCGATCACGGTTTTGAAAATAATCTGAGCTTAAATGTGGGAAATCAGAAAGTATATATTCAATTTTTTGATGAAGGGCATACTAAAGACAATGTGGTGGGATATTTTCCGAAAGAAAGAGCATTGTTTGGAGGCTGTTTAATTAAAGAAATAGATGCAACAAAAGGTTATCTGGGTGATGCCAATGTTAAAACCTGGTCTGCAACCGTTGAAAAAGTGAAAACGAAATATCCAGATGCTAAAATAGTCATTCCTGGTCATGGTGAAATTGGTGGCAAAGAATTGCTGGATTATACCATCAGACTATTCAAGAATAACTAAAAACCTATTTGAAATTTTGATTCAATATTTATTTTAGAATATCATAATCTTTTTTTAACGCAAAAATCTTATTGCTTTATACTGATTTTTAGAAGGCAAAGGCCAATGAATTTGCTTCGCGAAGCTTGAAAATACAGCTCCATCCAATCAATTGGTTGATTCTTTTTTGCTCACTAGAATATACTTTGCTTTACATTAAAACATTGCGTAAAAAAATTTTAGATAAAATCCTTATCAAAATAAACAGGCTCTAAGAACATTCCGAACAATATCCCGAAATAAAACCATTGAAATTAACCGAACGATAACCTTCTGGTAATTTAATTTCAACTTCATTGGGTAAACATTCAATTTTTCCACAATTCAGACATTTGAAGTGGAAATGATTGTGCTGATGCTTTTTTTCGGAACAATTGATACAAAACGCAAAATAATACTTTCCGTCGTCGCCTAAAATTTTATGAACAATCCCGTCATCACAGAAACTGTTGAGCACCCGATAAATAGTGGCGCGATCTACCGCTTCACCCAGTTCTTTCTGTAAAATTTCCTGACTTACCGCAGATTTAGACTTTTTCAAGGAATCTAAAATCAATTGTTTGGTCGGCGTATTTCTCTTTGCCATCGTACAAAGATAAAAATTATTATTGCGATTAAGTCGCATTAGTGAAAATTTCTCTTAACTTTGCAACTATCAACTATCAACTATCAACTATCAACTATCAACTATCAACTATCAACTATCAACTATCAACTATCAACTATCAACTAGAAATACTATGGAAAATAAAGAGGTGATCATAATAGGAGGAAGCTACGCCGGATTATCTGCCGCAATGGCTTTAGGGAGATCTTTACGAAATGTTTTGATCATCGACAGCGGAAAACCCTGCAACCGACAGACGCCGCATTCGCATAATTTTATTACGCAAGACGGTAAGACGCCGAAGGAAATTTCAGATTTGGCTAAAAAACAGGTTCTGAAGTATGAAGCCGTAACATTTCATGAAGGAAAAGTAGTGAAAGTATTTAAAAATGAAGATGATTTTGAGGTCGAGACGGCTAACGGAGAACAATTTAAAGCAAAAAAAATAATATTAGCTTCCGGAGTTAAAGACAAAATGCCTCATATTCCCGGATTTGCAGAATGTTGGGGGATTTCTGTCATTCATTGTCCGTATTGCCATGGCTATGAGGTGAAAGGAAAAGTAACCGGAATACTATCTGACGGAGATCTGGCGTTCGATTTTACGAAGCTTGTTTTTAATTTAACTAAATATTTAACCATATTCACCAACGGAATATCTTCTTTCAATAAGGAACAGATTGAAAAATTTAATGAACATAAAATAACTATCGTAGAAGACGAGATTACTGAAATTGTTCACGAAAACGGTCAGATTCAAAAGGTAATTCTAAAAAACGGACAAGAGATTCCATTAGAGGTTTTGTATGCAAAAATTCCTTTCGAACAGAATATTACAGTCGATGAACCGGGAATTGAATTAACTGACAATGGCTTCATTAAAGCAGATGTAATGATGAAAACGAATATTCCCGGTATTTTTGCCTGTGGAGATAATACAACCATGATGAGATCGGTGGCTAATGCTGTGGCTCAGGGTAATTTTGCGGGAGCAGTAGTGAATAGAGAATTGTCGGAAGAAGATTTTATCTAAAGAATAAGCAGATTTAATGGTAAGCTCACAAACAATCGAGGCATTTCAAAAATCATCCTTTGCAATGAGTCATTCTCGCTGAAAATTTCGTACTTTTGGGGTGAAAAATTTCTAAAACTAAAAGTAAAATGGACATTATTTTCGACCTGATTGAAAAGGAAAGACAAAGACAATCTCATGGATTAGAGCTTATTGCGTCAGAAAATTTCGTTTCTGAAAACGTAATGAAGGCAATGGGAAGTGTACTGACAAACAAATATGCTGAAGGATATCCCGGAAAAAGATATTACGGAGGTTGTGAAGTCGTAGATGAGGTTGAAACATTAGCTATTAATAGAGCAAAAGAACTTTTCGGAGTTGATTATGTCAATGTTCAGCCACATTCCGGATCTCAGGCTAATGCAGCAATTTACTTGGCTGTTTTAAAACCGGGTGACAAAATCATGGGGATGGATCTTTCTATGGGGGGTCACCTTACACACGGTTCTGCGGTTAATTTCTCAGGCATCCAGTACAATGTTGTTTCTTACGGTGTTCAGCAGGAAACAGGTCTTATCGATTACGATCAGATGAGAGAAGTGGCCTTAAGAGAAAAACCTAAAATGTTGATCGCAGGTTTCTCAGCGTATTCAAGAGATTTGGATTATGCTAAATTCAGAGAGGTTGCCGATGAAATTGGGGCTACACTTTGGGCAGACATTGCGCATCCGGCTGGTTTGGTAGCAAAAGGATTATTAAACTCTCCATTCGAGCACTGCCATGTGGTAACTACGACAACACACAAGACGTTGAGAGGTCCGAGAGGAGGAATGATTATGATGGGGAAAGATTTCGAAAACACCTACGGTCATAAAACGCCAAAAGGGGATATCAAAATGATGAGCCAGGTTCTTGACGGAGCTGTTTTCCCGGGAATTCAGGGAGGTCCGTTAGAGCATGTGATTGCCGGTAAGGCGGTTGCTTTCGGTGAGGCGCTGGACGGACAGTTCTTAACGTATGCAAAACAGGTTAAAGCAAATGCTCAGGCTTTATCAAAAGCAATGATTGACAGAGGATTCGACATCGTAAGCGGAGGAACAGACAACCACTTAATGCTTGTTGATCTTAGAAATAAAAACGTAAACGGTAAAGAAACAGAAAAAGCTTTGGTTCTTGCTGATATTACATGTAATAAAAATATGGTTCCGTTTGATGATAAGTCTCCGTTTACGACTTCAGGAATCAGATTAGGAACGGCGGCAATTACAACAAGAGGATTGAAAGAAAATGATATGGATACAATTGCAGGATTAATTTCTGATGTTGTCGATAATATCAAAAATGAAGAGGTTATCGGTTCTGTAAGAAAGAAAGTAAACGAATTAATGGAAGGTAAAGCATTATTCAATTATTAATCATTTACTTTAAATTTTAAATATAAAAGAATGGGCGCTTTTGCTCATTCTTTTTTTATAACTATGGAAAAGAAGTCTTTTACCTTCAACGAGATAAAACTTAAGCTGATGAACTATTGTGTTTATCAGGATCGTTGTCATTTGGAAGTAGAACAGAAAATGAAGGAGTTTTTACTGATCGATGAAGCAAAGGAAGAAATTATACTTTACCTTTTACAGGAAAATTACCTTAATGAAGAAAGATTTACCAGAAGCTATATCCGGGGTAAATTTTATATTAAACATTGGGGAAAGACGAAAATAAAAATGAATCTGAAGCAAAAGCAGATTTCTGAAAAGCTGATCAATTCATGTTTTAATGAAATTGATGAGGAGGATTATAGCAAAACAATTCAAAAAATATACGAAGATTATTTTTCCAGACAGTCCGGACTCAAAGAGTATCAGCGGAAATCCAAAACCATAAAATATTTAATGAGCAGAGGCTTTGAATATGATGCAATCCTCAGTGCGATTGAAATTTAACATATATGTAATTTGTAGCACTAGGTAGTATCTTGTTATTACTATAGTTTTTGTGCGACGAAAAAATTACATATGAAACTAGGACCGGAGATACAAATTGGCGGAAATAATAATTCAATATAATTTGAATTATTTTATAAAGTTAACATCTTTAGGAATTTTTTTGTTTATAATGAAATTATTTTTTCGTTTAAAATTACTCAATTTTATAATTTGGCACGAATAATGCATTCTTTTCTTTTGTAATATGTTTAAAATATATTGCATATTTGAGATTTACATGATTTATATAATAAAATTATAATTATCTACATCATGTGGATTGTGAATATTAAACAGTAACTTTGCATAATTAATAAACCAACTGATGTTGAATGGGAAAGCTGTCTGATGCTTTTAGAGCTCTTTATAATGGGGATAATATTGTGAAAATAACAGAACTGAGGTATGTTCCGAGGTGGTTGGTTATTCTCATAGACATACTAATTGTATTATTTTCTATACTTCTTTCGCGCATATTTTTAGACAATTTAGATGTTAAAGTAAATTTTCCGGAATACAGCGTAGAAAAAAAGTTTCTTCTAATGGGAATAAATATTCTCTTTATGTATGTCTTTAAAACCTATGCAGGAATTATTAGACATTCAACGTTTTTCGATTTCTTTAAAATTATCTTATCTTCCGGAAGTACTCTTTTTACACTTTTAGTGTTAAATTATGCTTCTGAACTGATTTTGGAGAAACCGTTGTATCTGTATCCCAATCTGTTTTTATATTTTCTGATCTCTGTTTCTTTTATGTTCTTTTTCAGAATGACCACGAAGCAGTTCTTCAGTCTTTTAATTGATATAAAAGGGGCTCCGTCCAAAGTAAGACTTGCTGTTGTGGGGGTAAGTGAAGTTTCTGTGGCATTGGCAAGAGCGATTATGCATAACCCTAATTATCCTTACCATCTCGCAGGATTTCTTACGGGAAGATCAGACTCAAAAAGAGCCATACTTTTAGGGCATAAAATTTATAATAAAGATCAGTTTTTTACAAATCAAAAATTAATAAGCCAGTTCGATGCCGTGTTGCTTATTAAAGAAATAATGACAAAACAGGAGATTGAAGAATGGATGACCCTTGCATTAGATAACGGTCTTAAAGTTCTGAAAGCACCCATGTTGAGTAAAATGAGGGACTCGGATCTTGTTGGCGGGATCAGTAATCTTCAGATTGAAGATCTTCTGAACCGTAAGCCTATTAAGATTGAGAGCGAAGAAGTAACGAGCAGGCATTTAGATAAAACGGTACTGGTAACAGGCGGGGCGGGATCTATCGGAAGTGAGATTGTTCGTCAGGTTTCTCAGTTTAACCCCTCTCTTATTGTTGTATTGGATCAGGCAGAATCTCCTTTGTACGAACTGGAGCTTGATCTTTTAGAAAAATTTCCTCACCAAAAGTTTAAATTTATCTTAGCCGATATTTCCAATAGTTACAGGTTGGAAAAAGTATTCGAAACCTATCAGTTCTCGATGGTGTATCATGCCGCTGCTTACAAGCATGTACCTTTAATTGAAGATAATCCTCATGAGGCGATCTTTGTAAATATTCTGGGAACAAAAAATCTTGCCTTACTGTCAAAAAAATATAGAGTCAACCGTTTTGTGATGGTTTCTACGGATAAAGCAGTGAATCCTACTAACGTGATGGGAGCTTCTAAGAGAACAGCAGAATTGTTTGTGCAGTCTCTTCAGAATTCTGAAGGAAATGTGACGAAGTTTATTACCACACGATTCGGCAATGTTCTTGGATCCAACGGGTCTGTTATTCCGCATTTTAGAAAACAAATAGAAAAAGGAGGTCCGGTAACCATTACGCATCCTGATATTATCCGCTATTTTATGACGATTCCTGAAGCCTGTGAACTGGTATTACAAGCCGGAACAATGGGGAAAGGAGGGGAGATTTATGTTTTTGATATGGGAGAACCTGTGAAAATTTTAGATCTTGCGCGAAGAATGATCAAGCTTTCGGGATTTACTCCTGATCTGGATATGAAGATAACATTCATCGGATTAAGACCCGGTGAAAAGTTGTATGAGGAGCTTTTAAGTAATAATACCACCACAATTCCTACCCATCATGAGAAAATTATGATCTCAAAAGATCAGCTTATCGATTTTGAAGAGATCGATTTCTTATGCCGACAAATTGTTAAAGCCGCTGTTAAAAGAGATAAATTGGCAGTTGTGAAAATACTAAAAGCCATAGTTCCTGAGTTTATAAGTAATAATTCAGAATTTGAGGTGCTGGACAGAGAGCCGGAAACTGAAGTGTAATTCTATTAATCAAAATAATAATCCTATTTTTGCAGAAAATTAAATTATGATGAAATTTAAATATTTTGTTAACGGAATACTAAGTATCGCAGCATTAAGTTCATGCACTACAAGACAGGAGATTGGTTATATGAAGGATATCGATCAGGTAGTACTGGAAAATTCTGTAAAAAATAGCAGAAGTACTTTACAAAGTGGAGATCAGTTGATCATCACTGTTTCAGCAAAAGATATGGATGTGGTAAAGCCATTTAATCAAAATTATTCTTCAAGTACTACCGTGGCACAGTATACCGTGCCGAGCTCCAACAATCTTCAACAGCAGATTCCTTCTTCAGGACCCACCTATTTTATTGATACTAACGGAGATATTATTTTTCCTCAAATTGGAAAAGTAAGCACAAGGGACGAAAATATAGAAACTCTTAGAAATAAATTAACGGATCGGTTAAGTGAGTTTGTTAAAAATCCGATTGTGGATGTGAAGCTCGTTAATTTTAAGATTTCTGTTTTGGGAGAAGTAACAAAACCCGGAACCTATATTATTCCAGACGGATCGACCACTCTTTTAGGCGCTTTAGGTTTAGCAGGTGATCTTACGCCTTACGGAATTCGTAGCAATGTTTTGGTGGTAAGAAATATAGACGGACAGATAACAAAGGAAAAGATAGATCTTACCAGTGCTCATTTTATCAATTCTCCTTTTTATTATTTAAAGCAGAATGATATCGTGTATGTGCAGCCAAATGTTAACAGAGAAAAAGCGGCAAGACTGGATCCCAATACAGGACTTTATATTTCGATAGCATCAGTGATCGCATCTATTGCTTTGGGGGTGCTGGCCATTGCCAAATAAACAAAAGCAAAACACATCATAACTACACTTAAAAAAACAATTATAGATTTGAAAAAAATTACGATCAAAAAAAATATTATATATTTTATTCTATTTTCAATATTATTTACTTCTTGTAAGCCAAAGCAAAACATGGTATACATGTCATCTCAGCATGATATGGAACAGGAAATTGCGCAGGCTAAATACAAGGGTCTACAGATTCAGGAAGGTGACGTCATTATGATATTGGTATCTGCATTAGATGAAATTGCCGTAAAACCATTTAATCTTAATACGGCCAACAAAGTAGGAAGTACTTCTCAGACTGGTATCAATCAGTATGTTCAGCCGAGCGAGTATTTTGTCAATGAAGACGGGAATATCAATTTTCCTGTTTTGGGTAATGTTATGGTGAAAGGGATGACTCAGGTTCAGGTAAAAGAACAGCTGGAATCTCAGCTGAAAAGATATCTTACCGATCCTTTGGTAAATATTACCTTAAAGAATTTCAATGTCAGTATTTTAGGGGAAGTGAAAAGTCCGGGACAGAAGGAAAGTACTACCCAAAAGTTGAATATATTTCAGGCTTTGAGTTTAGGAGGCGATATGACAGATTTTGGAGACCGTAGAAATGTTAAACTGATCCGTACGGGAGAAGATGGTACAGACCAGGTTATCAATCTGGATATTTCCCGAACAGATATTGTCAATTCTCCATATTACTATATGAAACAAAATGATGTTTTATATATTCAACCGGATCATAATAAGCAGGTTCAGGCCAATAGCAATCCCAACCGAGCACTTACTTTTCAGATCCTTGCTTCTGCATTAGGAGTAGCCACTTTAATTATTTCTTTAACACGATAGACATGCAGCAGATAGAATTACATGAAAAAGAAGAAACAGTAGATCTGAGGACAATCCTTGGGAAATATTTTCAGAAATGGCCTTGGTTTGTTCTTTCTATATTTTTATTTTTAATAGGAGCCTATATATATATCAGATATTCAGTACCTAAATACCAATCACAAACGACTCTTAAATTTGACAAAAAACAAAATGATATTTCCTCTGCCTTGGCAGATCTAGATAATTTGGGGATTGGTCTCGGAAATGCAGATGAACTGAAGAGTGAGATTGCGGTGATAACTTCCAGACCTATCTTGGGAAGAGTTGTTGAAAATCTTAACCTTAATGTTCAATATTATAATGAAGGAGAGATCAAAGATTTTGAAATTTTTGATAATTCAGCAGTTACTGCAAAAATTATACAACTGAACAATGATAAAAAATTTATAAAATCTGAGTTTACATTAAAATTAAACAATGAAAAAGAGTTTACACTAACGGATAGTAAGGGACAAAATTTCAAAGGATTTTTCAATCAACCTTTGAAATTACATTTTGGATTTGTAATTTTACAACTTAATAGAAACATAGATTCTAACGAAAAATACAAAATAGTATTTTCTAATCCTTTAGAGAAAATAAAGGATTTGGAAAGAAGACTCACAGTAGATCTCCCTGACCAAAAAGCTTTATTAATTAATATCAGTATTGTTGGAGGAACTCCTGATAAGTCGGAAGCTATTCTTAATGAAGTCACTAAGCAATATAATCTTGATGGTTTAAGGGATAAAAATCTCCAGGCTAAGAACACTCAGGAGTTTATAGATAAAAGACTTGAGGTAATTACCAACGATCTTTCAGGAGTTGAAAACCAAAAAGAAAATTTTCAGAATAAGAACCAGATTGTTGACTTAGAGGCTCAGGCAAAAATGGCTCTGGAAAATACCAATGATAATACAAAAGCACTCTTACAACAGCGTACCCAGCTTGAGCTGTTAAATGCCCTTGAAAGAGAAGCTTCTCAGAATGGGCTTATGCCTTCCAATTTGGGATTAAGTCTTTCATTAGATCAGGCCATTAATCAATATAATAGCCTTTTAATCAGCCGAAATAAAACATTAAAGCAAGCCACAAACGAAAATCCTGCCGTGATTGAGATGAATAAAGAAATCTCATCATTAAAAGATATTGTAAGAGATAATATACGCCAGCAGAAAGCCACATTACAGACGTCCATTGGTCAGTTAAACGGTCAGATTTCTACAAGCAAGGGAATTATCGAAAAAGTACCGGGAAATAGCAAAGTATATCGCGGCATTGAACGTCAGCAAAACCTGAAAGAACAGCTATTTCTTTTTCTTTTGCAGAAGAGAGAAGAAAATGCAATCAATCTTTCAGTGAATGTTCCAAAGGCAAAAATTGTAAATCCTGCTTTTACAAATGATATTCCGGTATCTCCTAAAAGGGCTATAATTTTCCTAGGGGCTGTCCTTTTAGGTATTTTATTTCCTTTTGGATTTATCTATTCTTTTTCATTTTGGGACGATAAAATATATTCGAGGCAGGATTTAAAGGGACGCTCATCTCATGCGGTATTGGCAGATATTCCTTCGCTTAAAGATAAAGTCGACCATCTTGTTAAAGTTAATGATTTTTCTGAATTGGCAGAGGCTTTTAGAGTATTGGTATCCAATCTTAAATTTGTATTACCGACAAAAGATACTGCGAAGGTTATTATGGTTACTTCCTCTATTAAGGGGGAGGGTAAAACATTGGTATCCGTAAATCTAGCTTTAACCCTAGGATTAAAAAATAAAAGGGCTTTACTGATTGGTTCGGATATCAGAAACCCACAAATCCAGAGATATGATAACGAAAGGGTCAACTGGAAAGGACTGACAGAATATTTGTATGATGATTCTATTCAGATTAATGAACTCATCCATATTACAGATTCAAACCCTAATTGTGATGTAATTTATGCAGGTACAATCCCACCTAACCCTCAGGAATTGTTGTCAAATGGCAAATATCAAAAATTAATTGAAGAACTATCTCGTACTTATGCTTATATTATCATCGATTCTGCCCCATTAATGCTTGTTTCGGATACCCTTAGCATTGCCGATAGTGCGGATGCAACAATATATGTATTAAGATCTGGCGTAACAAGAAACCTTATGGTGGATTTTGCCGGAGGATTAGTTAAGGATTCCAAACTTTCTAATCTTTCATTTGTAATTAACGATGTGTCCAAAAATTCAGGCGGATATGGATACAACTATGGTTATGGATATGGTTATACAAATGACAGAAAAGAGTCTTGGTGGAAGAAAATAGTAAATAAGGTTATTAAAAAATAGTAAATTATTTATAGTTAATATGTTATGATGAATAAAAATTTAAAAATTGGAATTATAGGATTAGGCTATGTAGGTTTGCCATTGGCTCGTTTATTTGCCACAAAATATCCCGTTGTTGGCTTCGATATCAATGATAAAAGAATATCAGATCTTCAAGAAGGTAGAGATACTACCTTAGAAGTGGAAAATGAACTTCTTGAGTCTGTTTTATTGAAAGAAAATCCCCATTATTCTTCTCAAAATGCTTTAAACAATAAAGATAATGAGATTAAAGGTCTATTCTGCTCATCACAATTAGACGATATTAAAGATGCCAATATTTATATTATAACAGTTCCCACTCCTGTTGATAAGCACAATCGCCCTGACCTGACTCCTTTATACAAATCATCAGAAATGGTTGGGAAGGTCTTAAAAAAAGGCGACATAGTAATTTATGAATCAACGGTGTATCCTGGAGTTACCGAAGAAGAATGTGTGCCAGTATTGGAGAACGTATCTGGACTAAAGTTTAACATCGACTTTTTTGCGGGATATTCTCCTGAAAGAGTTAATCCTGGAGATAAAAAACATACAGTTGATAAAATATTGAAAGTGACATCTGGTTCAACTCATGAAATAGGTATAATAATCGATAATTTATATAAATCAGTTATCACCGCTGGAACACATTTAGCTCCAAGCATTAAAGTAGCGGAAGCATCTAAAGTGATTGAAAATTCACAGCGTGATGTAAATATTGCATTCATTAATGAATTGTCAAAGATTTTTTCATTAATGGATATTGATACACATGATGTATTAGAGGCTGCTGGTACAAAGTGGAATTTTCTCCCATTTACACCGGGTTTAGTTGGTGGGCATTGTATTGGGGTAGATCCTTTTTATCTAGCCCAAAAAGCACAGGAAATTGGATATTATTCAGAATTAATTTTAAGTGCTAGAAGACTAAATGATTCTATGGGGGCTTTTGTAGCTTCACAGATAATTAAGCTGATGGTACAGAATAATATTCTGATTAAAGGAGCTAAAGTCTTAAATCTAGGCATTACTTTCAAAGAAAATTGTCCAGATATCAGAAACTCTAAAGCTGTTGATGTAATTACAAATTTGGAGGAGTATGGAATAGAGGTGACTACTTATGATCCATGGGCAGATCCTGAAGAAGTGATGAAAGAACACGGAATTGTTACTTATAATAACGAGAATAATTCCACCACAAACGAGATACATACTGCTTTTAATAATAAATATGATGCGATTGTCTTAACAGTGGCTCACGCAGAATTTCTTAATCTTAATCTTAGTCTTTATCTTAAAAACGAGGGGGTCGTGTATGATATAAAAGGTATTTTGCCGAAATCCCTTGCCAATAAAAGATTGTAATAATATTTGACCAGATCAGTATCAAACAGTAAATATAGAAAAAAATTAATGAAAATTACGGTAGTAGGAACAGGGTATGTAGGCTTATCAAATGCAATATTATTGGCTCAGCATAATGAGGTAATTGCATTGGACATTATACCCGAAAAAATTAGAATATTAAATGATAGAAAATCTCCGATTGAAGATCCGGAAATAGTTGATTTTTTAGCCAATAAAAAGCTTAACTTTAAAGCTACACTGGATAAAAAGTTAGCTTATCAAGATGCCGATTATGTAATAGTATCTACCCCTACAGATTATGACCCCAAAACTAATTACTTTGATACAAGTAGTGTTGAAGATGTTATAATGGATGTTAAAAAATATAGCTTTAATGCTGTTGTTATTATAAAGTCAACAGTGCCAGTAGGCTTTACAGAAGATTTAAAGAAGAAGCTGGAATTTCAAAATATTATATTCTCACCAGAGTTTTTGCGTGAGGGAAAAGCACTGTATGATAATTTGTATCCTTCTCGTATAATTATTGGTGAACAAAGCGAAAGGGCAAAAACATTTGCAGATCTTTTAAAGGGAGGAGCGATAAAAAAAGACGTACCTACTCTATTTACGGATTCTAATGAAGCCGAGGCAATAAAACTATTTTCTAACACATATTTAGCTTTACGTGTGGCATACTTCAATGAGCTGGATAGCTACGCTCAAATGTATCAGTTAGATAGCCGTCAGATTATTGAGGGAATAGGCCTCGACCCCCGTATAGGCTCACACTACAATAATCCCTCTTTTGGATATGGAGGCTATTGTTTGCCTAAAGATACTAAACAACTTTTAGCTAATTATAATTCTGTTCCAAATAATATTATTCAGGCAATCGTTGATGCTAATCGAACCCGGAAAGATTTTATATCTGATTCTATTATAGCTAAAAAGCCTAAAAAGGTAGGTGTATATCGTCTGATTATGAAATCTGGATCAGATAATTTCAGAGCATCTGCTATACAGGGAGTTATGAAACGAATCAAAGCAAAAGGAATTGAAGTTGAAGTGTTTGAACCGGTTTTAAAAGAAGACTACTTCTTTGGTTCAAAAGTAGTGACTAGTCTGGAGCAGTTTAAACAAGAGTGTGATGTTATTATTTCTAATCGAAACGCTCCCGAATTATCTGATGTTAAATATAAAGTATATACTAGGGATCTGTTTGGTAACGATTAAATTGCATATTATTTATAGAATTATATCGATTTAAATCGATCTTCGATAGATATTTATAGTCTTTAATTAAGATTAAATAGTAGAATATAATAAAACAGCAGTAATTAGATATTTTTGGAGTAAAAATAATTAAATGTTTATTTAAAATAATAAGCATTTTACTACATAACATCTATTTTTTATATTGAACTGGAAACAAGTTGAAATAGTATTTTGGAAAAAAACAAGAACAGTAGCCTTGCCTACCTTACAGTTATTTATATGATTGGGAACTTTAGTTCAAAAGTTCTTTCTTTTGTATTAGTTTTTTTTATGACCTATTTTCTGACCAAAGAGGAGGTTGGAGAGTATGATTTAATTTTAACTTCAATTTCATTTTTAGTACCATGTATTAGTTTACAAATTGATTCTTCGTTACTAAGATGGTTGTTGGATAAAAATCAGGTAGAAAAGAAAGATGAAATTTTTGAAAATGTATTTGGTTTACTTTTTAGAAATATTGCTGTATATACTGCTCTATATTGGATTTTAACTTTTTTTATTAATTGGAACCATCAATTGTATCTTTATCTATTTTCAATACTAATGATGGTTTTTCCAACACTTCAACAGGGAACAAGGGGGATAGGTAAAAATAGACTATATGCTTCTACAAGTGTTGTCTATTCATTACTCTTTGTTTGTAATACTGCAGTTGCTTTATATTTTTTTAAAAGTTCTGTTGAAGGAGTTTTGTTAGCAAATATCATTGCTCTCACTGGTGTAATTATCTGGTTATTTATTAAAAATGATTGGTGGAAATATTTAACAGCAAGGAAAATTAATTCTAAATTAATAAAAGAACTATGTGAATATTCATTACCTCTGTTGCCAAACACGTTAAGTTGGTGGCTCATTTCAGCTTCTACTCGATATGTAATTTTAGGATATTTGGGTAAAGAATATAACGGGTTGTTTGCAATTTCTTATAAAATACCAACTATAGTTTTGGTTATAACAAACGTTTTTACACTGGCTTGGCAAGAAAAAGTAATAAAAACCTCGAACCAGGCAGAAGCGGAAACTCAATTTACAAATATTCTTTCTGGGTATGTGAACTTAGTTATGGGAGTCATTATTGTACTGGTAAGTTGTTCAAAATTTATGATGCAATTTATAGGTAAAGGATATTACGAATCATGGAAGTATATTCCAATTTTATTATTTGCAGTTTTTCTGCAGGCTATTTCTGCTTTTTATGGAGCAGCCTATTTGAGAGCTAAGCAAACCAAAGGAATTTTATACTCTTCAATTTTAGGTGGGGTTATTACAATTTCGACATCATTCTTCTTTGTTCAGTATATGGGGTTATATGGAATTAGTTTATCCATTATGCTTGGCTATCTTGCTCTTTTAATTTTCAGAGGAATTCATGTACAGCATTTTTTAAAAATTAAATTTCCAATAGTAAACACAATAATTTTAACTGTAATTTTTATAATACTTACAGCTTTACTGTACGTAGAAAATAAATGGATTTTCCCATTATCAGGGATAATATCTTTAACAGTATTTACCATATTTAATTACAAATATATTATATCATTAAAATCAAAAGTTATTTCAAAATGGAAGAAATCAAAAAGTATGGCTTAATGGGTTGTTCAAGGAAACAAACTAATGTGGGAGATTATGTACAAGCACTTGCAGCAAAACAATATTTGCCTCATGTAGACGTTTATAGGGACAGAGAGGAACTAAATACTTACGAGGGCGATGATATTAAAATGATCATGAATGGCTGGTACATGCATAATCCAAAAAACTGGCCGCCTTCTGCGAAAATTAATCCTCTATTTGTATCAATGCACATCAATTCTTCTGTTTATGAAGGGATGACGGAAGAAAAAAGTATCAACTATTTTAAAAAGCATCAGCCAATTGGTTGCAGAGATAAAGCAACGGCTAAACTTTTAAATGAAAATGGGGTAGATGCTTATTATTCAGGTTGTTTGACTCTTACGTTAGGAAGGACATATATAAGAAAACCAGAAGAAATTTCAGAGGAAATTTTATTTATTGATCCTCTTTTTCATTATTTTTCTCTTAAGGAAATGTTAAATTCGAGAATAAAATTATTGAGTAGAATTAAGAGAAGAAGATTTTTTGAATTTATGTTGAAAAAGAAGGTCTTCAAAACTCAATTTTCTGAAGATATATTGAAAAATGCAAAATTCATTACACAGGTGATTCCTGAAACAACGATAGAAAATAACTTTAAGATTGCTGATGAATATCTCAAAAGATTAAGTAAGGCTAAATTAGTTGTGACTTCAAGAATTCATTGTGCACTTCCATGTTTAGCAATGGGAACTCCGGTTGTTTTTTTAAATGGTGGATTTGAAGGATTTGGAAATAGATTTAATAGCCGTTTCGAGGGATTAATAGACTTCTTCAATAGAGTAGATATTTCACTTGATGGTAAAATCACACGTAACTTTGATTTTAACGGTAAAATTGATTATAACAATCTTCCTGTTAATAAATCTCTCCATGTTCCTTTTGCCAATGATTTGATGGCCAAATGTGAGAAATTTGTTACTAATGATTAATTCAAATATGAAGGCTCGAAAAGTAATTTTATTTACCCGAAGATTCCCTTATTTTAAGACTGAGGCATTTTTAGAAGCAGAAATCAATATGTTGGCAGAAGCATTTGATGAAGTGGTCATTTTTCCAACTGAAATTAGTGAGGAGATCAGGCCAACCCCTGCAAACGTAAAAGTTGAAACAGAGTTTTCTAGATATTTTCAAAATAAGAATAAAAGAATTTTACAAACTGTTTTTACTTCTTTTTTTTGGAATACGTTATGGAAGTATAGGTCAAAAATTAATTCAGTAGATTCACTTAAACATCTTTTTCAATTCTCTTCCAGTGTCATTGCTTACAAAATTTATTTTAAAAATTATAAATTTTATGACTCAGATTTATTGTATACTTATTGGTTTACAGAGGCAACTAAAGCATTTGTAGACCTTAAGAAGACAAATAAATTTAAACTCATATCCAGAGCACATAGATATGATATTTATGAAGGGATTCCCTCAACTCCGTCGTTTTGGCCTTTCAGGAAAGATGTTTTAGAAAAAATAGATAGGCTTTATTCGATTTCCGAAAATGGGAAAGAATATCTTGAGGCAAAATATAAAACTAATAACAAAATAAAGGTCTCAAAACTAGGTGTTTTTGATATGGGGAAACTTGCTCCTAAAAATTTGGAAAATGAAATAAGCTTCGTATCAGTTTCTAGAATAGATCCTATGAAAAGAGTTCAATTAATTGCTGATTCCATTGTGCATTTCGCAAAATTAAATCCGGAAAAAACAATTAACTGGACTCATTTTGGAGATGGGAAAGAAAGGATAAATATAAAGAATAGTATTCCTGAGATATTCAACTTAAATGTTCAATTAGGTGGAGGTGTTCCGAATAGTCAAATTTATAAATATTATGAAGAAAATCCAGTTTCTATCTTCATTAATCTTAGTAGTTCAGAAGGTATTCCGGTTTCAATCATGGAAGCTCAGTCCTTTGGTATCCCGGTAATTGCTACCAATGTTGGAGGCAGTGGTGAGATTGTACAAAAAGAAACTGGAAAACTTTTAAATGAAAATCCATCAATTTCAGATATAAATTTGGCAATAAATCAGATATTGAGTGAAAATTTAAGCAGAGAAGAAATTAAAAAGTTCTGGAGTTTGAATTTTAATGCCCAAATCAATTATGAAAATTTTGTAAATGATCTGAAATCCGAAACCTTTTAGATGAAAAATAAAATTATATACATCGTTGCTACACAATATGATAATGTTGGTGATTTGTTGATCAATAAATGTTTGATTGATCAAATTTCCAAATATGGGCAGGTCTATCTGGATACCAAAAATGTCCCAGAGTCATTTATAAAAGAGCTTTTAAAAGATACCCAGAACGTAATAAAATTAACAGAACTTACCCCTAAAAGTTTTAAGGGAAAAGGTGCAGTTTCATTATATTTTTCAAATTTAGGAATTACGCATATTTTTAAAAGCCCAGGTCCATTTGGAAGTGCCGGAAACAAAAAAGTTTTTTTGAAGAATATGCTCATTGGACTGATTTTTAAAATGTTTAAGTCTAAAAATGTAAAATCATACCTGGTAGGAAATGATGTTCATTACAAAAATGGACTGGATAAAAAATCGGTAAACTTTTTTTCCAAGAACACGGAAAAAATCCTTTGCAGAAGTCATAGTAATGTAAATGCATTAAAAGGATTAGGTCTCAAAAATATTGATTATATTCCAGATATGTGTTTTGGATATTCCCCAAAAGATATAATAGATTCTGAATCTAATGAAATCGGAGTTTCTTTTCGCAGATTAGATGATGAAAAATATCATCAGAGAATAGTTGAGGCAATCCAATGTATTTTGGATAATTCTGATAAAAAAATAGTGTTTTTTTATCAAGTAAATCATGATTTTGAATATAATAAAGAACTATTTATCCATTTCAAAAATAACCAAAATGTAAGTTTTCACGAAGATTGTTTACAATGGGATACTTTGTCTTTCTACAATAAATTCTCTTTTACGCTTAGTAATAGGCTACATGTTTTGCTATTAGGATTGGTATATAATGTAATTCCAATTGGATTATTAAACAATGACTCAAAAACACAGAAGATAGTTGATATTTTCGATGGGGTAGCGCTAAACGATTTCTTAATTAATGAATTAACAAAAGATAAAATAACAAATTTTACTTTGCACGAACAAACATTAAAAGCGAGAATAAAAGAAGTAAGTCTAAAGCAAAAAAATATGATTGAAGATAAAATTTATGAAATAATAGAAAAATAATGGAAATTTATATAATGATTATACTAATTGTATTATTTTTTCTTGGTTTAAAAATTAAGAATACAATTATTGTTGTGTTTTTTTTAATATTAATTGCGACACTTCGGTCTTTTACCGTTGGAGTAGATACGAACAATTATTTATTAAATTATAAATATGATATTGATTTATATAAGATTCCTCAGTTAATAAAAAAAACTGAAATTGGCTGGCTTTATTTAAATGTATTAGTAAAAGAGTATTTTCAGGAATTTAGAATTATATTATTTGTATCGAGTATTATAACTCTTGTTCCATTAAATTATGTTTTTAGAAAGGAGACTAAGCTGCCTCTGCTAACGTTCCTGTTTTATATTCTACTTTTCTATTATTTTTTCTCATTTAGTATTATCAGGCAAGCTATTGCAGTTTCTTTATTCATGACATCTGTTCATTTTTTAGTACAAGGAAAACAGCTTAAATTTTATTTTTATATAGGTTTAGGAGCTTTATTTCATTACTCAATTATAGCTTTAATCCCGATTATATTTATTTTAAATCGTATCAACTTGTCATATTTCTGGTATTGCTCAATTTTAGTTATTACATTTTTTATTGGGTTCGCTGGTTTTTTAGATTTAGCCAAATCCTATTTAGCTTTATTACCTTTTGAAAAATATGCTAACTATGAAGATTATAATGCAGATGTCGCTTTTAATAGAATCGCAAATTATATCTTTATAGTTCCCAAAACTCTTTTATTTATTTATATATTTTATTATACAAAAAAATACAAATTATTTAACAATGATATTCAAATGAAACTTTTTTGGACTGGAATTATTATATTAAACCTGTTTTTAGCGGTTCCACAAGTTTCTAGATTTACTTATTACTTAACTATTTTTGAGGTTATAATTATGTCAAACTTTATATTTAATATTCCAAAAAAGAAAAAGATAGAAGTTATAATAGTGTGTATCTCATATTGTACGGTTTATTTCGTTTATTATTCAATGACCAATAGGTTTGGTGTAATCCCATATACTACATGATGATGGAACAAAGAAAAAAAATATGTTTGATTTATAATTATGCCCAGCATTATCGATTGGGTATATTTAAATTAATGGATAATGAATTGGATTGTGATTTTTATTTTGGAGATAAAATGGGGGATGTGAAAAAGTTGGATTACAAGGAATTGAAAGGTTTTAGAAAAGAATTAAAAAACATTCCTATATTTTCACATTTTTATTGGCAATCCGATGCACTTTCTTTATTTTTTAAAAAATACAATAATTATATCATTTTAGGAGAGTATTATTGTTTGTCAACATGGCTTATTTTAATTTTTTCTGTTTTTTCTTCTAAAAAGGTATATTTATGGTCTCATGGTTGGTATGGAAAGGAATCATTTATTATTAAATTAATAAAGAAATTTTTCTTTTCAATGAGTGATGGAATTTTTCTCTACGGGGAGTATGCCAGGAAATTAATGATAAAAGAAGGATTTGATTCATCTAAATTACATGTTATTTATAATTCATTAAATTATGAAGAGCAAATTTTGATCCGAGAAAACTTAGTAAAATCAGATATATATTTAAGTCATTTTGGGAACAAAGCACCTGTACTTATATTCATAGGAAGACTTACGAAAATTAAAAAACTACATCAAATTTTAGAAGCACTGAAAAAATTGAAAGATCAGAATTTTCCCTTAAACTTAGTTATGATCGGAGATGGTGAGGAAAAGGAGTTTTTAAATTCTAAAATTTTAGAATATGGTCTTAAAAACAATGTTTGGTTTGTGGGTCAATTGTATGATGAAAAAGCCATTGCAAATTACATATTTAATGCTGATCTTTGTGTTTCTCCGGGTAATGTTGGACTTACTGCAATGCATACTTTAATGTATGGAACACCAGTAATTACACATAATAATTTTGCATTTCAAATGCCTGAATTTGAAGCATTAGAAATTGATAAAACAGGTGATTTTTTTGAATATGAAGATGTATGTTCATTGATAGAAAAAATTCGGGAGTGGTTTGAAAAGGACTTATCAAGAGAGGAAATTCGAAAAAACTGCTATCAAATAATTGATACGAAATTTAATCCTAGATTTCAGGTTTCTGAAATAAAAAGAATAGTATATGAGTGTTAAGCAGTTGATCAGAAGGTGTTTTAGAAAAACTAAAACTTTTGTACACAGAAATTTTTTAGGATATAAAAATCTACATCCAACATTTTATTTTGGTGGTAAATCGAGTGTTTCTAAAGATTTAAAAGCTGGACAATGGTCATATATTGGCCCAAATTGTATTATTTATCCGAAAGTTTCAATCGGGGATTACACTATGATTGCACATGATGTTTCAATTTTAGGAGGAGATCACCGATACAATTTGCCTGGAATTCCTTGTATTTTTACTGGACGTGATAATTTAAGGGAAACAAAAATTGGAAAAGATGTTTGGATTGGTGCTTATTCTAAAATTATTGCGGGAGTTAAAATCGGTGATGGGGCTATCATCGCATTGGGTTCAATCGTAACAAAAGATGTAGAGCCATACTCCATATACGGAGGAATCCCTGCAAAAAAAATAAAAAATCGCTTTCAAGATCCTAAAGATCTTGAAAAACATAAAAAAATGCTTAACTCAAAAACTTCTGAATTTGGGTTTAATGATCTGTGTAAATAAAAGAATAATAGTATAGTTTCTGAAGAATGTTGTCTAATTTTTTTATTTTCTGTCGAAATATTTTAATATTGAAATAGATTCACGAGTTAGCATTTTTAAGTTATTCGATATCTATATTGTATTAACAATTATTTAATTCTATAGAAATAATAATTACAATTGAAACGAGTTTATTTTTTTATATTTTATGTGGAAATAGAGGTGTGAACATTTACGATTTGAATGCTAATAAATAATATATTAATGCAAGGATCTATTCAAACACACTCTTAATTTAATTAAAGAGATATTGATTTTTATAATGAATAAAATTTGAATTATGCGTACTTTTTTTGCAATTTTACTAATCGTCAATTTATTTTATGGTTTCTTTATACCAAATAAACAAAATAATGTGGATTTTAAGCAGACAAAAAATTTGGATCTATTATTCTTGGTAGAACCAGAATCGAAAAGTCAGCTAAAATTTTCGAAGGACAATAATTTACAGACATATGTAATATTTTATCAGAACTTCTTTGTTAAAGATGAAGAGTTTAATGAAGAAATGCTTAAAAAACAAATTGAAATTAAATTTCCTGATGTCAATTCTAAAGGATTTGCTGTTTTAGATTGGGAAGGGAAAGCATTAAAATCTTTTCAAAAACAGGAAGATCCGAAGCTTGTTGAATACTATAAAGGAGAATTTCTAGCAGCTATAAGATTTGCGAAAAAACTTAGGCCCAATGTTAAATGGGGGTTTTATCATTTAAATTATTTAAATTATTCGGGAACAGTCCAAGGGTATAAGTCACAAAATGATAAATTAATTCCTATTGTTCAAGAAGTTGATTTTCTAGCACCGTCACTCTATGTTTATAATCCTGGTTTGTTACATAATATGGGTAACCAAAATTATATAAAAAATAAATTACTTCAAGCATTACAATATGGATATCAGTACAATAAACCAGTATATCCATTTATTTGGAACAGAACTACGTCAAAAGATGAAGATAAAAATTTCAGCTTGGTTCCTGTCGAATATTTTGCCCAAGTCGTAAAACTTATTAATGAAACAACATATAAAAATTATAGAGCGAAAGGTGTTTTTTGGTGGCATTCTGAAGGTTATACTTATAGAAATATAAATAAATTAAAAGCAGTAAAGACGGAATACTCAAAAATAAACAGTACGTCAAAAAATACAAAAAACCCTACAGACTATCAATATCAAATGTTCAACGACTATTTTCAAAGTATAGAACAATATGTAAAATAGTAGATAATTGTTTTAGAATAATTTATTACTAGAACTTAACTTATATGTGATTATGGAAAGCATTAATCATATAACTTAATACTACGATCAATTTACCAACCTTGGTGCCGCTAAATATATTTTAGAAAATTTTAATATGCAAATAAAAGATAAGATACTCCTAATTACAGGAGGTACAGGTTCATTCGGAACCGCTGTATTAAATAGGTTTTTACAAACCGATCATTTCAAGGAGATCCGCATATTCTCTCGTGACGAGAAGAAACAGGATGATATGCGTAACCAATATAAAAATGAAAAAATAAAATATTATATTGGTGATGTAAGAGATTACAACTCTGTTGAACCAGCAACCAGAGGAGTCGATTATATTTTTCATGCAGCAGCATTAAAACAAGTTCCTTCATGTGAATTTTTCCCTATGCAAGCTGTAAAAACTAATGTGGAAGGAACTCAAAATGTAATTCTTGCTGCTGCAGCAAATAAAGTTTTAAAAGTAATTTGTCTTTCAACTGATAAAGCGGCTTATCCTATTAATGCGATGGGAATCTCCAAAGCGATGATGGAGAAAGTGGCAGTAGCTGAAGCACGTAATTTAAAGGATACCACTGTTTGCTTGACTCGTTACGGAAATGTAATGGCTTCAAGAGGATCTGTTATTCCTTTATTTTTAAATCAGATTCAAAAAGGGGAACCTATAACAATTACCGACCCTAATATGTCTCGCTTTTTTATGTCTTTAGAAGATGCTGTAGACTTGGTTTTATTTGCTTTCGAACATGCGAATCCTGGCGACTTATTTGTAAATAAGGCTCCTGCTGGAAGTATTGGGGATTTAGCAAAAGCCCTGATTGAACTAACTGGTAAAGAAGTTCCCGTTAAAATCATTGGGACACGTCATGGTGAAAAACTTTACGAAACTTTATGTACCCGTGAAGAAATGATAAAAGCTGAAGATATGGGCGATTTTTATCGTATTCCTGCTGATAATCGTGATCTGAACTATGCGAAATATTTCTCTGAAGGAGAAGAAGATATATCCAGAATAGAAGATTATCATTCTCATAATACAGAACAACAAGGGGTAGATGGCCTTAAAAAGCTAATATCTACACTTCCGTTAATAAGAAAAGAAGTATTTGGAGAGGATGTTATGCAATATCCGTAGCCATAAAATAGGGTCTCACGTAATGATCAAAATATAGATTGATGATATTAAAAGGAAATGTGCATACAGATGTAAGAGGTATTATTACTTATAATAATGAATTTGATGCTTCTTTAATTAAACGTATTTATACCATTGAAAATCATTCAACAGAATTTATCAGAGGCTGGCAGGGACATAAAGTAGAACAACGCTGGTTTGCCTGTATAAAGGGACAATTTGAAGTATCAGTTATAGTACTGGATGATTTTGATAATCCTTCAAAAGATGTGAAAATAAACAAATACATACTTTCTTCAGAAACCTTAACCTATCTGCATATCAAACCGGGGTGTCTAACTGCTATCCAAAGCTTGGAAGAAGGAAGCAAATTGCTTCTTCTGGCTGATTATGGACTGGGAGAAATTGAAGATGAGTATAGGCTTGAATTAGATTATTTTAAACAAAATAATAATCTTTAGGAATTCATAAAAAACAACCAAATATTTGTGTTAAAAATAGTTAAATGAAAAAAATAGGAATTACCGGCCAAAATGGATTTGTTGGTCGCCATTTATATAATACATTAGGATTATTTCCGGAAGAATTTGAAAGGATTGATTTTGAGAAAGAATTTTTTGAGGATCAGGAGAAGTTAGATAACTTTGTTTCAAAATGTGATGTTATTGTTCATCTGGCAGCAATGAACCGTCATGAAAGTGAGCAGTTTATTTATGAAACTAATGTTGCTTTAGCTCAGAATCTGGTTAACTCATTAAAACGTACAGGTTCTAAGGCACATGTACTGATTTCATCTTCTACCCAGGAAGAACGTGATAATCTTTACGGAAAATCAAAACGTGAAGGTCGTGAACTCATTGTAAACTGGGCCGGAGAAAATAATGGAAAAGTGACAGGGCTTATTATTCCCAATGTTTTTGGTGCATTCGGCAAACCTTTTTACAATTCTTTTATCGCTACTTTCTGTCATCAGCTGACCCATGGAGAAACGCCGAGTATTGCCAATGATGGTGAAGTAAAATTAATATATGTACAGGAGCTGGTTGATCAGATTGTGGAAGAAATCCGATCTGAAAAAAGTACCAGCGAGCTTTTTTTGGAACCTACTGCTTCCAGGAAAGTATCAGAAGTTTTGGCATTATTGAATCAGTTTAAGGAAAAATATTTCGATGGTGGTGAGATTCCTGCCATTAATGACTCTTTTGAGCATAATTTATTTAATACCTATCGCTCTTATATTGATTATAAAACCCACTATCCTGTTAAATTTACACAGCATACAGATCCAAGAGGAGCTTTTGTTGAAATCATCCGTTTAGGAATTGGAGGGCAATGCTCATTTTCAACAACTGTGCCTGGTATTACAAGAGGAAATCATTTTCATACAAGAAAGATAGAACGTTTTGCTGTAATCAAAGGAAAAGCCTTAATTCAGCTTAGGAAAGTAGATTCAGATGAAGTTTTAGATTTTTATCTGGATGGAGTAGATCCTGCTTATGTAGATATGCCAATCTGGTATACCCATAATATTAAAAATATTGGTGAAGAAGAATTGTATACGATCTTTTGGATCAATGAAGCTTACAATCCCGAAGACGCGGACACTTATTTTGTAGAAGTTTAAAATATTTAGTAATGAAAAAATTAAAAGTAATGACGGTTGTGGGTACACGACCGGAGATTATTAGATTATCAAGAGTATTGTCAGCATTGGATTCTTCCGAAGCTTTAGAGCATATTATTGTTCATACAGGTCAGAATTATGACTATGAACTCAACCAGATTTTTTTTGATGACCTGGGACTTAGAAAGCCGGATTATTTTCTGGAAGCAGCAGGCAAGACAGCAACAGAGACCATAGGAAATATTTTAATAAAAATAGATCCACTCTTAGAAGAATTAAAACCGGAGGCATTTTTAGTTTTGGGAGATACCAACTCTTGCCTTTGTGCAATTCCTGCTAAAAAGAGACATATCCCGATTTTCCACATGGAAGCAGGCAATCGATGCTTTGATCAAAGAGTGCCTGAAGAAACCAATCGTAAAATTGTAGATCATACGGCAGATGTTAACTTAACATATTCTGATATTGCCAGAGAATATTTGCTGCGTGAAGGATTGCCTGCCGACAGAATTATCAAAACAGGTTCACCGATGTTTGAAGTTTTAAATCATTATCTTCCTGAGATTAATGCTTCTAAGGTTCTGGAGAAATTAAACCTTGAAGAAGGGAAATTCTTCGTGGTATCCTCTCATCGTGAAGAGAACATTAATTCTGAAAAAAACTTCAGAGGCCTGATTGATTCTTTAAATGCTATTGCAGAACATTATCAATATCCGATTATTGTCTCTACGCACCCGCGAACAAGAAATATGATCGATAAGATGAAAGTTGAAGTTCGCCCCGAAATCCAATTTCTCAAACCTTTAGGATTCCATGATTATAATGCTCTTCAAAAACGTTCTTTTGCAGTATTATCAGACTCGGGAACGATCTCTGAAGAATCTTCAATTCTTAATTTTAGAGCTTTAAATATCCGTCAGGCACATGAAAGACCTGAGGCTATGGAGGAAGCAAGTGTTATGATGGTAGGGCTATCGCCTGAACGTATCATGCAGGGTTTGATACAGGTTCAGAGACAGGATATAGGAGAGTTGCGGAACTTCAGACCGGTTGCTGATTATTCTATGCCGAATGTATCTGAGAAAGTAGTGAGAATTATTATTTCTTATACGGATTATATCAAGAGAGTGGTCTGGAGTGAAGAATAAAAGTATGAATATCCTTATAATAACACAGTATTTCTATCCTGAAAATTTTAAGAGTAATGATCTTGCCTTTGAACTTAAAAAAAGAGGGCATAATGTTACTGTTCTCACTGGCCTGCCAAATTATCCTGAAGGAAAAATATTTGATGGATACGGTGTTTTTAAAAATAGAAAGCAAACAGTAAACGGAGTAAAGATCATACGGTCATTACTCCTTCCCCGAGGAAAAGGAGGGGGAATACGGTTGTTTATTAACTACTACAGTTTTGCTTTTTTTGCTTCGCTTAAAGCTTTTTTTATGGGCTTCAATAGCAGGTTTGATGCAATTGTTGTACATGAGCCTTCTCCCATAACACAATATTATCCTGCTCTTCTGATGAATAAAATATGGAAGACACCAGTATATTTCTGGGTTATGGATCTTTGGCCTGAAAGCTTGTCTATTGCAGGAGGGGTAAATAATAAAATGATTCTGAATTATTATGAAAATGTAATCAAAAGATTTTATAAGAACTCAGAGAAAATTTTAATTACTTCTCAGGGATTTAGAGAATCCATCAATCAAAAAGGAGATTTTGACGATAAGATTATCTATTTTCCAAATTGGGCAGAAGATACCATATCAGAAGGGGATAAAGATTTTTCTATCCCTTCTCTTCCGGAAGGGTTTAAAGTAATGTTTGCCGGAAATATCGGGGAAGCTCAAGATTTGGACAATATCGTAAAAGCCGCTCTGATACTTAAAAATAAAAAGAATATTAAATTTATTTTAGTTGGAGATGGAAGAAAAATGCCCTTCGTAAAAGAATTTATTGAGGAGCATCAGCTACAGGACACTGTTTTTACAATGGGTAGATTTCCTGTTGAAGCAATGTCCAGTTTTTTTGATAAAGCAGATGTAATGCTGGTAACACTGAAGGATGATCCTATTTTTAATCTTACGGTTCCCGCGAAGTTACAGGCTTATATGAGTGCATCGAAGCCCGTTATTGCGATGCTGAATGGTGAAGGAGCAGAGAATATTTCTGATGCAGATTGTGGTTTTACAGTTTCAGCGGGTGACTATGAATCTCTTGCCCAAACAATACTTTCTGCATCCGAATTACCAAGTGAGCAATTAACTCTATTGGGAGAAAATGCCAGAAAATACTATGAAGATAACTTTAGAATGACCACATGTATTTCTAATTTAGAAAAAATCATAAAGAAAAAGAAAGATTAGCTATCAGATTTAAGATAAAATTTATGAAAATCACTATTACCGGTACCTCAGGCTTTGTGGGTAAAAATTTAATTCCTTATCTAGAATCCAGATTGTTTGAAGTAAATTCGCTCTCGATGCGGAATCCCGATTGGATTCAGCAGTTTCCTTTAAAGTCAGATGTTCTTATTCATTTGGCTGGAAAGGCTCATGACACTTCAAATACAGATGCTGAAGAAGAATATTTTCAGGTAAACAGGGATCTAACCATTGCTCTTTTTCAGCAATTTTTAAAATCCGACATTAAAGATTTTTTCTATTTCAGTTCTGTGAAAGCGGTTGCTGATAGAGTAGAGGGAATATTAACCGAAGATGTGTCGGGAAATCCGCAGACGGCTTATGGCAGATCTAAGTGGGAGGCAGAGCAGTTCCTCCTAAAACAGCAATTACCGACAGGAAAAAGATTGTTTATCATTCGCCCCTGCATGATTCATGGTCCTGGAAATAAAGGAAATCTCAACTTGCTTTATAAAGTAGTTAAAAATGGAATTCCCTGGCCTCTGGCTGCATTTTCAAACGAGAGATCATTTTTAAGTATCGATAATCTCAATTACCTTATTGCAGAAATGATTCTTCATAAGGAAACAGCCTCCGGAGTTTATCATTTTTCTGATGATGATGCTCTATCTACAAATGAGCTGATACTTTTAATTAATAAAACGCTTGGTAAAAAAGCTAAACTTTGGAATATATCAAAAAAAATGATTGAAAAAACAGCAAAAATGGGAGATTTTCTTTATTTGCCGCTTAATTCTGAAAGATTAAAAAAACTGACAGAATCTTACAGAGTTTCCAATAATAAAATAAAATCAGAATTAGGGATTAATTCGCTCCCGTTAACTGTACAAGAAGGATTACAAAGGACTGTTAAAAGCTTTGACAAATAAAGTTTAACTTTTTAAATATAAACAATGATACGCATCTTCGATTTTTTATTCTCTTTTTTTGGAATTCTTTTTTTACTTCCCGTAGGGTTAGTACTTTATATTATAGGACTATTTGATACAGGATCGCCTATTTTTGTTCAGGAAAGAGTAGGAAAACATAAAAAACCTTTTAAGCTCATCAAATTCAGAACAATGCATGTAGATACCAAGTCGGTAGCCACTCATTTGTCTAAGACTTCATCCGTAACTCCATTTGGAGGTTTTTTACGTAAATCTAAACTTGATGAACTTCCACAGCTTATTAATGTACTGAAAGGAGATATGAGTTTAGTGGGCCCAAGACCCAATCTTTTTAATCAGACAGAACTTATTACTGAAAGAGAGAAAAGAGGCGTTTATAATGTAGTTCCGGGCATTACCGGCCTGGCTCAAATTAATGAAATTGATATGTCAACACCTGTTAGACTGGCAGAAAAAGATGCTGAAATGCTTAAAAATTTAACCATATCGAGCTATATAAAATATATATTGTCAACTGTCTCAGGGAAAGGTCAGGGAGACCGTATCGGAAGCTAGATCTTAAATTAACAAAGAATGCAGATAAGATAGAATAATAATAGAATAAGAAAGGGCTTTTCTTAATGTATGTTTGTTACAAACTGTTGATTTTAATGAGTAACTTCTTTTTTGTTAGATTTTTACCATAAGCATATAAAAAAATAATAAACAAATCATTCAGAAGAATTATATTTGTTACTTATTACAACACAACAATGGTAAATAAAATATGGCTTTCAACCCCTCACCTTTCGGGCAATGAATTGTCTTTTATAGAAGATGCTTTTGAAAAAAACTGGGTAACTTCAATAGGAGAAAATATTAATGAGTTTGAAAATAAACTCGCTCAATTTCTAAAAAAAAAGGTTGAGGTTTGTGTTCTGAATTCAGCTACTTCTGCCATACATCTGGCTTTAGTTCTGTTGAATGTAAAAAGTCAGGATGAAGTGATAACTTCAACTTTTTCTTTCATAGCTTCTGCCAACCCAATTGCTTATCAGGGAGCCACTCCGATATTTATAGATTCCGAAAAGGAAACCTGGAATATGTGTCCTTTAGCTTTAAAAAAAGCAATTGAAGACAGGATTTCTAAAGGTAAAAAACCAAAGGCTATTATTGTTGTGCATCTTTACGGAATGCCTGCTAAGATGGATGAGATTCTTGAGGTGGCAGGTCAATACCAGATTCCGGTTATTGAAGATGCCGCAGAGGCGTTGGGTTCTATTTACAAAGGGAGAGCCTGTGGCACATTCGGTCTTTTCGGTGTACTATCTTTCAACGGAAATAAGATTATTACGACATCTGGAGGCGGTGCGCTGGTATGTCATAATCAGGAAGATAAAGATAAGGCGGTTTTCTTATCTACTCAGGCAAGAGATGAGGCTCCTCATTATCAGCATTCTCAGGTGGGATATAATTACAGAATGAGCAATATTACGGCAGGAATAGGCCGCGGGCAGATGGAGGTTCTTGGTGAAAGGGTAGCCTCACGCAGAAAAATGCATGATTTTTATATCGATCTTTTTAAAGATATTGATGGAGTAGAGGTTTTCACTGAGCCAAATGATGATTTTTATTCCAATCACTGGCTCTCTGCGATTATTGTAGATGAAGAGAAAACGGGTAAAACCCGTGAAGACATTCGATTCGCATTTTTAGAAGATAATATAGAATCCAGACCCTTATGGAAGCCGATGCACCTACAGCCGGTCTTTGAAAATGCTCCTTATTACGGAGATCAGGTTGCTGAAACTCTTTTTGATAAAGGCTTATGTTTGCCATCCGGCTCAAACCTTACTGATGATGACAGAGAGAGAATTGCCAAAGTAATTAATAATCTGTTGGTAAAATAATAAATTCGTGTAAAAACTAAAGAAGGAAGACGGAACGCTTTCATTATTGATATGCTCTCTAAGAGAATATCTTCATGTGAAGGCTTTGTAACGGTCAATACTACGTTTTTTTTGTCTTTACTTTTGAATTAAGGTTAAAATTTTAAAATACAGAAAGAAGGTGATCTTTTGAACACTCTTTCTGTATTTTTATATATAAGGGGGATGCTATATAATGAGGCAAAATGATATATTATTACATTATTGCATCATTATATTGCTGATTATTACATTGTCACTTGATGATTGTTATATTGCGACAGATTTTATATATTTGTCGTCAATTCAAATGTTGTGAAAAAATATCCTTTTTGGAAAATGTTCATGGATTACAGCATCGCTTTATTTGCTGTGGTACTGCTTTTTCCGTTGTTTTTAATATTAATTCTGCTGACTTCCTATGACACAGGATTTCCCGGTATTTTCGTCCAGACAAGGATAGGGCAAAGCGCTCAATCTTTCAGGATCTATAAATTCCGGACTCTACATCCGAAAACAGGATTGAAATCCCCGATTGGAATAGGGATTAGAAAATCAAAATTGGATGAACTCCCTCAATTATTCAATATTTTAAAAGGCGATATGTCCTTAATAGGACCAAGACCAGACATTCCCGGATATTACGACCGGCTGGAAGGTGAAGACCGCCTGATTTTGGAATTGAAACCGGGATTAATAAGTGAGGCCGGAATAAAATACAGCAATGAGGAAGATATTTTAAAAAATCAGAAAGATCCTCTGCAATACAATGATGAAATTCTTTTCCCGGACAAAGTGAAAATGAATCTGGAATACTACCGTCATTTATCATTAAAAAAAGACCTGCTAATACTCTTGAAAACTTTTACTATTCTGAGATTCAGAAAAAAGTAGTCAAAAAAAATAATATGAAATTGGTATTGAAAAAATTGCCGCTTATCGGTGTCTTATGTTTAACCTCTACAACTTACGCTCAAACTGAGATTAAAGTGAATACTGTTTTTGCTCCGCTCGGTGTTTTAAATATTGTATAACTGGAATATTTTTTATTTGTGATATCTTAGTATGATAACTTAAAGGTGCGATAGGATAGCTTATAAAAAGAGGAAAAAATAATATTTCTAAAAATATTGGATATATTTACGCTCCGATTTTTACGAATTAATAAATAATGTCTTAAAAAAAATATTATATTAAAATAGTTAAAATGGATTGGAATATAATAGGTAAAAGGCTAATTTTAGAATTATAAGAGTTTGATCTTCTTTAATTGTAAAAATTCTACTTTTAGGGTCTGGTAAAGTTACAGGAAGCACTTATTCAGATGGCTAACATTAATAAAAATTACTGCGGAGATTATCCAAAATATAGATATATTTGCAGAGTTTTTATAAAAAAAATAATAAAACAAAATTTTTCAACTTACTACATAATCCTTCAAAATGGATAAAAGCTATAGCAAAGAAACTGAACTAAAAGATTTAATACTCCCCTATATTTATAAGTGGAAATATTTTGTGGGGATTACTCTCCTGATGCTTATTCTGGCTGTCTATTATATTAAATCTACTGCTCCTGTCTACAAAATTCAAACCTCAGTCTTAATAAAGGATGCAAAAAAAATGTCTTCTGCATCCGGAGATTTTGGAATCCTTCAAAGTCTGGGTGGGTTTGGTGGTATGGGAACCAACAGTATTGAAAATGAACTGGAAATTTTTAAATCTAAAACGATTGTAGAGGATGTTCTTCGACAACATAATTTTCAGATCTCATTATTTGCTAAACAGGGATTGTATGATCTGGAGTTGTATGGTAAAACAAGTCCGATTATTTTAAATATAGTAAACGAAAAGAAACAATCTAAAGATTTTGGAGCGATTAACTTAGAAATAAAAGGAAATGAAATTATTTTAACTTCTAAAAAATTAGATAAAGAGGTTAGGGGTTTCTTTAATAAAGTTATCAATCTGCCCTTTGCAAATATTATCATAACAAAAAATTCAAATTATCTTGCCGACTCTAAGGTGAAGATGGATCAACTTTATTTTTCCTATAGTGATTTCGGTAAAACAGTAAATGCTTTTCAGGGTGGAATGAAGGTTAGTCTGCTGGATAAAGATGCTACGGTGATTGGTCTGTCAGTAAATTTCCTTAATGCCGAAAAAGGGCAGGATTTTCTGAATAGTTTGGTAAGACAGTATAATATTTATGCGATTAATGACAAAAATGTAGAGTCTAAAAAAACCAAGGATTTTATTGATGACAGAATATCCTTAATATCCAGAGAATTGGGGAACGTAGAAACCGAAAAGCAGAGATTTAAATCAGACAATAATGTTGTAGATCTTGGTGCGGAAGCAAAGATGAACCTTCAGATGAAAGAGCAGACACGTTCTCGTGTTCTTGATTTTGATACTCAGCTTGAACTTAATAACATATTGCAGAATTTCCTGAATAGTAAAAATATCAGCGATATTTTACCGGTTAATATAGGATTGGATAATGAAACTGCTGCTAAAAGTATTCAGGAATATAATCTTTTGGTTACACAGAGAAATAAGCTACTGAACAATGCAACGGAAAGTAACCCTTTAGTAAAAGATCTTGACAATCAGTTGAAAAACATGAAAGAATCTTTAAAGGAAAGCTTACAAAAAAATGAAACATCTTTAAAGATAGCCAGAAGTAAGGTTTCATTAGAAAATGACAATTCTGAGAAGAAAATAAGCCAGATCCCGTTTCAGGAAAAATTATTCAGAAATATTGAGCGACAGCAACAAATTAAGGAGAGCTTATATTTACTGTTGTTAGAAAAAAGAGAAGAGGCCGCGATTACTATGGCTATTACAGCAGAAAAAGCTCGTGTCATTGATAAGGCATACGTTAATAATATTCCTGTAGCTCCTAAAAAATTGTATGCTCTTGCATTTGCTTTAGTGGGTGGCTTTCTTTTAGCGTTGTCTATTGTGTATCTTAAAATCCTTTTTAATAACACCATTTCTACCAGAAAAGACGTTGAAAAGTTATCTTCCAGACCGATAGTTTCAGAAATTCCTCATATTATCGACAAAAAATCAGAGATCATAAAGCTTAATGATATTACTCCTATTGCTGAATCTTTCAGAATTTTAGTTACTAATTTGAAATTTCTGCTTACTAAAGAGAAAAATTGTCCCGTTATCATGACGACATCTTCTGTGAAGGGAGAAGGGAAAACATTTATCAGTGTTAATTTTGCATTGGCATTGGCATCATCGCTTAAAAAAGTGATTTTAATAGGAAGTGATATTAGAAATCCTCAGTTACAGCGCTATCATCCGGATATGAAAAGTGCAAAAGGATTAACAGAGTTTTTATATGGTGATGTAGCTTCAGCCAATGACATAATCCACAATAGTGGCTTTAATGATAATTGTGATTTTATCTATTCCGGAAGTATTCCTCCGAACCCGGTGGATCTGTTACAAAATAAAAAATATGTTGAACTTCTGGATTTTCTTAAAACAAAATATGATTATATTGTAATAGATACAGCACCTCTTCTTTTGGTTACAGATACATTTTTGATATCACAATATGCTGATGCTACCCTTTATGTGGTTAGATCGGAGGTAACTAAAAAAGATTTTATAAATTTTGCTAACAATCAAATTGAAAATCAAAGTATTAAAAATGTCGCTTTTGTTTTAAATGATGTGCAAAAAAATAATTTAGGGTATTCTAATCAGTATGGCTATGGTTATCATAGCGATAAAAAGAAATGGTGGCAATTTAGAAAATGATTTCAAAGAAAAAATTATATAACGGTCTGGTTTGGAGTACGGTAGATAAGTTTCTTATCGTAGGTATACAGATCATTATTGAAATTGTATTAGCCAGATTCATTAGTCCTAAAGAATATGGGGTAATGGGAATACTTTTGATTATTATTTCATTCTCTCAAGTTTTAGTAGATAGTGGCTTAGGAAGCTCCCTTATTTTTAAAAAGGATAGATCTGAGGCAGACTTCTCCACTGCCTTTTATGCGTCATTAATGATGGGTTTATTTACCTATTTGTTTATATTTTTTTTAGCTCCGTATATTGCAATATTTTTTAAAAGTACTATTGTTAGCCACATTAGAATCATATCATTCACAATTATAATTAGTAGTATTTCTGTTATTTATAAAACGAAACTAAGTATTGATATCGATTTTAAATCACAAGCAAAGTTTTCGTTTTTCGCCATTGTTATTTCAGGTATTGTTGGAGTTGGAATGGCTATCATGAATTGTGGAATTTGGGCACTGATTGCTCAAAACTTATCATTTAATTTTCTGACACTTCTTTTTTTAGTTGTTAATTTGAAATGGCTTCCTAAAGAAAAATTTTCTTTAAAAAATTTCAAAGAACTTTTTAAGTATAGCTCAAAACTTTTGTATGCAGGTATTTTAAACTCTCTTTATATTAATTTAAATTCATTATTTTTAGGTAAATTTTTTCACGCTAAAGAATTAGGATATTATACTAAAAGTTATCAATTCACAATTTTTCCTGCATCTATATTTACCAATGTAGTGCAACGGGTTTTATTTCCTTATTATACCTCTATACAAGCGGATAAGCCTAAGCTCTATGATCATACAATATTGTATAATAGAGTTATTTTTGCAGGGATATTTCCGATTATTAGTGTTGTTATTTTATATGCTCCTCAAATTATTGTTTTCTTTCTTTCGAGTACCTGGCAGGGTATGGTATTGCCTTTTCAAATTTTGCTAGGCTCTATACTTTTTTATCCTCTTATTGTTTTAAATATGAATGTATTTCAGGTATTGGGTAAAACGAATAATTTTTTTTGGATTGAAGTTATAACGAAGATTATAGGAATTTTAATTCTAATTTTATTATATCCTTATGGCATAAAAGGAATTTGTTTTGGCGTTTTTATTCAATTTTTTTTACAATATATAATAACGTCTTTTTCAGTAGCTAAAATAACATCTCAAAGTTTTGTGAGGAGTTTAGAGGTAATATGGTATTTTATAATTGGAAGTGCTTTTTTATTTGGTCTTTTTTATTTGAAGAATAAAAGTTTTATAATTTTACCAATATTCATAGCCATCTTAATTTACGGTCTTTTTCTTTATATTGCTTTTAAAAAGGAATTGGTTTTTGTTTATCAAAAAATCTTTAAAAAATGATTATTTATATTTTAAAATTTTTTTTAAAAGTCTTTTATGATCCAATAGTTTTAGGCGCTCATACTTTTCGTTGGAGAAGTAAAAATAAGCATAATCATACTTATCCTATTGTTTTGTTTCCTTTAGAAAAAGTAACTGTTGGAAGATATACTTATGGTCCATTAGATGTATATAGCTATACTCAAAAAAATGATGAGTCTTTACAAATTGGAGATTTTTGCTCTATTGCAAAAGGAGTAAAATTTATATTAGGAGGTAATCATCATTACAATATCATGTCTACATATCCCTTTAAGACCTATTTTCAAAATGAAGAAGAAGCTTTTTCAAAGGGACCTATTATTATAGAAAATGATGTTTGGATAGGAACAGGAAGTCTAATTTTATCAGGAGTGAGGTTAGAACAAGGCTGTGTTGTTGCTGCAGGAGCTGTAGTTACAAAATCTTTTCCCGCCTATTCAATTATTGGTGGAAATCCTGCAAAACTTATAAAAAAAAGATTTGATGATACTATTATCGATGAATTATTACATTTAGAATATCAGGCGCTTAATGAAGAAATTATAAAAAAAAATATGCAACTTTTTTATAATGAAGATATAAAAAGTAGTTTAACATTATTAAAAAACCAAAATTAGTTTTGATTATTATTGCTATATTATCTGTTATATTATTTTATGTAGGTCAGTTTATAGAGAATCTGCCTTCAAAACCTGTTGCCTATTTTTTCAACACTGCTTTATTTTTATTAACACTATACTGCTTTCTTGATATCACTTATACCGCAGACTGGGAAATGTATTACTACATTTTCAAATTTGAAAAGGATACCGATTTTATGTTCAGCAAACTGACTGTTCTTTTTAAAAGTTTTCAACTTAATTTTAATGATTTATATCAATTTCATATACTGGTTACGGTCTCACTCTATTATCTGTTGATTTCTAGGTTTACCAAAAATATTTTCTTTATTTTTTTAGCTTATATTATTTTAGATAATATTCATTTTGTCAATCAGATTAGATATTATTTAGGGTTTCCAATCCTCATGTTGGGATATTATTTCTTGTTCTATAAAAAAAACTATATTGTATCGATACTGCTTATCATAATATCGATTTTATGCCACTCAGGACTCGCTTTTTTATTGATTTTTATACCAATAAATATATTCGTTCCTACCAAAAGGTATTATTATTATATTTTGCTTTTTTCTTCTTTTGTTTTTCTTATTGCACTTTTCATTTACAATACCACGCTCGGCGATATCTTAATTCCGTTCGGAGGTTATATGACCCAAGATTTTCATAGCAGTTTTTTGGGAGGATTATACAATGCCATACCTTATATAATATTTACAGTCGTTCTGTATAAAGAAACATTTTCACTATTAGAGAGAGAGCCTGAAATTATGGAAAATCCTAAATTTAGGTTTCTGTATAAAGTGTGTTTTTTTCCTGTTATTTTTATCCCTGCATCGTTTATGCTCCAAATTATAGGTCATCGGTATGTGATGACATATAGTGTTTTTTGGATATTATACTATTATCTGTTTTTTATCAAAAATCAAGAAACTAAAATTAAACTCGAAAAATTTTTAATACTGTGTGGTATAATTTTCATCTGTGCTGTATTTATTTATATAATTCCGGGTTATATATTTTCCGAAAATCATTTTACGGATGAATTTATTAAGATGATTAAATCGTCGGATAACTTAAAAGAGCTTATTGATTGATATGAAAAAAATTTCCGTGGTTATAGTTACTTACAATTCTCTTCATGATATTGAGAACTGTATTTCTTCCATTCATCATCAAAATGACCTTTTGGAAAACGAAATAGAAATAATTATTGTAGATAACAGTAGTGAGAATGTCTTTAATGAGATGAAACAGATCATCTCTCCTCAATATCGCGATATTATTTTTATTCACAATCCAACAAACGGAGGATACGGACAAGGAAATAATATAGGGATTTCTGTTGCCAGCTCCCGGATTGTTTGCATTGCGAATCCAGATATTATATTACAACAGCCCATGTTTCGTAAAACGATAGATTTATTCAGCAATGACAAAAACCTGGCATTGGTTGGAGGGAAACAAATTGGCGGAATGGATATGTCCTTTTGGATTCGGCCCGAGTATGAATTCTTTTTGTGTACAACTCCAATAATGATGATACTTAATAAAATTAATCTTTATTTGGAGCGATTCTGTTTTTTATCGGGAGCATTACTATTTGTAGATAAAGAAAAATTTAATCAGATAGGATTATTTGATGATCATATTTTTTTGTATCGTGAGGAGTCAGATGTTACGAAGAGATTACTTGAAAAAAAATTTTCAACAAAATTTGAAAAAAAATTTATTTATAAACATTTGATAGATGATAGAACTGAAGTAAGTGATTTTTCATTCAGGGAAGAAATAAATTCTACAAGATACTATTTAAATAAATTTAATTATAGTTTTGATAAATTTTACGCGCAGAGACTTTTTTCGTATCGTATATTAAAATGTTTATATTTGATCACTGGAAAAAAAAATGCCTACAATAAAACGGTTCAGATACTGAATAGGTTTAAAAAAATAAAAACAGAATAGATGATACTTATTGATGCTTTGTACGCTTACCAATCAGGAAGTAAGGTTCTTTTGGATTATCTCATTGCAGAATTTGAGAAAAAGGATCAGACTGTTTTTTATTTGATTGATGCAAGGGTACCATCAACTTCTTACAGCATTAAAAGAAATAATAAGATTTTATTTCTTGACGCATCTTTTTATAAAAGATTAAATTTCTATCGAAAACATAAAAATGATTTTAATAAAATCTTTTGTTTTGGGAACGTTCCGCCACCCATAAAGATCACTGCTGAAGTTTATACATTTTTACATCAGAGGATTTATTTGGAATTACCTGAGGATTTGCCATTACTAACGAAACTTTCTTTTATTGCAAAGACCAGAATTGTCAATTTGCTGAGAAAAAATTCTGATTTTTGGATCGTTCAAAATAAAAATATGCAAATGAAGTTATTTGAAAGGTTACATATTCCTCAAAATAATATTTTGGTCCTCCCTTTTTACCCTGCGATTCAAGGAAACGAGAATGTGGAACGTAATGACTTAGGATTTCTTTATGTGAGCCATCCTTTTTTGTATAAAAATCATTTTAGATTAATAGAAGCTTTTTGTAATTTCTATGATAAAACTAAAAAAGGAAAACTAACTTTGACAGTTGATAAATCATTTACAGAACTCTATGATTTTATCGCAGAAAAAAATAAAAATAATTATCCTATTCATAATATAGGATTTGTAAAACGTCAGGAATTATACAGGTATTATAAAGAAAATCAATATTTGGTATTCCCATCTTTATCAGAAAGTTTTGGTTTGGGAATTATTGAAGCCATTGAAAGCGGTTGTAATGTAATCGGTGCAGATTTATCCTATACCTATGAAATCTGCGAGCCTTCTTTGGTTTTTGATCCCAATAGTACTGAATCTATGACCGAAGCATTTTTTATGGCTACGGACATCAAAAAGGTGAAACCATCTGTTGCTAAAATAACGGATAAAATGGAGATGTTACTTGAATTATTGACAGAATAAATCGTATTTAAAATGCACAATCTGTTTCCCAATATTATATTTTATTCATATAATAGAATGCTGGGAAATATCATGATAAAAAAATATATTATGGCTGAAAAATTAGAGATAAGTTATTATTTTTGCCAGAATATTTTAAATATTAATAAAAATACTTATTAGCAATAGCTATAGAATTATGAAAAAAATTGTAATATTAGGAGGTGGAGGTTTTATCGGAGGTCATCTGGGTAAAAGATTGAAAAATGAAGGTCATCATGTAAGAATATGTGACATAAAAAAACATGAATATTTTGATCATTCAGAAATTTGTGACGAATTTATTGTGGGTGATCTTACTGATCCCGGAGTTGTAAAACTTGTGATTGAAGAAAATGTAGATGAAGTATACCAACTTGCAGCGGATATGGGGGGAGCTCTTTATATTTTTACAGGTGAGCATGATGCAGATGTTATGCATAATTCTGCACTTATTAACCTGAATGTTGCCAGAGAAGCTGTTGTTAAAAAAGTTGGAAAAATCTTCTATTCTTCTTCTGCATGCATGTATCCGGAACATAATCAATTAGATCCTGATAATCCCAATTGTGAAGAAAGCTCAGCATATCCCGCTAATCCGGATTCTGAATATGGTTGGGAAAAATTATTCTCTGAAAGACTATATCTTGCCTATAATCGAAATTATAAATTAAATGTGAGAGTGGCCAGATTTCATAATATTTTTGGTCCCCAGGGAACATGGACAGGCGGAAGAGAAAAATCTCCTGCAGCAATGTGCCGAAAAGTGGCAGAAATAGATAGTAGCGGACAAATAGAGGTTTGGGGAAATGGTAAACAGACAAGATCTTTTTTATATATTGATGAGTGTGTAGAAGCCGTTTTAAGACTTATGGATTCAGATTTTTTAGAACCCGTAAATATTGGAAGCGAAGAGATGGTTTCCATTAATGAGTTGGCGCAAATGGCTATTGATATTGCCAGGAAAGATGTAACCATAAATAATTTAGAAGGAGAGGCATTTTTTGATAAATATGGATTCAAATGCCCATTAGGAGTTAAAGGCAGAAATTCTCATAATAAACTTTATAAGGAAAAGATGGGATGGGAGGTTTCTCAGCCATTAAGAGTAGGGATGGAAAAAACGTATCAGTGGATTTCTGAGCAGGTTCAGGCCAATAAAGCAGTCTCAGTATAATATTGTTCAAATGAAAATTAGTATTATTACTGTTTGCTGGAATAGCGAAAAATATTTAAAAACAGCAATCGAATCTATTTTAGATCAAACATATAAGGATATTGAATATATTATTGTAGATGGTGGATCTTCGGACGGGACATTAGATATAATAAAGCATTATGAACCTTTGTTCAACGGAAGAATGAAGTGGATCAGTGAGAAAGATAACGGAATTTATGATGCCATGAATAAAGGGATTAAAATGTGTTCCGGAGAAATTATTGGTCTTCTAAATTCAGATGATTTTTACACCTCAAATGCTTCATTAAAAAAGATTGTGGAGAGCTTTGAAGAAAAAAGGGTAGACGCTGTTTATGCTGATTTATACTATGTTAAAGAAGAAAATACAGATAAAATAGTACGTAAATGGAAAACTGGAGATAAAAAAGATTTTTTAAGCGGATGGCATCCTGCACATCCAACCTTCTTTGTAAAAAAATCTGTTTATGATCAGTTGGGTCTTTTTGATTTAAAATATCGTATTGCTGCTGATTTTGAAATTATGCTTAGGTTTCTGGAACATGCTAAAATATCTTCCTATTACCTTCCGGAGTTTATTTTAAAAATGAGATTGGGAGGAGAATCTAACAGAAGTTTCTCCAATATTAAGAAAGGAAAAGAAGAAATTTTACACGCATTCAGAAAACACGATATAGAGGTTCCTTTCTATTACCCATATAAAAGATGGATGGCTAAGATCTATCAATATTTTTAATAAAATTAAACTTACTTTGAAGCTTCAGGAAAAGCATATGCTTGTTGCTAAGATAAAAAGGTAAGTTTTGAGAATCAAATAGCATGAAAAAATATATAAGCATCTCTGGTTATAACGAAAGACTCCTTTTTATTAATATAAGTAATATTACAAAGAAAATTCTCAAAGAAGAAAAATTTAAAAAATCGTATAAACCGGTTTTTTATAACTCTGAGAACAATAATAAAAGCATTTTTGAATATATTAAAAAATTAAATGTAAAAACTATAATCATCGAAACGTCTGATCTTAACCACCTTCCCGAAAAAATAACCAATGAAATCATTGAAGCCAAGCTTCAGGGAATAAAAGTATTTGAAGTGCATGAATTCTATGAGCGAATTAATGGACGGATCCCTCTCGTAAAACTAAACTCTAATGAGTATCTGGCAGATGATGTTTTTTCTATAGGGTTAGAACGAAATGATTTTTTTCTTAAAAGATTGATCGATCTATCAGTTTCTCTATTGTTGTTGCCATTGGCTTTACCAATTATTGCTTTTGGATCTTTTCTGGTCTTTTTAAACTCACCGGGAAATGTTTTTTTTTCTCAGGAACGGGTAGGGAAAAATTCTAAGAAATTTACCATATACAAATTGAGAACAATGAAAAACCTCCATAATGAAGATTTTACCAAAAGTAATGATGACAGACTTCTTGTGGTGGGTAGATTTTTGAGGATTACAAAAATTGATGAGCTTCCTCAATTATTAAATGTATTAAACGGGAATATGAGTTTGATTGGTCCCAGACCTGAACAACAAAAGTATGTAGACGAATCAGTTGCCGAAAATTCTTATTTTGATCTAAGGCATTTGGTAAAACCGGGAATTACAGGTTGGGCGCAGGTAAATTTGCCCAAAGCTACTCCTAAAGATAACTTAAAAAAGTTAGAATACGATTTGTATTATATTAAAAATTATTCTCCTTTTTTAGATGTCAGGATCCTGTTTAGAACAATAAAAGTTATTTTTACCCTTAATAGTAACTAATTAATTATAAACTCATCTATATTTTTGCATCATTTGTATGATTAAGCAAGTCATTTTTATTCTGTTGGTTTTTTTTAATAGCTTTATGCTCTCTCAGCATAAAATAGAATTTCCTATTGCTGCTTTTCATGGAGTGCCTCCAGGTCAATACTCAACAAAAGAGCAATTTGAAACAATGAGAAAGGCCGGAATTAATATAGGCTATACTTTGTTTAATAACAATACAGAAGCTTTAAAAGCACTTGACGCAGCGCAGGCTGGAGGTGTGAAGTTGATTATTAGAGTAGAGTCTTTATTTTCTGATACGCGTGAAACGGTAGAACTTTTTAAAAATCATCCCGCCCTTTATGGATATTGTCTCTGGGATGAGCCAGCCATCAATCAGTTTAATGATTTAGCCAAAAAAGCAAAAGAAATAAAGCAATATGATCCAAAACATATTATTTATATTAATTTGTTTCCTAACTATGTGCCTAAAGATGCTTTAAATGGATACACTTACCGTGATTATTTAACAAAATTTTTACAAACAGTTCCGGTGCAATTTTTATCTTTTGATCATTATCCGCTTGTTGATAATAAAATAAGAGGAGAATGGTACGAGAATCTTGAGACTGTAAAAGACGTTACAAGGGAAATGAATATAAATTTTTGGGCTTTTGCGAACTCAACAATTCATTATAATTATTTAAAACCCACTCTTGAAGGGATAAAACTTCAGCAGTTTGGTAATCTACTGTATGGTGCACAGGGAATTCAATATTTTACCTATTGGACGCTGACCTATGAATATAATTGGATAAAAGAGAAATATGGCTATTCCATCGTTGATGACAGGGGAAATCCAACACCAACGTATGATATCGTAAAAAAGGTTAATGAGCAAGTTCAAAGATTAGCCTGGGTATTTTCAGGAGCAAAGTCAGATGCCGTATTTCATACCGGAAGGGAGATCCCGATGGGAACAAAAAAACTGACATCCATTCCTCAACCATTCAAAACGTTTTCTACTCAGAATAAAAATGCCCTCGTTTCTTTAATGTCTAAGGGTAAGAAAAAGTTCATCATTATTCAGAATAAATCTTTAACTGACCATTTGAACTTTCAATATCAGCTCACAAAAGCTATATATAAAGTAAACAATATTTCAGGCAATTCAGTTCCTGTGAATTCATTTAAAAAAAATAATGATATCATTTTACCGGGAGATATTCTTATTTTTGCCTATGACAAATAATATAATATAAGGTTATTCCAAATTCCAATGAAAATAAAAAATACACCACTTAAAGACTGTTATATCATTGAACCTACTATTTTTGAAGACGACAGAGGTTATTTCTTTGAAAAATTCAATGAAAAGAAATTCGAAGAGCTTACCGGAATGAACGGACACTTCGTGCAGGATAATATTTCAAAGTCTTCCTATGGAGTCTTGAGAGGTTTGCATTTACAAAAAGGAACGCATGTCCAGGCCAAGTTAGTTTCATGTCTGGAAGGAAGCGTTTGGGATGTCGCAGTAGATTTGAGACAAGATTCTCCTACGTTCGGCAAATGGTTTGGAGTGGAGCTAACGGCAGAAAATAAACTGCAGCTCTATGTTCCGAGAGGATTTGGTCATGGTTTTTCTGTTTTAAGCGAGACAGCTGTTTTTGCTTATAAATGTGATAATTTTTATAATAAAGAGTCTGAAGGAAATGTGAAATTTAACGATCCTGAACTCGGAATAGATTGGAAATTAGAAGAAAAAGATATTATCTTATCGGATAAAGATAAAAATGGCTCTCTGTTTAAGGAGAATAATTTTTAAATACTATTGAGAACCACTTTAATACAGTGGTTCTTATTTTTTAATTCAATTTCTTCAATATTTCGTATCTTTGCCAACTCAAAATCAAAAAGATGCGAACAAAATCGGTAGGTAAGAAGAAAATCAATGTAGTTACACTGGGATGCTCCAAAAATGTGTACGATTCTGAAGTTTTAATGAGTCAGCTAAAGGCAAACGGCAAAGAAGTGGTTCATGAAGACAGAGGAGATATTGTGGTGATCAATACCTGCGGATTTATTGATAATGCAAAAGAAGAGTCTATTAATACGATTCTGGACTATGTGGATGCTAAAAACAGGGGCGAAGTTGAAAAAGTTTTCGTTACAGGATGTCTTTCTGAAAGATATAAGCCGGATTTAATTCGTGAGATTCCGGATGTCGATCAGTATTTCGGAACAAGAGATCTTCCTATTTTATTAAAGCATCTTGGGGCAGATTATAAACATGAGCTTGTAGGCGAAAGACTTACGACCACGCCTAAACATTACGCGTATCTTAAAATTTCTGAAGGTTGCGACAGACCTTGTTCGTTTTGTGCAATTCCGTTAATGAGAGGGGGGCACACTTCCACACCAATCGAAAAATTAGTGACTGAAGCTCAAAAATTAGCTAAAAAAGGAACAAAGGAATTGATTCTTATTGCTCAGGATTTAACCTATTATGGCTTGGATATTTATAAAAAACGTGCCTTGGGAGAACTGTTAAAAGAATTGGTAAAAGTGGAAGGGATTGAGTGGATTCGTCTTCACTATGCTTTTCCAAGTGGATTTCCGGAAGATGTTCTGGATATTATCCGTGAAGAGCCAAAAGTGTGTAATTATATAGATATTCCTCTTCAACACATCAATTCAGATTTACTTAAATCTATGAAAAGAGGGACGAGTCACGAAAAAACGAATGCACTTTTAGGTAAATTCAGAGAGAAAGTTCCTGATATGGCCATCAGAACAACTCTTATTGTAGGATATCCCGGCGAAACAGAGGAGATCTTTCAGGAGCTTAAAGACTGGGTAAGAACACAGAAATTCGATAGATTAGGTTGTTTTACCTATTCTCATGAAGAAAATACAGGCGCTTATGTGCTCGAGGATGATATTCCGCAGGAGACTAAAGAAGCGAGAGTGGAGGAAATTATGGAGCTGCAGTCGCAAATCTCTTGGGAGAAAAATCAGGAGAAAATAGGAAATACATATAAATGTATATTCGACAGAAAAGAAGGGAATTATTTCGTTGGTAGAACAGAGTATGATTCTCCCGATGTAGATAATACGGTTTTAGTTTCTGCAGAGAATACATATATCTCAATAGGAGACTTTGCTGAGGTTAAAATCACATCTGCTGAGGAATTTGATCTATATGGTGAATTAATTTAATTATTTCATCTATGATAACTCACATCTGATAGATAATTAATAATATTAACGTTTACTATATCAGATATTAATAAAAGTTAATTTATTTAGATATATAAAAGGTTTGTAATAACGTATTGATTTTTAGTTAATTATAATTCAATACGTTAATTTCAAACTTTTTTTTTATAATAAAATAACAATATTATAAAATTTAATCATAAATTTGCAACAAGAATAGTTTTTTTGTACATGCTATTTGCTGAGAATTAAATGTTTAAAGAAGTCGAATATCAAAAGCGGAATAGTTTTTGATTCGACCTATTTGATATTATAATTGTCTGACTAAGCACAAGTTGGAATTAATTAATTTCGACCCGCAAAAAATTATTGGTGAAAAAAATGTAATTAAAATCTTTAAAAACTTATGAAAAAATTTTTATTTACAGCAACTATGCTTGTTTGTTTCTCGGCGCTTTCACAGGCGCAGCAAGGACGAGTTGGTATTAATACCACGACTCCTGCAGCAACCTTAGACGTTGCAGCAAATACTACTGATGCAACCAGACCGGATGCATTATTAGTTCCCCGTATGACTAGAGCTCAGCTTTATGCGAAAGATGGAGCCTATGTTGCTGCTCAAAATGGAGCGGTTGTGTTTGTTAATACAATAGATGGTACAGCTACAGCAAAAACGGTAAATGTTACTGCTACAGGTTTTTACTACTATGATGCTCCAAACACTGTCTGGAAGGCATTAAGTGGTGGTGCTGCTCCAGCTGCATACAGATTAAATTTAAACCAGGCAGCTTCTACTGCTTACGATTGGAGTAATTCTAATTTTGATTTTTGGGAGTTTACTTCAGGTAGCCAGTTAACTTTACCAACACCTAGTGCTTATGCAAGCAGAACAATTAGCATTAGAGCTAATACTCCGGGAACTTTGCAGTTTGCAGGTACTAACGGAGTTGGAACACCCAAAGGTAATACAGCAGTAAGTGCTCAAGGTGCAATAACCATTTATAGTGATGGTACAACGTGGTATTTAATTTCTGGAAGAAACTAATCAAAAACATTAAATTGAAATGAAAAATATTTTATTAAAAATAACAGCAGGAGTTTTATTGTTCCTAGGAATTAGTACAAGTGCTCAGATTACAACTAATGGTAATACCACATCTGCATTGGCTGATACTAATTTATTTATGGATGCCACTAAATTTGAGGAAACAGCAAATGCTAGTTATGGTAAAGCACTTGGGTTTCCAAGAACCAATTTAACAACGTTCACTTTCAATACAGAGCCAATGGATAATCTTGTTATCAACTCCGATTTTGATGGTATCGTTGTTTATAATAATGCAACAGGTAATACTGCTACTGGGCAAGGTGTTGTTGTTTCTGTTGTTCCTGGGTTTTATTACTTCTCAAACCCTGGTAACCCTGGAAATATTACCAGCGGTAGATGGATTCCTATGGGCGGTGATCCGAGAGTAAACATTGCAAGCGCTGAAACTCCTACAAATACTTCGGTAAATGGAAACCAGGTTTATGCAAAAAGAGGGACCTTCCAAACAAGTGGTTCTTCTACCACGCCTACAAGTTTTTCTAATGCGGCGATAATTCCGACTGCGGGAAGCTTATATAGAATTACTATTTATCAGTCGGGGACTAATAACGTGTATGCAAATTCAGTATATTCTTATAATAATACAAATGGTTCTTTCGTAACAGGAGCTCCTAGTATGTCTGTTGTTTATCCAGCAGGAACATATAACTATACGATAGAATATACAAAGACAAATAATTAATATTAAAATAAATATTATAATTCAAAAAAGCCAATGTTTTCATTGGCTTTTTGGTTGATGCTATATAGAGTATTTCAAATCCCGCAGCGTCAGATTCCTGCCGGGGTAACAAAAACAGAGGTGAAATGGATCAATCCCAAAAATTAGGGAGCAAAATAAAAAAGGTAATTTTGCTACCCAGCTTTTATGCCTGATCCGCAAACAGGAATCAACAAGTTGATTTGATGAAGCTGTTTCTTTATGCGTCTCAACGCATTTATTTGTATTTTTTGATTTCTAAAATTTAGGGTTTGAAAAATAAATCTTTTCTTCTACTCTTAATTCGATTAATACCATATTCTATAAATCAATACAGACTGGCTTCAGCCAGTCTTAGAAAGATGAGATCTCTGAGGCTTTAGCCGAAAGTTATTATCAATTTAAACTTAAGATTCAATTTTATTTAAATTTTATCATCGAGCGTAAGGTTAGCGCTCATCTTCTGTATTTAAAAATCCGTGAAAATAAAAATCAGACTCTTATTTTTAAATTTAAAATGATCTCAACTTTTTATCCAATCCCCAACTTTTTCACTTGATCCGATGAAATACAAAGTGTGGAAACACCCAATTCATCAAGATCCGTTAATTCGTGGCTCTAAAAGCTGCATCATTCTATGAAAATCACGAATGCTGTGGGAAAAATATAGTCTTTTTAATCCTTAAATTTTCTCTCCAACTTTTGCCGGTAATTCGTAGTTTCAAGCTGAAATTGCTGAAAGTATTATTTTTTAAAGTGTTGATTATGAGTTAGTTTAGAAATGGTGAATTAGTGTTATTTACGGAATAGTTAATTTTATTAACTTTTAACCTTTTATTTTAACACATTTTAACAATAGTCTTTAAACTCCCTATTCATAAGGGGTTATAAGCCGAGTTAACATATAATTGATTTTTCGTTAACATATTTTAACAAATGAAATAGGCTCGTTGGAACATTACCGATACATTTGCCAAGTCAAAACCAATAAAAGTTCAAAATGATGAAAAGATTCATTCTCGTAATCATAATGATGATTTCAACCCTTGGTATTTATTCTTTCAAGAATAATGCCATTGATGCGAATAAAACAAGTTATGCATCGTTCTACCACGATAAGTTTAATGGTAGAAAAACCGCAAGCGGAGAAATTTTTGATAACTCAAAATTCACTGCTGCCAACAGAACGCTTCCATTCGGGACCAATGTGAAAGTCACTAACCTGAATAATGGTAAAGAGGTAATTGTAAAGATTAATGATAGAGGACCTTTCCATTCTGCAAGAGCTTTAGATATGTCTAAAGCCGCGTTCGATGAAATCGGAAATATCGATCACGGTACCATTCCGGTGGAATATGAAATTGTCGATTAAAATTTATGATTTTTAAATTTAAAAGCTAGCGGATATGCTGGCTTTTTGCTTTGTATTAAAGATCGAGTTCCACTAAAGCAGGACAATGGTCAGAATGTACCGCTTCCTTTAAAATCACCGCTCTTGAAAGCTTGTCTTTTAAAGCATAACTGGTAAAATTATAATCCAGTCTCCAGCCCTTATTTCTTTCTCTTGAGTTTTGTCTGTAGCTCCACCAGGTATAATGATCCGGTTCAGTATTGAAAAACCTGAAAGAATCAATTAATTCACATTCATTGATAAAATCGGTCATCCATTCTCTTTCCATGGGTAAAAATCCGGAAACATTCTTTAGTCCGATAGGGTTATGGATATCAATCGCTTCATGACAGATATTAAAATCTCCTGATATAACCAGATTAGGAATAGTTTTCTTTAATTCTTTGATGTACACCAGAAAATCATGGCAAAACTGCATTTTAAAATCCAGTCTTTCAATATTGGAAGCCGAAGGAACATATACGGAAATAGCAGAGAAACCGTCAAAGTCTGCACGGATAATCCGGCCTTCATTATCATAGCTTTCTATACCGCAGCCATATTCTACATGTTTAGGTTTTGTTTTGGAGGCAATACCAACGCCGCTGTAGCCCTTTTTCTGTGCCGAATGCCAGTAACTGTAATATCCCAGTTTTTCCAGGCTTTCGATATCGATCTGGTCGTTGCCGGCTTTGCTTTCCTGAATACAGATCACATCAGGATCTGCAGTTTTCAGCCAGCCTAAAAAATCTTTTGTAAAAGCGGCTCGTATTCCGTTTACATTATAGGTAATTAATCTCATGGATCAAAAATATAAAAAAAACAGCCGGAAAAAACTCTTTTGGTCTTTTCCGGCTCAACTCCAGGATTAATTTAACAGTGAAAATTATTTGGGTTCTAAAATACTGAAAGGAATAATACACTCTTCGAGAGAAATTCCTCCATGTTGATATGTTTCTTTATAGTAATTCACAAAGTGATTATAATTCTTAGGATACGCTAAAAAGGTGTTGTTTTTAGCAAAAATATATTTGGAACTTAGATTTCCTTTCGGTAAAAACAATTTTTCGGGTTTGGTAACGGCCCACACATCGCGATCATCATAAGTTAAGCTTTTACCTGTTTTATAACGGATATTGGTGGATGTTTCTCTGTCGCCAACCACTTTGCTCGGTTTTTTTACATACACCGTTCCGTGGTCTGTGGTAATCACCAGTTTAAAACCAGTCTCAGCCGCTAATTTAATAATCTTTAATATGGATGAATTTTCAAACCAGTTATAAGTTAGTGATCGGAATGTTTTATCATCACGAATCAATTGATCGACGATATGATTATCCGTCTTGGCATGCGATAAAATATCAATAAAGTTGTAAACAATCACCAGCAGATCATTATTTTTATGCTGATTGAAGTCGTCGTAGATTTTTCTTTCAAAATCGGCATTCAGGACTTTCAGATATTTCATGGATTTTGAACTGAGACCGATACGCTTCATCTGATCCTCAAGAAAATCCCGTTCAAATTCATTTTTATTTCCTTCTTCATTATCATTGAACCATTTTTCAGGAAAACGTTTTTCAATTTCTGAAGGCATTAATCCTGCAAAAAAAGAATTTCTTGCATATTGGGTCGCCGTCGGTAAAATACTGTAATAGTAATCTTCAGACGTTTTGCTGTAATATTTCGTAAATAAAGGTTCTATTACTTTCCACTGATCATATCGTAGATTGTCGATCATCAGTAAAAGAACTTTTTCTTTTTCAACTTCCGGTTTCACTTTTTCTTTAAAAAGGGTATGGCTCATTAAAGGCTTGTCGTGGTTTTGAAGCCAGTCTTCATAATTATTTTCAATAAATTTAGCAAACTGGATATTGGCTTCTTCTTTCTGGCTCTGAAGAAGATCGGCAAATTCATTGTCTGTTACTTTATCAAATTTTATTTCCCAGTTAAGAATTTTTTTATAATATTCTGCCCATTCCTGATACGTTCTCAGATAAGAAAGTTCCATTGAAAGGTTTCTGAATTCCTGCTGATACTGGAGAATGGTTTTCTGCTCCACAAGATTGTCCTGCTGAAGGTTTTTCTTTAATGATAATAAGATCTGGTTCGGATTTACCGGTTTCAGAATATAATCCGCAATCTGCGAACCGATAGCCTCTTCCATGATGTGCTCTTCTTCGCTTTTTGTAACCATCACGATTTTAACGGCATTGTCTTTATCTTTAATCATTGGGATTCCTTCCAGACCCGAAATACCCGGCATATTTTCATCGATAAGTGTTAAGGCAAATTTCTCTGAATCCATAAGCTCTAACGCCTCATTGACATTATTAACAGGTGTTACCTGATACCCTTTTTTTTCTAAAAAGACGATATGAGGTTTAAGTAGATCTATTTCATCATCAATCCATAATATTTTTTCCGACATAATAATTTTTTTTACATGGTTTATTGTATCAAAATGTTGACCAATTCTTTCTAAAAACTGCCAAAATAAACAGCTTTTAAGTTAAATATAAGTTAAGGAACTTCCCTGAAATTCAAGCGAAATATGGATGGTACTTCGCATAGGAATCAGTACCCCTTTTTTAGCGTATATCTCAATTTCTTTTTTTTTATTTGAAACATCAGATTTTCAAATGTGGAGTAAAAATTTTTCTTTAAAATAGCTTGAAAAATAAATTTTATACAGTACGAAGAGGCTCCCGCTGAAAACTATATAAATATACAGATAAAAACTCAGTCTTTATCGCCCGTTTGATAAATATTCCAACGCTCTTTCCATAATTTCATCCCGGCCTTCGCAGATGCCTTTTACAGTGGGCCTCACGATAATATCCGGAACGATTCCGATACGTTGGGTCTCTGCGCCATTGGGATAATAAGCACCAATACCCGTAAAACTCGTCGACAAACCTGCCACTTTAAAACTTACCACCTCTCCATTGGCGCCGGAAGTATATCCTCCGAGTACTTTCGCTTTGGGGTGCTGCTTAAACATCATGGTGGTCGTTTCTGACTGACTTTGTGTATTTTCATCAACCAAAACAACAACATTGCCTTTATAATAATCGGGATTATGTGTTCCGATATGATTTTTTCGAAGATAAAACTGACTTAAATGATCGGTTTCCGGAAAACTAAACTGGTAATAAATCGTATTTTCAGGTAAAAGAAGCTCGCTTAAAGCTAAAACGGTCTGTTTTGGGTAATTTCTGAGGTCAAAAATTATAGATTCTGTTGATTTTAGCTGACTGAACATTTCCTCGAGGTCTTTTTTTTCGATTATTCCCATATTCACATAGCCTGTTTTTCGATCGTCTCCAATGAATTTCCATTTTTCAGAGGTAATGGGCTTAGAATAATTAATATCTTTTAAAAGATACGTTTTTACCTTAAAGGATAGATTCTGTCCTTCTCTTTCAAGTTTTAAATTCAGGGAATCGAGATCCGAAAAAAGCATCAGATTTTTTGTTTTTTTAATCTTGCCCCAGGAATTGGAGGCCGGAATATACTTTCCGAAAGCATTGACTTTCTGAGAAATCGTTAAACCTTCCACGTCATAAATAACATCACCAACTTTCAAAGGGATATCTTCCGAAAATCGGTTGCTGCCAATTTTGGTGATGACCAGTTTCCCTTCTGCATAAGCATATTCTACGGGAATTTTCCTTCCTCCATATTGGTTTAAGCTAATTAAAGGTGAAAATAAAAAAGCATGCGAATCATCTGTTTTTGTGACCAATTCTGCTAAAGTTAAATGATAATCGGTATCATTATTCACCGTCATAAACTTCGGAATCATTTCTGCTAAAACATCATTCCATTGTTGATCGGTTTTATATTTATATGGAAAAAAATACTCCACGTAATTCCAATATCTGAAAAATTCTAAAAGAGAAATTGGTTTTGATGTAAATTTTGAACCATAAGAGTTTTCATTTCTAAAGAAGGCTTTTCTTCCGTCTTTTCCGAAATAATAATTGTCGCCCAAATTTCTGTTATTCTGAATATTATTCAACTTTTGAATAACCGTATCAGTAAATGTATTTTGATTATTGATCCAGTTTAGATCGAAATTTTTTAAAAAGTAAACCTTATCTTCCTTTTTCGAGCATTCTTTACATTCTTCCACTTTTCCTAAACTGTCGATCCAGTTAGAATATAATTCGTTTAACTTATTTTTATCATTAATATTTTCAAGCTCATCGATTTTCTGGAAAAGTTGTTGGTCCCAATTGAAGCTTCCTTTGGCTACATTGGGATGATAATATTTTAAAAATCCCCAGACCTTACATAGCGATTCTAATTTTTGAATCTCTGAAAGCGTTTGCGCAGAACTTGTTAAACTTAAAAAGAATAGAATGAAAAGTGAGAATTTTCTCATTAGAAGGTTATTCAATCAAAGATAGTTTTTAAACACAAATAGTACAAATGTTTTTCACTAATAATATGAATTATAAAAAAAAAATTGCAGATGAAGTTTTGAAAAATTGAGTAACTCTTTTTTGCTGAGTGAAACCCCTTTGCGAACAAAAAATGCACAGAACAATCGTAATTGAAATCTATATGGACTTTGCATTTAAACAAAATTCTTAATAAGAAACATTCGTCTCATCAGTGAAAATATTTGTGCACATCGTGTTGAAGCAAAAATATTTTTAATTAAATTTAATAAACCCTGAATTTTAAATTCCCTAACTTTGTTTACTAATCAGACCTTTCCATGCAGAATAAGCTAAAAATTATTAATGATCCTGTCCACGGTTTTATCAGAATTCCACACGAGATTTTATTCGACATTATAGAACATCCCTATTTTCAGAGATTAAGAAGAATCGGACAGACCGGTTTACTGAATCTGATCTTTCCCGGTGCCACCCACACACGATTTCATCATGCCTTGGGAGCGATGCATTTAATGGTGACTGCTTTGGAAACCTTAAAGCAGAAAGGGGTGAAAATTTCTGAAGAAGAGGAAAAAGGAGCCATGCTGGCGATCTTAATGCATGATATTGGTCATGGTCCTTTTTCTCATGCGCTGGAAAGTATGCTGATGGACGACTGGCATCATGAGAATCTGTCTTTATTATTAATGAACAGGTTAAATTTAGAGTTTGGAGGTGAGCTTTCCGTAGCTATTGAAATGTTTCAGGGAAAATACCACAGAAAATTTTTCAATCAGCTTATTTCTTCACAACTGGATGTAGACCGGCTTGATTATTTAAAGCGGGACAGCTTTTTTACAGGAGTTTCTGAAGGGAATATTAATACTCAGCGAATTATCTCCATGATGAATGTCTGCGATGAAGGGGAGCTGGTGATTGATGCTAAAGGCGTATATTCCATAGAAAATTTCTTAACGGCCAGAATGTTCATGTACTGGCAGGTATATTATCATAAAACATCGGCACTGGCTGAGTTTATTTTAGTTAAAATTCTGGAAAGAGCAAAATATCTCGTCTCACAGGGAACGGATTTACCGGCTTCGGATAATTTAAAATATTTTTTAAACCGCGGAAAAGCAGCCGCGTCGGATGAGGATGTGGAAAGATTTACTCAGCTTGATGATAATGATGTGATTCAGGCGATGAAATTCTGGCAAAATTCGGAAGATCATATCTTATCGTACTGGTGTAAATGTGTGATTAAAAGAAATTTACCGAAAACAATTATTTCCTCACATCCTTTTGATGCGGAATTTATTGAAGAAAAAATAAAAAAGGGGAATGAAATTTTAGGAATTAATAATGCCCATGAGCTGGTTCATGAAATTAAAAGAAAACTTCTTCCTTATGACACTGAAAAACAGCCGATTTATTTACTTCAGAAAAACGGCGAAAAATTAAGACTCGACGAATCGGAAGATCAGCTTCTATCAGGTCTGATTGTGAATAAAACCACCAGATATATTTTAACATTTCCCCGAGAAACTGCAACCGGAAATCTTAAAGTATATTAAAATTGATATTCCTAAAATTAAAAAATGTTTGCGAATTATAGAATTTCTTATCTTTGCAGAATATGGAATTTACAGCTTCGCAAATTGCAAGTTTTATTGACGGAAAAATAATAGGTGACGAGAATGCACTTATTAAAGGGGTTTCACCAATTGAAGGTGGGGAATCAGGACATCTTTCTTTTATAGCACAAGATCGATTTGCTCATTTTTTAGATACCTCGAACTGCTCCGTTCTTATTGTTTCTGAAAATCTTTTAACAAAAGACACTTATCCTCCAACTGTAATTGCTGTAAAAGATGCTTATCTTGCTTTTCAGATCCTGATGAACTTATATCAGGAGATGCAGGGCCGCAAAGAAGGCATTGAAGACGGCTCATCTATTCATGAGACTTCGGTAATCGGTGATAATGTTTACATCGGAGCGTTTACTTACGTTTCCGAAAAAGCAAAAATTGGAGAAGGAACCCAGATCTATCCTCAGGTATATATCGGAAAAGGCGTAAAAATTGGTAAAAACTGCAAAATCGACAGTGGTGCCAGAATTTACGACTACTGTATTATCGGAGATAACTGTGTGATCCATTCCAATACCGTGATCGGTGGTGATGGTTTCGGCTTTCAGCCGACAGCGGAAGGTTTCAAAAAGATTCCTCAGCTGGGAAATGTGATTATTGAAGATGATGTGGAAATAGGATCCAACTGTAGTATAGACAGAGCAACCATTGGCTCTACCACTATCGGAAAAGGAACCAAGATCGATAATCTGATCCAGATCGCACACAATGTGAAGATTGGTCAGAATAATGTAATTGCAGCTCAGGCTGGTATTGCAGGTTCTACGGTTATCGGAGACTGGAACCAGATTGGAGGTCAGGTAGGAGTCGTAGGACACATCAAAATTGGAAATCAGGTGAAAATTCAGGCTCAGAGTGGCGTGAATTCAAGCGTTAATGATAAAGAAACTTTGTACGGATCGCCGGCAATAAGCTATAACGACTATCTGAGAAGTTATGTCCATTTCAGAAATCTTCCTGAAGTCGTAAAAAGAATAAATAATCTTGAGAATACCTCAAAAGATCATACTAATGAGTGATATGCAAAAAACACTTCAGCAAGAGGTTACTCTTTCTGGAATTGGCCTTCATACTGGTAAAGAAGTAAAATTGACCATTAAACCTGCTAAGGAAAATACAGGTTTTATATTTGTAAGAACAGACCTGGAGGGGCACCCTCAGGTAGAAGCAGATGTAAATTATGTTGTCGCTACAGACAGAGGAACGACATTAGAAAAACTAGGCGTGAAAATTACAACCTGTGAGCACCTTTTGGCTGCTTTGGTAGGTTGTGATATCGATAATGCCATTCTTGAAATGGATGCTTCGGAACCTCCGATTATGGACGGATCTTCAAAGTTCTTTGTGGAAGCCATCGAAAGCGTTGGAGTGGTGGAACAAAATACAGCAAGAGAATATCTTGTGGTAAAAGAAGTGCTTACCTACAGCGACCCGGCTACCGGATCGGAGATCACCATTATTCCTTCAGATACCTACGAAGTAACGACAATGGTAGATTTTGGGACTAAGGTATTAGGAACTCAGAATGCTACCCTAAAAAATATTTCAGAGTTTAAAGAGGAAATCTCATCGGCGAGAACATTCAGCTTCTTACATGAGCTGGAAATGCTTCTAGATCATGGCTTGATTAAAGGTGGAGATATCTCCAATGCCATCGTATATGTAGATAAAGATCTGACGCCTGAAACCACAGAAAAATTAAAGAAAGCATTCGGAAAAGATAATGTGTCAATAAGACCGAACGGAATTCTTGATAACCTGAATCTAAATTATCCCAATGAAGCAGCAAGACATAAATTGCTGGATGTTATTGGAGATTTAGCTTTAGCGGGTGTGAAAATAAAAGGTAAGGTTATTGCCAACAAACCGGGGCATTTCGTAAATACTCAATTTGCAAAAAAACTGAACCGCCAGTGGAAACTGCAGAAAAAGAAAAACGTTCCCGATTTTGACTTAACAAAAGAGCCTGTTTTCGATATCAACGGAATTATGAAGCTGATGCCTCACAGACCTCCGTTTTTATTGATCGATAAAATTCTTGAGCTTTCAGATTCTCACGTTGTAGGGTTGAAAAATGTTACCATGAACGAACCTTTCTTCGTTGGGCATTTCCCTAAAGAACCTGTAATGCCCGGTGTTTTACAGGTTGAAGCTTTAGCGCAGACAGGAGGAATCCTGGTATTGGCAAGCGTTCCGGATCCGGAAAACTATTCTACGTATTTTATTAAAATTGATAAAGTGAAATTCAAGAGAAAAGTGGTTCCCGGCGATACCATCATTTTCAAAATTGAACTTATAGAACCGATCAGAAGAGGGATCGTTCACATGCAGGGCTACGGATATGTAGGTGATGCGGTGGCGGTAGAAGCGGAGTTAATGGCTCAAGTTGCAAAAAATAAAATTGATTAAATGATTCATCAATTAGCAGCCGTAGATAAACGTGCGAAAATCAGCAAAAATGTTGTAGTAGAACCCTTTACTACCATTGCAGCGGATGTGGAAATAGGAGAAGGAACCTGGATTGGTTCTAATGTAACCATTATGGATGGGGCAAGAATCGGTAAAAATTGTAAAATTTTTCCGGGAACCGTTATTTCAGCTATTCCTCAGGACCTTAAATTTGACGGCGAAGATACACAGACCATTATCGGGGATAATACCACGCTGAGAGAATGTGTTACAGTAAATAAAGGAACGAAAGCATTGGGCTATACCAAAGTGGGAGAAAACTGTTTAATTATGGCCACTTCTCACATCGCTCACGACTGCATTATAGGTAATAATGTAATTATAGCCAACGGTTGCGGTATTGCCGGCCATGTTGAAATAGGTGATTTTACGGTTATGGGAGGCTTATCCGCTGTTCAGCAGTTCGGGAAAATTGGGAAACATACCATGATTTCCGGGGGATCATTAATCAGAAAAGATATTCCACCCTATATTAAAGTCGGAAGAGAGCCTATATCTTACGCCGGAATTAATTCTGTGGGATTAAGAAGAAGAGGTTTTAGCAACGAGAAAATATTTGAAATTCAGAAAATCTACAGATATATTTTTCAGATGAAAATGAATGTTACCCAGGCATTGGTTTACATCGAAAAAGAAATGCTTCCCACGGCTGAAAGAGATGAAATTCTTCAGTTTATACAAAATTCACCACGAGGTATCGTAAAAGGGTACGGAACTGGTAAAGAAAGAGATTAAACATAAAAAATAAACACAAATGAAAAATTTAATTCTGCTTATCATGCTTTTAACGGTGACTTCACTGTTTGGTCAGCAAACAGAGGGACTGAAAATTGTTAAAGAAGGTAAAATGTCAATGGAAAGGAAAATTCCTGTAAAAAAGAATGACAGCCTTGCTAAAAATAATTTAAATGACATTCTGAAACAGAATACGCCCGGCGGACATTCCATATTGGGAACTGCCAATCCGTATCATTCTGAAGTTCAGAACAACGTAAACAGGTTGCAGAATAATGTGAGTTCATTTAATAACAGCTCATTTGAGAGAATAGCAATGCCTCAAGGGCAGGGAATACAGCTTAATAAAAGAAAATAATATAAAAATTAATGGCAACAAGTAACGATATCAGAAAAGGACTTTGCATAGAATTCAGCAATGATATTTTCAAGATTATTGAATTTCTTCATGTAAAACCAGGGAAAGGTCCTGCATTCGTAAGAACAAAAATGAAATCTGTAACCAACGGAAAGGTTCTTGACAATACTTTTTCTGCCGGTCACAAGATCGACGAGGTAAAAGTAATCACAAGAAAATTCCAGTATCTTTATGATGATGAGAATGGTTTCCACTTCATGAATAATGATGACTTCTCTCAATTATACCTAAATAAAGAAATGATTGAAAACTCAAACCTGATGAAAGCAGGAGAAGAAGTAACCATCATTTTAAAAGAAGCTGATGAAACTCCGCTTTCTGCCGAGTTGCCACAGTCTGTTTATCTGGAAGTGGTAGAAGCAGATCCGGGAGTGAAGGGAAACACGGCAACAAATGCGCTTAAAAACGCAATCGTGGAAACTGGAGCGAGAGTAATGGTTCCTTTGTTTATCGAGCCGGGAGACAAGATTAAAGTAAGTACAGAAGACGGTTCATACTTAGAAAGAGTAAAATAACCGGTCAGAAGATCAACAAGCTGAAAGCATAACAACTTTCAGCTTTTATTTTTTTAGGGCAGCTTTTTCCGTCCTCCGTTCCCGCTTTTTTGCCTCCGCTTCGCTGCGGCAAAAAGAGCTCCACTCAGGCCGGGCTGCAAATTCACACTGTAAAAAAACTTTGTCAAAGTTCAAAACTTTGACAAAGTTGCTAAAACAAACCGTGTCAGGATTCAAACCTTGTCACGGCTGAATTTAAAATATCAATTAAAAATATGACGTTTCATCAGCCACAAAAACTAAAAACAATTGCGGAGCTTATCGGAGCACGATATATAGGTTCTGAAGATTTTGAAGTCTTGGGAACCAATGAGATCCATAGGGTAAGGCCTGGTGACATTGTTTTTGTCAACCATCCCAAATACTACGATAAGGCACTCAACTCTGCGGCAACGGTTATCTTAATCGACAAAGAAGTAGAGTGTCCCGAAGGAAAAGCATTGTTGGTTTCGGAAGATCCCTTCAGAGATTTCAATAAAATTAATATCCATTTTACGAGAATTTATAACTTCACGGAAGAACTTCATGATGTAGAAATTGGGGAAGGCACCAGAATTCATGCCTCTGCCGTTATCGGAAATAATGTAAAAATCGGAAAAAACACCCTGATTTTTCCTAATGTAGTCATTGGAGACAGAACGGAAATTGGCGATAATGTGGTCATTCAGGCGAACACTGTTTTGGGGGGTGATGCTTTTTATTACCGAAAACTAAACGGAAATTTCGACCGACTTATTTCTGTGGGAAATGTGGTCATCGAAAATAATGTGGAAATTGGAAACGGATGTACCATAGACCGTGGCGTTACAGATTCTACGGTGATTGGTGAAGGTTCGGTGCTGGATAATCAGATTCAGATCGGTCATGATACGGTCATTGGTAAAAAATGTCTGATTGCTTCACAAGTCGGAATTGCCGGATGCTGCATTATTGGTGATGAAGTAACCTTGTGGGGACAAGTGGGTATCGCCTCAGGAAATACAATTTCGGGAGGCTCTGTTCTGTTAGGCAAAACCGGAGTCAACAGAGATCTTGAAAAAGGAACTTACATCGGTATGTTTGCCGAAGATTATAAAACGTATCTGAAAAAAGAAGTAAAGTTGAGAAATCTTAAATAACCTAGGTTCGTAAGACTGTAGATGGAAGCTGGAAGAGTGAGGCTGGAAACTTTTTTTGTTATGACAACGAAGATTCAAAGAAAAAGTGAGGATTTTGATTTTTATCATCTTCCAACCCTAGCTTTCACACTCAAATAGTCTATGATCCGGAATTCAGGTTAAATAAAAAACTCTTACTTATAAAATAGCAAAGCACAGTGATTAATCACTGTGCTTTTTTGCGTTTAAGCTTTTAATTTTTATCAAATTGATAGAGCATATCAGATATTTTTGTATTTTTAAAATAATAAAAAACACAAAAAAATGAAGAAAATTGCTCCCTGGGCTTCTTTTTTGACCCATAAATCCTCATTTCCACATATATTTTTTGCAATTTCATTTTTTTGTGAGTATAAAATCATACTGATATGAATTTTTATATAAAAATACACATGGTAAAAAAAGGTGAAACTCTGGAACAGATCGCAGAACTTTATAATATTCCTGAAGCAGGGATGCTTCGTGATTTTCATAATAAGCATGTTCCGGATGTCAAAAATACAATTGGTTGGGCGCTACCTTCCGGTGTAGAACTTTTTATCCCGCAATCCCAAGAAATTTCAGAGATTCTTGAACACCGCAAAAACGCCATTGAAGAAAGGGATGAGAGAGAATGGAACGCTTTAACAAACAGAGAATTTCATTTTTCTTTTCATTTCGGCAAATATTACAGCTATCTGGTAACAATGAAGGCAACGGAAGATCATCAATCCTATTCTTTTCTTTTAGAAACAGAGCATATTGGAAGAAATGACATCAAAAAAAGATATATCCTGAAAATACTTCAGTGTGAACTTCAGTACAGCGGTAGTATTCCTGATCGGGCGGTAGAACTAATGGCTTCTGATATTAATAATGCATTTTTTCCGATACGGGTTATGATTGATAATAAAGGTTTTATTGAAGATTTGTTTGAATATGCGAGCCTAAAGGAGAATTGGAAAACGAATAAAAATGAACTTTTTGAAACGTATGTAGGTAAAATAGGAAAAAAGATCTTAGAGAATATAGACACCAGAATATCAGACAAAATTTCAGTTATCAACCGCTTAAATCTTAATATACTGTTGGCATTACTGCTGCGGAGTATTCTTGGAGTATATAAAAATGGTGTCTGTGAAAAGACAATGAGAATAAAAGATGCAAATACAATATGCACCGTAAAAAATACAATGTTCAGAAATCAGGACGATGAGAATGGGTATTATGACATTGCACAGGAAATTTCTGAAGGGAATGTGAAAATTTCAGAAGCCAGATTTATTCTGCTGAAAAATGATCATATCATTGAAAAAGCTGAAATATGGCTCTATTCCGAAAAAGAAAATATACATCTGATACTAAAAAAAAACAAATATAATGGGTAAAAAATATCGTGTATGTCAGGGAGCAACCTGCCTTTGCCAGTTTGGAACAACTGCGGACAAGCTTAAAGTAAATACTCAAGATAAACATTTTATCAATGACAGAGGGACTGCTTCTAAGTTAGCAGCGACTCATCAGGATATTGGCGCTACATTCGAGAAAAACAGCTTTGGAAGCTGCTCGAAGCTGAATAATAATCCATGTCAGGCAATAGTAACGGGATGGAGCGGATATTATGAGAAGATTACGATAGAATCTAATAAAGGTAAATCTCTGTTGGAAGACAGTAAAGCCACTTGCCCTATTGGTGGAAAAGATTGTATCAGCATTATAAAACACGGACAGACGATTGAACTCAGTACCCGGAATCTTGAAAACGAAAATCCTTTAAAAATGCACCTGCTCAGCCCTATAATGGATATTGAGGAAGTTTTGGATGAGCTGGACGGATTAGATGCCTATTAACCCAAAAAATATAATTATGCCTAAAACAGGAATTTTTAAAATCTCAGGAGATTCTTCTCCAATTGTGGGTGTAGAAACAATGTATACCATTGAAGCATGGTATCCGGATACGCCGCTGCTTACAAGAAATCCGATGAATGTGACCTGGGAATTATTTATAAGGCGGAAAAATGGAGAATTTATCACCACGAATATCAGGAAAAAAGGAAACAGTCATTTTACTTTTGGGGAAAAGTCGTGGAGATATACCTACAGATTGGAAGCGTATTTACATCAACCGGAAGGTAAGGAACCGATGTCGATTATAATCACTCCTCAGCCCAGTAAAATCCCAAGAATTAATAAGGTAGAACTTCATTATATTGATGATAATAAGGGAACTGTTTTTAGTTTTTCTGAAAAATTAAGGGCAAAAGCACACAGCGTAAACCTTGCTAATCAAGAACTGTTGTTCACGTTATGGGAAGATGATGTGAAGGGAAAAGGACATAGTTCCAAGAATCTTTTGGTAGAAACGGCAAAAGCCAAAGTAAATCCCCGAAACGGAGTTGCTGTTGCTGAATTTATGCTGACAAAAGGGTTAATGACCAAAGCTATGAGAGGAGAGCACGACGGTCAGCTGGAATTTTATGTTACCGTAGAATATTACAAAAATAAAACCCACAATTCTGAAAATGTAAACATCAGGAATCCTCTTTACCAACCTGAAGCGGCAGCAAAAAATACCAGCCCTCCCAAGGTAAAAACTGCTTTGCCTCCAACTAAAGCAAAAAATTCTCCTGCCGCAGGAAAGCCTAAAAGTAAGAAAGAGGAAAAAGGAATTTGGGATACCATGATGGACAAAGGAAAAGAGCTCTGGGATGTCGCAGAAAGTAAAATTGCCACCGCCATAAAGGATAAAATACCCGCAATAAAATTAAGCGATTTTAATATGCCTGTTTTTGTGGATGTGATGGATACTCATAATGGAACCTCAGCTTGTGTCTGTAAAGACTATGATTTAATATGGGGAGGACATACGAATATGACTTGTGAGAAAAGAAAAAAAGTAGTAGAAGTCTGTAAAAATATTTGGGGTGATAGCCAAAAAATAGAAAAGGCTAATATGCTAATGGCAGTAATGCATTTGGAAACAGCGGCTACATTTGATCCTTCTAAAAAAGGAGTAAGCGGAGGTGGAGTTAAGTATATTGGGCTCATTCAGTTTAGTGCAACAACTGCATCCACTTTGGGAACTACATACGATGCATTGGCTAAAATGACTTTTAATGAACAAATGGATTATGTCGAAAAGTATTTAAAGCAAAAAAAAGATAAAATGAAGACAATTGTTGATTTTTATCTTCAGGTTTTAAAACCAGGAGATGTTGGAAAAGGTGATCAACCGGATCATGCCGTATTTGATGAAAGTATTTCAGTTCCTGATGGAGATGGAAGCAATACATCACAGAAGCAAAGAGAAATAAATATAACCAGAGAACCTTGGGTTACTAAATATGGATATGCATCTAATCCTCCATTTATGAAAGAGCAAGGAGAGCGTACAACACGACGAAAATGGGTTTACACTAAACAAAGGTACGATCAACGGTATGGCCTTAATAATGGTAAAACTTATATTTGGGAAATTGAAGATGAGCTTAAAGGAAAGCACTACCAACCTGGAGTAAACAATAAATTTTTAGCCAAATGTGAAACTCATAAAGAAGAAAAAAAGACCTCCAATGGGAAAAGAGCCCCGTGGGTAGACATAGGGTATGAAGAATATGAAAAATTTAAAAAATATGTAGAAAAAGAAAGTCCATTAAAAGAGCAAATTTCAAGATATTTTCAAGGAACAGGAAATGGAGATCTTAATTATACAGCTCCTTGGTGCGCAGCATTTATTAAGTGGTGCTTTGATCATACCGAAGGGTATAAAAATATTAATACGAAAGGAACGGCGGCGGCATTTGATTGGGCTGGTTATCAAAATAGTAAAGTTGCTGATAATAAATATGTGGATGGCTGGAAAGAAGGAGAAGAATGTGAACCTTTCGTTGGAGCAATTTTGACATTTACATTTTCTCATACTGCAATCTTGGTAGGTGAAAATATAAAAGGTGATAAATATGTTTATCTTGGAGGAAATCAAGGTAACGGAGATTCAAGATCTGGTTATCAAAAAATCTGCTTGGGTTCAATTTCTAAAAATAGTTCAAAGATTTTTATGATAATGAAGCCTAAGGTATACATCGTAGCGGATGATGAAAAAATACTACCAAAATTAAATGTAGAAGCTGAAAATTCAGCTGGAAGTTCTAGATAACTAAAAAATACTGTTTATATGAAAGTCTTTAATTTATATATGTTATTTATATGTTTATCAACATATTCTTGTCAAAAAAAACAACCCGAAAATATAGAAATGCTATCTAACAAAGAGATCAAAATGAATGTTAATATAATTGAAGAGATATTAAAAAAGCAAATATTACAAGGAGCTAATCAGTATTTTGAAGAAGCTGGTGTTGAAATGCCTAAACCTCAATTTTCTGAGGAAGAACTTAGACAGTCTATGCAACTAACTTTAAAAGCTGTTAGCACTTCTGGATATAATATTGTTGATGATAAAGAGTTTACTTTAAAAGTGAAATCAATTTTCGGAAGGACTTTAGATATGCTATCCAATCATGAATATATATATTTAAATTTATTAAATATTTGTGATAGAAATTTAGTTAAATATCCTGATAATGGTATTGATTATAACGGATTTTATATAGGTAAAAAAGAAAAATTAATTTCTCCTTTTTATTATATTCCAGAATTGTTAGATTATAAAAAGGAATATCCAAATGTTGCAAAATTAGAAAATAAAATGTCCACAAAATCCGAAGATAAAGATGGAGATATTATAGTTATAGAGAAGTGGAGCGGCATAAGCAGTCTAGAAAATAAGCGTTCTGAAAATATTCAAAGAGTGATTTCTCGCAACAAATACCTCTTCAACGACAGCAAAGCAGATTTTGCTTGGCTAAAATTTAATGATAAAATATTTCTTGAAAACTTGGTTAAAACTTTTGGGTACGTAAAAGACAAAGATCTTCTGGCATTTGTTTTAGAAAATAATTATAAAAAGCAGGAAGAGTTAGAAAAAATAATTTGGAATCAAAAATGTGGTGGGGAAATCGTTGTTAATAAAGAAGTGTTTGATTTAGCTAAAAACTGGAAAAAAAAGAAAGACATGAATTTTTAATGTATATGACATTTGTTGTACAAAACATGAAAGAAAAATTTGAAACTAATAATGAACTTACTTTTCCCCAGAAAGCTAAATTATTAGGACTTATTTCTTACTATTCAACTCAAATTGGAAATATTGATAACACTTATGCTTACAGCTTTTTTCCAATGTTGAGCGGTAAAAATTATGATGATGAATTCAGGAAAAATAAGTATTATAATATTGCGGATTTTAAGGAAGTATATGAAGATACCCGAACGGGAGGTATTGATATAGATAATTGGGTACAACCGGATTTTTCCTCAAAAGAAAACAAATCTCTACCTACTGAAGAATTAATAATTTTATACTCCCGCCCCGATCTCAACAGCTTCTCACAGGAAATTAAGCCTAAAAATCCAATAGAATATATGTACACCGTCTCAGGCTGGGATTTTATAAAAGTAGATGGGAGTGTAGGCTACCTTCCATCTGCAGAAGCGAAAGAAGCGTATGCTTTGGAACAAAAAGAGAAGCGAAAACGCAGCTTTTTGGCAGAAGATGATGAAGAGATCGAGCCAAAAAGGAAAAAGGGATTTTGGGGTGATTTGTTTGGGTAGTGATTAACCGGACTTTACATGCATTTAAAAAAATGAAAAAAGGATATTTCTCACAGAATATAATCCTCACTCTCAAAAGAAAAAGCGATTGATGATTCTTTGCTGCGCTGAGAATAATCTTACTTTTTTTATATGAGTTCAAAGAAAAATAAGTAAATTTGTGAGCATTAATAAAAATAATAAATAAATTAAAATTATAATAAAATGTCAATTTTAGTAAACAAAGATTCTAAAGTAATTGTACAAGGATTTACAGGGAACGAAGGTACTTTCCATGCTAGCCAAATGATCGAATACGGAACCAACGTAGTAGGTGGGGTAACTCCTGGAAAAGGTGGGAGCGAGCATTTAGGAAAGCCTGTATTCAATACAGTTGCTGATGCTGTTTCAAAGGCTGGAGCCAATGTAAGTATCATTTTCGTACCTCCTGCATTTGCTGCAGATGCTATCATGGAAGCTGCTGAAGCAGGTATCAAAGTGATCGTATGTATTACTGAAGGTATTCCGGTGGCGGATATGGTGAAGGTAAAATCTTATATTGCTGATAAAGAATGTAGATTAATCGGTCCAAACTGTCCGGGAATCATTACTTCTGATGAAGCTAAAATTGGTATTATGCCAGGTTTCGTTTTCAAAAAAGGAAAAGTAGGTATTGTTTCAAAATCTGGAACTTTAACGTATGAAGCTGCAGATCAGGTTGTAAGAGCTGGTTTTGGTATTTCTACAGCAATCGGTATTGGTGGAGATCCAATTATCGGAACAACTACAAGAGAAGCTTTAGAATTATTCATCAACGATCCTGAAACAGAAGCTGTGGTAATGATCGGAGAAATCGGTGGTGGTCTTGAGGCTGAAGCTGCAAGATGGTACAAAGCGAGTGGTTCTACAAAACCGGTTGTAGGTTTCATCGCAGGACAAACTGCTCCTAAAGGAAGAACAATGGGGCATGCAGGTGCTATCGTTGGTGGTGATGAAGATACCGCTCAGGCTAAAATGGAAATCATGAGAGAAAACGGTATCAACGTGGTAGATTCTCCAGCGGAAATCGGAGCTACCATCGCAAAAGTTTTAGGATAATTTAAACAAGTATATATGAAAAAATTTTTATTAGTCTCCACATTAGCCCTATCTGCTCTATCTTTTGCACAAGAAAAACCTGCAACTACAGGTGGCAATTTTTTTAGAGGTATAAGATATGGTGCTACGGCGGGACTTAACTATTCCCGAGTAAAGAATGCACACAATCCTTCAGGGCCAAGATACACTTTTCAGGCAGGTGTATTGGCATTGATCCCGATTGACAAGGCAAATCAGTTTTATATCCAACCTGAGGTTCTGTATTACGGAGCCGGTGAAACAGGAAAGGATAAAGACGCAAAAGGTGTAGATGGTTATAATGCGGTATATGCTAACGATTATTTGAGTGTACCTGTGTATTTCAAAGGATATTTTTCTGAGTCAGAATCAGAATTCTTCGGAATGGTAGGGCCAAGATTCAACTTTTTGTTAAGCCAGAATGTGAAAAATGTACCGACAAAAAGACCGTACTACAATCCTGATGTTAATGATCCTAAATACCCCGGAGTAAACGGTAAAGCCAACAGCTTTAACTTTGGACTTGGTTTGGGCATTGGATACAGCTACAAAAGGCAGATCGAATTTGCTATTAAATATGATTTAGGATTGTCTGATACCTATAAAGGTCTTAAAAAAGAACCAAACGGATCCGATAAAAACAAATCTGAGCAGGTGATCAGTGTAGGACTTTCCTATATCTTCAAATAATACAATATCATTTGAAAATAATAAAATCCCGGGATGTATTTCTCGGGATTTTTATTTGTAATAATAAATAGCAGGTTGATTGTATATTGTACGATCTTCCGAAATCTTAGTAAAAGAGCCTCAATCTAATCTCTCATAAATGGGCGAAATTACGAGCGGACAAATAAGCTGAATAAGCTAAATAAGTTGTAAAAGACAAATAAGTATTTTCTCTACCATCTTTTAAAACTGATCCTGAAAATTTGCCAATCCTGCTTAACCTCCTTTTATGGGATAAAAAGCTTTCTGCAATCAGCACTTATCCTCTGATCCATTTCCAGATCTCTTTAAGCGTCGCCTTATTTCCATACATTAAAATTCCGACACGATAGATTTTTCCTGCCAGAAATATCATAAAAATGGTCGTCACTACAAGAAGCGAGATAGAAAGTGCGATCTGCCAGGCAGGAACCCCGTACGGTATTCTCGCAATCATGGCTACCGGAGAAGTAAAAGGGATTATAGAAAGCCAGAAACCTAAAGGTCCATCGGGATTATTCATTAAAGAAAAGCTTCCGTACATTCCCAGCATCAATGGCAATACCGCAAATAATGTAAATTGCTGCGTCTCCGTTTCATTATCTACTGCAGAACCGATTGCTGCGTAAATTGAGCTGTAAAAAATATACCCAAGCAGGAAGAATACAATGAAAACAAAAATAATTAACGGGAAATTCAATTCCAGCAAACTGTGAGAAATCTGAGTTCCCATTTGTAGAATATCAAACTTATCCATTATGTCTTCATTCCCCGGAATATTTTTGGGAAGCGCATTGAAACCGGTATTTAAAACCAGAGCTCCGATAACAGACATGGTAATCCACACGATAAACTGTGTAAGAGCGACCATGGTTACTCCCAGGATTTTTCCCATCATCAGCTCGAATGGTTTTACCGAAGAAATAATAATCTCTACAACACGGTTGTTTTTTTCTTCCAGAACACTTCTCATCACCCGTACCCCGTAAATAATGATAAACATAAAGGTTACGTACATTAAAAGCATACTCAATACACTTTTAACACCAAATACAAGATCAGAATCCTCCTTATTGCCCTCCGAAACATTAATGGTTTTCAGCGTGAAGTTTTTATCCAGATCTCTCAATTGAGTTTCTGCAATTCCCAACTGTTTAATTTTCTCTTTTTTAATGACTTCATTAAGATCTGATATAATCTTTTGCTTGGTCTTAAAGCCTATTTTTGAATTGACGATAAGCCTGGAGCTGTTTTGCAGAGCATCAAAATCGTGATTCTTTAACTCCGGCAGAATAAGGATTCCGTTTACAGATTCATTGCCTTTTAAATGACTGACCTTTGATTTTTCATCAGCGGACGAAACGTAAACATAATTCAGCTGATCGTCGGATTTTAACTGATTTTCAAATAAACCGCTTCGGTCTACGACTTCAATAACATTATGAGATTCATTTGCCTTAAACATCAGCCCGATCACCGCGCCGAATGCAATAAGCATAATGGGAGCCAGAAGCGTGAGTATAATAAAGGTTTTTTTCTTTACCTGTGTGAGAAACTCCCTTTTTGTAATTAAAAAAATATTATTCATAAAATTAAGAGTTGTTGCTTACGGCATTAATAAATACTTCATTCATACTAGGGATTTTCTCGTCAAAAGATCTTACTTTTCCTACATTCACAAGATCCAGTAAAAGATGGTTCTGCTCTGTTTCGTTTTTAATATCGAATGAGGTCAGATTATTTTCATTTGAAAAATTAAAAAGCTCATATTTTTGCTTAAAATTTTCCAGTTGAGAATGATCGACATCAGCCAGTGTAATTCCGAAAATATTTTTCTTAAATTTTTCACGGACATCGAAAACCCTGCCGTCAATAATTTTTTTAGAATGATTGATTAAAGCCACATAATCACACATTTCCTCTACACTTTCCATGCGGTGGGTAGAAAGGATAATGGTGGTTCCGTTATTTTTAAGTTCTATAATCTGATCTTTAATTAAATTCGCATTCACCGGATCAAAGCCGGAAAACGGTTCGTCTAAAATCAGCAGATGCGGTCTGTGAAGAACCGTTACCACAAACTGAATTTTCTGTGCCATCCCTTTTGAGAGCTCAGATAGCTTCTTTTTCCACCATTGGTCGATATGTAATTTATCAAACCATTTTTTAGCTTCATTCAAAGCATCATTTTTACTCATCCCTTTCAGCTCACCAAAATACAGAAGCTGGTCGCCCACCGTCATGTTTTTATACAGCCCTCTTTCTTCAGGCATGTATCCGATGTCTTTAATATGGTTAGGATTGAGCGTCTGCCCGTTGATTTGAATTTCTCCGGAATCCGCCTGAGTAATCTGATTGATGATGCGGATAAAAGACGTTTTTCCGGCGCCGTTAGGCCCTAAAAGACCATAAATACTGCCTTTTGGAACATGGATGCTGAAATCATCCAACGCTACTTTCTTACCGGCATTATAAGTCTTCCTGATATGTTCTGCTTTTAGCATTAAAATGTTTTTATAATGAGTATAAAATATTCCGAAAGTTACGGAATTATTAAAAAGAATTAGAGCGTATTTAAATTTTAGTGGGATTATTTTTAACGATATTTGGAGATCGATTTTTTACTTCATATCTGAAGATTTTGAAGACCAAATCAGGCACAGCAATTAAAAAAAAGGTTTAAAAGAGCATAAAAATATATCTAAAGGATTCAGCTACAAAAGTTGGGGAGAAATTTTCAAGATTTAAATTATTATATTTCCCACAGATCGCACAGATTTTGCTGTTGATTTATATCGCCACGAATGCACGAATTAATAGATCGCGTAGTTCATTTCAAAAGATCACGCTACTTTTCAGAATTTTCTCGGGAAATAATCTTTTAAATAAAAATCTGCGTCATCAGCAAAATCTGCGAGAGCATAATTTCCATCACCACGAATGCACGAATTAATAAATCGCATAATTCATTTCCAAAGATCATGCATCTTTCCATAAATTTCTCGAGAAATAATCTTTTAAATAAAAATCTGCGTCATCAGCAAAATCTGCGAGAGCATTATTTCCATCGCCACGAATGCACGAATTAATAAATCGCATAATTCATTTCCAAAGATCATGCAACTTTCCATAATTTTCTCGGGAAATAACGGATCTAGAACAAAACTTGGGGATTTGATAAAAAGTTGAGATCATTTTAAACTTAAAAATAAGAGTCTGATTTTTATTTTCAAGGATTTTTAAATACAGAAGATGAGCGCTGACCTTACGACCAATGATAAAATTTAAATAAATTGGGATCTTAAGTCTAAATTGACAGTAAGTTTCGGCTAAAGCCTCAGATATCTCATCTTTCTCAGACTGGCTGAAGCCAGTCCCTATTGATTTATAGAATATGGTATTAATTGAATTAAGATTAAAAGCAAAGATTTATTTTTCAAACCCTAAATATTTAGAAATCAAAAAATACAAATAAATGCTTCGCGAAGCATAAAAATAGCTTCATCAAATCAACTTGTTGATTCCTCTTTGCTCCTTTATATACGAACTCCAAAAAATAATCCTTTGCGTTAAAAAAGAATCACTTCATTAAAATAACTATCTAAAATATTGGTCTAATCTTTATTATTAGATGGAATTTGGGAATTCAGCAAAATTCATCATTATTTGTAAATTAGTGGCTATAAGAAATAATAAACCTTCAAGGTTTTAAAAACCTTGAAGGTTTAGAACTCCAGCTATCATTATCTGGAAAATCCGTGGAATCTGTAGGAAATAACCTTTTAAATAAAAATCTGCATCATCAGCAAAATCTGCGAGAGTATAATTTCCATCGCCACGAATTCACGAATTAATAGATCGCGTAATTCATTTCCAAAGATCACGCTACTCTTCATAATTTTCTCGGGAAATAACCTTTTAAATAAAAATCTGCATCATCAGCAAAATCTGCGAGAGTATAATTTCCATCGCCACGAACGCACGAATTAATAGATCGCGTAATTCATTTCCAAAGATCACGCAACTTTCCATAATTTTCTCAGCAAATAACCTTTTAAATAAAAATCTGCGTCATCAGCAAAATCTGCGAGAGCATAATTTCCATCGCCACGAATTCACGAATTAATAGATCGCGTAATTCATTTCCAAAGATCACGCTACTTTTCATAATTTTCTCGGGAAATAACCTTTTAAATAAAAATCTGCATCATCAATAAAATCTGCGAGAGCATAATTTTCATCGCCACGAATGAATAAATAACGATCAATTTTGCTGATTCCCCAGGTTTTACACGTTATCTATAAAAATTTAAACAGATTATGAGCCAAAAAAAAATCCTGATGAAGATCAGGATTTAAATTTATTGTTTTACGATTTGAGCAACCTTTTGCGTATTGTCGCTTAAAACATATCGTATTAAATATTTTCCGGGTTTCAGTTTTTCAATATTTACTTCACCTGAATTCATATTAACCGAATAGTTGGCAACCTGGGTCCCCAAAATCGAATAGAAAGTCACACTTTTGATCTTCAGAGAAGAATCTTTTGCCTTAAAAATCAGAAAGTCCTTTGCAGGATTCGGATAAGCAAGGAGAACACCGTCATCAGACTTCTGTGCGAAGGCGCCGGGCTCCTTTATTTGCGCACTGAGATTGTTGGAAAAACCAACAAATGTGCCCAAAAATGTTATTAAAAGTAAAAATTTTTTCATCAAATTAAAATTTCTCGAATATATTAGAACAAAAATAAATAATTCTATAATTCTACACAATACTTTTTTGTATAACTTATAGTAAATTTGCAGAAACTTATTCAAAAAGTATTCCAAAATGATACATTCAAGAAATAGAAGACTCAGAGTCCATGAATCTATAAGAAGTCTGGTAAGAGAAAATGTTCTCACTACGAGTGATTTTGTAATGCCGATCTTCGTTATGGAGGGTGAAAATAAACAGGAACCCATCCCGTCGATGCCGGGAATTTTCAGGAGAAGTATAGATTTAACGGTGAAAGAATGTAAGGAATTATTTTCTTTAGGAGTAAAGGCTGTCAATCTTTACATGAAGGTTTCAGAAGACCTGAAAGACAATACAGGAAAAGAAGCCTGGAATAAAAACGGACTGATGCAGAACACCATTAAAGCGATAAAAGATGCGCTTCCTGAAATGGTGATCATGCCGGACGTAGCGCTCGATCCTTATTCAATATACGGTCACGATGGTATTATCGAAAACGGAAAAATACTGAATGACGCAACCAATGACGCATTGGCCAGAATGTCTGTGTCACATGCAGAAGCCGGTGCAGACATTGTGGCACCCAGTGATATGATGGATGGCAGAGTTCAGGTCATTCGTGAGGCATTGGAAGACAGTGGATTTACCGATGTCGGGATCTTAAGCTATGCCGCAAAATACGCAAGTTCTTTCTATGGACCTTTCAGAAGTGCTTTAGACAGTGCTCCGAAAGATGATGTCGAAATTCCGAAGGATAAAAAGACCTATCAGATGGATTTTCACAATTCCAGAGAGGCTTTAAATGAAGTATTCAAAGATATTGATGAAGGTGCAGATATTATCATGATCAAACCTGGACTTCCCTATTTGGATATCGTTGCTAAAGTTCGGGAAGCGATCGATCTTCCGATTGCAGTATACAACGTAAGCGGAGAATATGCAATGGTGAAAGCAGCAGCAGCAAACGGATGGCTGGATAATGATAAAACAATTATCGAAAGCTTAACTTGTTTTAAAAGAGCCGGAGCAGATATGATCTTTACCTATTTTGCGAAAGAGGCAGCGATGATTCTGAACAGATAATTAAAATTTAAAAATAAAAATTTGATCAATAAAAGCGGGTATCAGCCTAGTCATGGTCGGAAGAAATTCCGGCCATTTTTTATGTTTTAAATACTTTAGTAGGATCACCTCCTGCGAAGACAATTAAAATCGCAGTAATCATATCTCGAAGTTCCATTGTGATGCGCCTTTTTGCCGTTTTATATCCCAAACTGTTTGCTTTTTTATAAATCAAGAGCAACATAGAAGCAATCATTGTCATGTAAATCATCACTTCAATTC
>Ga0308171_1000193_pt1 | contig 173660 bp, 190 predicted proteins | sample PhyGR1_FD_202135 | JGI IMG/M metagenome (GOLD analysis project Ga0308171, IMG submission 202135) | Phyllosphere microbial communities from UC Gill Tract Community Farm, Albany, California, United States - DLSLSG.R1 | ecosystem: Host-associated > Plants > Phyllosphere > Unclassified | place... | reverse complement strand
TGCGGCGGTCGAGCGTCTCGATCTCCTCGGGCTTGGACTCCACCTCCATGCGGATGCGGCTGGCGGCCTCGTCCATCAGGTCGATCGCCTTGTCGGGCAGGAAGCGGTCGGTGATGTAGCGGTTCGATAAGGTCGCCGCCGCCACCAGCGCGCCGTCGGTGATGCGGACGCCGTGATGGAGTTCATACTTCTCCTTCAGGCCGCGCAGGATCGAGATGGTATCCTCGACCGTGGGCTCGCCGACGAATACGGGCTGGAAGCGCCGCTGGAGCGCGGGGTCCTTCTCGACATATTTGCGATATTCGTCGAGCGTGGTCGCGCCGACGCAGTGCAGTTCGCCGCGCGCCAGGGCAGGCTTGAGCAGGTTGGAGGCGTCCATCGCCCCGTCGCCCTTGCCCGCACCGATCAGCGTGTGCATCTCGTCGATGAACAGGATGATGTCGCCCTCGGCGGCCTTCACCTCGTCCAGCACGCCCTTCAGCCGCTCCTCGAACTCGCCGCGATATTTCGCACCGGCGATGAGGGCGCCCATGTCGAGCGCCATCAGCTTGCGGTCCTTCAGCGTGTCGGGCACGTCGCCATTGGCGATGCGCAGCGCCAGCCCTTCGGCGATGGCGGTCTTGCCGACGCCGGGCTCGCCGATCAGCGCGGGGTTGTTCTTGGTCCGGCGCGCCAGGATCTGGATGGTGCGGCGGATTTCCTCGTCGCGGCCGATCACGGGGTCGAGCTTGCCGTCGCGCGCCACCTGGGTCAGGTCGCGGGCGAATTTCTTGAGCGCGTCATAGCGGTCCTCCGCGCCCGCCGTGTCGGCGGTGCGGCCCTGGCGCAGCTGTTCGATCGCGCCGTTCAGCGCTTGCGGATTGACACCACCCGCCGCCAGCGCCTTGCCCGCCGCCGTGGTCGAAGCCAGCGCCAGCGCGAGCAGCAGCCGCTCGACGGTGACGAAGCTGTCGCCCGCCTTTTGCGCGACCTGTTCGGCCTGGTCGAGCACCCGGACCAGGTCATTGTCGAGGCCGGGCGAGCTTTGCGCGCCCGAACCCGAGACGGCCGGGATACGGCTGAGCGCCGCATCGGTCTCGCGCTCGACGCGTTTTGCATCGCCGCCGGCCGCCTGGATCAGGCCGGACGCCATGCCCTGATCGTCCTCGATCAGCGCCTTGAGGAGATGTTCGGGGGCGATACGCTGGTGACTGTTGCGGATCGCCACGGTCTGCGCGGCTTGCAGAAAGCCTTTCGCGCGGTCGGTGAATTTTTCGATGTTCATCTGGGGTTCCTGTCACTTTCCAGGTCAGATGGTGTTGCAATTTAGCAACACAAGGGGTGGGTGGAATTTCCGTCCTGCGCAACATGGGATGGCCGTTTCGATTGCGAAAGGGTGGGGGCAAATCCCCTGACGGTCATTTGTCGTGCCGGGATTGCCGTCCGCCCTTTGCCCGCTATGCTCGAACCATATACCGAGTGGGGAGACCCTATAGTCATGCGTATCAAGTCCGTAGCGCTGTCGGGCGCTGCCGCCCTGGCGTTCGTCCTGCCGACCCAGGCCGGCCTGGCCCAGGCGACGCCCAAGGCCGTCGCCGTGGCGAAACCCGCCCCCGTCTCGGCGCTGGTGAAGGCGGTCGACATTCCCTATCAGACCTTCACCCTCCCCAATGGTCTGCGCGTCGTCGTTCATACCGATCGCAAGGCGCCCGTCGTCGCGGTCAGCGTGTGGTACGATGTCGGCTCCAAGCATGAGCCCCAGGGCAAGACCGGCTTCGCGCATCTGTTCGAGCATCTGATGTTCAACGGGTCGGAGAATGCGCCGGGCGACTTCTTCGCGCCGCTGAAATCGGTGGGTGCGACCGACTATAACGGTACCACCTATTTCGACCGGACCAATTATTTCGAAACGGTGCCGACCGCCGCGCTCGACCGCGCGCTGTTCCTGGAATCGGACCGTATGGGCTATCTGCTCGGCGCGGTGACGCAAGGCGTGCTCGACGAGCAGCGCGGCGTCGTTCAGAACGAGAAGCGCCAGGGCGACAACCAGCCTTATGGTCTGACCCAATATAAGGTGCTGAACGGCCTGTTCCCGGCGGGGCACCCCTATGCCCATTCGACCATCGGTTCGATGGCGGACCTAGACGCCGCCTCGCTGGAGACGGTGAAGGACTGGTTCCGCAGCCATTATGGCCCGAACAACGCCGTGCTGGTGCTGGCGGGCGATATCGACGTCGCCACCGCCAGGCCTTTGGTCGAGAAGTATTTCGGCGCGATCAAGCCGGGGCCGAAGAGCGTACTGCCGACCGTCTCCATCCCGACGCTGCCCGCACCGGTCAGCGAGGAGATGAAGGACCGCGTGGCGGCGGTGATGATCAGCCGCAACTGGACGGTGCCGGGGCTGAACGATCCCGAAAGCGCGCCTCTGGTCGTCGCGGCCTCGGTGCTGGGCGGGCTCGCTTCGTCGCGGCTCGACAATATCCTGGTCAAGAAGGAGAAGCTGGCGGTCCAGGTCTCGGCCAGCGACCGGGTCTTCGCGCAGGTCGGTATGTTCAACATGATGGCGATCGTCCGCCCCGGCGTGGACCCCGCGCTGGTCAACAAGCGGATGGACGAGATCCTGGCGGACTTCCTGAAGAACGGCCCGACCGCCGACGAGGTGAACCGCGTCGTCGCCAAGTCTGTCTCGGGCCGCATCCAGGGTCTGGAATCGGTCGGCGGCTTCGGCGGCAAGGCGGTCGCCTTGGCCGAAGGGGCGCTCTATTCCAACGATCCGGGCTTCTACAAGAAGCAGCTTCAGGCGATCGCGGCGCAGACGCCCGCGACCGTCAAGGCGGCGGCGGACAAGTGGCTGTCGCGCCCCAGCTATACGCTGACCGTCGTGCCGGGGGCGCGCGACGCCTATGAAGAGGCGAAGGTGCCGCCGCGCGCCGATGTCGCGCCCGCGCCCGACCAGCCCGCCAAGGGCACGCGCGGCGCGCTGCCCGAGGTCGGTCAGGTCAAGCCGCTGAGCTTCCCGACCGTCCAGCGCAGCCGCCTGTCGAACGGGATCGAGCTGGTCTATGCGCAGCGCACCGCCGTGCCGATCACCCAGATCGAGACGTCGTTCGACGCCGGCATCGCTGCCGACGTGGCGGGCAAGCTGGGGACGCAGCGCCTGACGCTGGGGATGCTGGAAGAGGGCACCGCGCGCCGCAACTCGATCGCCATTGCCGAGGAGCAGGAGCGGCTGGGCGCGCAGATCGGGTCGGGTGCGTCGAACGACCGCACCACCGTCGGCCTCAGCGTGCCGAGCATCAATCTGGCCCCCGCGCTCGACCTCTATGCCGATCTGCTGCGCAATCCGGCTTTCCCGGAGGACGAACTGGCGCGGGTCAAGGCGCAGACGCTGGCGGGGATCAAGCAGGAACTGACCAGCCCGCAAGGGCTGGCGGGCCGCGTCCTGCCGCCGCTGGTCTATGGGCCGACCAGCCCCTATGCCAAGGCGCAGGGCGCGGGCGATCCGCGCGCGGTGGCGGCGATGACCCGGGCCGACCTGATCGCGTTCCAGCAGGCATGGCTGCGTCCCGACAAGGCCAAGATCTTCATCACCTCCGACCGTCCGCTGGCCGAGGTGAAGGCGGCGCTGGAGCGGGCGCTGGGCGACTGGCGCGGCACGGGCGCGGCGGGGGCGAAGAGCTTCACCGCCGGACAGGCCTCCGCACCGAAGATCGTGCTGATCAACCGGCCCGACAGCCCGCAGTCGATGATCCTGGCGGGCGCGCCGACGCCGCTGAAGGGCATCGACAATCTGCTGGTCCAGAACACCGCCAACGACGCGCTGGGCGGCAGTTTCCTCAGCCGGATCAACACCGATATCCGCGAGAACAAGCATTGGTCCTACGGCGTGAACGGTCGTTTCCAGACCTCCGAATTCGCCGCGCCCTATATCATGTCGGCCCCGGTTCAGGCGGACAAGACCGGCGCGTCGATCGATGCGCTGCGCACCGACGTCACCGAATTCCTGACCACCAAGCCGATGGATCAGGTCGAGTTCGACCGGGCGATCACCGGCGCGATCCGGTCGCTGTCGGGCAATTTCGAGACCTCCGACGCGGTGCTGTCGGCGATGGAGGCCAATGACCTGTATCGCCGCCCGGACGATTATTATGCGACGATCACCCAGCGTTATCAGGCGATGACACTGCCCGAGCTGAACAAGTCGATCCAGGCGGCGTTGAACCCCAAGGATTTCATCTGGGTCGTGGTCGGCGACGCCAAGACGGTCAAGCCGCAGCTCGACACGCTGGGCCTGCCCGTCGAGGTGATCGAGGCGTCCGCGGTCGTCGGGCAGTAAGCGCCGGGATTTTAGGGAGAGAGATTATGGCCGATATCGACGGCACCTGGAACTGCACCGTCAAGTCGCCGCTGGGCGATCAGGACATGACCCTGACCGTCCGGACCGAGGGCGATCGTTTCACCGGTTCCGGCGGCGGCCAGATGGGCGCCATGGAGATCGAGGGCGACGTGTCGGGCAACACCATCACGTGGAAGATGTCGATCAGCTCGCCCATGCCGATGACGCTGGACTGCGAGGCGACCGCCGATGGCGACACGCTGACCGGCTCGGTCGGCGCGGGCGCGTTCGGCAGCTTCCCGCTGTCGGGGACGCGCGCGGGGTGATCTTCGCGTGGTGAGATGGGGAAGGGCGGTGCGTCGGTGGACGGGCCGCCCTTTTTCGTTGGGGTGCCCTTGGCCTTCGACTTCGCTCAGGCTGAACGGAGGTTGGGGTCTGAGGCTTTCCACCACAGCCGTTCAGGCTGAGCAAAGTCGAAGCCCACGCCCCCACGCCCAACCCCCGCCACATAACCGGTTCAATTCCCGCCAAATCCCGTTACGCTGATCCCAAGGACAAAAAGGGGACCAGCATGATCGACCGTCGGCATTTCCTGGGCGGCACCGCCGCGATGGCGGTGGCTGCGCAAAGCGAGGGCGTCCTGGCCCAGGCCACCGCATCCACCCCGCTCAACGCGCTGTTCGACACGCTCGTCCAGGAACAGCTCCGCCGCAGTCCGGAGGCGGCGACCAATCTGGGGCTCGATACCGGCGCCAATGCCGATCTGCGTTCGAAACTGTCCGATCAGTCGGCGGCCGGCATCGCCGCGGCCAAGGCGGCGACCAGGGCCGATCTCGCCCGACTTCAGGCGATCGACCCCGCCAGCCTGTCGCCGGAGGAGCGGATCGATCTGGAATCGATCCTCTACACCCGCCGCTCGGCGCAAAGCGTGCAGGCGTTCGATTTCGGCGGCACGTCCTATGGCCCCAGCCCCTATGTCGTGTCGCAATTGTCGGGCGCCTATCAGTCGGTCCCCGACTTTCTCGACACCAAGCATAAGATCGCGAGCGCGGGCGACGCCGACGCCTATCTGATGCGGCTCCGCGCCTTTGCGGGCCAGATGGATGCGCAGACCGAGCGGATGCGTCACGACGCGGGGCAGGGGGTGGTGCCGCCCGACTTCATCCTCGACCTCGCGCTCGAACAGATGGCCAAGACCCGCCAGCCTGCGGGCCAAGCGCTGGTCGTCCAGTCGCTCGCGCGCCGCGCCGCCGAAAAGGGACTGGGCGATCGTTATGCGCAATCGGCGACCAGGATTTACGAGGCGGAGGTGCTCCCCGCGCTCGACCGCCAGATCGCCTATGCGCGGACGCTGCGCGCCAAGGCCACGCATGACGCCGGGATATGGAAATTGCGCGAGGGCGCGGCCTATTATCCGGTCGCGCTCAAGGCGAACACGACGACCAGCTTCTCGCCCGACGAGGTGCATCGTTTCGGTCGCGATCAGGCGGCGATGCTGTCCGCCCGGCTCGACGCGCTGTTGAAAAAGCAGGGCTTTACCAAGGGAACGGTCGGGGAGCGGATGGCCGCGCTCTACAAGAACCCGGACCAGCTCTATCCCAATACCGACGAGGGCAAGCGCGCCGCCATCGCCTATTGCAACGCACGGCTGGACGCGATCCGCACCCGCCTGCCGCAGGTGTTCGAGCGGATTCCGCCTTACGGCTTCGAGGTGCGTCGCGTGCCGCCCCAGACCGAGGCGGGCGCGGCGGCGGCCTTCGCGCAAGGGCCCGCCATCGATGGCTCGCGCCCTGGCCTGGTGTATTTCAACCTGAAGGACAGCGCTGACTGGCCCAAATTCTGCCTGGCGACGACCGTCTATCACGAAGGGCTGCCGGGGCATCAGATGGAGGGCGGGCTTGCCCTGTCCAACACGCGCCTGCCGCTGATCCGCAAGATCAACGGCTTTTCGGGCTATGGCGAAGGCTGGGCGCTCTATGCCGAGCAGCTGGCGGACGAGATCGGCATGTATGACGATGATCCGCTGGGGCAGCTGGGATACCTGAAATTCCTGCTGTTCCGGGCCAATCGCTGCGTGGTCGACACCGGGCTGCATCACCTGCGCTGGACCCGCGAACAGGCGATCCGCCATTTCGTCGAGGCCGAGGGGGAGGCGGAGGGCTTCGCTACCCGTGAGGTGGAACGCTATTGCGTCAATCCGGGCCAGGCGGCGAGCTACAAGCTGGGTCACTCGGTGTTCGTCGACATTCGCGATCTGGCGAAGAAGCGACAAGGCGATCGTTTCGACCTGAAGGCGTTCCACACCGCCGTATTGCGCCATGGCCGTGTCCCCCTCGACGTGTTGCGCCGGATCGGGGAGGAGTGGGCGCGGACTTGACCGGGATCGGCATCGCGGTGATCCTTCCATCCGGGAGACTATCGCGATGCAGGGCAGGGTTCGGGTCCGGCAGGACAAGTGGCGACGGCTGATGGCCGTCGTCGCCACGATCGTGGTCCATGCCGCGATCGTCGCGCTGTTGATCCTGGGGTCGTCGCGGGTCCGGCGGATCGACGATAGCCGGTGGTCGACCCTGACCTTGTTCGAGGTCCCGCCCTTGCCTGAACCGCCGCCCCTGTCGGTGCCGCCCCCGCCGGTCGCGCCCGCCCCCGTGAAGCGCGAGAGCCTCGCGGTGCGTCCGACCGCAGGGGGCGGAGCGCCTCGCCCCGCGCCTGCCCCCGCCGCGCAGCAAGCCGCCCCTGCTGCGATCGCACCAGCGCATTTCGATATGGTCGACCTGCCTGCCCCGGCGGCGGGGCTCAGCGCCGAACTGCCGCTGCGGATCGGGACGGCGGTGTCCGACGGACGAGGCGCGGGCATCGCCAGCGGCCATGGCACCGGTGGCGAGGGGCGGGGTACCGGCAATGGACGGAGCGAAGGCGATGGACCGGGTGACGGGCGCTTGCGCTTCGCGCTGGCCGAATGGATCGAAAAGCCGCCACAGGAGCTGATCGATGCGGCGTTCCCGAGGATGGCGCGAAGTGGCGGTATCAGCGGCGTGGCGGTGCTGCTCTGCGTCGTCCCCAGGCCGGGCAGGCCCAAAAGCTGCTCGGTTGCCGCCGAAAGACCCAGGAGGCGCGGGTTCGGGGCGGCGGCGCTCGGCCTCTATCCCCAGTTCCGGATACGCCCGGTCATGAAGGGGGATCAGGTCGTCCAGGCGCAAGTGCTGGTGCCGGTGACCTTCGACATCCGATGATAGGCAGGGGCCTTACCGCGCCACCCGCGTGATATGTCCCATCTTGCGCCCCGGCCGCGACTCGCCCTTGCCGTAAAGGTGCAGATGCGCGCCCTTTTCGGTCAGCGCCCGTTCCCATACGTCGTCGCCGATCAGGTTCTCCATCTCCACCCGCGCACCGGTCAGCGCGGTGTCGCCCAGCGGCAGGCCGCAGATCGCGCGGATATGGTTCTCGAACTGCGAGGTTTCGGCACCCTCGATCGTCCAGTGGCCGGAATTGTGGACGCGCGGCGCCATCTCGTTGAAGATGGGGCCGTTTTCGGTCGCGAAGAACTCGCAGGCCAGCACGCCGACATAGCCCAGCTCCTCGGCGATGCGCAGCGCCAGCGCGGTCGCCTCCTCGGCCTGGGCGGCGATTTCGGGCGGCGCGGGCAGGGTGGAGGTGCGCAGGATCGCGTCGCGGTGGACATTGTGCGGCGGGTCGTAGCGGACGGCCTGTCCATCTTCCCGGCGGGCGATCAGGATCGAGAATTCGTGACTGAAATGGATGAACCCTTCCAGCACGGCCGGGCCACCGATCGCTTCCCAGGCGGCGGGAGCCTCGGACAGGTCGCGGATCAGCACCTGCCCCTTGCCGTCATAACCGAAGCGGGTGGTCTTCAGGATGGCGGGGCAACCGATCCGTTCCAGCGCGGCGGTCAGGTCGGCGGCGCAATGGACCTCCGCCCATGGAGCCGGACGGCCGCCGACCTTCTCGACGAAGCTCTTCTCGGCGATCCGGTCCTGCGCGACGCGCAATGCGGCCGGCGCGGGGTGGACCGGCACGCGCTCGGCGAGCCATTCGACCGGCGTCACGTCGACATTCTCGAACTCGTAGGTCACCACGTCGCAGGCGGCGACGAAATCGGCCAGGACGACCTTGTTGTGATAATCGGCACGGGTCAGTGAAGAGGCGGTCTGCGCGGCGACGCTTTCCTCGTCGGGGGCCAGCACATGGGTGCGATAGCCCAATTGGGCCGCCGCCACCGCCAGCATCCGGCCCAGCTGGCCGCCGCCCAATATCCCGATCGTCGCGCCCGGCTTCAACATCCTACTCAGCCTTGCGGATCGTTGGCGACGCTGTCGGTCTGGCGCTGACGCCAGGCCTTGAGCCGTTCGGCCAGCGCCTCGTCGGACAGCGACAGGATCGAGGCGGCGAGCAGGCCCGCATTGATCGCCCCGGCCTTGCCGATGGCGAGCGTGCCGACGGGGATGCCGCCGGGCATCTGGACGATGGACAGCAGGCTATCCATGCCCTTCAGCGCCTTGGATTCGACCGGCACGCCCAGGACGGGCAGGTGCGTCATCGAGGCGGCCATGCCCGGCAGATGCGCCGCACCGCCCGCACCCGCGATGATGACCTTGATCCCGCGATCGGCGGCGGTGGTGGCGTAATCGTACAGGCGCTGCGGCGTCCGGTGGGCGGAGACGACGCGGGTCTCATGTTCGACGCCCAGCGCGTCCAGTGTCTCGGCGGCGTGCCGCATGGTTTCCCAGTCCGAAGTGGACCCCATGATGATCCCGACCGACATCATATCCGCAGTTCCGCCTTGCCCCCTTCGGCCCCGGTGCCGTGGGGAAGCGGGCTGACTAGCGGGACGGGGCGAGGGGGGCAACCTTCCGTATACGTTCGGGCATAACTTAGCGGATTTTGGTTCGCGCAGAGGCGCGGAGGACGCAGAGGCTCTGGATTTGCCGCGCTGGCGACCTTGTTTCGACCGGAAGGCGAGGTCGCTTTGTTGAAAAGAGACGGCGTTGCGGCGGAACCTGCCATCTCTGCGCCCTCCGCGTCTCCGCGCGAACCAAATCTTCGTGACTTCGCGGCTTCGCGTGAACCAATTTTGATTTCACGCGAAGCCGCGATGACGCGAAGAGATAAGGCGCAAAGGGCGGGAGCCCTTGTCTCCCGATCGCTTAGCGTTCGGACAGATAATAGCGGTCGGTCGGCGTCAGGTCGTCGGCCAGTTCATAGACGATCGGCTGGCCGGTCGGGATCTCCAGACCCGTGATCTCGTCGTCCGGGATGTTCGACAGATGCTTGACCAGCGCGCGCAGCGAGTTGCCGTGCGCGGAGATCAGCACGCGGTTGCCGTCGCGCAGGGCCGGGGCGATGCGCTCCTCCCAATAGGGCAGGACGCGCTCGATCGTGTCCTTCAGGCTTTCGGTGGCAGGCACCGGAATGCCCGCATAGCGACGGTCGTTCGACAGGTCATATTCGCCGCCCGTTTCCGCCGGGGGCGGGGGAACGTCGAAGCTGCGGCGCCAGATCTTGACCTGTTCCTCGCCATGCTTGGCCGCCGTCTCCGCCTTGTCCAGGCCGGTCAGCCCGCCATAATGGCGCTCGTTCAGCCGCCAATGCTTCTCGGTCGGCAGCCAGAGGCGACCCATGGTCTCCAGCGCCAGGTTCAGCGTCTTGATCGCGCGGGTCTGGAGGCTGGTGAAGGTCAGGTCGAAGTCGAGGCCCTTCTCGGCCATCATCGCGCCCGCCGCGCGCGCTTCGGCCGCGCCTTGCGCGGTCACGTCGACGTCCCACCAGCCGGTGAAGCGATTCTCCAGATTCCAGGCGGACTGGCCGTGGCGGATCAGGACGAGCTGGGGCATGGAAACTCCTTCAATGTGATGATGTCCGCATAGAGCGAGGACGTCTCGGGGTCGAGATCAGCCGCGAAAACGGCCCTGGGTCGAGGCGGGGTTGGCCTTCAGCACGCGGCCCATCCGGGTCGGCCGGTCGAGCAGCTCGCCACCGCAATCGGGGCAGGTCTCGTCCAGCTCGTCGGCGCATTCGGCGCAGAAGGTGGTTTCCAGCGAGCAGATGAACGCGCCGCCCTGGGACGGGGGCAGGTCCGCGCCGCAGCGCTCGCAATCGGGTCGCATCTCCAGCATCAGGCGGCCACCTCGCGCACCACGTCGCAGATTCGGTCCACAAGGACTTCGACCTGGCGCTTGTCCTCGCCCTCGGCCATGACGCGGATGACGGGCTCGGTTCCCGAGGGGCGGATGACCAGGCGGCCGGTCCCGGCCAGTTCGGCCTCGGCGGCGGCGATGACGCCCTGCACCTTCTCATGCTCCAGCGGCTTGCCGCCCGCGAAGCGTACATTCTTCAGCAACTGGGGCAGCGGGTCGAAACGGTGCAGCACCTCGCTGGCGGGCGCGCCGACGCGCTTCAATTCGGCCAGCACCTGAAGGGCTGCGACCAGGCCGTCGCCGGTCGTCGCATAGTCGGACAGGATGATATGCCCCGACTGCTCGCCGCCGACATTGTAACCGCGGGCACGCATCGCCTCCAGCACATGGCGGTCGCCGACCTTGGTGCGGACGAGGCCCAGCCCCTGCGCGCCCAGATGCCGCTCCAGCCCCAGATTCGACATGACGGTGGCCACCAGCCCGCCGCCTGCCAGCCGCCCTTCGCGGGCATAGCTGGTCGCGATGGTCGCCATCAGCTGGTCGCCATCGACGACGGTGCCGGTCTCGTCGACGACGATCAGCCGGTCGGCATCGCCGTCCAGCGCGATGCCGATGTCCGCGCCGCTCGCCACCACCGTTTCGGCCAGCGTCTGCGGCGCGGTGGAGCCGACGCCGTCATTGATGTTGGTGCCGTTGGGCGTCACGCCGATCGCCACCACGTCCGCGCCCAGTTCCCACAGGGCGGCGGGGGCGACCTTGTACGCCGCGCCGTTCGCGCAATCGATCACGACGCGCAGGCCGTCGAGGCGCAGCGACTGGGGGAAGGTCGACTTGGCGAAGTGGATATAGCGGCCCGCCGCGTCATCGACCCGTCGCGCGCGACCGATCCGGCCCGAGGCGACCAGCGGCACGTCCTGTTCGATCAGCGTCTCGATCGCCTCCTCCGCCTCGTCCGACAGCTTGTAGCCGTCGGGACCGAACAGCTTGATGCCGTTGTCGGCGAAGGGATTGTGGCTGGCCGAGATCATCACGCCCATGTCGGCGCGCATCGAATGGGTCAGCATCGCGACGGCGGGGGTGGGGAGCGGCCCCAGCAGCACCACGTCCATGCCGACGCTGGTGAACCCCGCGACCAGCGCCGATTCGAGCATATAGCCCGACAGCCGCGTGTCCTTGCCGATCACCACCCGGTGGCGATGCTCGCCGCGCTGGAAATAGGCGCCCGCTGCCATGCCGACCTTCATCGCCATCTCGGCCGTCATCACCGCGCCGTTGGTCGCACCGCGAATGCCATCGGTGCCGAAATATTTTCTTGCCATGCGGCCAGATCCCTGCCGGATTAAGAGGAAACATGTTGAGGTCGCGACCCGTTTAGCGCGACGTTGGCAAAAGCTCAAAGAACCCCGAAAACATAAGGAAACCAACGGCCCCATGTCGCGAGCCACCCTGATCCTGTTGTGCCTCGCCGCCGGTCTGCTGACCGGGGTGGGGATGGGGGCGTGGTCGCCCATGGCGGCGGATGGCGCGGTGGCGGTGGCGCGCCCGGTGGGCACGCTGTGGCTCAACGGGTTGCAAATGACGGTGATCCCGCTGGTCGTCACGCTGCTGATTACCGGGGTTACCGCGACGGCGCAGGCGGCGCAGGCCGGGCGGATCGCGGCGCGGGCGATCGCCACCTTTCTGGGGCTGGTCGCGCTGACCGGCACGATGGCGGCACTGGTCACGCCGGTGCTGTTGCGCCTGCTGCCCATTCCGCGCAGCGCGGCGGAGGCGTTGAAGGCGGCGCTGGGCCATGCCGAGCCGGTCGCCCCGCCGCCGCCCATGGCCGAGTTCGTGACCGCGATCGTGCCGACCAACATCTTCGCCGCCGCCACCAACAACGCGCTGCTGTCGCTGATCCTGTTCACGCTGGCCTTCGCCTTCGCCATCACCCGGATCGAGGGGGAGGGGCGCGAGACGCTGCTGCGGGTCTTCACCGCGATCCGCGATGCGATGCTGGTGCTGATCGGCTGGGTGTTGTGGCTGGCGCCGCTGGGCGTCTTCGCGCTGGCCTTTGTCGTGGGGGCGACGGCCGGGGGCGGGGCGTTCCGCGCACTGGCGCATTACATCACGATCATCGCCAGCGTCGGGGTGATCGTCATCCTGATGGCCTATGGCATAGCGGTGCTGGTGGCGCGGGTGCCGGTGGGACGCTTCGCCCGTGCGCTGGCTCCGGCGCAGGCGGTCGCCATCTCCACCCAAAGCTCGCTCGCCAGCCTGCCTGCGATGATCCAGGGGGCCGAAACCCTGCGGGTGGCCCCCGCCACCGCCGGACTGGTCCTGCCCATGGCGGTGGCGATGTTCCGTGCCACCCAGCCCGCGATGAACGTCGCGGTATCGCTCTATATCGCCGATTGGTTTGGGATCGTGCCGGGCATGGCCTCGGTCGTCGCGGCCGTGGTGGTGGCGATCCTGTGTTCGCTGGGCTCGGCCAGCCTGCCCGCGCAGATCACCTTCTTCGCTTCGATCGCGCCGGTATGCGTCGCGCTGGGGGTGCCCGCCGCGCCCTTGGGGCTGCTGATCGCGGTGGAGACGATTCCCGACATCTTCCGCACGCTGGGCAATGTCAGCATGGACCTTGCCGCGACGGCGACCGTTTCCCGCTTGAGCCACAGGACGGACGAGGACATGTCATGAAATACCGCACGCTCGGCCCCGAATTCGAGGTATCCGCGCTGGGCCTGGGTTGCATGCCGATGGCGGGTGTGGGGCGCGATATGTACGGGCGGGCGGACGAGGCGGAGAGCATCGCCACCATCCACCGCGCGATCGAGCTGGGCGTGACCCTGTTCGACACCGCCGAAATCTATGGCCCGCTGGTCAATGAGGAGCTGGTCGGGCGCGCGATCCGGGGCAGGCGCGACGCGGTGGTGATCGCGACCAAGTTCGGCTTTCGTTATGACGAGAACGGCATGACCGGGGTCGATTCCACCCCGGCGAACGTCCAGCGCGCCTGCGAAGGCTCGCTCAAGCGGCTGAGGGTCGAGACGATCGACCTGTTCTACCAGCACCGGGTCGACCCCAATGTCCCCATCGAGGATACGGTCGGCGCGATGGGGCGGCTGGTCGAGCAGGGCAAGGTCCGCCGTCTGGGGCTATCCGAGGCGAGCGCCGAGACGATCCGCCGCGCCGCCGCCGTCCACCCGATCGCGGCGGTCCAGTCGGAATATTCGCTATGGGAGCGCGATGTGGAGGCGGACATCCTGCCCGTGGTGCGCGAACTGGGCATCGGCTTCGTGCCGTACAGCCCGCTGGGGCGCGGCTTCCTGACCGGGCAGATCACCTCGCGCGAGGATTTGCCGGAGGGCGATTACCGCCGCAACGACCCGCGTTATTCGGCGGAGAATTTCGACCGCAATCTGAAAATGGTGGAGGTGGTCAAGGAGATCGCCGCCGCGCATGAGGTAAGCGCGGCGCAGGTTGCGCTGGCCTGGTTGCTCGCGCAAGGGGAGGACATCGTGCCGATCCCGGGTTCTAAGCGGCGCGTGACGCTGGAGGACTCGATGAAGGCGGCGGACGTCACGCTGTCGGCGGAGGATCTGGCCAAGCTGGACGAGGCTTCGCCGCGTGGCGGTACGGCGGGCCCGCGCTATGGCGAACGCGCGATGGCGATGACGCGGCTGTAACAGCTCACCCCCAACGTCCGTTCAGGCTGAGCGAAGTCGAAGCCCACGCCCAGGGTTATCCGCGAGCGTCATCCCTTGCGCTTCGACTTCGCTCAGTGCGAACGGAGGGTAGGACGGCCGGCGACATGTCCCGACCGCCCCGTCCGCATCAATGCGGCTTCTGCTCCAGCCGGGTATCGATCCCCGCCGCCGCCGGTTCGGCCAGTTCCTTGTCCCCCGCCAGCGCGCCCTCGGCCTTCAACAGGTCGAGGTGCATCAACTTCGCGACGAAGGGCGACACCACCAGCACGACCAGGCCGATCCCGATCGAGAACCAGCCGATCCGCGTATAGACGTCGAGCACCTTTTCGGGCCCCGCGCCCTCGCCGCCGGTCGCTTGCGCGATCAGGCCGGCGATGAAATTGCCCGCCGCCGTCGCCAGGAACCAGGTACCCATCATCAGCCCGGTCATGCTGGGCAGCGACAGCCGCGTCATCGCCGACAGGCCGACCGGCGAGAAGCACAGCTCCGCCATGGTGTGGATCAGATAGACGAGGATGACGAAGATCACCGGCGTCGGCGCACCGGCGTAAAGGGCGGCGCCCGCCACCAGCACCAGGAAGCCGGCGCCGACGCTGACCAGGCCGATGCCGAACTTGAACGGTGCGCTCGGCTCCCACCCGCGCTTGGCGAGGAAGGTCCAGAGCGCGGCGAAGACCGGCGCCAGCAGGATGATGAAGATCGAATTGACCGACTGGAAGGCCGAGGCCGGGATCGTCCAGCCGAGCAGGCTGCGATCGACCGAGCGGTCGGTATAGACGTTGAGCGAGGATCCCGCCTGCTCGAACAGCGCCCAGAAGAGCGGGCAAAGGGCGATCAGGAACAGCGCGGCGAGAATGCGGTCGCGATCGACCTTCGCCAGGGTGAACACCGCCCGCCACAGGATGAAGCCCACGGTCCCGACGCTGAACACGATCAACAGCGTGCCGACCGCATCCTGGTGCCGGATCAACTGCCACGTCACCAGCGTCGCGGCGATCCCGCCCAGATAGATGAGCCACTCGCGCGACAGACCCGCCACGACGGGCGCGCGGAGCGTCGGCAGGGAGGGGGCTTCCCCCGCCCCGTGCAGTTCGCGCTTGAGGGCGACAAAGGCGACCAGGCCGAGCAGCATGCCGACGCCCGCCGCGCCGAAGCCATAGGCCCAGCCCACCGTCTCGCCCAGTACGCCGCACACGATCGGGCCCAGCGCGCCGCCGCCGTTGATGCCCATGTAGAAGATCGAAAAGGCGGGATCGCGCCGCATATCGTCGCGCGCGTAAAGCTGTCCCACCAGCACCGAGATATTGGCCTTCAGAAAGCCGGTGCCGATGACGATCGCCGCCAGCGCCAGATAGAAGCCCTCCAGATAGACGCCCTGCGCGCCTTGCGGCCCCTCCATCGCGGCGATCAGGAGATGGCCGAAGGCGATGAACACGCCGCCCGCCAGCACCGCGCGTCTGGCCCCCAGATAGCGGTCGGCCAGATATCCGCCGATCACCGGCGTGAAATAGACCAGCGACATATAGGCGGCATAGATGCCGAAGGCCGGTTCGTCGGTGAACAGGAAATGCTTGGTCAGGTAGAAGACCAGGATGGCGCGCATTCCGTAGAAGGAAAAACGCTCCCACATCTCGGTGAAGAACAACAGGAACAGGCCTCGGGGATGCCCCAAAACCGTCTTGCCGCGCGCGGCGGCCTCATACGCAGTCGCCATGCCGGCGTTCACTCCATCGGGATCGCTCCTCGCGCGCCGCGCGGCGTGCCAAGGGGCGTAATGATTCAGTAACCTAACGCCAAAGCCGCGACTGTAAATATCATGCGCGACGACGTAAGGATCGATCGCATGACGGACCCTATCACCGACCCCGCCTTCAACGACCGCTCGACGCCGCTGACGCTGCTCGCCACCCGCCGATCGGGCAAGCCGCGCGATCTGGTCGCGCCCGGCCCCGACGACGCGCAACTGGCCGAGATGCTGGCGATCGCGGCGCGCACGCCCGATCATGGCAAGCTGGCCCCGTGGCGCTTCGTGATCGTGCCGACCGACGCCCGCGCCGCGCTGGCCCGGGTCATCACCACCGCTTATCGGGCCGAGCGGCCTCAGGCGAGCGGGACGGAGATCGCCTCGCTCGAACAATTCGCGCATCAGGCACCGGCGCTGGTCGTCGTCCTGTCCTCCCCGCGTCCCGACAGCCATATTCCGATGTGGGAACAGGAATTGTCGGCGGGCGCGGCGTGCATGAACCTGCTCCATGCCGCGCATGCCATGGGCTATGCCGGGGGGTGGCTGACCGGCTGGCCCGCCTTTTCGGATGCGGTGCGCGATGCGTTCGGGGCCGCGCCGGAGCGGATCGTCGGCTTTGTCTTCCTCGGCACGCCCGGTCGCGCGCTGGAGGAACGGCCGCGCCCCGATATGGCGCGGATCGTATCGATCTGGAACGGATCGACCGAGGCCTGAATGCGACAAGACTGCAAACGTTATCGCCGCCGGCCCTCGACATCGCGTCCAAGCCGCTGTATTAACTTGGCATGACAGCTCTTAGCGGTGACGACAGCCCGGTTTATATCCGTCTGCGCGGGACGATCGCGGCGGGTATCCTGAATGGCACCTATCGGACGGGGGACCAGCTTCCCTCGGTCCGCGCGCTCGCGGCGGAGCAGGGGGCCAATCCCCTGACGGTCGCCAAGGCGTATCAGAGCTTTCAGGACGACGGCTATGTCGAGGTACGGCGCGGGGTCGGCATGTTCGTGATGCCGGGCGCCGCCGACCGGTTGCGTGCCGCCGAACGGCAGAGCTTCCTGGCGGTGCAATGGCCGCGCATCCGCGATCACATCGAGCTTTTGGGCCTCGACGCCACCGACCTGCTGCGCGTCGAGCGGGTCTGACGGCGGGGGGCGTTCCGGGGCCGGGTAGCCCAGCTGATCAGTCCCGTCATCGCCAGCATCGCCGCCACCAGTCCCATGATCGAGGCGATGGCTCGCCAGAACCACGGCATGTCGCGTGCCGTGTGAAGCCGTCGCACCCAGGACAGGCTGGCAGGTACGGCACGCTCGGGCGCGGCGACCGCCGTGGCGCTGTCATCCGCGACCTTGATCACATGGGGCCCTTCAAAATGCGCCGTCCAGTCGGGGGAGCGCTGGGTCGGCCAGTCGAGCGAGATCAGCCGCCCCCGCGCCTCATGCCGCGCGCTGGCGACGACGCGCTCGACCGACAGGGTCGTGCGGGCGACCGGCGGCGCGGTGCGATCCGATTGCCATGCCACCGCCTCGCCGGTCAGCGTCGCGAACAGCCCAGGAAAGGCGAGCGCGGTGCCGGTCAGCGTCATCACCAGCACCGGCGGTAAAGACCATAGCCCGATGCGCCAATGCCATCGCGCCGCCCAGAATTCGGATTTTCGGGTGGCGCGCCTGGCCCCGTCGCGAGGCCGCACCCAGGGGCCGGTCAGGCAGAGCAGCACCAGCACGACGCCCGCCACCCCGACGATCGCTCGCCCCGCGCCGCCCAGAAACAGCCCGTCATGCAGCCGCCGGAGCCATCCGCTCGCCCCGCCGCCATGCGCCCCCTTGCCCAGCACCCGTGCGGTCGGGGGATCGAGGAATAGCAGGCGCCGGTCCTGCCCCTGCGCGTCGCTCAGCAGGACGAGGACGGGGGACGATCCCCGCTCCAGCAACAGGCTGGCGATCCGTTCGCCCGGTGCCATCGCGGATCGCGCGGCGGTGACATAGACCTGGGGTACCAGCCGCGTCCCGCCGCTGACCCGGTAACGTGCGGGCGCGGCGATCCGATCGAGCGCCGGGGCCCAAACCAGAATCGCCCCCGACAGCGCGACGGCCAAGGCGACGAACCCGACCGCCAGCCCCAGCCAGCGATGAATGCGCATCCCGCCGAGAGGAAAGGTGATTCCGGCCACATAAACCCCGAAACAGACGGCGCGCCCTGCCGGAGCGAAGGGGTGGCGTCAATCGGACTCCAGTTCGTACCTTCGTTCAGGGGTGAGCGAAATCGGGAGCCCATGTTCCGCCATGGCCACGGCATAGTTTCGCGGGGCATCGGGATTCCCTTGGCCTTCGACTTCGCTCAGGCCGAACGAAGTGGGGGATATGGCCTGGATGTTCAGGACAGCAGGAACCCCATGACGGAGTCGTATGCGCAAAAGGTGGCGGATTCCCCTCTCGCTTACGTTCCCCGCCCCGTTCAGGCTGAGCGAAGTCGAAGCCCACGCCCTGCCATGGCCACGGGCTTGGGCCCAATCGACATTCATGCCACTCCTTCTTCTCCTCTCATGGAGGGCATAGGGCTAGCGCAGCTTGGGTGAGGGGTTGAGCGAGCCTTCGGCTCGCGCGCTCTTCGAGCGCAGACCCCTCACCCAAGCTCCGACTAAGTCTTTGCTCACGCAAAGACCAAGTCTGCGCAACCCTATGCCCTCCATGAGGGGCGAGGGAAAAAAGCGGCATATCTGAATGTCGATCCGGCTTAGGTTTTGCGGGACAGACGAAATCCCGTGGCCTTCGACTTCGCTCAGGCTGAACGGAGGGAGGTATTGGGTTCGCGTAGAAGCGAAGAGGCTGGAGGCTGGTGGCTCCGCAGGAACAGCCACGACCGGATCGCGCTCGCCAGATTGGGCGGGTCTTCTGCCAAGATCCGCAACGCGTCGATCTCCGCGACCAGAGCCGACAGCGGCAAGGCGTGTGCCGCCGCCGCCTCCTCTAGCGCCGCCCAGAACACCGGCTCCAGGCTGATCGAGGTCGCGTGGCCCGCGATGGTGATCGACCGCTTCACCGGGCCGACAAACCCTTGCGCCGGGACGGCGATCCGGCTCATTCGGTGTCGAACAGGCTGGCCAGTTGCTCGATGATCGTGCCGCCAAGCTGCTCCGCGTCCATGATCGTCACCGCGCGCGCATAATAACGCGTCACGTCATGGCCGATGCCGATCGCGATCAGCTCGACGGGGCTCTTGTTCTCGATCCAGCCGATCACCTGGCGCAGGTGGCGCTCCAGATAGCTGCCCGAATTGACCGACAGGGTGGAGTCATCCACCGGCGCGCCGTCGGAAATGACCATCAGGATGCGCCGCTCCTCGGGCCGCGCGATCAGTCGGCCATGCGCCCAAAGCAGCGCTTCGCCGTCGATGTTCTCCTTGAGCAGCCCCTCGCGCATCATCAGGCCCAGATTGTTGCGCGCGCGCCGCCACGGCTCGTCGGCCTGTTTGTAGACGATGTGGCGGATATCGTTCAGCCGTCCCGGATGCGGCGGCCGCCCGGCGGCAAGCCAGGTTTCGCGGCTCTGTCCGCCCTTCCAGGCGCGGGTGGTGAAGCCGAGGATTTCGGTCTTCACCCCGCAGCGCTCCAGTGTGCGTGCGAGAATATCGGCGGAGATCGCCGCGATCCCGATCGGCCGCCCGCGCATCGATCCCGAATTGTCGATCAGCAGGGTGACGACGGTATCGCGGAAATCGGTATCCCGCTCGATCTTGTAGGATAGCGACTGGCCGGGATTGACCACCACGCGGGCGAGCCGCGCGGCATCGAGAATGCCCTCTTCCTGGTCGAAGTCCCAGGACCGCGACTGCTGCGCCATCAGCCGCCGTTGCAGGCGGTTGGCCAGCTTCGACACCGCCGATTGCAGATGCGCGAGCTGCTGGTCCAGATAGCCGCGAAGCCGCGCCAGTTCGTCCGCGTCGCAAAGGTCGCCCGCTGCGACCACTTCGTCGAACTGGGTGGTCCAGGGCTTATAGTCGAACTGCGCGCTGGGATCGATCAGCGGGCGGTTGGGGCGGGTCGGCTGGCTGCCCTCGTCGCCGTCCTCGCCGGGTTCGCCGTCCAGATCGTCGAGCGAATCTTGCGACTGGTCTTGCGACTCGCCATCCTCGCTGTCCGAGTCGCGCTTCTCGGCACGCGCTTCTACCTCGCCTTCGCCCTGGCCTTGTTCGTCATTATCCTCGTCGCTCTCGTCCTCGTTCTGCTGCTCCTCGCCCTCCTGATCGTCGCCGCCTTCATCGGCCTCTTCGGGTTCGGCGGGCGGCTCGGCGAGTTCGAGGTCGGCGAGCATCCGGGCGGCGAGCGTCTGGAACGCCTTCTGGTCGTCCATCGCACCCGCCAGCGCGTCGAGATCGGTCGCGGACTCCAGCCATTCGCGGACCAGCGCCAGCGCGGGCGCGGTCTCGGCGGGGGAGGGGCGGCCTGTCATCCGCTCGCGCAGCAACAGCCCCAAGGCGGTCGACAGCGGCACCTCGTCCCGGTTGCGCGCCCGCGTCATCGGATCGGAGCGCAGGCGCACGTCGAGCGCACGCGCCAGATTGTCGCCGATCCCGGCATAGCCCCGCGCGCCCAGCGCCTCGATCCGCGCCGTCTCGACCGCGTCATAGACCGCGCGTGCCACCGCCTCGACCGGCGCGGCCTTCGCATGGAGCGCGGTGTCGTGCAGCTTCAGCCTGAGCGCGAAGGCGTCGGCGAAACCACGCGCCTCCGCCACTTGGTCGGCAGGCAGCGCGCGGCCGGGCATGGGCACGCGGATATGCTTGCCCGAAGAGGTCGGCGCATCGGCGGTGAAGGCGAGCTCCACCTCCGGCTCCTGCGCGATGGTGCGCGCCGTGCCGCCGAGAACCGCCTTGAACCGGTCGAGGGGGGTGTCGTTCGCCATCGGGATCAGGCGCGGCCGACCACGCTTTCGGGCAAGTCCTTGCCGAAGACGCGCTGATAATATTCCGCCACCAGCGCGCGTTCGTTCTCGTCGCACTTGTTGAGGAAGGACAGGCGGAAGGCAAAGCCCGGATCGCCGAAGATCAGCGTGTTCTGCGCCCAGGTGATGACCGTGCGCGGGCTCATCACGGTCGAGATGTCGCCGTTGATAAAGCCCTTGCGGGTCATGTCGGCGACGCGGACCATATTCTCGACCAGTTGCTTGCCGTCGGGCTTGTCATACTCGCCCGACTTGGCGAGCACGATCTGCGCCTCGGTGGCGGCGGGCAGATAGTTGAGCGTGACCACGATGTTCCAGCGGTCCATCTGGCCCTGGTTGATCTGCTGCGTGCCATGATACAGCCCGCTCGTGTCGCCGAGACCCACCGTGTTGGCGGTGGCGAACAGGCGAAACCACTTGTTGGGGCGGATCACGCGGTTCTGGTCGAGCAGGGTCAGCTTGCCCTCGGTCTCCAGCACGCGCTGAATCACGAACATCACGTCCGGGCGACCGGCATCATATTCGTCGAAGACGAGCGCGGTCGGGGTCTGGAGCGCCCAGGGGAGCAGGCCCTCGCGGAATTCCGTCACCTGCTGCCCGTCCTTCAGGACGATCGCGTCGCGACCGATCAGGTCGATACGGCTGATATGCGCGTCCAGGTTGATGCGGATGCATGGCCAATTGAGGCGCGCGGCCACCTGTTCGATATGGCTCGACTTGCCGGTGCCGTGATAGCCCTGGACCATCACCCGGCGATTGTGCGCGAAACCGGCCAGGATCGCCAGCGTGGTGTCGGGATCGAACACATAGGCGGGATCGAGATCGGGGACGCGCTCATCGGCCTCGGAAAAGGCGGGGCATTCCATGTCGGTGTCGATGCCGAACAGGTCGCGCACCGACACCATCTTGTCGGGCGCATCGAGAATCGTCGTGTCGCGGCTATCGGGAAGCGTATTCGGGATGTTGGTCATCAGGCCCTCGTCTCGTCGCTTAACGCCTTAGGACAAGCGCGGCTCCCGACTCAATGGCAAGGATCGTCAGGAAGCATGGCGCGGGCGATTGCATGGGCGTGTCATCGCGATCATCCTCGCCCCCGCGAATCGGGACGATGCCGTCGCCCGACGCACCGGAAAGTCTTGCACGATCTCATGGGGGAGCAGGCTCTATGGCGAATTTCATCTGGTATGAATTGCTGGCCGAGGATGCGGGCGCGGCGGCGGAATTCTATGCGGGCGTTATCGGCTGGCAGGTGGAAGACAGCGGTATCCCCGATCTCGACTACCGGATTTTCGCGACGAACGAGGGCGAGGCGATCGGCGGGTTGATGCAGCGGCCGCCGGGATCGCCGGGCGGACCCGTGTGGCTGGGCTATCTGCCGGTCGTCGATGTTGACGAGTCGCTGGGGGCGATCGTCGAGGATGGCGGATCGGTGCTGTTGCCCGCCTGGACCATGGCGGGGGTGGGGCGGATGGCGCTGGTCGCCGATCCGCTGGGCGCGCCCTTCTACATCATGGCGGCGGAGGACGAGCGGCCCTCGCGCGCCTTTGTCGAGCATGGCAGCGGCCCGTCGGCGGGCCATGTCGTATGGAACGAGCGGATCGCCAGCGACCCCGACCGCGCGCTGGACTTTTTCGGGCGGCATTTCGGTTGGGTACAACAGGGCGGCATGCCGATGGGCGAGCTGGGCGAATATCGCTTCCTGGCCGACGGGCCGGTCATGCTGGGCGCGCTGATGGGATGCCCGCCGGGCGGTACGCCGGGGTGGCGATTCTATGTCGCGGTGGAGGACATCGACGCGGCGGCGGCGCGGGTGACCGAGCGGGGCGGGACGATCGAATATGGGCCGGTCGAGATACCGGGCGGGGACTATCCCCTGTCGGCGCTCGACCCGCAGGGCGCGCGATTCGGGCTGGTCGGGCCGAGGCGCTAAATCCTCCCCGGCACGGGGAGGGGGACCAGCGAAGCCGGTGGAGGGGGGGCCTCATAGGGCGTCCCCCGGCGGCGATCCCCCTCCACCACCGCTTCGCGGCGGTCCCCCTCCCCGTGCCGGGGAGGATCACGCAAATGCCGGTGCCTGTCGCAGTTGCTGATATGCGGCGATCACCTTTTGCAGCCGTGCCTCCTGGCTCCGGTCGCCGCCGTTGCGGTCGGGGTGATAGCGCCGCACCAACTCGCTGTACCGCCGCCGGAGCGCGCCCCGGTCGGCATTCGCCTCCAGCCCCAGCACCTTCAGGCTTTCGCGATCCTGCCCGGATAGCGGCTTGCCGTCACTGCGTTCGGGCGCCGCCTCCCGGCGATAGCGAGCGGCGATGGCGTCGAGCGGATCGGAGAAATCGGCCCAGCGCGGCCCCGGATCGGTGCCACCCTGCGCAAAGGCGCGCGTCTCGCGCTCCCAGCCCGAATAGGGGCGTTGGGCGCGGTGAATCTCGTCCGCGCTCATCCCGTCGAAGAAATTGTAGCGGCTGTTGAAGGCGCGGACATGCTCCAGGCAGAACCAGCGGAACTGACCCGGCCCGTCGCCGCTGCGTGTGCCCTCCGCCGGGGGCGCGCGAAATTCCCCCGCTTCCTCGCATCCGGCGTGATCGCACGCGCGGTCGCTATTCTCGACGCGGCCATGGAAACGCGCGCCCGGTTTGTCCTTGGGGGTATCGCTGCTCGACCGACGAGTCACTTTGTCCGCTTGTCCCGAAAAACCGTCTATATAGGGGCCATGACCGATATCACCACCGCACCGATCGCCGATCAGATCACCGCTCGCCTGACGGCGGCGCTGTCGCCCACCCACCTCGACGTCATCAACGAAAGTGCGATGCATCGCGGCCATCTGGGCGATGACGGCACCGGCGAGAGCCATTTCCGCGTGATCGTCGAATCGCCGCTTTTCGCCGGCCAGTCGCGCGTCGCCCGCCAGCGCCTGGTGAACCGCGCGCTCGCCGATCTGTTGTCCGAGCGTATCCACGCGCTGGCGATCAGCGCGAAGGCGCCCGGAGAATAAGCGAATGTCCTATGACCTGTGGTACTGGCCCGGCCTGCCGGGACGTGGCGAGTTCGTCCGGCTGGCGCTGGAGGCCGCGGGTCTGCCTTACCGCGACCGTGGCCCGGAAGAGGGGGCCGAGGCGTTGCTCGCCGATATGGAGCGGGGCGAGCGCCCGCCCTTCGCGCCGCCCTATCTGCGGGTCGAGGGACAGGCGATCGCCCAGGTCGCCAATATCCTGCACTGGCTGACGGAGCGGCATGATCTCGCGCCGCAGGCCGACCGCGTCTGGCTCCACCAACTGCAATTGACGGTCAGCGACATGGTGGCGGAGGTGCACGACGTGCATCACCCGGTCGCGACCGGTGCCTATTATCATGAACAGAAGCCCGAGGCCGCCCGCGCCGCCGAACAGTTCCGCAACGACCGTATCCCCAAATTCCTCGGCTATTTCGAGCGTTCGCTGGGCGGCCGCGACTGGATGGCGGGCGGACGCTGGTCGCCGGTCGACACCTCGCTGTTCCAGTTGGTCGAGGGCCTGCGCTACATGTTCCCGAAGCGGATGGCGGCGGTGGAGGGGGATTATCCCGCGCTCGTCGCGCTCCACGACCGGGTCAAGACGCTGCCCGCTATCGCCGCCTATCTGGACAGCGACCGCCGACAGGCGTTCAATGAGGACGGAATCTTCCGTCATTATCCGGAGCTTGACGCCGCATGATCCGACTGCCCCGCCCCGCCGCGCGCATCCTGCTGGTCGATGCGGCCGGGCGGACGCTGATGTTCCGCTTCACCCCCGATGACCGCCCGCCCTTCTGGTGCACGCCCGGCGGCGCGGTCGATCCGGGCGAAAGCTATGAGCAGGCCGCGCGCCGCGAATTGCTGGAGGAAACCGGACTCGACCGCGATTGCGGGCCGCAGGTCGCAAGGCGGCAGGTGGAGTTCCGCACCATCGAGGGTGTCGAGGTCGAGGCGGACGAGCGTTACTTCCGCGTCGATGTCGATGCGCATGAGGTGACCGGCGCGGGCCACACCGCGCTGGAACAACGGGTCATGCAGAGCTGGCGCTGGTTCTCCCGCGCGGAACTGGCGGCACATGCCGAACCCTATTTCCCGACCGACCTGATCGACCTGCTCGACGCCACGGAGCCCACCCATGTTTGACGATTTCCTGCTGCGCACCCTGCAACCCTCGACGCACGATCTGGGCGGGTTCAAGGTGCACCGCACGCTCCCCAACAAGGAGCGGACGATGGTCGGCCCCTTCCTGTTCTTCGACCAGATGGGCCCGGCGCAACTGCTGCCCGGATCGGGGATCGATGTGCGCCCGCATCCGCATATCAACCTGGCGACCGTCACCTATCTGTTCGACGGCGCGATCGGCCACCGTGATTCGCTGGGCAGCGATTTGGTGATCGAGCCGGGCGCGGTGAACCTGATGACGGCGGGGCACGGCATCGTCCATTCCGAACGCTCGCCGAGCGAGGCCCGGCCGCAGGGGCCGATGCTGTCGGGCATCCAGACCTGGCTGGCGCTTCCCGAAGCGCAGGAGGAAATGGATCCGGCGTTCGAGCATGTCCCCGCCAGCGCGCTGCCCGAGGTTGAGGGGCAGGGCGCGACCGCACGGATCATCATGGGGGAGTTATGGGGCGAGCGGGCGCCGACCACGACCTATGCGGGCACCATCTATGCCGACATCGCGCTGGAGCCGGGCGGGAGCATCCCCATCGATGCGAGCGCCGAGGAACGTGCGGTCTATTGCGCGCTGGGCGAGGCGAGCCTGGAGGGCATGACGCTGGAGCCGCAGCGGCTCTACATATTGAAGCCGGGGATCGCGGCGACGCTGCGGTCGGAAGGCGGCGGGCGGGTGATGCTGTGCGGCGGCGATGCCTTCACGACGCCCCGGCATGTGTGGTGGAATTTCGTCTCCTCCCGCCGCGAGCGGATCGAGGAGGCCAAGCGGGCGTGGAAGGCGCGCGAGTTTCCGACCGTGCCGGGCGATGACCTGGAGCGGATCGAGATCCCGGAGGTGCCGAAGACGGTGAGTTATCCGTGAGGGCGGTTAAGCCCCTCTCCCGGTGGAGGGGGGAGGGCCATGGGCGATGGTCTCGGTGAGACCCTTTGCCCTCCCCCGGCCCCTCCCGCTTGCGGGAGGGGGGAGTGTGTGGAGAGGTTTCAGCGTGGCCTTCGACTTCGCTCAGGCTGAACGGAGGTCAGGACACCGGGCTTGATCCTCCGCCCCGTTCAGCCTGAGCGAAGTCGAAGGCCATGGGAAAAGGCTCCCCCAGTCTCGATCCGCGAAGCAGGGCCAGCGAATGGTCGAGCCCAAACCTCCGTATGGTTTCGCGGTGCCGTCAAAGCGCCGAAAAGAGGCCATCGGAAGGAGCGTGCGATGCCATTCAGTTCTTGCAGCCAGGATGCGGGTCAGCGGACCGGTGCCGTCATCCCTTTCGGTGCGCTCGATGCGGGCGGCGCGCAGGAGGCCAATCATCGGATCGCCAACAGCATGCAACTGGTCTCGGCGATGTTGTCCTCGCAGGGCCGCGAACTGGCGGACCCGGCCGCCCGGGATGCGTTGGACCGCTCGGTGCAGCGGGTCGCGGCCATCGCCGGTGTCCATCGCCAGCTCTATCTTTCGCAAGAGGGCGATCGGGTCGACATCGCGGGCTACCTCGTCGATCTGGTGGAGGGGCTGCGGCGCAGCTTCTCGACGGATGCCCGGCATCGCCGCATCGACCTGGAGGTCGAGCCCGCGGTCGTGCCCGCCAGCTTCGCGGCGATCATCGGCGTCGTCGTGACCGAACTGGTCATCAATGCCTGCAAGCATGCCTACCACCCCGACCAGCCCGGCGGGATCGAGGTGATCGTGACCACGGGGCCCGAGCGCATCTTCTCGCTCCTCGTCCGCGACCATGGTCATGGCAGGCCAGCGGACGCGCGATCCGACGGGTTGGGGGATCGTCTGCTCGAACTGATGATCCGGCGGCTCAAGGCGCGGGGCGGCTATTCGGATGGTCGCGCGGGGACGACCTATATGATGACCGGCCTCATCCCGGCATGAGCGTCCAGCCCATGACCTTGCCCGCCGCCGGGCCGTCCGACGCCTTCGCATCGCATGGCAAAGGGAGGCCGGGCGACGATGCCCGACCTCCCCTCTCTGCCTTTCGATCCGGTTGCGGTTCAGGCGGCGTCGACCATCACGACTTCGCTGTCCTCGATTGCCGTCACGCGGATCACGTCCTGATCCTTGATGGCGGCGCCGTCGCGTGCGTTGACGGCGATGCCGTCGATCTCGACCGCGCCGGTCGCGGGGACGAGATAGGCGCGACGATCCTTGCCGATCGGATATTCGACCGTCTCCCCGGCCTTCAGCGTGGCACCGACCACCCGCGCATCGGTCCGGATCGGCAGCGCGTCCGTGTCGTCGTCGAAGCCCGAGGCGAGAATGACGAACTGCCCGGCCCGCTCGCCCTTGGGGAAGGGACGGGCGCCCCAGCTCGGCTTTTCGCCGGTGCGGGTGGGCTGGATCCAGATTTGGAAGATCTTCGTCGTGACGTCTTCCTTGTTATACTCGGCATGGGCGATGCCCGTGCCCGCGCTCATCACTTGGACATCGCCCGCTTCGGTGCGGCCCGAATTGCCCAGATTGTCCTGATGGGTGATCGCCCCCTCGCGGACATAGGTGATGATTTCCATGTCGCGGTGCGGGTGGGGCGGAAAGCCGGACTGCGGCGCGATGGTGTCGTCGTTCCAGACGCGCAGATTGCCCCAGCTCGTACGGGCGGGATCATAATAGTTGGCGAACGAAAAATGATGCTTGGCGTCGAGCCAGCCGTGGTTGGCACCGCCGAGGCTGCTGAAGGGGCGAAGTTCGATCATGGCGTTTCTCCGGGGCCGTGCTCTGGATCGTCGGCCGATGACGAGGATGTAGGCGAACAGGATCGTCCCGATCAGCCGGATAAATTCGCTCGCTCTTTTCGAGGGAATTGAAATGAGCGAACCCGGCACCCCGACATTCGACCAGCTCCGCATCTTCCTGACGGTAGTGGACACCGGCAGCTTCGCGGCGGCGGGCCGCAGGCTGAATCGCGCGGTGTCGGTCATCAGCTACGGCATCACCAACTTGGAGGCGCAACTCGGCGTCACGCTGTTCGATCGCGAGGGGACGAAGAAGCCCCGGCTGACCGAGGCGGGCCAGGCCGTGCTGGCCGAGGCGCGCATGGTCGCGGGCGGGATCGATGGGCTAAAGGCCAAGGTGAAGGGGCTGCTCGACGGGCTCGAAGCCGAGGTGAATCTGGCGGTGGACGTCATGCTGCCGGCGCGGCGGCTGGGCGAGGTGCTCCGCGCCTTCGCCGCCCGCTTCCCTACGGTGACGTTGCGGCTGCATGTCGAGGCGCTGGGGGCGGTCGCGGCGCTGGTGCTGGAGGGAAGGGCGGTGGTCGGCCTGTTCGGTCCGCTCGCCAGCGGGTTCGACGGACTGGAATCCCTGTCGGCGGGAAGCGTCGAGATGGTGCCCGTCGCGGCGCCCGACCATCCGCTTGCGCGACATGACCGCATTCCGCCGGGGGCCGGGCGCGAGCATGTCCAACTGGTCCTGACCGACCGGTCGCCCTTGACCGAGGGGCGCGACTTCGCCGTGCTGTCGCCGCGCACATGGCGGCTGGCGGACCTGGGCGCCAAGCACCAGTTGCTGCGCGAGGGTATCGGCTGGGGCAACATGCCGCTGCCGTTGATCGCCCCCGATCTGGTCGCGGGCACGCTGAAGCGGCTGGCGATGCCGGACGATCCCGGCGGCATGTACCGCTTCTGCGGCATCTGGCGCCGCGACACCCCGCCCGGACCCGCCGCATCCTGGCTGATCCGGCATATGGTCGAACTCGGCCATGGCGATGGCGATCCGGCGGGTAGGGGCGATGTCTGACCGGCGGGGCGGGATGAGGCCGACGCGGCTGGAGGCGTTCACCGACGGCGTCGTCGCGATCATCATCACCATCATGGTGCTGGAGCTGAAGGTGCCGACGGGCGGCGATCTCCGCGATCTGGAGGGCAGCGCGCCCCTTCTGCTCGCCTATGTCCTCAGCTTCATCAATGTCGGTCTCTACTGGAACAACCATCATCACATGCTGCACGCGACCGACCGGATCGACGGACGAGTGCTGTGGGCCAATCTGTTCCTGCTGTTCTGGCTCAGCCTCGTGCCGTTCGTGATACGCTGGCTCGACGAGAGCGGCTTCGCGGCGGGGGCCACGGCGGCCTATGGCATCGTGCTCGGCATGTCCTCGGTCGGATATCAGCTGACCGAACGGGCGATCATCGCCTGCAACGGGCCGGGATCGGCGGTCGCCCGGGCGATCCGGCGCGACGGGAAGGGATGGGGGAGCATCGCGGTCTATGCCGCGGCTGTGCCGCTCGCCTATGTCAGCCGATGGGTGGCGATCGCCCTGTATGTCGGGGTGGTTGCCCTGTGGTTCGTCCCGGATCGGCGGATCGCCCGAATCCTGGAAGGCTGATCGGCCGCCGCTTCGACGGAAAGCCGTGTCATTCGACCTGCGGCAGCGCGAAGCGGAATATCGACCCCGCGCTCGCCTTCGAGACATGCTCCAGCGTGCCGCCATGATCCTCCACGATCTGGCGCGAGATGCGCAGGCCCAGGCCGAGACCGGTTGCCCTGGTCGAATGAAAGCCCTCGAACAGACGCGCCCGATCGGACGCGGAGATGCCCGGTCCGACCTCGACGACGATCAGGCCGCCGTCCCGCCGCCCCCGGACCTTGAGCGCGCGGCTCCAGCAGCGGGCCTCCGCCATGGCCTGCGCGGCGTTCATCATCAGGTTGATCAGCACCTGTCGCAGCTGAACGCCGTCCGCCCGTACGAAACCCAGATCGACGGGCAGGTCGAGCGACAGCGTCGCCTGGCGGCTGGCGAATTCCTGTTGCAGGAAGTCGGCCGTCTCCTCGATCAGGGGCCGCACCGCGCACCGCGTGCGTTCCTGGCGCTTGTTGGCCGCCATCGCGCGAAGCCGGGCGACCGTCTCCTCCGCCTTGCCCGCGCCGAGCACGATCGTGTCGAGACAGTCCTCGATCTGGCGGAGATCGACCCGGGGCTGGCGCAGCCATCGCAGCGCCGCCTGTGCCGATGTCATCATCGCGCTCAGCGGTTGCCGCACCTCATGTGCGATCGTCGCCGACATGATGCCCAGCGTCGACAGCCGGTCGGCATGCGCCATCCGGGCGCGCAGATGGACCGCATCCTTTTCCGCCAGCACCTGATCGCTCACATCCACCAGGCCGAAGGTCAGCGCGCCGGGCGGGGCGTCCTCCTCGCGCCAGCTGCTGAAACGGACATGCAGGGTCGCGCCGGGGGCCTTGAGAGCAAGCTGTGCCCGGAAACAGGCCTGCGGCTCGGCCGACGCCGCGATGGCCTGGACCAGATGATCCGCCTCGGCAAAGGGCCAGACCGCGCCGACCGGAACCGGCAGGTCGCTCTCCGCGAGGCCGAGCATCGTCCCCGCGCGGCAATTCACCGCCACCAGACGGGTTTCCCCGAACAGCCGCCGCAACAGATCATGCCGCTTGGCCTTGGTCAGGCCCCGCTCCGCCAGCGCGGTGGCGAGCGCCCCGGCGGCGGTGGCATCGAGCCGCCCGAGCGCGAGGCCCATGGCGTCGACCATGCGGCTCGATGCCGTCAGGGGAAGGCGCGGCGGCATGGTCCCCCTCAGTCGGCGATGAACTGCAACAGGTCCTGGTTGAGCCGGTCCTTGTGCGTGAAGAGCACGCCATGGGGAGCGCCCTCATAGACCTTGAGGGTCGCATTCGGGAACAGCTCGGCGGCCTGGCGTGCGGTCGCGTCGAAGGGAACGAAGGCGTCCTGTTCGCCGTGGATGACCAGCACCGGCACGTCGAAGCCCGCGATGTCGTCGCGATAGTCGGTCGTGGCGCATGCCGTCACCGCATCGTGCGCGGCCTTGAGCGACCCCTGCAAGGCCATATGGTGGACATGGGCGAGCCTGCCCTCCGAAACCTCGCTGCTCGGATCGTTCGTCGCGAAGAACAGGCGTGCGAAGCCGCGAAGAAACTCGGCGCGGTCCTCCAGCAAGCCGCTGCGGACATTGTCGAAGACGATCTGCGGCACGCCGCACGGATAATCCTCGCTCTGGCCCAGCTTGGGGGTGGTCGCGCCGATCAGGACGACGCGCGCCACGCGGGCCGATCCGTGCCGCCCGACATAGCGGGTGACCTCACCCCCGCCCATGGCATAGCCGACCAGGGTGACGCGGCGCAGATCGAGGTGATCGAGCAGTTCGGCCAGATCGTCGGCGAAGCTGTCGTGATCGTAACCGTCCCAGGGCTGATCCGAACGGCCGAAGCCGCGACGGTCGTGCGCCACCACGCGATACCCGCGCGAGGCGAGGAACATCATCTGGTTTTCCCACATGTCCGCGTTCAGCGGCCAGCCATGGGCGAAGACCACCGGATCGCCCGTGCCCCAGTCCTTGTAATAGAGCCGGGTTCCATCCCCAAGGGTCAGCATCGGCATGATATTTCTCCCGTCCCGCACCCCGAAACTAGCCTGGGCGAGGGATCGGGGCTTCCCCCGATCGGGTGCGTCCTGACCCACACGAAAGGGTAGATCAGCCGCCGGCGGGCTGGCGCGCGGACGGGTGGCGTGTGCAGGCCAGCGTGCCGCCGAATATGGTCGCACCGGCCAGCGCGAGCGGGGCCGCCAGCCCGAAGCCCCGCATCAGGACCGCACCGAGCAGCGCCCCGAGGAAGATCGCGAAGACCGCGCCGAGGCGTCGCGACCAGTTCGGGTTGGCGCCGCCGGCCGCCGCCGAGTCCGCCGCGATGCCGGTGATCGTCAGGGTGAGCACGGTGGTCGTCAGGTCGGGCACCTTGAGCTGGCGGATGGTCGCGTTGCGATAGCCCATTGCGATCGCGGTCAGCGCGATGATCGCAAAGACACGGAGGCGATCGGGCGCGGCGATGTCGAACCCGATCGCGATCAGCGCCGCCGCCCAGAGCAGCCCCGCTTCGATCAGCGCCGACCGGATCAGCCAGCCGCCGAGCGGCTTTCCGACCTGACTGCGCCCCATCCGGCCCGCGAGGAGCGCGCCGAGCATGAAGGTCAGGATCGCCGCGACATAGACCGGCCAGTGAAAGCCTGGCGTGCCCGCCGCGGCAAAGCCCAGGAACACGATATTGCCGGTCATGTTGGCGGTGAACACCTTGCCCAGGCCCAGCACGCTCGCGGCGTCGACCAGCCCGGTCGTCGCCGACAGGAGCAGCAGCAATTTGGGGAGCGGGGAGGGGGAAGTCGCGGGCGCGGCGGCTGGTGCCATGATAGTCTCCTCAGAATCGGAAATTCGCCTCCAGCCCCAGCATCACGATCGTGCGGGCCGGGCCGGTCTGTTGGATGAAGTCGCCCGGCGCGAAGGCCGACAGCGACCCGGACAGGTTGAGTTCCGGCGTCGCCTGCCAGTCGATCGCCGCTTCCGCCTCCGCACCGATGAAGCGGGCGGTCGCGGATCCGGCGGGGCGGATGAGATTGCCGGGTATGTCGTAAAGGCCATCGGCCCTGGCGAAGCGCCAATAGGCCATCGTCGCGACGCTGCCCGAGACGTTGCCGCCGAACGACGCGGTGACCCGTGGGTTCACCGAGATGATGTTGTAGGGGCCAACGGGCGACAACTCGCCGAAGTATTTGCCTTTGGGGAACAGCGCGTTGAACGTGCCCAGATGCCGGTCGTCGGGATTTCGATCCCCGCTGGCGATGTTCATGCGCAGGGTCGCGTCGGGCGTCCATCGTAGCTGATCGAATTGGTGCCCGCCCTCGACCGCGATGGTCCAGGCGGAGATTGGTCGGTCGGCGAAGCGCCCGAACTGGTACACGCCCTCGGCATTCCAGTGCCAGCCGTCCCACTTGCCGGACAGGCGTGCGCCGACGCTGTGGCGCAACTCGCGCCCCTCCGTCCCGCCGAACCGCGCCGCGCGGTTGCGATAGCCGAGATAATAGAGGTCGAGCCTGCCGCCGGAGGCATAGGCCCCCCAAAGCGACTTGGTGCGCGAGCGCCGGTCGTCGAACGTCCCCATGCCCGGCTGCACAGGCTGGACCGCGATCAGGCTGACCGTCGCGCTGCCCAGCGAGGCGAGTGCGCGGAAACCGTCGAACGCCAGCGGCACGTTGGGCCCGTATCGCGTGCCGACCAGACGCTCGGTGCCGAGCGCGATCATCTGGCGCCCGGCGCGAAGCGTCACGCCATAGCCTTCGCGATCGCCGGTCATGGCGTCGCCGAGACGCAGGTCCGCGAAGCCCTGGAGCAGATCGACGCGGGTCTGGTCGATCGGCCCGGCCTGTGGCGCGACGCCGATGGCATAGGCGGCGATCGGCTGGACGAAGGCACGCACGCGACCCATGTGCAGATCGGCATGGGGGACGAGCCGCACCCATTGATAGCCGTCATTCGGAGCGGCGGCGCCACCCCACAGATTGTCACGATAGCTTTCGTTGCGGACGCGCAGTTCGACGCCGGTCGTCGCATAGGCATCCTCGGCAAGCGGGATGTACTTGAACGCCTCGGTCCAGTGCCCCGTGCGGTCGGCCGGATCGGCGAGATGCGACCAGTCCTCGTCATAGCGGGTCGTGGTCAAGGTCGGGGGCTGCCACGCTTCCAGCGTTTGCGCGGCGACGGGGGCCGCAAGGCCCATTGCAAGCGCCGAAGCCGTGATCCCTACGTTACGCACGACGCCGTTCGCGCTCGGCGACCAGCGCCGCCAGGACGAAGCCGCCGATCAGGCCGAGATGCTCGAAAAAGGCGTTGGTGGCCATGAACCGGTCCTGCCCGGCGGGCATGGTCCAGAAGGCGTTGGCGGTGAAGGCGGCGAGCAAAGTGAACACGCCGAGCATGCCCGCGCCGAGCCAGATCAGGCGACCCGACAGGATCAGCAACGGTCCGACGATCTCGACGGCGATCGTGAGCGCGGCCCAGAGTTGCGGCGGGTTCATCGCAAAATGGGCCTGTTCGGCGACCGCCGCGGGCCAGTCGCTCGCCTTCACCACACCGCCCAGCAGATAGGCGCCGACCAGCAGCAGGCGCGCGAGGAACCAGGTCGGGCGCCATTCGAGCAGGGCATCGACGAAGCGCGGTTCGGCGGAGGAGCGACCGGGTGTCATTTCCGGCTGTCCGCATGCACCTCGGCGATATAGCCGCCGGGGAATTGGAGCATGGCGGCGCGGCGATCGCCGACGGTATAGGGCTGGACGATGACCTTCGCATCGGCGGCCAACGCGCGGGCAAGCGTGGCGTCGAGGTCCGCGACCTCATAGCCGGTCAGCTCGCGCCCATAAGGCCAGGTCAGTGCGCCATCGGTGATCAGCAGCGTGGTCCGCCCATAGCCCGATGTCAGCCGGATGCGGCGATAGGGCTTGCCCGGCTGGCCGATCTCCTCGCCGGGGGCCGCGCGATCGTCGGACAGGATGCTGGCGTGGGCGAAGCGGGTCCAACTGCGGACATAGGCATCCGCCGTGTCGGCGGTCAGGTAGACGCGGCTCTCCGGCACGCTGGCGGGCGCGGGATATTCGGGCGTCCTGGTGTGCCAGTAGAGTTGCATCACGCTGCCGCCCGGCCATTGGACCAGCGTGTCGCGGCCGATCGGGTCGGGGAAGGTGTCAACCACTCGGACCGCACCGGCGGCGCGCGCGGCGGCGACGGCACCGTCCATGTCCTTGACGAGATAGCCGACGCGCTCCTCGCCGAAGGGATAGGGGATCGGCGTCACGAAGCCGAAGACCGAGACGCTGCCGACCGGCGTGATGACGACCTGCGACCGCGTCCGGCTGGGGGTCGGCGTCACTTGGAAGACGCCACCCGGATTGGGCTTGCCGCCGAAGGTGGCGACGAAGCTCTGGATGAACCGGTCGAAGTCGGCGACCGGCACATAGACATGGGTCGTGTCATATTGCGGCCCGACCGAATAGTCCGCGCTCGCGGACTGGCGGGCGGCGACCGGCATGGCGGGCATCGCACCGAACAGCGCGACGGTGAGCAGGAGGATCGTGCGCTTCATCGTCTTATTCTTCCTCATACCGCCCAGCAGCCGCAGCCGAGCGAACCCCAGAAGCTCTGCACGTCCGCCGCCGGCACGCTCGCGCCCAGGGCGGCGGCATGGTCGTGGCCGTGGACGGAGCAGGCGCTGGCGCAACCACAGGCGCTGGCGAGTTTCGCGCCCGCCTCGGGCACACGGTGATAGCCGCCGAACGTCGCGACCGGCGACCAGTCGGGCATGGGGCGCGGCAGGGCAGGGGCGAGCGTCGCGAAGTCGCCGTCGCCGTGCACCACCTGGCCACCCAGCAGCGTCAGGACGGAGCGGATATGCGGAATGGCGCTTTCCGGCACCGCGAAATAATCGTCGGACAGCACCGCCAGGTCGGCCAACTGTCCGGCCTTGATCTGCCCCTTCTTGCCGACCTCATTGGAGAACCAGGTGTTCTCGTGCGTCCACATCCGAAGCGCCTTTTCGCGGCTGACGCGATTGGCGCCGGGGTAGAGCGAGAGGCCGCCGACGGTCTTTCCCGTCACCAGCCAGTTCAGCGAAACCCAGGGATTATAGCTGGCGACCCGCGTCGCATCGGTGCCCGCGCCGACCGGAATGCCCGCCGCGAGCATCCGGGCGATCGGCGGCGTCCGTTCGGCGGCCCTGGCGCCATAGCGTTCGACGAAATACTCGCCCTGATAGGCCATGCGATGCTGTACCGCGATGCCGCCGCCCAAGGCCGCGATCCGGTCGATATTCCGGTCGCTGATCGTCTCGGCATGGTCGAAGAACCAGTTGATGCCGGTCAGCGGAATGTCGCGATGGACCTTTTCATAGACGTCGAGCGCGCGGCCGATCGTCTGGTCATAGGTGGCGTGAAGCCGCCAGGGCCAGCGATGCTCCGCCAGCAGACGGATCACCGGTTCCAGATCGCCCTCCATGCTGGGCGGCATGTCCGGTCGCTCGACGCGGAAATCCTCGAAGTCCGCCGCCGAGTAGACCAGCATCTCGCCCGCGCCATTGTGGCGATAGCTGTCGTCACCCTGGCCGGGCTTCACCTGTTTCACCCAGCCCTGAAAGTCGGCCAGCTCCTCCTTCGGCTTCTGGGTGAACAGATTGTAGCTGATGCGCAGCGTCAGTTGACCATCGGCGTGGAGTTGTTCGATGATCCGATAGTCGTCGGGATAATTCTGAAAGCCGCCGCCGGCGTCGATCACCCCGGTGACGCCCAGCCCGTTCATCTCCCGCATGAAGTGGCGGGTCGAGTTGATCTGATAGTCGGGCGGCAGCTTGGGCCCCTTGGCGAGGGTCGAATAGAGGATGGTCGCGTTCGGCTGGGCCAGCAGCAGGCCGGTCGGGTTGCCGCGCGCATCCCGCACGATCTCGCCGCCGGGCGGGTTCGGCGTGTCCCTTGTATAGCCGACGACGCGGAGCGCCGCGGCGTTCAGCAGCGCGCGGTCATAAAGGTGGAGGATGAAGACCGGCGTGTCGGGCGCTACGGCGTTCAGCTCGGCGATGGTCGGCAGGCGCTTCTCGGCGAACTGATGCTCGGTAAAGCCGCCGACGACGCGAACCCATTGCGGCGCGGGCGTGTTGTCCACCTGTCGCTTCAGCATCGCCATGGCGTCGGCCAGCGTCGGCACGCCGTCCCAGCGCAGCTCCATATTATAGTTCAGCCCGCCACGGATGATGTGCATGTGGCTGTCGATCAGCCCCGGGATCACCCGACGCCCGCCGGCGTCGATCACGGTGGCGTCGGCCTTGGCCGCCGCGCGGGCTTCGCTCTCGCTGCCGACCACCAGGAAGCGGCCGTCGCGGATGGTGATCGCCTCGGCCTGCGGGTTCTCGCGGTCGAGCGTCGCGACGCGGGCGTTGAGGATCAGCAGGTCGGTCATGGGCGGGTTCCTGTTGGCGGCGATCAGCGGAAGCATGGCGGTGGCGGCACCGCCCAGGACGATGGCGCGCCGGGTGGCGATCATGCCGCGCGCTCGGCGGCTTCGTTGTTGGAGGGCAGTCGGCCCAGCACATGCTCGGAGCAGGAGGTGCGGATCGTCGCGGCCTCCTGTCGGCTCGCGAACAGGCTCTTGGCGAGCGGTACGACCTGTTCGCCGACCAATATGCCCAGCAGCCCCACCAGCGCGATCGCCGGTGGAGCGGGCGACCGTACCTTGAGCAGCCCGTAGATGACGCCGACAAGCACGCCCGCCGCGATCGAGATCAGGTACGGCCGCATGGCTCAGTGACCGCCTTCGGACGCGCCGAACATTGTCTTGGCATAGGTGATGCCCAGGCCGTAGCCGCCGCCGAACTTCTTCGCGACGCCGGTAGTGGCGTCATAGGTTTCGGTCCGCGCCCAGTCGCGCTGCAACTCCAGCAGATATTGAAGCGCGGTCATCGGCTTGGCGCCGAGCTGGATCATCCGCTGGCAGGCGCGCTCATGCGCCTCCTCCGAAATGTCGCCGCAGGCGTCCGAAATGAAATAGCAGTCGAAGCCCTGGTCGATGGCCGACGCCACCGGCCCGACGATGCAGACGCTGGTCCACAGACCGGCGAAGACGATCCGCTCCTTGCCGATGTGGTTGACCTCCCCGATCACGGCGGCGTCCTCCCAGGTGTTCATCGAGGTGCGGTCGAACATCGCCTGGCCGGGGAAGGGCGCGGTGACCTCGTCGAACATAGGGCCGGAGAAGCTCTTCTCGGCGACGGTCGTCAGGATCGTGGACACGCCGAACGCCGCCGCCGCATGGCTGACGAGCGCGGCGTTGTTACGGAGCAGTTCGGGCGCGATCGACTTGGTCGCGAAGGACATTTGCGACTGGAAGTCGATCAGGACGAGCGTGTGGTCGGTGGGGGTGATGAGCGACTTGCCCGGGGTCGGCGTGGCGGTGATCGGCATGGCTCGGTTCCTTTCTTCGGCTGCGCGCATCCGGCCCGGACCCCGGTTCGGGGCTGGGTTCGGATCTGCGGTGTTCGGATGTCTTGTGGTGGCGCGTCGGTCGGCGGTCTTGGACGATCGTGACGCGAAGAGGACGCGGCGAACGCGCCGCGATCAGCGTGACAACAGGCCGAGCGCGTCGATCTGCGCCTGGGAGAAGCCATGGGTCGCGAGCGGGGGCGCAAGGTCATCGGCGGCCCGGCGCCGGCGGCGACTCGCGCAGACGAACCGGCGTACCGCCTCCAACCGGGGATCGGCGAGCGAGGTGGGACGGCTCTGACCGAAGACCAGCGCCGCCGCCCGGCCGAGGATGCCCGCCGGGGCGTTCCGGGCCTGCGCGGCGCAACCGCAGCGTTCGGCGTCCTGAAGGGCGATGGAGACGGCGGCCCATTCGTGGTGGGACAGCGTGGGTTCGACGGCGGTGGACATGGACAAGCTCCCGTGATGGCAACCCGATCGTGCGCCGCCCGGTCCCGGAGCGGCAGCCGTAAAAGTCCGATCCATTTGTTCGACCGAATGGAAAAGCGGCGGCGTTTGGAGCCTTGATCCGTAGCGAGAACCGCCCGGCCCCGTTCGTGCAAGTGGCGCGTCGGATATGCAATCACCGGTCCGGTCATCCGGGGCACTTCGCGCCCACCAAGGGAGGCGAACATGGGACCGGAGCCGGATCACGACGACGAGGATGGGCACGAGGAACGGCTCGACGAGGCGATCGAGGAGAGTTTCCCGGCCAGCGATCCGCCCGCTACCGGCGACTTCGCCTGACAGGGGCCAGCCGACGCGCGGATCGTGCCAATTGCAACGCGCTTCTACAATCGCCGGGCGATCGATCGGGGCAGGGTGCGGGAAAGCGAAAGGGAAACCCGCCATGCTTCATCATCAGGATCGACCCGGCCACGCCGAACTGACACGCCGCACCTTGTTCGCCGGAGCCGGACTCGCGGTCGGCGCCGTCGCGCTCACCTCCGCGGGGGAGGGCGTCGCCCAACAGCCATCCGAATCACCGGCCACGCCGGGAGGGGAAGGCTATGCGATCGCGAGCGATGGCGCGCGCCTCTATTACAAGGATTGGGGACGCGGCCAGCCGATCTTCTTCCATCACGGCTGGCCGCTGACGGCGGACGACTGGGACGGGCAGATGCTGTATTTCCTGTCCAAGGGGTATCGCGTGATCGCGATGGACCGGCGTGGTCATGGCCGTTCGTCGCAGACCGCGACCGGCAACGACATGGACACCTATGCCGCCGATGTCGACGCCGTGGTCCGCAAACTCGATCTGCGCGACGCGATCCATATCGGTCATTCCACCGGCGGCGGTGAGGTCGCCCGCTATGTGGCGCGCCATGGCCAGGGCCGCGTCGCCAAGGCCGTGCTGGTCAGCTCTGTGCCGCCGATCATGCTCAAGACCGCCGACTATCCCGGCGGTCTGCCCCGGTCGGTCTTCGACGGTTTCCGGGCGCAACTCGCCGCCAATCGGGCCGACTTCTACTGGCAGGTGCCGATCCCCTTTTACGGCTTCAATCGGCCGGGCAAGCCGGTGATCGAGGGGGTGCGCCAGAATTGGTGGCGGCAGGGCATGATGGGCGGCGCCAAGGCGCATTACGACTGCATCAAGGCATTCTCGGAAACCGACCAGACGGCGGACCTGAAGGCGATGGGCGTCCCGACGCTGATCCTCCAGGGCGATGACGATCAGATCGTACCCTATAAGCAGGCCGCGTTGCTCCAGGCCAAGCTGGTCCCGAACGGCAAGCTGAAAATCTATCCCGGTTTCTCGCACGGGATGCTCACCCTCAACGGCGAGACGATCAACCCCGACATACTGAGCTTCCTGAAAAGCTGATCCGAGGTCGAAACAGGTTCCGGGAGACCCGCCATGCCCGCTCGCCGCATGATCATCGCCGCCGGCCTTGCGGCCCTGGCAACGACCCAGCCGGCGGCCACCGCCCCCGCCCCCGCCCCGGTTCCGCCGCCGTTGCGTCCGCAACAGGTCGCCACCGGCGCGACGAAGCCGGTCGGGGGACAGGCGCCGGGCTATTACCGGCTGTTCGTCGGTCGCTTCGAGGTGACGGCCCTGCTGGACGGGACGCATCCCTTCCCGTCCGACAGGGTCGCGATCGGCGCGACCAGGGACGAGGTGGAGAAGGCATTGGGCGAGGCGTTCCTTCCCTTGCGATACGAAGGGATGATCAACGCCTTCCTTATCGACATGGACGGGCGACTAGTGCTGATCGATTCGGGGGCGGGCAATCTCTACGGCACCGAGGGCGGGGGGCTGAAACAAGCCATTGTCGCGGCAGGCTATGCGCCCGAGCAGGTGACCGACGTCTTCGTCACCCATTTGCACGAGGATCATGTCGGCGGGCTGGTGCTGGACGGCCAGGCGGTGTTTCCGCGTGCCACCATCCATATCCCCCGCAAGGATGCCGACTTCTGGCTCGACGACCGCAACCGGGCGGGTGTCAACGACCTACTCAAGCCCTTCTTCCCCGCCGTGCAGGGTGTCCTGGCGCCCTATCGGCGGGCCGGGCGGGTTTCGCCCTTCGAGGAGGGAGCGGCACTGCTCCCCGGCCTGACGCCGATCGCCGCGCCGGGCCATACGCCCGGCCACACGGCCTATCTTCTAAGTGACGCGGGCCAGTCGCTGCTATTCTGGGGCGACGCCGTGCACATGGCGCCCGTCCAACTGCCCCATCCGAAGGTCGCCATCCGCTATGACTGGAACGTGCCCATGGCCGTCGCGTCGCGCCGGACGTTGTTCGCGATGGCGGCGGACCGGCATTGGCTGGTCGCGGGCGCGCACATCTCCTTTCCTAGCATCGGGCATGTGCGCCACGATCGGGGCGACGGATACGCCTTCGTACCCGCCAACTATACGCTGAATCGGAGCCGTCCATGATCTCCATCGCCAACCACACGGTGCGCGCCAACGGCATACGCCAGAACTACATCGATGCCGGGGCGGGCGCGCCCGTGGTGCTGCTCCACGGCTTTCCGGAGACGAACTTCGCGTGGCGCCACCAGGTGCCGGTTCTGGGCGAGCTTTACCGGATCATCGCCCCCGACCTGCGCGGCTATGGCGAGACGGAGAAGCCCGCCAGCGGCTATGACAAGCGCACCATGGCGCGGGATCTCGCCGCGCTGCTCGACACGCTGGGGATCGGGCGTATCGCTCTGGTCGGCCATGATCGCGGCGCGCGGGTGGCGACCCGGTTCGCGAAGGACTTTCCCGACCGGGTCGACCGGCTGGTGGTGATGGACAATGTGCCCACCCGCATCGTCGCGCGCGACCTGGATGCCCGTATCGCCAGGGCCTATTGGTTCTTCCTCTTCCATATGGTCCCGGACCTGCCCGAGGCGTTGATCGCGGGGAAGGAGGAGCAGTGGCTGCGCTGGTTCTTCTCGGACTGGACCCATGATCCGGCGGCGATCACCGGTGAGGCGTTCGACACCTATGTCCGCGCCTATCGTGCGCCCGGCGCGGTACGGGGGGCCATGGCGGACTATCGCGCCAATGCCGAGGATGTCGCGCAGGACCAGGCGGATGCCGATGTGAAGATCGCCTGTCCGACGTTGGCGCTATGGGGCGCGAACTTCGGCGCGGTCGGCGAGATGTTCGACATGCCCAAGGTCTGGGCCGAGATGGCCGACCATTTGCGCGCGGTGCCGATCGAGCGGTGCGGCCACCTGCCGCACGAAGAGCGACCGGAAGCGGTCAACGCCCTGCTGCTCGACTTTCTTGACGGGTGGGCGGGCTGATGGCCGGCGGACCCGAGCCCGATCCCTATGCGCGGACGGGGCAGATCTATCCGATCCTCTCCGAGGAGATGATCGCGCGCGTGCGGCATTACGGAGTCGAGGAGAAGATGCCCGCCGGGACGACCCTGTTCCGCCGGGGTGACCGGCATGCCGATTTCTTCCTGATCCTGGCCGGGGAGGTCGGCATCTTCCACGCCGGTCCGGTGGACGACGACGAGCGGTTGCTGACGGTGCATCGCGGCGGCCAGTTCACCGGCGAGCTCGACCATGTCAGCGCGCGGGCCTTGCTGGTGACCGCGCGGGCGCTGACCACCGCGCGGCTGATCCGCATCGCCTCGGGCGATTTTCGCAGGCTCCTGTCGGGCGAGGCGGACATCGCCGAGATCGTCATGCGCGCCTTCATCCTGCGCCGGATGGGGTTCCTCCACCATGGCGAGGCGGGCATCACGATCATCGGGGCGGGCGCGACCCCCGACACGCTGCGGCTGGAGCGTTTCGCCATCCGCAACGGCTACCCCTTCCGGCTGGTCGATACCGCGCGGGACCCCCTGGCGATGGACCTGTTGGCCGAGCTGGGGATCGATCTCATGGACCTGCCCGCCGTGGTCATGCCGGACCGCCAGATCCTCCGCAACCCGAGCACCGCCGAATTCGCGGATCGCCTGGGCCTGACCGAGCGGTTCGAGGCGGGCGAGCGCTGGGATGTCGCGGTGGTCGGCGCTGGCCCGGCGGGTCTGGCGGCCGCGACCTATGCCGCTTCGGAAGGGTTGCGCACGGTGGTGATCGAGGCGCTGGCTCCGGGCGGGCAGGCGGGCACCAGCAGCCGTATCGAGAATTATCTGGGATTCCCGACCGGCATCTCCGGCCAGGCGCTGGCCGGGCGGGCACAGGTGCAGGCGCAGAAATTCGGCGCGCGCATCGCCGTCTCCCGCAAGGTCACGGCGCTGGACTGTTCCGATCATCCGTATCGGCTCGAACTGGAGGACGGGCAGATCGTCACCGCGTCCGCCGTGGTGGTGGCGACGGGCGCCCGCTACCGCCGGTTGTCCGTGCCGGATTACGAACGCTTCGAGGGGGCCGGAATCCAATATGCGGCCACCGCGATGGAGGCCGCGCTGTGCGAAGGGCAGCAGGTGGTGGTCGTGGGTGGCGGCAACTCCGCCGGTCAGGCGGCGGTGTTCCTGTCGCGTCATGTCGGGCATGTGCACATGCTGATCCGCAAGGAGAGCCTGGCGGCGACCATGTCCGACTATCTCGTCCAGCGGATCGCGCTTTCGTCGACCATCACCCTGCATCCGTTCAGCGAGGTGAGCGCGCTTGCCGGGGGCGAGGCGCTTCGCGAGGTCGAGTGGCGCGACGTGCGCACCGACGAGCGGACCCGGATAGAATGCGGCGCGCTGTTCGTCATGATCGGGGCCGAGCCGAACACCGACTGGCTCCGCGACTGTCTGCCCCTGGACGCGAGCGGCTTCGTCATGACCGGAGCCGATAGCGAAGGTCGCGCGCTCGGCTCGCCCTATGAGACGTCGCGGCCCGGAATCTACGCGGTGGGGGACGTCCGCGCGGGCTCGATCAAGCGGGTCGCGTCCTCGGTCGGCGAAGGGTCGGTGGTGGTCCAGGCGATCCACGGCTTCCTCGAACGCCTGTCCCGCACCTGATCCAGAAGAGAAAAGGACATATTATGCGCCTGGCTCCGATCGCTCCCGCCGACCTCTCCGCCGCACAGCAGCCCTTGTTCGCCGCCATGCGGGAGGGCGTGGCCGCCAAATACGACCTGTTCACCACGACCCGGGCGGACGGCGCGCTGCTGGGGCCGTGGAACGCCTGGCTGCACCACCCAGAACTGGGACAGGCATTCTGGACCGTGACCCAGGCGATGACCAAGGCGCGGCGGATTCCCGACCGCCCCCGGCAGGTCGCGATCCTGGTGGTCGGCGCGCATTTCGGGGCGGCGTACGAAGTCTATGCGCATGGCGCGGTCGCCGCCAAGGCGCATGGCATGAGCGAGCGCCGGATCGCCACGCTGGCAGCGGGCGAGCGGCCGGAGGACCTGGATGACGAGGAAGCGGTCGCGCATGATGTCGCGAAGGCGCTGCTGCGGGGCGGCGTCCTGCCCGACCCGCTTTATCAGGCGGCGCTCGACCGCTTCGGTCAGCCGGGCGTCAACGAGCTGATCTACCTCGTCGGGCATTATGGCTTCGTCTCGATGACCCTGAACGGCTTCGCCGTGCCCGTGCCCGACGATTGACGCCCGTGACGGACGGCTGACCCCCGTGTCCCTGCTGATCGGATCATCCTCCACCCGATCGTGTGATCCTGCGTCACGCCATCGGGGGATGCGTGCTTCGGGCGGCGGGCTAAGATATTGGCATGTCACGCGGGATTGCCTCTTCGACGGTTCCCCGCTCCGGCACGGGGCGCTTTGAACTCGTGCCGGCGGCCACGACCTTGCCGTGGACGCAGATGGTGGCCGCTACTCTCGCCGCCTCGATCTTCTGCCTCGACGCCTTCATGCCCCAGGCACTCGCCGTGGCGGGCCTGTATGTGCTGGTGCTGCTGACGGCCGCGCTGGGTGGCGGGGCGAACAGGCGGCGGCGCATCACGCTCTGGTCAGCGGCCTGCCTTGCGCTCTCGGTTCTGGGTTTTGGCATCTTCGAGACGCGGGGGGCGCCGCCGCTCGCCATCGCCCATCTGGCGATCAGCGTCGTCATCCTCGTCGCGACCTCGGTCCTGCTGTTGCGGGCGAGCGCGATGGACATGGCGGCGCGGCTGGGCGAGCGCCGCTATCGCAGCATCTTCGACACGCTGGCCATGGCCGTCTGGGAGCATGACTTCACGCCGGTGGTCGAGGGGATCAGGCACCTGCGCGCCTCCGGCGTCGTCGACCTGCGCCGCTTCCTCGACCGGAATCCGCAGTTCGTGATCGACATGCGGCGACAGGTGCGCATCACGGACGTCAACCTGGCGGCGCTGCAGATGATGGGTGTCGCCAACAAGGCGGAATTCTTCTCCAGCCTGGGGGACTTCCTGCCCGAGACCGACGAGAGCTTCGCCGAGTGCATCGTCGCGCTGGACGAGCGCCGCCATCTCTTTCAGGCGGAAACCATGGTCGTGTCGCGTAGCGGGGAGCCGCGCCAGATCATCGTCGCCTTCGGCCTCGGGCCTGAAGTCTGCCTCGACCGGGTGCCCGGCAGCATTCTGGACGTGACCGGCCGCAAGGCCCTCGAAGCGCAGATCGGAAAGGCGCGGGCGGATCTGGCCGAGGCGCAGCGCAACGGCGCGTTGGCGGCGATGTCGGCGTCCATCGCCCATGAACTCCATCAGCCCATGTCGGCCATCCAGAGCTATGCCGACGCCGCCAGGCGCTGGATGGCGCGAACGCCGCCCGATCTGCACGAGACGACGGCCGCGCTGGCGGGGCTCGGACAGGCGGTCGGCCATGCGCGGACGGTGATGCACCGCGTCCGCTCGCTGGTCGGCAATGCCCGGATCGCGTTCGACGACATCGATATCGGGGAGCTTCTGTCGACGACCGTGCGGCTCATGGAGCGCGACGCCGTCGAGACGGCAACCCGCATATCGCTGGATGTGGAGGCGTCGTCGGGTCCGCTCATGGTGCGGGGGGATCGGATCCTTTTGAAGCAGGTGTTCGTCAACCTCGTCACCAACGCCATCCAGGCGATGGAGGGCGTTCCGTCCGATCGACGGCGCGTCGCCCTTCGGCTGACCCGGCGCGGTGGCGCGGCGGTGGTGATCGTGGAGGATTGCGGCCCCGGCTGGGAGGAGGCGGCGGAGGCCAAGGTCTTCGGCAGCTTCTACACCACCAAGGACCATGGGATGGGACTGGGCCTGTCGATCAGCCGCACCTCGCTCGAACGCCATGGCGGCACGATCGCGCTCCGTCGCGGCGGCGGCGGGGCGGTGGTGGAGGTCGCGCTGCCCTTAGTCGGCGTGGAGCCTGGCCCGGATGGCGGCCTCGATGGTCGCCTGAAGGATATCGCCGTCGAGCGGCTTCTCCAATAGGTCCACGACGCATCCGGCGTCCCGCAGCGTCTGCGCGCGCTCACTGGGATAGGCGGTCATGAGTATGATCGGCAGTTCCGGGGCGCGATCGTGGAGATGCTGCGCCAGCACGATCCCGGTCATGCCGGGCATCTGAATGTCGCTGAGCACGCAGGCGAAGGAGGCGAGCGGCTGGCGCAACACATCCTCGCCCGAAGCGAAGGTGCGGCAATCGAAGCCGAGGGATCGCAACAGGCTCGACGTCGCGGACCTGACCAGGGGCTCGTCATCCACGATGGCGATGAGGCCGGGTTTCAATAGTCTCTCCCGTCCAGCGATGACGATTGCAAAACTCTAGGCCGGGAGAGGGGGGCTGGCGAGCCATACGATCGGTTAGGTGCTGGACAGTTGATCCGCAAGGCGCACCAGATCGGGCACGCGGCGCAGGCCCAGTTTGCGCATCACGCTCGATCGGTGGAGCTTCACCGTGATCTCCGCGATGCCCAGTTCGTGCGCGATCTGCTTGTTGAGCAGGCCGCGCACGACGCCGTCCATCACCTCGCGCTCACGGGGCGTGAGCAGGTCATAGCGTGCCTTGGCCTCCGCCGAGCCCTGATGGGCGACCCGGGCCGCGCGGGCACGCTCGAAGGCGAGGTTGACGGCGTCCAGCATGTCCTGGTCGCGGAACGGCTTGCTCAGGAAGTCGACGGCGCCCGCCTTCATCGCGCGCACGCTCATCGGAATATCGCCATGACCCGTCATGAAGATGACGGGCAGGTCCGCCCCGCTGGCGTTCAGCGCCGACTGGAACTCGAAGCCCCCCACCTCGGGCATGCGCACATCGGTGACGACGCAGGCGAGCTGGTCCCCGGCGCCCATATCGAGCGCCTCGCGGGCGTTGGCGTGCAGGCGCGTCACGAACCCGACCGAGCGGAACAGGCTGTCCAGCGAGGCGCGCACCAGGGGATCGTCATCGACGATGATGACCAGGGGCGGCGAGGGCGCGCGGTCGGCATCGCCCGGTGCTGAACGCGCAAATTGGGTGCCGTTCATACAATCCTCGATCTGCTCGCCTGAATAGGGATGGGCGCGACGGCTCGCGACCGATCGCGACCTCGCCAGGAGTTTCTACCGATGCCTTACGTCACTGCCAAGGATGGAGCCGAAATCTACTATAAGGATTGGGGCGCCGGACCCGCCATCTTCTTCAGCCACGGTTGGCCGCTCAGCGCCGACATGTGGGAGCAGCAGATGATGTTCTTCGGAGAGGCGGGCTTCCGCGTGATCGCGCATGACCGTCGGGGCTTCGGCCGCTCCAGCCAGCCATGGGGCGGCTATGACTATGACAGCTTCGCTGACGATATCGCGCTGGTCCTCGAAACCGCGGGCGTGGAGGAGGTGGCGCTGGTCGGCTTCTCGATGGGCGGCGGCGATGTCGCGCGCTATATCTCGCGCTACAAGGGCGCGCGCGTCACCAAGGCCTGCCTGACCTCTGCCGTGACGCCGTTCTTCATGAAGGCGGACGACAATCCCGACGGCGCGCCGCCCGAAATCTTCGACGGCATCCGCCAGGGCCTGTTGAAGGACCGGCCGCAGTTCCTGGATGATTTCAACGCGCTGTTCTACGGGACGAACAAAAATCCGGACGCGGTGTCCGATGGCATCCTGAAGCAGACGCTCCAGATCGCGCTGATGGGCGGGATCAAGGGCACCTATGACTGTGTCGGCGCCTTCTCCGAGTCCGATTTCCGGCCGGACATGGCGGCCTTCACCATGCCCACGCTGATCATCCATGGCGATGCCGACCAGGTCGTGCCGATCAAGCCCACGGCGGAGCAGGCGCACCGCCTGATCCCGCATTCCGAGCTGAAGGTGTATGAAGGCGCGCCCCATGCGCTCGTCGTCACCCACAAGGATCGTTACAACGCCGATCTGCTGGCGTTCCTGCGCGGCTGATCGCTAGGTCGGATCGACATTCAAGCGGAAGGTTCGTCATTCCTCCCCTTTCCGGGGGAGGAATGGGTGAATGTCGATCGGTCCTTCGACGCCGTGACCCCGGCAATTGCGGCGTCGCTCGCGTCCATGCCGGTGCGGGGGGCGGGTCACACGAAGCGCGGGATCGGGCCGATTTGCGGTGTCCGGTCGGGTAGCGCGACGAACGCCTCGTCGATGTAGCACCATCCCCAGCCTTCCGGCGGATCATAGCCTTCGATGATGGGGTGGCGCGTGTCGTGGAAATGCGCCCGCGCATGGCGATGGGGTGAATCGTCGCAGCAGCCGACATGACCGCATTCGCGGCATAGGCGCAGATGCACCCAGGCGCTGCCGATCTTCAGGCATTCCTCGCATCCCTTTGCGCTGGGCGTCACATGCCGGACCGTGGTGCGGTCCATATGCCTGCACATTGCCGTCATGCTGAATCTCCCGAGGGCTTGGCCTTTTGTCTAACAGTATGAAAATAAATCGCTTCCAACCGGGAGGGAAGGATTTCCACGCGGTGCGATCGCTGTTTGGGCAGCCCCGTCCAAGAAGCATCCATCCCGTCCAAGGCCTTGGTCCGTCGCCCATGTTGTGCTCCGGGGCAAAGGATGGCGATCGGAGCGAGAGGGTGATGGGGCGGAATTGCCGGTGACGAAGGGCCCGGGAACCATCGGCGGGTCGCGGGTGATCGGCGTGCTGCACGGCTGCACCCTGGACATCGTTCCCGGCACGCTCTGGCGGGTCGAGGCGGATCTGGCCGTGGCGGGTATCCATTTGCGGGACCCCGCGCCGACGATACTGGTCGGCCTGGAGCGGGCCCTGGGAGGCGGCGTGCAGGGATTGCGCCGGGCGGGCCTCCTGTCCGGACGGCTCGGCGAGACGCTGCTGCTGTCCAGGCCGCCGGGGCCGATCCGTGCGGGGGCGGTGTTGATCCTCGGGCTCGGAACCACCGAGGCGATCACGGCGGATACCGTGCGCCGCGCCGCGCAGGCCGCCGCCGAACAGGCGACGCGGATGAAGGTCGGGCATGTCGCATCCGCATGCGGCGGCGAGGATGGAACCGACGCCTCGACGCTCGCCATGCCGCATCTGCGGGCAGCCATCGCGGGGATCGAAGGGGTGCTCCGGGCCAGCGCGCAGCCCGTGCGCCGATGGTCGTTCCTCAGCCGCCCCACCGATCTGGAGCGGTTCGCCGAGCGTTTCAGGATCGCCTTCAACCGCGCTATAGGCAATGAACCTTCGACGGGCTGAAGGAGGGACAGGTACTCCGATGGCACAGACAGACAGTATCCGCATCCTGATCGTGGACGACCATCCCATGTTGCGGGAGGGCGTGCGGGCCGTGATCGACACCCAGTCGGATATGGACATCGTCGCCGAGGCGGAGAGCGGCGAGGCCGCGATCACCCTGTTCGAACGCCATCGGCCCGATGTCGTGCTGATGGATCTCCAGATGCCCGGCATGGGCGGCGTGGCGGCGATCACGGCGATCCGCAGCGTCTATCCCAATGCCCGCATCGTCGTCCTGACGACCTATTCCGGCGACGCGCAGGCGATGCAGGCGCTCCGGGCGGGTGCCGCGGGCTATCTGCTCAAGAACGCCTTGCGCAAGGAACTGCTCGACACGATCCGCTCGGTTCATGCCGGGGGACGCCACCTGACCGCCGAGGTCGCCACCGGCATCGCGCTGCATGCCATGGAGGACGCGCTATCGGGGCGTGAGGTGGAGGTGCTGACGCTGGCGGCGGGCGGCAATTCCAACAAGCAGATCGGCGGCCGCCTCGGCCTCTCCGAGGATACGATCAAGGGCTATATGAAGGTCATCTATTCCAAGCTGGGTGCGTCCGATCGCACCCATGCCGTCACCATCGCCGCACGGCGGGGCATGATCAGGCTCTGACCGTTTGCCGACATCCCGCCGCGCAAGCTGAACCTTGGTTGGGGGTGGCTGCGTCCAAGGTGCAGGGTCGCGGCAAACCCCTGTTCGATTTTTCGGGCGATCTTTGCGGGCGATAACGCCTCCCGGACATTGAATTCGGGAGGAAAGCGATGCTTTCGGACGCCAGGGCCTTTTCGCACCACCATGCGAACGCCGCGCCGCCCTATCTGCTGGAACTGATCGGTCGGGCGGAGCGTGCGATCGAGGACGATCCCGCGCTTACCCGCCGCTATCTGGACGAGGTCCGCGACCTCCTGTCGGGCGGCGGGACCGATCCGATGGACCGGGTGCTGCTGCCCAGCGCAGTTTCGGTGGACGGCAACGGGCCGACCAAGGGCGGTCTTGCGGCCTGGCAGATCCGCCGCGTGCGCGACCATGTCGATCGCCATCTGGAAAGCGCGATCCTGATCGAGGATCTCGCCCATGTCGCCAGACTCAGCCCCGGCCATTTCTGCCGCGCGTTCAAGGCCAGCACCGGCGATACGCCGCATGGCTATATCGTCCGCCAGCGCATTCGTCGCGCGCAGACCCTGATGCTGAGCACGCGCGACTCGCTCAGCCAGATCGCCTGTGCCTGCGGTCTGACCGACCAGGCGCATCTGACCCGCCTGTTCCGCCGCCTGGTCAACGAAACGCCGCTGGCATGGCGCCGGACCTGGCAGGCGGCGTGACCTTCCCGGCCCTGGGGGGTATCCGCCCGAGGGCCGAAGGGATCGGTTCAGCCTATTCCGACACGACGCCGCGACCTGCCACGCGTTCATAGGCGGACAGTTCGTCGCCGATCGCGACCTTCGCGGCCAGATCGTCTGCACGGGCCTGGTCCTTGGCGGCCTGTTTCGGGTTGTCGGCATTCTCATCCGGGTCGGCGGCCCCGACGTTAGGGCTGTCGGGGACGTACAGGACACGTTCTTCGTTCGACTTGTCTTCCATATCCGGCTCCTTCACGCTGTCTCAAACGCGGAACGGGAGCCACGGTGCCGCTATCCAACGGAATAGGGGGGCTTTTCATCCCCAAGCCGCCGCTCGGGCGGGCTATCCGTTCGGGATATACAAGACGTGGCCATCGGCGGGCTGATACCCGCTCGCTGCGTAACCTGCCTCGTATCCGCCAATCTTCGGGGATCGGGTTTTCGACTGGAGGATCGCCATGACCATATCGACACCCCCGACGTCGCTTGCCGCCTCGCAAGCGTCGAGCCCGGCCCTCGGACGGGGGCTGACCTTCGCCATGGCGGTCGCGGCGGGGATTGCTGTTGCCAACATCTATTACAACCAGCCGATGCTGGGGGTGATGGAGCGGGACCTGCCCGGCGCGGCGACCGGGCTCATCCCGACCGCGACGCAGCTTGGCTATGCCGCCGGCTTGTTCCTGCTCGTGCCGCTGGGCGACCTGATCGAGCGCAAGAAGCTCATCGTCCTGCAATTCCTAGTGCTGGCCGTGGCGCTGGTCGCCGCCGCCGTCGCGCCGAATGCCTGGGCGGTGGTGTTCGCCTCGCTCCTGCTCGGCGTGGCGGCGACGGTGGCGCAGCAGATCGTGCCCTTCGCAGCGCATCTCGCCTCGCCCGAGAAGCGGGGCGCCACGGTCGGGACCGTGATGTCCGGCCTTTTGTGCGGCATCCTGCTCAGCCGGACGCTCGCCGGCTTCGTCGCCACCCATGCGGGCTGGCGTGAGATGTTCTGGCTGGGCGTGCCGATGGCGCTCGGCGCAGGGGGGCTGATGGCGGCGGCGCTGCCGCGCAGTCATCCGGACAGCGATCTGCGTTACGGTCAGCTTCTGGGTTCGCTGCGGCATCTGTGGAACGAGTTCGCGGAACTTCGGCTGGCGGCCGTGACCCAGGCCCTGTTGTTCGGTGCCTTCACCGCCTTCTGGACCATCCTCGCGCTGCATTTGCAGGAACCCCGCTTTGCACTCGGTGCCGATGTGGCGGGGCTGTTCGGCATCGTCGGAGCGGTCGGGATTCTCGCCGCGCCGATCGCCGGGCGGATGGCCGATCGGCGCGGACCGCACGGGGTGATCGCGATCGGGGCGGTGCTGACGCTCCTCTCCTGGGTCGTGTTCGGGCTGTGGCCGTCGCTTGCCGGTCTGGTCGTCGGGGTGATCCTGCTCGACTTCGCGGTGCAGAGCGCGCTCGTCTCCAACCAGCATGTCGTCTACGCGCTGCGCCCCGAGGCGCGGGCGCGCCTGAACACCATCTTCATGGGGGCGATGTTCCTGGGCGGCGCGGGCGGATCGGCGGCGGCCACCGCGGCGTGGAAGGCGGGCGGCTGGTCCGCCGTCGCATGGCTGGGCATCGCACTGGCGGCGGTCGCGGCTGCCCTCCAGAGCCGGAGCCTCCTGCGGCGGCGGTGAAGGGCGAGCCTGTCGCCGCGATCGCGGGCAAGAAGGCCCCCCGTTCGGACAGGGCGGGGGGCCTTCCTGTTCGTGGCGTTCAGGCGGTGGCGATGCTCTCGACCGCTTCCACGATGACGGCCGCCACTGCTTCGGGTTGCGACAATAGGGACAGATGGCTGGCCTTCAGCTCGGTGGTCTTCGCCCCCATCCGTTCGGCGAACATGCGTTCCAGGTCGACGCTCACGACGCGATCCTCGCTGGAGACGATGTACCAGTTCGGCCGATCCTCCCAGGCGGCACGGCCGATCGCCTCGCCGAACGTGCTGGCGGGGAGGGGCGGTTGCAGCGTGGCGAGGATGCGGGCCTCCGCTTCGGGCAGGTCCTGTCCCACATCCTCCACCCAGCCCTGGGCGCTGAGCTTGAGATTGCCCTTCCCGTCATCGACGATCTTGGCAAGTCCCGGGGGATTGGCGAACTTCCCCACCAACTCGCCGACCGTCTCGCCCGCGGCGGGCGCGAATGCGGCGACATAGACGAGCGCCTTGACCTTCTCGTCGGTCCCCGCCTCGGTGATCACCGCGCCGCCCCAGCTATGGCCGACCAGAACCACCGGCCCCGGCACGGAATCGAGCACCAGCCGGGTCGCCGCGACATCGTCCGCCAGCGAGCTGGTCGGGTTCTGGACAGCGACGACCGAAATGCCGCGATCGAGCAGGATCGGGATGACGCGTTGCCAGCTGGAGCCGTCGGCCCAGGCTCCGTGGACGAGGACGACGGTGGGCGGGGATGTTGCGATGTCGGCCATGGTGATGCGTACTCCTGCGGTGAATGATGCAGGCCACGCTAGTCGTCGGGGCATGGGGCGGCTTGTCGGATCGGCAGCCTAGTTGCTCAAAGCGGCTGCATCGCTTCCCTCGCAAACTCTGGGGAGGCGGGCCTTACCGATAGGCGATGCGGGCGGGCATGACGATGGCGATATGCGTACCGTCCTGGGGCGGCGAGGTGATCGACAGCGTGCCGCCGAGCCGCATCGCCCGCTCCCGCATGCCGACCAGACCGAAATGGCCTTCGCGTTGCCCGGCCGCGAGCACGTCGGGGGGCAGCCCCTGGCCGTCATCCCGCACGGTGACCGTCAATTTGTCCAGACCATGGGTGATCCCGACATGCACCTTCGCGGCACGGGCATGGCGCGCGGCGTTCGCCAGCGCCTCCGCGACGATGGAGGCGATCTCGTCCGCCACGGGGGCGCAGACGGGGCGCGCGCGACCCTTCTCGTCTATCGCGAAATCCATATCCGCCGGGAGGATGGCGCCCGCAAGGGCCGACAGGCGCGGTCGCAGTTCGACCGGCTCCATGTCCTCGCGCAGGGCCCTGACCCGATCGCGTCCCTCCAGCAGTACGTCATCGGCGCGGTCCAGCGCCCCTTCCAGCGCCATGCGGGCCTCGCCGCCGGGTGGAAGCTTCTCGGCCGCCGCCTGGAACCGCAGCATCAGGCCCTGAAACCCCTGAAGCAGCGTGTCGTGAAGCTCACGCGCGATCCGCTCGCGCTCCGACAGCTGCGCCTCGAACCCGGCGCGGGTGCGGTCGGCGATGATCCGCAGGCGCTGGCGGTAGAGCAGCCACAACAGACCCCCGACACCGAGCCCACAGAGCAGGGCGAACCACATCGTCTGATAGAATCGGGGTGCGATCTCGAAGCGCAGGACCGCACCCTCGCGGTTCCACACTCCGTCATTGTTGGCGGCGAGCACATGGAAGCTGTAAACGCCCGGCCCCAGATTGGTATAAAGCGCCTGTCGCCGTCCTTGCGCATCGGTCCAGACCGTGTCCGCCCCCTCCAGCCGATACCGGAAGCGGTTGGCCTTGGCATCGGTCAGGCTGAGGCCGGTATAGTCGATCTGCACGCGGTCCGTTCCGGCGGGAAGCGCGATCCGCGTGTCCGAGGGCGTCCACACCCGTCCGGCGGCGGTCAGCGACCGGATCGTGACGGGGGGCGGCAGCATGTTCTTCACGATGCCGGCGGGATCGACATAGGCCAGCCCCTTGTTCGTCGCGAACCAGATGCGTCCGCTCGCGTCCTGCGCGGCGTCGTTCGCCTGGTTCATATAGGTGCGGGCGGCGAAGTCCTCATAATAGCCGAAGCGTTCGATCGGCAACGGACGGCCCGGACGATCGAAGGCCGCGTTCAGCGCCCTGGTCGAGGTGCGGACGATCCCGTCGACGCCGATCAGCCATGTCGACCCGTCCGGGGTCGGCAGGATGCCGGTGATGTCGGCCAGGAACGGATAGTCCCGCTGACGCAGATTGGCGAAGACCCGGCCATCCCATCGTCCGAGACCCGCTTCGGCCCCGGCCAGGATCGTGCGGCCGTCGAACGCCATGGTCGAGATCGCACCGATGGTCGGCGCCTTGCGCGGCCAGAGCGCGCTTTCCGTCGTGCCGATGCGTCGGCGAAAGCCGGTGCTCGGTCGACTGAAGATCAGGCCGCCCGCCGGATCGACCCGCAGCTTGCCCAACGTCCCCTTCTTCTCGCCGGAGGCCCCCGCTGCCGGAACCAGCCGCGATCTGATCAGCTGGTAGAGCCGGTCGCGACCGGTCCAGAATCGGGCTTGCTGGTCCAGCACACAGGAAATCGAGAGCGGGTCGCCCACCTTGCGGACACGGCCGACCGATCCCGATGGCGTGAGGTCCAGGCGATAATGCCCTTCGAGGCTGAAGGTCAGCAGGTGCCGGTCGTCGCCGCACAGCACGCCGATCGAGGGCTTGCGGAAGATCAGCCGGGGCGTCGGCTGACCGGCGTCGATGCGATAGATACCGGATAGTCCCGCCACGAACAGACGGTTGCCGGTGCGCGACCGGACGAAGCCGGTGACGATGCCTTCCCTGACCGGGGACTGGGCGACGTTCGCGGGGGAGAAGCGGTCCAGGCCGGATGCCGTGCCGACCCAGATATTGCCCTCGCGATCCTCGAAGGTCGACAGGCTGAGGGTGGATGTCAGGCCCTGCTCGACGGTCATCCGCTCCGCTGGGCCGGGGCCGTCGCGCGTCGGGGTGAAGCGGGTCAGCCCATCGTCCTGCGCCAGGATCCAGAGATGGCCGTCCCGATCGGCCCGCATGGTTCGCCGGGCGAACGGGGTGTTCGCGCCCGCGAGCGATACCGGTCCGCCGGTCCCGCCCAGCCGACGAAGCCCCGTGTCATCGGCCACCCACACGGTTCCGGCGGGTTGTTCCGCCAGCGTGGCATAGGGGGCGGCCTGGAAGGGGAGCGTTTCGAAGCGGTCGGTGCCCGGTCGCATGCGCAGCACGGCGGGGGGAGAGGAGAGATAGACGCTACCGTCCGCCGCCGCGAGGATCGGACCCATCTCTCCCGGCGTATAGCCTTGCCGGGGGCCGATGCGCGTCCATCGGCCATCCTTGAGTCGACTGACCAGCAGCACGCCCCGGCTGTCGCCCGTCACCCAGATCGCGCCGTCGCGCGCCTGCACGATCGAATCGACGCCGCCATCGGGCGTCCATGGATTGGCATCCCGCAGGACGCCATGGCGAACCACGGCGATGCCGCCGCTGTCATAACCGACCCATATGTCGCCGTTGCGCGCCGCGAGCAGCGCCGTCACCTGAAGCGAGTGCCGCCGTCGTTCATCGCTGGGCAGGATGCGCTCGAAGGTGATGCCATCGAAGCGATAGAGCCCCGTCGAGGTGCCGAGCCAGAGGAAACCGTCCGGCCCTTGCGTGATCGCCCGGATGTTGCCCGGCGCGCCGTCGCCCAACGTCCATCGGCTATGGCGCAAGTCGCCGAGGGCGGGCCGGTCCGCCGCCGCTTCCGCCGAAACGGACGGGCCGAGCAGCATGGCCGCGACACTCAGGCAGAGCGACGGCCGGAGCATCCGACGGTGTGCGGGTGAACGGGAACAGGCCGCGAGAATACCGGCGAACGTCAATAGCCTGGGCCAACCTCGCCCGCGCGCATGCGCTCTTCCCGTGACCCCGCCCTTTTGCATGGCGGCATCATGGCAGTGCCGGTTGAGGTGATCCAGTAGCGATTCGGCTCCGGAATGTCGGTTCGGTACGACAACGCGATCCGGCGCGCGATCGCATCCATGACGTGCCCTATGGCAGCGCGTTTATCGATGTCAGGAAAATGGTGCCCAAGGGCGGGATCGAACCACCGACACTGCGATTTTCAGTCGCATGCTCTACCAACTGAGCTACTTGGGCCCACACCGCGATTGCGATTGGAGGCGTGCCTTTAGGGGTGGTTTTCGCCGGTGTCCAGCCCTTCCTCGTCACTTTCTTTGACCGGAATGCGATAACCCTCGCCCAGCCATTGCAGCAGGTCGCGGTCCTTGCACCCGCGCGAGCAGAAGGGGGCGTGGTCGGCGGCGGTCGGCTTGTCGCAGATGGGGCAGGTGGTCATGCGCGTTCCAGTTGCAGGGGGCGTCCGGTGCGGCGGCTGAGCGTCTCGCGCCACGCGGGGTTGGCCATCAATCGATCATGGACGGGGCCCGGCACGCGGTAGGTCGGCGCGAGGCCCGGTGGCTCGCGTTCCCATTGGCGCAGCAGCGCTCGGGCGCGGGCACCGACGGGGTCGATACCAAGCCGCTCGGGGATCGAGGCGCGGGGGCGAGGGCGTACGATCTGGAGGAAGCCGAAACCGTTCACCGCCGTCCGCTCGAAGGGTAGGGGGAGCGCAGCATCGAGCGCCTCCGCCACCGCCTGGCGCGGACCCTTGCCCTCCAGCGTCGGGAAGTCGATTCCGATCGACCCGCCGATGCCGTGGCGCAGGATCGCCTGAGCCACCGCGCGGGCGGCGGCGATGGACAGCGGCTCGTGCGGGGGCGATCCGTCGACGTCGAAGAGGGTCATGGCGGGGGTCGGCGTCATGCGCAGCACGCCCGCTCCGAAGCCGATCTCGCCCGTGACGCCCTCGTCGAGCAGTTCGGACCAGCCCGCCGCTTCCAGATCGTCGGGCTGGTGGGGCAGGAGTTCGCGGACCGGCACACCGGTCGCGACGATCCGTGCGCGAAGGTCCGGGCCGGGAGCGGGCAGGGCGTCCTCGGGCGCGACCACCGCCTTGGGCAGCTTGGACCGACCACGCTCGGGGATGGCTTCGCGGGTGACGAGGATGGTCAGCGCCACGCCTTGCGTCATCCCCTTGGGCACCGGAGCGAGCAGGACATCGCCGCCTTGCTCCAGCGTCACCCGGCCCTGTCGACCGGGAAGCAGCTCCACCAGTCGTCCCGCCGCCACCGTGCCGACGGTCAGCGTGTCGGTCAGCTCGATCGCGGCCTCGACGATCCGGCCATCCTCGACACGCGCGGCGCGTGCTTCGCCGATCCCGGCTTCATAGAGCCATTCAGACAAGCGGTAGCCCGGCGGCCTTCAGCAGCGCCCGCGTTTCGAACAGGGGGAGGCCGATCACGCCCGAATGGCTGCCCTGAAGGAAGCGCACGAACGCCTCGGCGCGGCCCTGGATGGCATAGCCTCCGGCTTTGCCGAGCCCCTCGCCGCACGCGATATAGGCATCGATCTCTTCCTCGGAGAGCGGCTTGAACGCGACGATCGTGTCGGCCAGTCGGGTGCGGGCTTTGCCAGCCGTGTCGATGACGCACACCGCCGACAGCGCATGATGCCGCCGCCCGGATAGCAGGCGCAGCAGCTTACGCTGGACATCCTCCGTCTCGGCGGGCGGCAGGATGCGGCGTCCCACGGCGATGGTGGTGTCGCCCGCGACGACGATCTCGCCCTCGGCACGCTCCACCGCGTGCGCCTTCTCCACCGCCAGCCGCAGCGCGTAGACACGCGGAAGCTCGGCGGGGCGGGGCGCTTCGTCGATATCGGGCGAGGCGGTGCGGTCGGGCACGACTCCCAGCCGCGCCAGCAGGTCACGGCGGCGCGGGGAGGATGATGCAAGGACGACCGGCATGTGGGGCCGTTCGCTCACTTGAAGCGGTAGGTGATCCGGCCCTTGGTCAGGTCGTACGGCGTCAGCTCGACGAGCACTTCGTCGCCGACCAGCACGCGGATGCGGTTCTTGCGCATCTTGCCCGCCGTATGCCCCAGGATCTCGTGATCATTCTCGAGCTGGACGCGGAACATCGCGTTGGGGAGGAGTTCCACCACGCGGCCGCGCATCTCGAGCAGTTCTTCCTTGGCCAAAAAATACCTCGGTTCGTCTTGTTCTAGGGTATGTCGAAGAGGCGCCGCCATAGCCGCAAAGGTGCCAAAAAGAAAGGCGCGCCGAATCGACCCCGGATATGGGGTCGGTGATGAGGTTCGGCAAGGTTGCCGATCCTCCCCGGTACGGGGAGGGGGACCGACGCGAAGCGGTGGTGGAGGGGGCTTCCGCTGGGGCCAATCGATATTCATGCTGCTCTTTCTTCCCTCTCCCCTGGATAGGGGAGAGGGTTAGCGGAGCTTGCCAGCTTGCTGGCTAGCGCAGCTTGGGTGAGGGGTCGAGCGAGCCGTAGGCTCGCGCGCTCGCCATCGCGAGCGCAGCACCCCTCACCCAGCTCCGACTAAGCCTTTGCTTTCGCAAAGACCAAGTCTGCGCAACCCTCTCCCCTCTATGAGGGGCGAGGGAGAAGAAGGGCATATCTGAATGTCGATCGGCCCGAGGCGATCCCCTCCCCGTGCCGGGGGGGAGCTTCACGCCGGGTTATGCTGCGCAAGGAAGGCCGCCATCGCCTTCAGGAATTCCAGCCGGTCCTCGGCGCGGGTGAAATGGTGGTCGGCCAGCGGCTGTTCGATATAGTTCACCGGCTTGCCCGCGGCCTTCAGCGCGGCGACCATCATCCGCGACTGGTTGACCGGCACGCGCTTGTCCTCCTTGCCGTGCACGATCAGCAGCGGGATCGTCATGTCGGCGGCTCCGAAGCGCGGCGAAACGGCGCGATAGTCGGGGGCCTGTTTGTGCAGCCAGTCGGCGCGCGTCTTGCTGAACAGGAATCGCGAGTCGTAGCGCTTCATCGCCTGGAGATCGGACACCCCCGCATAGGATATCGCACAGCGGTACAGCGCCCCGTCACGCTGCGCCGCGCGCATCGCGGCATAGCCGCCATAGGAGGCGCCGACCATGCACACCCGCTTGGCATCGGCGATCCCCTGCTTGGCCAGCCAGGCGACCGCGTCGTTCAGGTCGTCCTGCATCTTCAGGCCCCATTCGCCCTGACCCTTCAGCGCAAAGGCGGTGCCGTAACCGGAGGAACCGCGATAATTGGGCTGGATCACCGCATAGCCGAGTTCGGCCAGATACTGGCTCCACCAGTCCCAGCTTTCCGAGTCGCGCGCGAACGGTCCGCCATGCGGTAGCACGATCAGCGGCAGGTTCTTGTCCCCCCGGCCGCGCGGCAGGGTCAGTATCGCCTCGATCTGCGTCCCGTCGCGCGCCGGGTAGCGCAGGGTGCGCACCGGCGACAGGCGCTGTCCCTTCAGTTGCGGATTGTCCCAGGACAGGAACTGCATGTTCCCGTAATCGGTATCCCAATAATAGAGCGCGCCCGGCGTGGAGGGGCTGCTGACATCGATCAGGAAGCGGGTGCGGGCGCGGTTCCATGAGATGATCTCCGCCCGGCGCGGCGCCACCGCCTTGTCGACCTGCGCCTGCAATTCCTTGATGCGCGGGTCTGTCCAGGCGTCGTGATAATATTGGTCGGTGTAGCGGATCGCCGAGATATCGTCGCCCGCCTCGTTCCCGATGATCCCGTCGATATCGTAACCGGCGACGTTGCTCAGCTTGCGACCCAGTTTCAGGTCGGGCAGCGTCACCTCGTACAGCGCGTCATAGCCGTCGCTGTCATCGATCGCGAGCGCGGTGCCGTCGGGGCGGAAGATGCTGGGCACGAGCACCGATTCGTCCTTGCGAGCATCGGCCCGCGCGATCGTGCGGAAGGATTCGGTGTTGGACTGGCGATAGAGCAGGCTCTTCTGCCGCGTCGAATCGGAATAGCGGACACCCATGCGCAACTGGCCTTGGCCATCGGCATACCAGTCCCACACATCGGTCTGCCCGCTGACGATCCGCTTCACCTTGCCGGTGGAGATGTCGGCCTCGAAGACGGACGGATAGACATCCTCCATCGAATAGATGCCGGTCTGCTTGGCGAACAGGATGCGCGGGCTGCCGTCCTTGGCGACCCACAGAACCTCGTCGGCGCGGAAGCCCGATCGATCCCAGTCGATGCGGGTCGTCTTCGCCATGTCGGCGCGGATGCCGAGCATCCGGGTGATGTAATATTCCTCGCCCTCGATCACCTGCTTGGCGCCCAGCCCGACCAGCAGCCATTCGTCATTGACCCAGCGCCACCAGTTGACGTCGACCTTCTCGTTCAGCGGCACGATGGCGGGCTTGCTCTGTCCTTTGATCAGGGGCACGACCATCAGATATTGCTGGCCGTTCAGCGCGCGCTTGCCCGCGATCCGGGTGCCGTCGGGCGAAAGCGAGGGCTTTTCGAACTCGGGCAGCGCGGCGAAGGCCTCGACCGGTTGCGGTCCCGGCTTGGCGGCCGGGGCGGATACGGCGGCGGGCTTGGCCGGTTCCTGCGTCATCCCCGTCAGCGCCATCAGGGCGAGCGCCGCCACCGACGCGCCCAGCATCCTCGTCACACCCAAAGTCATTCTTCCCCCTTGGCCGGACCATCTCCCCAGGGTCCGGTCGCGCCAGAATATCACCGCCGCGCGGGGGCGAAAGGGGTTTCAGTGTCCGGGAGTGTGCTCGAAGCCCAGGCGAGGGGGCAGGGCGACGGGGCCCTGTCCGTCATGGAGCGACAGGCCATCGCCCATCCCGAAGACGCCCAGCCGGGTCGCGGGCACGGGCGGGCTCGCGTCGGCGGGCAGCGCGAACAGCAATTCGTAATCGTCCCCCGCCGTCGCCGCCGCGAGACGCGCCGCGCGATCCTCTCCGCCATGGACACGCGCCTCCGCCGACAGGGGGACGGCGTCGAGATCGATCGCCACCGACAGCCCGCTTGCCCGCGCCATCCGCGCGGCGTCGATGAGCAGCCCGTCGGACACGTCCATCATCGCATGCACCACTGGGCCCAGTGCCCGCCCCTCGGTCAGCCGGGGCAGCGGGCGGCGATAGGCGTCGCGCAGCGCGATCGGGCCATAGCCGCGCATCGCGATCGCCAGGCCCAGCCCGGCATCGCCGATCGTGCCGGTGACCCAGAGCGTGTCACCCGCTTTGGCGCCGTCGCGCGCGGGGGCCGGCGCGTCGCGACCGAAGGCGGTCAGGGTCAGCACGCGTGGGCCGCGCAGCGACACCGTGTCGCCGCCGATCAGCCGGACATGAAAGCGGTTCAGCACCACGCCCAGCCCGTCGAGGAACGCCCGGTCCCAGGCGGCATCGCCCAGCGGATAGTTGAGCATCACCCCCTCGACCAGCGCGCCCTTCGCGGCGAGATCGGACAGGTTGGTCGCGACCAGCTTCCACGCGACATCGGCGGGGGGATCGTGAGGCAGGAAATGTACGCCCTCGACCAGCGTGTCGGTGGTGACGACCAGCGGGGCGGCGTCGAGCACGGCCCCGTCATCCACCAGTCCGCGCGCGCCGGGGTGCAGCGGCATCCGGCGCAGCGCGGCGAGGAAGTCCGCCTCGTTCATCGGAGATGTCCGCGGCGGCTCGAGGGAATCAGGCCCGTGCGACCTTGGCGATCGCGTCGAGCAGTCCGTTGACGAAGCCCGCCTCGCGCTTCTCGTAAAAGGCATGAGCGACATCGACATATTCGCTGATCACCGCGCCCACCGGCACGTCGTGACGCGCGAGCAGTTCATAGGTGCCGGCGCGCAGGAGCGCCTTCATCGGCTTGTCCAGCCGGTTGAGCGTCCAGCCCGAGGCCAGCTTGCCCTCGATCGCCCGATCGATCTCGCCCAGCCGGGCATGCACGCCCTTGACGATATCGTCGAAGAAATCGGTGTCGGCATCGGCATATTCGACGTCTTCGATGGTCGCACCGATGCGGTGATTGTGGAATTCGTGCAGCAGCGCCGCCAGCGGCGTCTGTTCCATGTCGTGCTGGTAAAGCGCCTGAACGGCGGCAAGGCGCGCGGCGGCGCGCGCCTGGGTACGGGCGGTGGGACGAGTCATGCGCGGGCCTTTACCGGGCCGTCACCGATCCGTCACGCATTTTGGGACGGAGGCGTTGGGACGTAGCCTTCGACTTCGCTCAGGCTGAACGGGGCGGGGGAAGGGTTCTGGCCCCAAAAGCCCGTTCGGCCTGAGCGAAGTCGAAGGCCAAGGACCGATCCCCAATCCTCCCCATCTCCGATGGGGACGGGGACCATGCGAAGCATGGTGGAGGGGCAGGGCCGCCCGTCAGGGCATAGCCCCGCCGTTTCCCGGGAAGAGAGCGGTTTACCGGTTGAGCCGCAACCGCAGCGCCACCGACTTGGCGTGCGCGGGCAGCCCCTCGGCATGGGCGAGCGCCACCGTCGCCGGGCCGAGTTCGTTCAGCGCGGTTTCGGTCAGCCCCAGAAAGCTTGTCCGCTTCATGAAATCGAGCACCGACAGCCCGCTGGCGAAACGCGCGCGCCGCCCGGTCGGCAGGACGTGGTTCGGCCCCGCGACATAATCGCCGATCGCCTCGGGCGTGTGACGGCCCAGGAACACCGAGCCTGCATGACGCAGCCGGTCGAACAGCGCCTGCGGATCGTCCACCGCCAGCTCCAGATGCTCGGGCGCGAGCCGGTCGACCAGCGGCATCGCGGCCTCCAGCGACTCGACGACGATGATCGCGCCATTCGCGTCCCAGGCGGTTCGCGCGACGCTGGCGGTGGCCAGTTCGGGAATCTGCCGGTCGACGGCATCCGCCACGCGCTCGGCGAAGTCGGCGTCGTCGGTGAACAGGATCGACTGGGTGACGGTGTCGTGTTCGGCCTGGCTCAGCAGGTCGGCGGCGATCCAGTCGGGGTCGTTCTTGCCATCGGCGACGACGACGATCTCGGAGGGGCCCGCCACCATGTCGATGCCGACCATGCCGTAGACCTGGCGCTTGGCCTCCGCGACCCAGGCATTGCCGGGGCCGGTGACAACATCGACCCGCTGGATGCGACCCGCACCATAAGCCAGCGCGCCGATCGCCTGCGCGCCGCCGACGCGCCAAACCTCGTCCACCCCCGCGAGATGCGCGGCGGCGAGGACCAGATGGTTGATCTCGCCCTTGGGCGTCGGCGTGACCATCACCAGCCGCTCGACACCCGCGACCTTGGCCGGAATCGCGTTCATCAGCAGCGAGGAGGGATAGGCCGCGCGCCCGCCCGGCACGTAAATTCCGGCCGCATCCACCGCCGTCCAGCGTGCGCCCAGCCTTACGCCCTGCGCGTCGACATAGTCGGTGTCGCTCGGCTTCTGCTTCTCGTGATAGGCGCGGATGCGCCCGGCGGCGAGGTCGAGCGCGTGGCGCAGCTCGGGCTCCAGCGCCTCATAAGCGGCGCGGCAGTCGGCGGGTTCGATCCGCCAGCCGCTCTCGGCCAGGTCGTGGCCGTCGAACTGCCTGGTGAAGGCCGTCACCGCCGCTTCACCATCGTCGCGGACCGCGCGCAGAATCACCTGCACGTCGCGCGCGACATCGGCATCGCTCTCGCGCCGGGCATCGACCAGTTCGTCGAAAGCGGTCGCAAAGCCAGCGTCCGTCGTGTCGAGGCGGATCATGCGACTTCCCTTTCGGCCACGGCGCGGCGGAACGCCTCGACCAGCGGCACGACCTGGCCGCGCGTCTTCATCGCGGCGCGGTTGACGACCAGGCGCGAGGTGACCTCCTCGATCACCTCGACCTCGACCAGCCCGTTTTCCTTGAGCGTGCGGCCCGACGACACCAGGTCGACGATGCGCGGCGCCAAGCCCAGCGTCGGGGCCAGCTCCATCGCGCCGTTCAGCTTGACGCATTCGGCCTGAACCCCGCGGCGTGCGAAGTGGCGGCTGGTGATATGCGGATATTTGGTCGCGACGCGGACATGGCTCCACCCGCGCGGGTCGTCGCTCTCCGCCATTGCGGCGGGCTCCGCGACCGAGATGCGGCAATGGCCGATCTTCAGGTCGACCGGCGCATAAAGCTCGGAATAGCCGAATTCGGACAGTACGTCGGAGCCGACGATCCCCAGTTGCGCGGCACCATGGGCGACGAAGGTGGCGACGTCGAAGGCGCGGACGCGGATCAGTTCGATCCCCGGCACATCGGTCGCGAAGCGAAGCGCGCGGCTGTCCTTGTCGGTGAAGGCCGGTTCGGGCCGGATGCCGGCGGCGGCGAGCAGCGGCAGCGCCTCGGCCAGGATGCGTCCCTTGGGGACGGCGATGATGAGCGGCTGGACCATGAGGATCGGGGACTTACCCACCCCGGTGGGGGATCGCAATTCTTATCCTCCCCGGCACGGGGAGGGGGACCGCTGCGCAGCGGGGGTGGAGGGGGCGTGCGGCAAAGCACGTCGCTTGCAGCGATGCCCCTCCACCACGCCCTAAAGGGAGCGGTCCCCCTCCCCAAGCGGAGCTTGGGGAGGATTGGGTCACACCTTGGCGGCGTAGATCATCCGGCCCGGACCGAGATTGGCGAACACCCGGTCCAGATCGCTTTCGCCGACCGCGAAGCAACCCTGGCTGCGGCCGAGCATGCCGTGCGTCTTGATCATGTCGCGATTGGCGTACCAGGCCGAATGCACCACGATCGCGCGACCCAGCGCATTGTCGTTGGTCGGGTCCAGCCCGATCAGACGCTGCGACCGGCCATGCTTGCCGACATAATAATCGTCGGTCAGGAACGCGCCTTCCGAGCTGGCATTCGAGTTGAACGCATTGGAAAAGCGCTGAAGATAGCCGCTGTGCGAGGGGTCCGACCCGCTGCCGTGCGAGACGAGCAGCGAGGTGCTCTTGCCGCTGACCAGATCGACCAGATGGAGCCGGGGTTCGGACGAGCCGACCGCGAAATCGACGATCGCCATCCGGTCGCGCTGGCGCACCCGCGAGCCATGTTGCTGGAGCGAGGCCATCGCGGCCCGCAGCAGCGCCGGACGCACCACCCGCGACGAGGCGAGGATCGGTTGCGCCGGAATGGGCGAGGGCATCGTCGGATGGCTGGGCAGCGGCGGCTGGCGAACGGGCTGCAAATCGCTGGCCGTCAGCCGTTCGCGAGCACCTGCCGCCCCCGGAACCGCGAGCGCACCAGCCAAGACCAGCGCGTTCTTCAGCAGCGCGCGCCGACCCGGCGCAGCGTCCAGACTATCGAACATTATGATCCTTCAAACCCCAGAAATCCCGCGACTCCGATGTAGCAGAGAAGGGGCGGTTTTTCTCCCCGTCCCGTCTCGGTTGATCGCTTGGTTCCATCGATTCGGCGAAAGTTCCGCTCCAGCGCAAAAAATTTTGCTCGGCACAAATTGTCTATTGACGGGTTTAAGAAATTATGAACTCGCCAAGGAAAAGGGACATGAAGGCACTCGCTCTTGCCGCCCTGCTCGGCGTCACGACGCTGGGTTTCGCCGCACCCGCCATCGCCGAAGAGGGGCCGGGCACCGTCACGGTCGCCCAGGCCGCCGCCGCGCTGGCCCCCAACCGATTCGTCTGGACCGATCCGCAGATGACGGCGGTCGATCCGGTGGCGCAGCCGGTGACGGTCGTGGTCAGCCTGCCGATGCAGCGCGCCTATGTCTATCGTGGCGATGCGATGATCGCCGCCGCCTCGGTATCGACCGGCAAGGACGGCAAGGACACCCCGACCGGCGTTTTCCCGATCCTGCAAAAGCGCGAAATGCATCGCAGCAATCTCTATAACGACGCGCCCATGCCGTTCATGCAGCGGCTGACCTGGGACGGAGTCGCGCTCCATGCCGGTAACAATCCCGGCTTTCCGGATTCGCATGGCTGCATCCGTTTGCCGACCGCCTTTGCCAAGAAGCTGTTCGCGGTCACCTCGGTCGGCACTACGGTGATCGTCACCGATCAGATGGTCGGGGATCATTTCGATCCGGCGCTGCTGGAAACCGAGACGATGCAGGCGAATCAGACGCAGATGGCGTCGTTGGAGGGGTGAGGGTGGGGAGTGCGCTTCGACTTCGCTCAGCGCGAACCGGATTTAGTACCAAGCTCCGTTCAGCCTGAGCGAAGTCGAAGGCCACGGCTGGGCTATGCGACCAATCCCAGCGCCCGCAACCGAGGCCGCAACGTCGCCTCACCGGTGAAGTGCAGCGCATGAATGCCCATCGCCGCCGCCGCGTCGATATTCGCGCGATTGTCGTCGATGAACACCGCCTCATGCGGCTCCAGCCCGAAACGGGCGAGCGCGAGGGCGTAGATCGCGGGGTCGGGCTTCACCAGCTTCTCGGTGCCCGACACCACGATATCGCGGAACCGGTCGAACAGCGCCGCTTCCCGCGCGCGGAAGGGCGGCCAGAATTCATGGCTGAAGTTCGTGATCGCGAACAGGGGCACGCCCGCCGAATCGAGCTCGGCGACCAGTTCGTGCATCCCCGGAATCGGATCGCCAATGCTGTCGTTGAACCGCGAGCCCCAGGCGGCGATCAGATCGCGATGCTGCGGATACAGCGCGATCAGCTCCGCCGAAGTGTCGGCGAAGTCGCGGCCCGCATCATGCTGGAAATGCCATTCGGTCGTGACGACATCGCGCAGAAACGCATCGAGCGCCCGATCGTCCGCGATCAGGCGCCGATACAGGATCCGGGGATCCCAGTCGTAAAGGACGCGACCGACGTCGAAGATGACGGCGGTCGGCCGATCGGTACGCAGTCCGGGCAGCGAGCCCGTCCCGTTCGAATCGATCGGCATCAGGGCTGATTAGCCCTGGCGCGCCTTGAAACGACGGTTGGTCTTGTTGATGACATAGGTGCGGCCGCGACGGCGGATCACGCGGTTGTCCCGGTGACGATCCTTGAGCGACTTCAGGGAATTGCGGATCTTCATGATCGATTCGCTTCTTTTGAATTGGAGGGTGATCTGGAAAGCGTCGCCGCCTAGTGACAAAGGGCCGCCAAGTCAAGGTTGGGGCATGACCGGCCGGGGGATGACAGGCGCGTCACGATCCACACAGGCTCTTCCGCCGCCGGATCAACCCCCATATGTCATGCGTTGCCCATCCGTAACATCCTCCAAGGTGCTCCTGTCCATGAAAGCCCGTTCGCTCCTGATCCTCGCGGCCGCCGCCGGAACGCTGGCCGCCTGTTCCACCACGGGCGGGCGCCTGCCGCCGACCGAGGTGATTCGCTATCATCTGGGCGAGCCGATCGCGCGCGGCACGATCCGGGTCGAACCGCTGTCCAACACCGGCCCCGCCAGCATCGAGTTCAAGACCTATGCCGCTGCCGTGGAAACCGCGCTTCTGCGCAACGGCTATTCGGTGGCGCAGGGCGATGCGCAGCCCGACTTCATCGCGACCGTCGCCTTCACCCGCGCCAACCGGCTGGGCCCGCCGCGCCCCTCGCCCTTCTCGATCGGTCTGGGGGGCGGCAGCTTCTCGGGCGGTCGCGGCGGTGGTGTCGGCCTCGGCGGCGGCCTGAGCTTCCCGATCGGCAAGAGCCGCCCGCAGGAGATCATCGGCACCGAACTGTCGGTCCAGATCAAGCGCCGCGTCGACCAGTCGCCGATCTGGGAAGGCAGCGCACGCAACATCGCGCCGGTCGAGGCGCTGGCACGGGTCGATGCCCAGGCCCAGGCGGCGAAGCTGGCCGATGCGCTGTTCACTAAATTCCCCGGCGAGTCGGGTCGCACGGTCGAGGTGAAGTAAGGGCATGACGCTGACCATCAATGCCGCGCTCGACGGCGGCAATATCCGCATCGTGGGCGTCGAGGGCGACCGGGTGGATCTGGAGATCGTCGCTGACACGGATTCGGACTTCTATCAGTGGTTCTATTTCCGCGTCGGCGGGGCGAAGGGGCGGACGCTCACCTTCCGCATCCTGAACGGTGCGGGGTCGGCCTTTCCGCAAGGCTGGCCCGGCTACCACGTCCGTGCCTCGACCGATCGGCGGGATTGGCGGATGACGCCGACGACCTATGCCGATGGCGTGATCGAGTGGCAGTGGACGGGCGAAACCGATCTCGCCTGGTTCGCCTATTTCGAGCCCTATACGATGGAGCGGCACCACGACCTCGTCGCGCGGATCGCGGCCAGGGGCGTCCATCATGAGGAGATCGGCCAGAGCCTGGACGGTCAGCCGATCGACTATTTCCGAATCGGTACCGGCCCCAAGCAGGTATGGCTCTATGCCCGCCAGCATCCCGGCGAATCGATGGCCGAATGGTGGATGGAAGGCGCGCTCGACTGGCTGACCGGCCCGGCGGCGGCGGAGCTGCTGGCGGCGGCGACCGTGCATGTCGTGCCCAATATGAACCCGGACGGCACGCGGCGCGGGCATCTGCGCACCAATGCGGCGGGGGTGAACCTCAATCGCGAATGGCATGACCCGACGCCCGAGCGCAGCCCCGAAGTGTTGTGTGTGCGCAACCTTATGGACCGGACCGGCGTCGACTTCGCCATCGACGTGCACGGGGACGAGGCGATCCCGGCGAACTTCATCGCGGGGTTCGAGGGCATTCCCAGTTGGACCGAGGAACACGGCGCCAAATTCTACGAATATGGCCGCCGCCTGGCCGGGCATACGCCCGACTTCCAGACCCAGATGGGCTATGAAAAGGCGAGCGCGGGGCGTGCCAATCTCGCCATGTCGACCAACCAGGTCGCCGAGCGCTTCGGCGCGGTGTCGGTGACGCTGGAAATGCCGTTCAAGGACCATGATCCGAACCCGGACGCCGTCCATGGCTGGTCGGGCGAGCGTTCGGCGAAACTGGGCGTGTCGTGCCTGGAGGTGTTGTCCGGGATGATCGCGGAGATTTGACTTGGCGTAGGGGCGGGGGCCTTTGGTCCCCGTCCTTTCGGATTCCCTTGGCCTTCGACTGCGCTCAGGCGGAACGGAGCTTGGGTTACTTGGCGGGAACTTCCTCACTCCGTTCAGCCTGAGCGAAGTCGAAGGCCAAGGGTCAACCGCTACCGCCGAACCCCCTGTGCCGACAAATGCCGGTCCAGATCCGCCAGCACCCGCGCCAGTCCGTCCGCATCCCCCGCCTCGGCCCGCACGGTCAGCGCGGCTTGCGTATTGGAGGCGCGCAACAGCCACCAGCCATCCGCGGTCCGCACCCGGACGCCGTCGGTGGCGTTGACCTCCGCCCCTTTGGCCTTCAGCGCTTCGGCGACCCGCTCGACCATGGCGAACTTGTCGGCCTCCGCCACGCCGATCCGCGTTTCCGGGATATCGACCATCGCGGGCATCGACTCGCGCAATTCGGTCATCGATCGGCCCGCCAGATGCGCCGCGCGGATCAGGCGGATCGCGGCGTAATGCGCATCGTCGAAGCCGTACCACTCGCCCGCAAAGAACATATGGCCCGACATCTCGCCGCCCAGCGGAGCGCCAGTTTCGACCATTTTGGACTTCATCAGGCTGTGGCCGGTCTTCCACATCACCGGCCGTCCACCCAGCGCCGCGACATGGTCGAACAGCGCCTGGCTGGCCTTCACATCCGCGACGATCGGGGCGCCGGGATGCTCGGCCAGGGCGGGGCCCGCGAGCAGCATCAATATCTGGTCGCCCCAGATCACCCGACCCCGACCATCGACCGCGCCGATCCGGTCGCCATCGCCGTCGAAAGCAAATCCGAAATCGAGCCGCTTCTCGGCGACCAGCGCCTTCAACGCCTCTAAATTGGCCTCGACCGTTGGATCGGGGTGATGATGCGGGAAATGACCGTCCACATCGGTGAACAGCGTGTGATGCTCACCCGGCAGGCGCTGGACCAGCTTTTCCACGACCGGTCCCGCCGCGCCGCTGCCGCAGTCCCAGCCGATGCGATATTCGCCGCCCGCATAGCCCGCCATCAGCCGGTCGACATAGGCGTCGAGAATGTCGTGATCCTCGACCACGCCCGCCCCTTGCGTCCAGTCGCGTGCGGCGGCCATGCGGGCCAGGTCCTGCACGTCCTCGCCGAAAAAGGGGCGATGGTGAAGGACCATCTTGAAGCCATTATCGTCGCGGGGATTATGGCTGCCCGTTACCTGTACGGCGCCGTCCACCCCTAGGATCGCCTCGGCGAAATAGACCATCGGCGTGGGGCCCAGGCCCAGCCGGACGACGTCGACGCCGCTGTCGGTCAGCCCCTCGACCAGCGCGGCCTCCAGCGCGGGCGAACTCAATCGCCCGTCACGCCCCACCGCGACGCGGGTGCCGCCCGCCCGCCGCACCCGCGTGGCGAAGCCGCGTCCGACCGCATAGGCCGCGCCTTCGTCCAGCGTTTCGGGGACGGTGCCGCGCACATCATATTCGCGGCAGGCGCTGGGGTGGATCGCGGCGACCCGTTCGGCCCCCCGATCACCCATCGCGGCGGTCCAGCAACAGGTCGCGCGCCGCATTCACCCGCCGCGTCAGATCGGCCGAGCCGCCGCGATCGGGATGGACCTGCGCCACCAGCCGCCGATGCGCCTGGCGGATCGCATCGGCATCGGCGTGCGGCGGCAGGTCGAGGATCGCCAGCGCCTCCGCCTCGTCACGCGGCAGGCGGGGCTTGGGGGCGGACTTGGAAGGGCGCGGCATGTAGCGCCACACCAGCCAGATCACCGCCAGCGCGATCAGCCATTTCACGCGCCGAGCATCCGCCGCGCCGTCATGCCGCGGGGCTGGCGGCGGCAGCGGCCTTCGCGTCCGGCGTTCCCTCTTCCGCCCAGGCTTCGGGCAGTTGCAGCGCCGCCATCATCTCACGCAATTCCTGCCGCGCGGCGACATGACCCAGGCCCATCGCGCCGAACTCCTTGGCGTCGATCATGGTCAGGCCGTTGGGGAACATCTCGCGATAGATGACGCGCTCGCCCAGCCCGGGGATCACCCGAAAGCCGACCCGCCGCGACAATTGGAGCAGCGCGTCGGACACGCGGCGCATGTTGCGCGCCTCGATATGCTGGAGCCGGTTGCGCAGCACGACCCAGTCGATGGTGGTTCCGTCCGCCCGTGCCCGCTGCTTGCGCGCGTCCCAGATCAACTCCGAATAGAAGCTGGGGCGGGTCACCTGGAACGTCTCCGGGTCGACCTGTCCGATCAGGTCGAAATCGACGAAGCTGTCGTTCATCGGCGTGACCAGCGTGTTCGACAGCGCCGCCGCGGTGCGCGCGAAATGGTCGTCGCGGCCGGGCGTGTCGACGATCAGGAAGTCGGCGTCCTGCGAGAGACGGAACCAGAGCTCCTCGAATCCCTCCTCGGTCTGGCTGCTGTGCGTCGCATGGACCGGCATGGGCAGGGCATGGCCGGTGCGTCGAATCGTCTCTGCCCGATTGTCGAGATAGCGGCCCACGGTCCGCTGCCTGTGATCCAGGTCAAGGCACGCTACACGCGCGCCCTTCGCGGCCAGAGCGATGGCCACGTGAACCGCCGTCGTCGATTTGCCAGTGCCACCCTTTTCATTGGCAAACACGATCACATGGGTTGAAGATAGCCGTTCCGGCAACTCGTCGCTTCCTTATTGATCCCCGTTGCCACCCTTCATAGAAGCCCTGGGCCTGGGGAACGAGGGGTAAAATCAGTGCAAGTCATTCGGGATCGCGAAGCCTTGGTCGCGGCGCTCGCCGCCATGCGGGCCGAAGGCGCGCGTTTGGCGCTGGTGCCCACCATGGGCGCGCTCCATGCCGGTCACATCGCGCTGATCGAGGCGGCGAAGCGGCCGGGGACCAAGGTCGTCGCGTCGATCTTCGTGAACCCGAAGCAGTTCGGCGCGGGCGAGGATCTGGGCCGCTATCCCCGACGCGAAGCGTCCGACCTGCGCATGCTGAACGAGGCGGGATGCGACCTGGTCTGGATGCCCAGCGTCGAGATCATGTACCCGGAGGGGCATGCGACCAATATCCGGGTCGCGGGCGTCAGCGAGGGCTTTGACGGCGAATCGCGTCCTGGCCATTTTGACGGAGTCGCCACCGTCGTCGCCAAGCTGTTCAACCAGGTCGGCCCCGATGCCGCCTATTTCGGCGAGAAGGATTTTCAGCAACTGGCGGTGATCCGTCGCATGGTCGCCGATCTCGATTTTCCGATCGAGGTGGTGGGCGTGCCGACCCAGCGTGACGATGACGGCCTCGCCCTGTCGTCGCGCAACATCTATCTGGACGAGGAAGAGCGGGCCAAGGCCGTCGCGCTGCCCCGCGCCCTGGGCGTCGCGGCTCGCGCGATCGGGCGGGGCGAGGATGTCGCGACCGTTCTGGCCGATGCTCGCGCCACGCTGACCGCCGCCGGGTTCGAGGTGGATTATGTCGCGCTAGCCGATGCCGAAACCTTGGTCCCCGACCCCGCCGCCGACCGCCCCCGCCGCCTGCTGGCCGCCGCCCGGATGGGGTCGGCCAGGCTGATCGACAATATCGCGATCTCGGATGGTTAACCAATTTGTGACCGTTTTGGCCATAGACTGACCCTCGGACACAGAATGTCCGGCAAAAGGGTGGGACATGGCCAATAGCAGCAAGTCCGCGCATTTCCTGATGGAAAGCCGGTATGCCGATCGGGTCGCAAGCGATGACGGCGCGACCCTGTACGATCTGGGGGTCGCCTATTCGACCGGGTCGGGCGGCACGGGCATCGACCTGGTCGAGGCGCACAAATGGTTCAATCTGGCGGCGGTCGCGGGCTTCCTGCCCGGGCAGATCGCACGCGCGGAAATCGCCGGCGACATGACCGCGCGCGAGATCGCCGAAGCGCAGCGTCAGGCCCGCGCCTTTCTCCAGGGCGGCACGCAGCAGATGCGCGCGGCCTGACCCCTCTCACGACCGCGCGTTGACTGCCCCGGCGGGGAAGGCCGGGATCAGCCTTCGCCCGCCGTCGCCTTGGCCGCCGTCTTCTTCGGGGCCGCCTTCTTCGCCGGAGCCTTTTTGGCCGGCGTCTTCTTGTCCGCCGACGCCTTGGCAGGCGCCTTCTTGGCTGCGGCCTTCTTCGCCGGCTTCTTGCGTGCCGGAGCCGCCGCCGCCCGCGCGTCGATCAATTGCGCGGCCTCTTCCAGCGTCAGTTGATCCTTGTCGACCGTCTTGGGGATGGTCGCATTCGTCTCGCCATCGGTGACGTAAGGGCCATAGCGCCCCTCCATCAGCTTGATCTCCGCCTCGGTGCGCGGATGCTTGCCCAGCACCTTCAACGGTTCGCGTGACGCGGTCGTGCGCGCCCCGCGCCCGCCGCCTGCCGCCGCCTCGGCCAGCTTGACGACCGCCGCGTTCATGCCCGTTTCGAACACTTCCGACGTGGACGTCAGCCGCGCATATTTACCGTTATGCGCCAGATAGGGGCCATAGCGCCCGATCGAGGCGGTGATCGGCTCGCCCGTCTCCGGGTGATTGCCGATCGTACGCGGCAGGCTGAGCAGCTTCAGCGCCCATTCCAGGTCGAGATCGACATCCTTGGGGATGGAGGCGCGCTTGGCATCCTTGCCCTCGCCCAGCTGGATATAGGGGCCGAACCGCCCCGACTTGCGCTCTACGGGCAAGCCGGTTTCCGGGTCCTGGCCCAGCGTTTCGGGCCCGCTATCCTCGCCCGCGCCTTCGCCGCCCTGCGCGAAACGGCGGGTATATTTGCACTCCGGGTAGTTGGAGCAGGCGATGAACGCGCCGAACCGGCCGCCGCGCAGCGCCAGCTTGCCCTCGCCGCAATTGGGACAGAGGCGCGGGTCCGACCCGTCCGCCTTTTCCGGGAAGAGATAAGGCGCGAGGAACTGGTCCAGTTCGGCGGTGATCGCCGAAGGCTGCTGTTCCATCACCTCCGAGGTACGCGGCTTGAAGTCGCGCCAGAAGGCGTCGAGCACCGCCTGCCACTGGGCGCGGCCACCGGACACGTCGTCCAGCTCCTCCTCCAGCTCGGCGGTATAGTCGTAACCGACATATTTCTCGAAGAAGCGCTCCAGGAACGCCGTCACCAGCCGTCCGCTCTCCTCGGCGAAGAAGCGGTTCTTCTCGACGCGGACATAGGCGCGGTCCTTCAGCGTCTTGATGATCGAGGCATAGGTCGACGGACGCCCGATGCCCAGTTCCTCCATCCGCTTGACCAGCGAGGCTTCGGAGAAGCGCGGCGGCGGCTGGGTGAAGTGCTGCTCGGCCTTGACCTCCTTCTTGGCGGGGGCGTCGCCCTCGCGCAGACGGGGGAGGCGGCGCGCTTCCTCGTCCTGGCTGTCGTCCTGGCCTTCTTCATAGAGCGCCAGATAGCCGGGGAAGAGCACGACCTGGCCGGTCGCGCGCAGGACATGGCGGCCGGTGCCGTCGGCCATGTCGATGGTGGTGCGTTCCATCCGCGCCGAGGCCATTTGCGACGCCAGCGCACGCTTCCAGATCAGGTCGTAGAGGCGGCCATGATCGCCCGACCCTGCACGGTCGCGGGCAAAGTCGGTGGGACGAATCGCCTCGTGCGCTTCCTGCGCGTTCTTCGCCTTGGACTGATACATGCGTGGCTTGTCGGGGACATAGGAGGCGTCATACCGCTCGGCCACGGCCTTGCGCGCCGCCGAGATGGCCGATCCGTCCATCTGGACGCCATCGGTCCGCATGTAGGTGATCGCGCCGTCCTCATAGAGCTGCTGCGCGATCCGCATCGTGTGATCGGCGGAGAAGCCCAGTTTGCGTGCGGCCTCCTGTTGCAGCGTCGAGGTGGTGAAGGGCGGCGGCGGGTTGCGCGTCGCGGGCTTGGTCTCGACCGACTGGACCTGGAAGCGGCCGCCTTCGACATCGGCCTTGGCACGCGTGGCGTCGCCTTCATTGCCGATCGACAGGCGGTCGAGCTTCTTGCCCTCCCACTGGATCAGGCGCGCGACGAAGGGCGTGCCGTCCTGCTCCATATCGGCCGTCACCGACCAATATTCCTGCGGCCGGAACGCCTCGATCTCGCGCTCGCGCCCGACGATCAGGCGAAGCGCCACCGACTGGACGCGGCCCGCCGACTTGGCACCGGGCAGCTTGCGCCACAGCACCGGCGACAGGGTGAAGCCCACCAGATAGTCGAGCGCGCGGCGCGCCCGGTAGGCGTCGATCAGGTCGGTATCCAGCTCGCGCGGGTTCTGCATCGCGTGGAGAATGGCGGGCTTGGTGATCGCGTTGAACGTCACGCGCTCCACCTTGTCGGGCAGCGCCTTGCGGTTCTTCAGCACCTCCTGCACATGCCAGGAAATCGCCTCGCCCTCGCGATCAGGGTCGGTGGCCAGGATCAGGCGGTCGGCCTTCTTGGCCTCGTCGGCGATCGCCTTGAGCTGGCGCGCCTTGTCCGCGTAATTTTCCCACTCCATCGAGAAGTTCTGGTCCGGGTCGACCGAGCCATCCTTGGGCGGCAGGTCGCGGACGTGACCATAGCTTGCCAGGACGCGGTAGTCCGAACCCAGATATTTCTCGATGGTCTTCGCCTTGGCGGGCGATTCGACGATGACAAGCTGCATGAGTGGTAAAACTACGTCCCTTACGTGTGTACGCGAGGATGGGGAGGGGGCGGGGGGCCGTCAAGCGGGTCGCCGCCACGTCCATCATGTCGCCTTGCGGGCGTCATGATGCAAGGGCACATAGGCTCGGGACCGTTGGGGGAAGGGGAAGTGCCGTGTTGATCCTGGGATTGCTGCTCGGCCTGGCGGAGGCCGCGCCGGTCGCCGAACATATCGCGCCGCCGCCCGCGCCCGACTTCGTGCTGGGCTTTGCCGGGCGGGGTCCCGCGCCGATCCGCGAATATGTGCCGCGCGGCGAGACGGTCGAGCGCTGGACCCGGATGGTGACGATCCTGCAACTGGGATGGAAGCCGGGCATGGGGCCGCGCCGCTATGCCGGGCTCTGGGCCCAGTCGATGCAGCGCGGCTGTCCCGGTGCGGTGGTCGGCGAAGCGCGCGATACCCCGCTGGCCGGGCATGAATCGGTGACGTTGCGCGTCACCTGCCCGCGCAACCCGCAGACGGGGCTGGCCGAACTGGTCGTCGGGCGCTTCGTGACCGGTGGGGAGCAGTTGCATAACATCCAGGCGGCCATTCGCGGCCCCGTCACGCCGCAGGCCGAGGCCTGGGCCGAAGGGCTGGTGGCGGGGGCGACGCTGTGCGCGGCCGGTGATGCCAAGGCGCTCTGCCGGGCGGAGTGATCGGCCTCAGGGACGGATGCGGATCAGGCGGTGAACCGTCTGGTCCCGGTATCGCCGAGATACCGCCCGTTTGCCTGGTCCAGCATGGCGAACAGTCCGAACGCCGACCAGTACCCGATATGGCGCAGCAGCCGCATCCAGGCTTCCTCGCCCGTCATGGGCTTACCAGCATGACGAACCACGATCGGATCGGAGACCATCGCAGCATAGGCGTCGGAATCCGCGACGTAATTAGGGCCGATCGACATTCAGATAAGCCCTTCTTTTCCCTCGCCCCTCATGGAGGGGAGAGGATTGCGCAGACTTGGTCTTTGCGAAAGCAAAGGCTTAGTCGGAGCTGGGTGAGGGGTGCTAACCCTCTCCCCTATCAGGGGAGAGGGAAGAAGCAGTAACATGCATGTCGATCTGGCCTCGGGACGCAGGGTCAGGCGGTCGGTGTGGATCACGCCAGTGCCACCCGGCCCCCGGCATGGCGCTCCAGCCGCCCGGCGAGTTCCAGTTCCAAGAGGATCGTCTGGACGATCGCCGGGGGGCGCCCGCTCTGGCGGATGAGTTCGTCGACCGTCACCGCCACCGGGCCGAGCAGGTCGGTGACGCGGGCACGATCGGCATCGCTCGCCTCCTGGGGAAGCGGCGGCGTATAGATGCTGCCCGGCGCGCGGACCATGCGCGGGTCGATCGGGCGGATCTGCTCCAATATGTCGCCCGCCGACTGGATCAGCGTCGCGCCCTCGCGGATCAGCATATTGCATCCCTGCGCACGCGGGTCGGCCGGGTGGCCGGGCACCGCCATCACCTCGCGCCCCGCCTCGCCCGCCAGCCGCGCGGTGATGAGCGAGCCGGAGCGGGGCGCGGCCTCGACCACCACCGTGCCTTGGGCCAGCCCGGCGATGATGCGGTTGCGCGAGGGGAAATGGCGGGCGAGCGGCTGCGTCCCTGGCGGCTGTTCGGCGATCAACAGGCCGCGCGTCGCCACCTCCTCCTGCAACCGCGCGTTTTCGGGCGGGAAGGCGATGTCGATACCGCTGGCGATGACGCCGATCGTCCCGCCCTCCAGCGCGCCGATATGCGCCGCCGTGTCGATCCCGCGCGCCAGCCCCGAGGTGACGGGGACGCGGTGCGAGGCCAGGTCGTGCGCCAATCCGCGCGCGAAGCGGCAGGACGCGGCGGAGGCGTTGCGCGCGCCGACCAGCGCCACTCCGCCGCGCTGCGCCAGCCCCATGTCGCCGCGCACGATCAGCGCGGGCGGGGCGGTATCCAGTTCTGCCAGCAAAGTAGGATAATCGGCTTCGCCCAACAGCACATGCCGCGCGCCAAGCCGTCCGACCGCCTCCACCTCCCGGGCGATCAGCGCCGGATCGGCGGCCTTGGGAGCCTCGCCGCCGCCGCGCCGGGCAAGACCGGGCAGCGCCTCCAGCGCCGCCGCCGCATCGCCGAACCGTGCCATCAATTGCCGCCAGGTGACGGGCCCGATGCCATGCGTCCGCAACAGCCGAAGCTGCGCGAACCGGGCGTCGCTCACGGTTTCTTGCGACCGATGCGCGGCTCGGTCCCGGCGAGCAACCGCTCGATATTCGCGCCATGTTTCCAGATGACGATCAGCGCCAGCGCGATCAGCAGAAGGACCAGGTCGAACCGTCCCATCACCGCCGCGGCGAGCGGCGCGCTGATCGCCGCGGCCATCCCGGCCACCGCCGAGATACGGACGATGGCGAGCAGTCCCAGCCACACCACCGCATAGACGACCCCCAGCGGCCAATAGAGCGCGGTGACGACGCCCATCAGCGTGGCGACACCCTTGCCGCCCCGGAATTTCAGCCAGATCGGATAGCAATGGCCGATGAACGCCGCCGCCGCCGCCAGCACTTCCTCACCGGGCAGCCAGTGGCGGACGATCAGCACGGCGGCGACGCCCTTCAACAGGTCCAGGATCAGGGTTGCGGCGGCGAGCCCCTTGCGGCCCGTGCGCAACACATTGGTCGCGCCGATATTGCCCGAACCGATGCTGCGCAGGTCGCCCGCGCCCGTCGCCTGCGTCAGGATGATGCCGAAGGGAATCGATCCCAGCAGATAGCCGATCAGCAAGGCCCAGGTCGGCGGCCCCCAGATGATTTCGGTCGGCAATAGTCTTCCCCTGTGCTCCGGGACAGACATAGAACATCGGCCATCGCCTGTCCAATCCGGCGACGCGCTGGTCTCGCTCGGCCAAGCCGCTTACAAGGCGGCGATGAGCGACGCGCGACCCATTTTGTTCTTCGATTCCGGCGTCGGCGGACTGTCGATCGCGGGGCCCGCCCGCGCGGCGTTGCCGACCGCGCCCTTCGTCTATGTCGCCGATAGCGCGGGCTTTCCCTATGGCGAGAAGAGCGAGGCGGAGATTGCGGGCCGCGTCCCCGCGCTGCTCGGGCGGCTGGCGGAGCGGTATCGACCGCGATTGATCGTGATCGCGTGCAACACCGCCTCGACCATCGCGCTGCCCGCCGTGCGCGCGGCGCTCGATCTGCCGGTGGTCGGCACCGTGCCGGCGATCAAGCCGGCGGCGGCGATGAGCGAGACGAGGGTGATCGGCGTGCTGGGCACCCGCGCGACGGTGCGCCAGGCCTATGTCGATGATCTCGCGGCACGGTTCGCGGGCGATTGCCGGGTGATCCGGTATGGCTCGGCGGAGCTGGTCGAACTGGCCGAGGCGAAGCTGCGCGGCGAACCGCTGTCGCACGAATCCTTCGTGCCCGTGTTGGACGGGTTGTTCGGGCAGGAGGGGGGCGAGGCCATCGACGTGATCGTCAATGCCTGCACCCATTTCCCGCTGGTCGAGGCGGAGCTGGCGGCGGCTTCGCCCCGGCCGGTGCGCTTCGTCGATGGCGGACCGGGAATCGCGCGGCGCATCGCGTTCCTGACCGAAGGGCAGGGCTGGCCCGACTCGCCCGGCGAGGGGGTGGCGGTGTTCACCCATCTGGGCGAGCGCGAGGCCGCATTGCGACCGGGACTGGCGGCGCGGGGCTTCACGCGGATCGAGGCGCTGTAAGCAGCCGTTTCAAGCCCCGCCCGTGAACCGCCACCTCCGTTCAGGCTGAGCGAAGTCGAAGTCCAGGGGAAAGCCTCGCCGCAGATTCATCCCATGCACTTCGACTTCGCTCAGTGCGAACGGAGGTGCGGCAGGGCGCGGGACGTTGCGAACCATCCGCATCGGGAACCCTTCGATCCGTGGGACAATATGTCCACCATGATCGATCACAGTCAGTGCCGTTATCGACTCGCATCGTCGGGCGCATCCGCCTACATTGCGATCCCATGAGCATCGAGGGCACGGACGCGCGCGTGGATTATTCCCGCGTCTTCACCCAGGCGATCGACCGCCTGCACGCCGAGGGACGTTACCGCGTCTTCATCGACATCCTGCGCAACAAGGGCATGTTCCCCAATGCGCGCTGCTTCGCCGGGCATAACGGGCCGAAGCCGATCACCGTCTGGTGTTCCAACGACTATCTGGCGATGGGACAGCATCCGAAAGTCATCGCCGCGATGGAGGAAGCGCTCCATGACGTGGGCGCAGGGTCGGGCGGGACGCGCAATATCGGCGGCAACACGCACTATCATGTCGATCTGGAGGGCGAACTCGCCGACCTGCACGGCAAGGAAGCGGCGTTGCTCTTCACCAGCGGCTATGTCTCCAACGAGGCGACGCTGGCGACGCTCGCCAAGATCCTGCCGGGCTGCGTGATCTTTTCCGACGAACTGAATCACGCCTCGATGATCGCGGGCATCCGCAATTCGGGATGCGAGAAGCAGGTCTTCCGTCACAACGACTTGGCGCATCTGGAGGAATTGCTGGCGGCGGCGGACCCCTCGGTGCCCAAGCTGATCGCGTTCGAGAGCGTCTATTCGATGGAGGGCGACATCGCCCCGATCGCGGCGATCTGCGATCTGGCCGACAAGTACAACGCGCTGACCTATCTGGACGAAGTGCACGCGGTCGGCATGTACGGCGCGCGCGGCGGCGGCATTTCGGAGCGCGACGGCGTCGCCCACCGGCTGACCGTGATCGAGGGGACTTTGGGCAAGGCGTTCGGCGTGATGGGCGGCTATATCACGGCCGACCGGATGATCGTCGATGTGATCCGCTCCTATGCGCCGGGCTTCATCTTCACCACCTCACTGTCGCCGGTACTGGTCGCGGGCGTGCTGGCGAGCGTGCGCCATCTGAAGCAAAGCTCGGTCGAGCGCGAGGGGCAGCAGGCCGCCGCCGCCAAGCTGAAGGCGATGATGCGCGAGGCGGGGCTGCCCGTCATGCTGGGCGAGACGCATATCGTGCCGGTGATGGTCGGCGACCCGGTCAAAGCCAAGAAGATCAGCGACATCCTGCTCGCCGAGTACGGCGTGTACGTTCAGCCGATCAACTATCCGACCGTGCCGCGCGGCACCGAACGCCTGCGCTTCACCCCCGGCCCCGCGCATGACGAGACGATGATGGCGGAACTGGTCGCGGCGCTGGTCGAGATTTGGGAGCGGCTCGAGCTGAGGATGGCGGCGTAAGGGTTACCCTTCCTCCCCTGCAAGGGGAGGTGGCAGGCCGGAGGCCTGACGGAGGGGTGTCCCGCTCTCGATAACGGGGACACCCCTCCACCATGCTGCGCATGGTCCCCCTCCCCGTGCCGGGGAGGAATGGGCTTATTTCTTACAATACCCCTCGCCGGTCTTCACCGTCAGGCACTGTGTCTTACCCGCCAGATATTTCAGCCCCGTCGCATCGCCGTTCGTGGGGCGCAGCGTTTCGCGCACGCCGTTGCGCTCGAACACGATGGTGTCGCCCACCGCATCGCCCTTGAACTCGCCCTTATGGTCGAGATCCCATTGCATCTCCAGGCGATAGCGGCCCGGCGAGGCGGCGTGCTTCACGTCCAGGACCATGCCCTCCACCCCGATCCAGCGACCGACATAGTCCGGGGCCTTGGCCTTGGGCACGCCGCTGAAGGTCGATCCGTCACCCGCCGGTCCCGTCGTGGCGGGCGCGCTGGGCCCGCCGACCGAGGCGGCGGCGGTGTTGTTCACCACCTCCGGCGTTTCGCGCGAGCAGGCGGTCAGCCCGGTCGACATGGTGGCAAGGGCGGCGAGAATGAGATGGCGCTTCATAGGGCGCAGAACCGTTCGACGCATGCTCACGTTCCCTCGCCCAAGGGGTAGCCATTCGCCCCGCGCGCGCGTAAAGGCGCACCCATTCCATTCCCACCCTGCCAGGAGCGCCCGTCCCATGCGCATCGCGATCGCATCCGATCATGCCGCCGTCTCGCTGAAGACCGTGCTGGCGGACTGGCTGCGCGAACAGGGGCATGAGGTGCTCGACCTGGGCACCGACGGCACGAAGAGCGTCGACTATCCCGATTTCGGCCGCGCGGTCGGCGACGCGCTGGCCGATGGTCGCGCCGAGCGCGGCGTGGCCTTGTGCGGCTCGGGCATCGGCATTTCGATCGCGGCCAACCGCAACCCCGCCTGCCGCTGCGCGCTGGTGTCCGAGCCGCTGTCCGCCGCGCTCGCCCGCCAGCATAACGACGCCAACGCCATCGCCATGGGCGCGCGCGTCATCGGCCAGGAAATGGCCAAGGCCTGCCTCCACGCCTTCCTGTCCACCCCGTTCGAGGGCGGACGTCATCAACGTCGCGTCGACATGCTGTCCACCGCCGCGCCCGCCCAGAATTGAACGCACCCGAATTGAACGCCCGAGGATACGCACCCCATGAGCATTAACGACGTCCAGCCCGCCGGTTTCTTCACCCGTACCCTCGCCGATGCCGACCCCGCCGTCTTTGCCGGTGTATCGCACGAGCTGGACCGCGAGCAGACCCAGATCGAGCTGATCGCCAGCGAGAATATCGTCTCCAAGGCGGTGATGGAGGCGCAAGGCTCGGTCTTCACCAACAAATATGCCGAGGGTTATCCGGGCAAGCGCTATTATCAGGGCTGCGCGCCGTCGGACGAGGTCGAGCAACTGGCGATCGACCGCGCCAAGCAGATTTTCGGCTGCGGCTTCGTGAACGTCCAGCCGCATTCGGGCGCGCAGGCGAACGGCGCGGTGATGCTGGCGCTGGCCAAGCCCGGCGACACGATTATGGGCCTGTCGCTCGACGCGGGCGGGCACCTGACCCACGGCGCCAAGGCGGCGCTGTCGGGCAAATGGTTCAACGCGGTCCAGTACGGCGTCGATCCCGAGACCCACCTGATCGACTATGACGAGGTCGCCCGGATCGCTCGCGAGAGCCAGCCCAAGATCATCATCGCTGGCGGCTCGGCCTATCCGCGCGTCATCGACTTCGCCAAGTTCCGCGCCATCGCGGATGAGGTCGGTGCGTATTTCATGGTCGACATGGCGCATTTCGCCGGGATCGTCGCGGGCGGGCTGCACCCGACCCCGTTCGGCCATGCGCATGTCGTGACCACCACCACGCACAAGACGCTGCGTGGACCCCGTGGCGGCATGATCATGACCGATGACGAAGCCATCGCGAAGAAGATCAACTCGGCGGTCTTCCCCGGCCTTCAGGGCGGCCCCCTGATGCACGTCATCGCCGCCAAGGCGGTGGCGTTCGGCGAGGCGCTCCAGCCCGAGTTCAAGACCTATATCGCGGCGGTGGTCGAGAATGCCCGTGTGCTGGCGGCGACGCTAAAGGCGCGCGGCGCGAACCTGGTCGCGGGCGGCACCGACACGCATCTGGCGCTGGTCGACCTGACCCCGCTCGGCATCACCGGCCGCGACGCCGACGAGGCGCTGGAGCGGGCGGGCATCACCTGCAACAAGAACGGCATCCCCAACGACCCGCTGCCCCCGATGAAGACGAGCGGCATCCGCGTCGGCTCGCCCGCCGGGACCACGCGCGGCTTCGGCACGGCGGAGTTCGAGCAGATCGGCCATATGGTCGCCGATGTGCTCGACGGCCTGAAGGCCAAGGGCGAACATGGGGACCCGGAGGTCGAGGCGAACGTTCGTGCCCGTGTGCGTGAGCTTTGCGCACGCTTTCCGATCTACCAGGGATAAGGACGTATTCGCATGGCCAAGTTCGACCAGAAGATTTCCGAGGTGCAGACCGACATCAAGTCAACCCCCGGCCTGGGCAAGAGCATGGCAAAATGGGGCGCGTTGGGTGCGGTCGTCGCGATCCCGGTGCCCTTTGTCGGCCCGATCTTCGGCGCGGCGGCGGGTGCCGGCTATGCCTATCTCAAGGCCAAGAAGAAGATCTGAATGCGCTGCCCATTCTGTGGCCATGAAGACAGTCAGGTAAAGGACAGCCGCCCCACCGAAGACGGGGCGGCCATCCGCCGCCGCCGCCAATGCGAGGGCTGCGGCGCGCGCTTCACGACGTTCGAGCGCATCCAACTCCGCGAGCTGTTCGTGCTGAAGAGCGAAGACCGGCGCGAGCCGTTCGATCGCGAGAAGCTGCTACGGTCCATCGCCATCGCCACGCGGAAACGGCCGATCGACCCGTTGCGGGTGGAGAAGCTCGTTTCGGGCATCCAGCGGCAATTGGAGACCAGCGGCGAGGGCGAGGTTTCGTCCAAGCGGATCGGCGAGATGGTGATGGAGGGGCTGAAGGGGCTCGACTCGGTCGCCTATATCCGGTTCGCCAGCGTGTATCGCGAGTTCGGGGAGGCCAAGGACTTCGAGGCGTTCGCCGGGACGGTGGAAGAGGTGGCGCCGAAGGGGGAGTGAGTTCGGGCCCGTGGTAAGTTTGGGGCGTGGGCTTCGACTTCGCTCAGCCTGAACGGCTGTTTGTGAAAGGCTCCATTTGTTCCAGCAGCCTGTGTATAAGCCCCCAATCCCCAACAGCCGTTCAGGCTGAGCGAAGTCGAAGCCCAAGGGAATCCCTTGTCCCAATCGACCATCACGATAGCATCCAGCATTCATGGGTGGATCGGGTAACATAGCCTTTTACTGCTACATCCTGCTCTGCTCCGACGGCAGCTATTACACCGGCCACACCGACAATCTCGAACACCGCATCGCCCAGCACCAATCCGGTGAAATCCTCGGCTACACGCAAACCCGCCGCCCGGCCACACTGGCATGGTCCCAGGACTTCCCTTCCCGCCACGAAGCCCTGACCGCCGAACGCCAGATCAAAGGCTGGTCCCGCGCCAAGAAAGCCGCCCTGATCGCATCGGACTGGACGGCGCTGAAAGAAGCCGCGATACCGCGCGCGGAACGTGCCCTTCGACTTCGCTCAGGGCGAACGAGAGAGTGACCGTGAACAAGTCCCAACCCCCCGTCATCGTCCTGGTCCGCCCGCAGCTCGGCGAGAATATCGGCAAGGCGGCGCGCGCCATGCTCAATTTCGGGCTGGTCGAGATGCGCCTCGTCACCCCGCGCGATGGCTGGCCCAATCCGCAGGCGGGGCCCGCCGCGTCGGGCGCGGACGTCGTGCTGGAACAGGCCAAGGTGTATGAGAGCGTCGCCGACGCGGTCGCAGACTGTTCGCAGGTCTATGCCAGCACGGTGCGCAAGCGCGGCGTGACCAAGCCGGTCGTGACCCCGGAAGAGGCCGCGCGCGAAATCCATGCCGATATCACCGGCCGCGCCGCCTTCCTGTTCGGGCCGGAGCGTTCGGGCTTGGAGACCGACGATGTCGCGATCGCGCGCAAGATCGTGACGGTGCCGATCAACCCGGAATTCGGCAGCCTGAACCTCGCCCAGGCGGTGATCCTGATCGCCTATGAATGGTCGAAGGGCGTTGAACTGGCCCAGCCGCCCGAAGTCGCATTGCCGGAGGTCGCGCCGCAGGGCGAGCTGGACGGGATGATCGGCCAGTTGGAAGAGATGCTGGACGGCGCGGGCTATTTCTTCCCGGAGGATCGCACGCCCGCGACCAAGCGCACGCTGCGCACCCTGCTCACCAAGCCGGGCTGGTCGAGCCAGGAAATTCGCACGCTGCGCGGCGTGCTGTCGACGCTGGCGCGGCCCCGCCAGCGGTAAGGGGCGGACGTTCAGCCCGGTGACCATCGCTCCGTTCGGGCTGAGCGTAGTCGAAGCCCAAGGGAGACGCTCAGCCTAAGGATTCCATACGGCGAAGGTCGTGCGTGGGCTTCGACTTCGCTCAGCCTGAACGGAGCTTGGGGAAGGGGGCACTTACCCGCGCGTCCGGTCGAACGTCGCCAGTTCATAGGCGATCGATCCCTCGACCAGCGTTTCCCACATCTCCGCCACGACCGTCTCGGGCACGCCCAGCCGTTTCGCTTCGGCGCGGGCCTGGTCGATCACCTGGGCCTTGCGGTCCTCGTCGCGTACCCGGTCGCGGGTGGGTTTGATCCGCGCGGCGGCGTCCATATAGGCGAAGCGGCGAGCGAGCATCGCCACCAGCTCCCGGTCGAGCTGGTCGACGCCCGCACGGACCTCCGCCATGGTCGTGCAATCGGGTCCGGCGAGTATCTGGGTCATGGAAACGGCTCTGCCGGGCAGCGTCCTTGCTGTCCAGCCCGGCTTGCGATGGGGCGACGGATCGCGTTAGCTTGCCGAACATGTTGTTCCGACGGGAGATAGGACGATGCTGACCAGTTTGCTGTTGCTGGCCCTGACGGGGCAGCAGGCCCAACCCTCGGCCCAAGCGACGCCTGTCGCGCCCAAGGCCAAGGAAAAGATGATCTGCCGTAGCGAGGGGACCACGGGATCGCGGCTGGCCGGTCGTCGCGTCTGCCACACGCGCGAGGAGTGGGACATGATCGCCGCCAATGCGCGCAAGGATGTCGAGGATGCGGCCAGTCGCATGACCACCGCGCAGGGCAACTGATCCCCGCCGCGCCTGACCGCCTCGCTTGACTCCGGCGTGCCCCTCCGCTAGGCGCGCCGCTTCGCAATTGCCCCCGCATCCCGGTGAAGCGGTGGGCCTGCGCTTGTCCCACAAAGACTGGCATGGTGCGATACCGGGACCAACGTTGTTCGTAGTTGCTAAGGAATATACATGTCGAAGCGTCAGAGCGCGAAGTACAAGCTCGACCGCCGTATGGGCGAGAACATCTGGGGTCGCCCCAAGAGCCCGGTCAACAAGCGTGAATACGGCCCCGGCCAGCACGGCCAGCGTCGCAAGGGCAAGATGTCGGACTTCGGTCTGCAGCTGCGCGCCAAGCAGAAGCTGAAGGGCTATTATGGCGACGTGACCGAGAAGCAGTTCAAGGCCTGCTACCAGGAAGCCGCCCGCATGAAGGGCTGATCGGCCTGCTCGAGCAGCGTCTGGACATGATCGTGTACCGCGCCAAGTTCGCGCCGACGATCTTCGCCGCGCGCCAGCTGGTCAGCCACGGCCACATCCGCGTCAACGGCGTGAAGTGCAACATCGCGTCGCGTCGCTGCTTCGTCGGCGACGAGATCTCGCTGGGCTCGAAGGCGACCGAAATGGCGCTGGTCATGGAAGCGCAGCAGCTCGCCGAGCGTGAAGTGCCCGATTACGTCACGGCCGACGGCAACACCAAGGTCGCCCTGACCCGCGTGCCGACGCTGGACGAGGTGCCCTATCCGGTGAAGATGGAACCGAACCTGGTCGTCGAATTCTATTCGCGCTAAGTTTTCGGGTCTTACCGAATTACGGAAAGGGCGGTCCTTCGGGGCCGCCCTTTTTGTTTGCGACGTGCTTGCCGGATGACGGGGGGCCGCTCATACTTCGCCTGTTCAAAAGGGGAGAGGGTCATCATGCGCCTGGAGTGGATCGCCGTCGCCGCGCTGTTGAGCGCCACCGCGGCCACGGCTCAGACGGCCGAACAGGGGCAATATGCCGCCCAGCTTCGGGCAATGTTCACGTCGGTCGCGGGTGGTACTTGTCCCGTCGATCTGATGGCCGATGGCCTGTTGAAGGCATGTCAGGAACAGCTACCCCAGATGGCACCGAGCCTGAAGGCCGCCGGGCCGATCAAGACGATCACCTTCCTGAAGACCGAGCAGGCGAACGGCGAGCGGTTCGAGCAATATCAGGTGACGTTCACCAACGGCGCACCGTCCAAGTGGACGATCGGCGGCCTGCAGGACGGCAAGTTCAAGTCGGTCTATTCGCTGGGCGATTGAGGGGCGGCCAGAGATGGAAAAGGGCTGATGCTGGAGGGCGAACGGCGAAGGACGGTGGCCGCACGTATCGGCGTGACCGCGCTCAACCTGCTGTTCCCTGGGCTCGGACTGTTTCGAATCGGTCGTTGGAAAAGCGGTATATGTTTCGTTGCCGCGCCCTTCATACTGGTCGGACTCATCACATTCGGCTTGGGCTTTTGTCTGTTCAGCTATGCGGCGGTGTTGATTGCAGCGACTCTGGCGATCTCGGCCATCGCCGCGATCTTCGTCGTGGCCATGGTGCTGACATGGCGACACGGCAAGATGCGGCGCCCGGCGCGCTGGTGGTCGCAATGGTATGTGATCGTGGCGCTGTGGCTAATCGCGGGCCTGCTGTTTAATCAGGCAGCCGATGTATCGCGCCGGATGTACAGGCTTTTCTATGCCCCATCCGGCGGCATGGCGCCGACCCTTTTGGAAGGCGACAAATTCGTGGTTGATACGGGCTGGCGCGGCCCCCCCGAACGTGGGATGCCGGTCCTGTTTCAGGGCGCGGGGTCAGCCCGCATCTATCGTATCGCGGCGGTTGCGGGCGATCGTATAGCCATTCGGAACGGGGTGCCGATCATCAACGGAGTGGCGGCACAGTGGCGGCCTCGCGGCATCCAGGCCAAGGATGGAGCAGATGACGGGCGTCTCTGGGCGGAGCGTCTGCCAGGCGAGGCCAAGTCCCATTTCATTTTGAAGAGCGAGCCGACGCCCTTTGACGATCTTTCGGAAGTGGTCGTTCCCAAGGGCCATTTTTTCGTCCTGGGCGACAATCGGGATCGCTCCGCCGACAGTCGCGTCCCCGTCGAAGCTCTTGGCGTCGGCATGGTCCGCGAAAGCTCCGTCATCGGAAGACCGCGTTCCATCTACTGGAGCCAGGCACATGACCGGATCGGTCGCCGTCTTGACTGACGGCCTGGTCGATGTCCGGCAAGCTTGCCCCGTGCGGTCGCACCGGGCACAAGGCCCCAAAACACAAGGGGAAAATCATCATGCGCCGTCTGCTCCTGTTGTCCCTCCTGCTCTCGGGCGCCGCCATCGCGCAGGACAGGCCCGCCATTTCCGTCGATACGCTGAAGACTGTCACCCAGACGCTGTCGTCGGACGAATATGAGGGCCGCGCGCCGACCACCCCGGCGGAGGACAAGACGGTCGCCTACATCATCGACCGCTTTCAGAAGGCGGGGCTGAAGCCGGGCAACAAGGGCGGCTGGACCCAGGACGTGCCGATGGTCGAGATCACCGCCACCGACGTCCAGCCCTTCACCGTCAAGGGCAAGGGCGCGCCGATCCCGCTCGCCTATCGCACCGACATGGTCGTCGGCACCTATCGCGTGACCCCGAAGATCGATGTGGCGAACAGCGAGATGGTCTTCGTCGGATACGGCATCACCGCGCCCGAAAAGGGCTGGGACGATTATGCCGGGGTCGATGTGCGCGGCAAGACGGTGGTCATCCTGATCAACGACGCCGACTGGCAGACCATGGGCCGGGAGGGGCCGTTCGAGGGGCGGGCGATGACCTGGTATGGCCGCTGGCCGTACAAGTTCGAGAATGCCGCCAAGCACGGTGCCGCCGCCGCGCTGATCGTCCATCAGACCGAACCGGCGGCCTATCCTTGGGCAGTGGTGCAGTCGTCCTGGACCGGGCCGCAGCTCGAACTGGACGAGGCGGGCGATCATATGGACCAGAGCCAGGTCATCGGCTGGTTGCAGCAACCGGTCGCCGAGCGCATCCTGAAGGCGGCGGGCAAGGACCTCGCCACGCTGACCAAGGCGGCGCAGACCAAGGGATTCCGGGCGGTGCCGCTGGGCCTGACCCTGTCGGGCGGTTTCGCCAACACCATCCGGCGGCAGGCGTCGAAGAACGTGATCGGCGTGCTGCCCGGCACGACCGAGCCCGGTGATTATGTCCTCTATTCCGCGCATTGGGATCATCTGGGCCGGTGCGACGCGGTGGACGGCGACGATATCTGCAACGGTGCGCTCGACAATGCGACCGGCGTGGCGGGCTTGGTCGCGCTGGCCGAGGCGCAGGCCAAGGCGGGCGCGGCCAAGCGCTCCATCGCCTTCCTGGCGGTGACGGCGGAGGAAAGCGGGCTGCTCGGTTCGGGCTATTATGCGCAGCATCCGGTCTTCCCGCTCGCCCGCACGGTGGGGGGCGTGAACATGGACGGGCTGAACGTCACCGGCCGGTCGAAGGATTTCGTGCTGGTCGGCAAGGGCAAGTCGGAGATCGAGGATCTGGCCAAGGGGCTGGTCGGCGCGCAAGGCCGCTATATCGGCGAGGAAGCCAATCCCGAGCGGGGCAGCTATTACCGGTCCGACCATTTCTCCTTCGCCAAGCTGGGCGTGCCGATGCTCGACGGCGGATCGGGGCAGGACAAGGTGATGGGCGGCGTCGCGGCGGGCAAGGCGGCGGCGGAGGACTATGTCGCCCACCGCTATCACAAGCCTGCCGACCAATATGATCCCAACTGGGATTGGTCGGGCGCGGTCGAGGATTTGACGGTCTATTATCAATTGGGCAGGACGCTGGCCGACCGGCCGGGCCTGTGGCCCAACTGGTATCCCACCGCCGAATTTCGCGGGATCCGCGATCAAAGCAGGAAGAATGCCCAGTGACGACGTCATCGGTGACCACGCCTCCACCGCCCGAATGGGCCCGGCATGAGGCCGTATGGATCGGTTTTCCGAGCCACCCGAAATTATGGGAAGAGGATCTGGAGCCTGCGCGCGAGGAGGTTCTGGCCTTCGCCCGCGCGGTCCATGCCGATGGCCGGGGCGAGCGGGTGATCCTGGTCGCCGCCGATGGCGAGGCCGCCGATGCAGCGCGCGCCATGGCGGGGGATGCCGCCGATGTGGTGGTGCAGCCGTTCGGCGACATCTGGCTGCGCGATACCGGCCCGATCGTCACCGGCGACGGCACGGCGCGGCTGTTCCGCTTCAATGGCTGGGGCGGGAAGTACGACCTGCCCGGCGACGACACGGTCGGTGGGCGGCTGGCGGAGGATCGCGGGATCGCCGCGACGCCCTGCGACTGGGTGCTGGAGGGCGGCGCGATCGACGGGGACGGCACCGGACAGGTCGTCACCACGCGGCAGTGCCTGCTCAACCCCAACCGCAATCCCGACCTGACCGAGGAAGCGATCGCCGAGCGGCTAGCGCGCGACCTGGGGCTGACCCGGATCGTGTGGCTGGGCGACGGATTGCTCAACGACCATACCGACGGCCATGTCGACAATCTGGCGCGATTCGTCGGGCCGAACCGGATCGCGTTGCCGGAAGCGGCGGAGAATGATCCCAACTGGCAGGTCTATATGGCGGCCAAGCGCGATGCGATGGCCGCCGGGCTGGAGGTCGTGACCATCCCTTCGCCGGGCCGGGTGCTGCGCGACGAAGAGATCGTGCCTGCCAGCTATATGAACTTCTATATCGGCAATGCGGCGGTCGTCGTGCCCATCTATGGCAGTGAGAATGACGCGGCGGGCGTCGCGGCGATCCAGGCGATCTTCCCGGACCGCGAGGTCGTCGGCCTGCGCGCCGACGCGATCCTGACCGGCGGCGGCAGCTTCCACTGTATTTCGCAGCAGATACCGGCGCGGTAATGCGCTGATTCCGTCCGGGGTAAGAGGGCCCGCGCTTTCGGATGAGAGTGCGGACCTTTTATTTGCGGGGCACACCCCCAACCCCCGTTCGGCCTGAGCGTAGTCGAAGGTCAAGGGAACGGCCTTTTCGTGAGCAAATCCCATGGCCTTCGACTTCGCTCAGGCTGAACGGAGGGGAGGAAGAATCCCGTGCCCGTGGCGTCTGGTCCGATACCCCCTTGTCAACGGAGGGAACGCGCCATGATGATCGCCCGCTCGACCGATACACCCCGTCGCTTCAGCCCGTCGGCTATCGTTCCTCCCATCGCAATCGCGAGCGCGGCGGCGTTGCTCCGCCTGCCCGTCGCCCTGGCCTATCCCCGTATCGCGGCGCTGCTGTTCCTGTGGATCGCATCGGATGCGATGATGCTGGGCCTGATCGCCCGCCACCGCCGTCCGGGCTGGCGCGCGGGGATCGCGGCATTGGCGACGGCGGGAATGGCGGTGTTCAGCCTCTCGCCACCCCCGATCCGCGCGACGCTGCTCACCATGCCCTGGGCGCTGGCGGTGCCGGTCTGCGCCATCGCGCTGCATGGCGGCTGGGGGGTATGGCGGGTGGTCGAGCGTGTCCGGCACTGGGATCGCCGCGATCCTCAGCGCTGGCCCGATCTGCTCGCCGAGATCCTGCCGCGCCCGCTCGCCCGGTTCGCGGTGGCGGAGGCGCGGTTGCTGCATCTCGCGTTGTTCCGCTGGAACGCCGCACCGGATGTGCCGCCGGGGGCGAGCGGCTTTGCCTATCACCGGCATCTCCAGCCGATGATGATCGCGCTGCTGGTCCTGTCCTGTATCGAAATCGGCGTGACGCATCTGCTGGTCGCGCATTGGAACCGGACGCTGGCGCTGATCCTGTTCGCGATCAGCGATGTGTCGCTGGTCTATCTGATCGGCCTGATCAAGTCGCTGCGCCTCGCCCCCGTGCTGCTGACCGAGACGGGGGTGCGGATTCGCGCGGGAATATTGGTCGACCGGACGATTCCCTATGCCGATATCGCCGGAGTGGCGGCGGACCCCGATGGCGGGACGGTGCGCGCGGCCGATAGCTGGAACGTGGCGTTGCTCGCCTGGCCGAACCTGATCCTGCATCTCGATCCCGCCCTGCCGCCACGCTCGCGCTGGCGGCGCGAGCCGGTGCGCGCGATCGTGTTGCGCCTGGACGATTCCGGGTGCTTCCTCGACGAATTGCGGGCCCGACTCCGCACTCGACGGGTGACGGGGGAAATTTGAGCCATTAAAGGGCGTGGCCATGACCCAGATCACCGTCGCCGCGCTGCAACTGGCCTTCACCGCCGATATCGACCGCAACATCGCCGAGGTTTCCCGCCTCGTTCGCGAGGCGGCGGCCAAAGGCGCGCAGGTGATCCTGCCGCCCGAATTGTTCGAAGGCGAGTATTTCTGCCGCGTCGAGGACGAGGGGCTGTTCAGCAACGCCAAGCCGACCGCCGAGCACAAGGCGGTCCGCGCCATGCAGGAACTGGCGGCGGAACTGAAGGTGCATATCCCGACCAGCTTCTTCGAGGCGGACGGGCCGCATCATTACAACTCGCTGGCGATGATCAACCCGGACGGCCAAGTCGCGGGCGTCTATCGCAAGAGCCATATCCCGGACGGTCCGGGCTATGAGGAGAAATTCTATTTCCGCCCCGGCAATACCGGGTTCAAGGTGTGGGACGGCCCCGCGACCAAGCTAGGCGTCGGTATCTGCTGGGACCAGTGGTATCCGGAGACGGCGCGCGCGATGATGCTGATGGGGGCGGAAATCCTGTTCTACCCCACCGCGATCGGCAGCGAGCCGCATGACGACAGCCTTGATACCGCCCGGCTGTGGCGGCGGGCGATGGTCGGCCATGCGGTATCCAACGTGGTGCCGATCGTCGCGGCCAACCGGGTCGGTTGCGAACATGGCCAGACCTTCTACGGCACCAGCTTCATCTGCGACGAACGCGGCGACATCCTGGCCGAACTGGGTCGCGAGGAAGAGGGCGTGATCGTCGCGACCCTGGACATCGACCGGGTGAAGCGCCACCGCGCGGCCTTCGGCTTCTTCCGCGACCGGCGGCCCGAGCTGTACGGGCGGCTGGTGCAGGATATCTGAACCTATTCCTTCCCTGGAAGGGGAGGAATGGATTATCCCCGCAGTTCCACCGCCCGCGCGAAGACCGCCTCGAACATGGCGGGCGTCAGGCGACCGGTATTCTGGTTGTAGCGCGAGCAGTGATAGCTATCGAGCACCACCGGTCCGCCGCCCGGCATCCGGTGTTCGGCCAGATGCGCGAAGCGGGCCTTGGGCAGCTTGCCGCCCAGCGCCTTGACCACCGACTGGTGCGCGATCTGGCCCAGGGCGATGACGACCTTCAGCCCTGGAAGCGCGGCCAGTTCCTGCTCCAGAAAGGGGCGGCAGGTGCGGATTTCGTCGGGCGTCGGCCTGTTTTCGGGCGGCAGGCATTTGACCGCGTTCAGGATGACCGCGCCGGTCAGCGTCAGGCCGTCATCGACCCGCGCCTCGAAATTCCCCTCGGCCAGTCCGAACCGGGCGAGCGTGCCATAGAGCAGCGGCCCCGCGCCGTCGCCGGTGAAGGGGCGGCCCGTCCGGTGCGCGCCATGCTTGCCGGGGGCGAGGCCGACGACCGCCAGCCAGGGATCGGCATCGCCGAAGGGCGGCACGGGCGCGTTCCACCAGCCGGGATATTCGGCGGCGACCGCCTCGCGCACCGCGGCCAAACGCGGGCAGAGCGGACAGTCGCGCGGCGGTTGGAGGGGGATCAGGGGCGCGGGTGTGGCGGGAAAGGATGCATCGGGCATCGCGCTCGGGTAGTCGGGTGACATGACGACGACAAGCTATGCCATCGCGCTGGGTTCCAACCGTCCCGGGCGGCATGGCGGCCCGCGCGACGAGGTTCGTGCGGCCTTGGCGGCGCTGGACGGTGTCTATGCGGTGTCGCCGATCCTCACCACCGCGCCGCTCGGCCCGTCGATCCGCGCCTTCGCCAATGCCGCCGCGCTGGTCCGCAGCCCGCTGACCCCGCCCGAGATGCTGGCGCGGTTGAAGGCCATCGAACGCGACTTCGGGCGACGGCGCGGCCGGCGCTGGGGGACGCGGGTGATCGATCTGGACATCGTGCTGTGGTCGGGCGGGCGGTGGCGTTCGGCGGGATTGACCGTGCCCCACATCGCCTATGCGCAGCGCGCCTTCGTCCTCCACCCCCTGGCGGCGATCGCGGGGGCGTGGCGCGATCCGTGGAACGGCCGCCGCATCCGCCAATTGCGACATGGTGTTGACCGCAGGCGTCCACGCCCCTAGGTCGCGTTCACCCCGATGGAGGGTCCGTAGCTCAGTTGGTAGAGCAAGCGACTTTTAATCGAGAGGTCCCGGGTTCGAGTCCCGGCGGACCCACCACGGGGGTGTTTCAGGGCGTCTCACGCCCTTGCCCAAATCACACAGGATCGATCGTCGGCGTGGGCGCGGGATATCCGATCCCCCCGTGCCTTGATCGCGCGCGCCGCCGCGGCATGGCCCGGTCGCCCGATCAGCTTGCGGGATTTCCAACCGGAATGGACTGGTCTGGCACCGAAACCGCTCCTATCTGCGGTGGGGTTGATCGAGGATAATCGCAGGGCATGATTCGTGTTGTCGCAACCATTTGGGCTCGCCGATCAAATTGCGGTGCAGGGGGTGATCCGGCGCGGGTGACGGACTGAATGTCCTGTCTTTCCAGCGTTCCTGGGGTCATAATCGTTCATGATGGTTAACGGGGGCAACTTGGAGCACGCGGCGAAGCTGCTGTCTGAGCGGCAGAAGGAATGCTTGCGCCTCGTCGGGCAGGGTTTGCGATCCAAGGAGATCGGCCCGATCCTGGGCCTCGCGCCCGGTTCCGTCGATACGTACATCAAGGCCGCGGTCGCCAGGCTGGGGGTCAGCGATCGGCGCGTCGCGGCCCGTATCCTGTCGGAATTCGAGCTATCCCAACGATTGGGATCACCACCGGAACAGCTTCCATCCCCCGTCGAGGCTGAGGCAGACGAGGTGCAGCGGGAGCCGCAGGGGTTCTGGAGGGAAACCCTGAAGCTTCCGCCAATCGGCGGACATCCCAATCGCTTGTCGTCAAAGGAGCGCCTGCTCGCGATGTTGCGGGTGGCCTGTGTCATGACGGGGTTTTCCGCCGGTTTCATTCTTCTATTCGTGGGGGCTCTGCACGCGTTGAGCTGAGCCCCGGCCGGAGGTAACATGCTCAACATCGAACCGAATAACGCCGCCCGGGTGGCCGAGACGACTCGGAACGCGATCCGCCAATATGACGAGGCGCTGAGCAGCGCGGCGCGCCTGACGCTGTCTTTCATCGAGGCGAGCACCAACACCAATATCCCGGTGAACGAGACGCAGAAGATCCTGGCCGCCGTTCACCAGAGCCAGTCCGATCTGGTCTCCGCGCGTGGCACCATGGCATCGGCCGTCTCGCTGATGACCAGCGTTCAGCGGCGCAGCAACATCGCGGAAACCAGCTTCGGCTGTCCGGGGCCGACGCCGCTGGATTATGCGAAGCTGGTCGAGCCCGTGCGGGCTGTGGCCTGATCGAATCGATCCGGCATTGACGGTGGGCGGGTAGGTGTGTTGGTCCAAGCAATGGTTCCAGCGATGTTCCTGTTGCTCACCGTATCCAGCCTGATCTTCGCGGCATGTTTTGGAGGGAGGGACGCGCGATGGGCGGCAGCCTTGGTGCTTGCGGCTGTCATAGCGACCGGCGTCGCGGAAGAGCTGAATCGGAATTGGGGCTCGGTGCATCTGACGGTCGCGACGGTGGATTTCTGCCTACTGATCGGTCTGGGCCACCTCATGCTGATCAGCCGGTCCTTCTGGCCGATCTGGATGACGGCGGCGCAGCTTCTGACCGTGCTGTGCCACGCCGCCGCCGCGCTGGCGGGGCCGTACAATCAACAAATCTACACCGCGCTGGCCACGCTATGGGCGATACCCTGCCTGCTGAGCATGGTGGTGGGAGTCGCGCTGGATCGCCGGGCGATCGCGAGATTTCCGAATGGTTGAAGACCTATCTGCGCCAGCGTCGCGCGCGGGCGCGCCATTTCAACCAGCGGCTGTTCTCCGACCCCGCATGGGACATGCTGCTCGACCTGTTCGTCGCGCATGTCGAGGGGCAAGCGATCTCGACCTCGTCGGCCTGTATCGGCGCCGGTGTCGCATCGACGACCGGCCTGCGCTGGCTCAACACGCTGGAAGCCGAAGGACTGGTGAGGCGGGTCGCTGATCCGCGCGATCGTCGCCAGCGCTTCATCCATCTGCGGCCGGACGCCATATCGGCGGTCCGGGCCTGGTCGATCGAGGCGATGCTGGCGCTCAGGGATTGATCGGCACGCGCGTGGAATAATCGGCACAACCGGGCGATCCGCGCATCCCCCTTGTGCTAACCCGTTCTTAAAGGCGGATATGGGACAGGCACGAACGTGTCCCAGGAAAAGCGCCCCATGGATTTTCCGCTCATCGCCCCGCGACCGCCGCGGCTGTCGGAGCAGATCGACGGCCTGAAGCGGATCGAGCGATCCGGCCAGTTCAGCAATGGCGGGCCGGAGGTGCGTGCGCTGGAAGCGGAGATGGTGGCGCGGCTGTTCGACGGTCGGGGGGCGGCGCTGGCGGTGGGCAATGCGACGCTGGGCCTGATGATCGCGATCCGGCAGGCAGCGGGGATGCATCCTCGCCCCGGCGATCTGGCGATGATGCCCGCCATGACCTTCGCCGCGACGGCGCAGGCCGCGATCTGGGCGGGGCTGACCCCGCTGGTCATCGATATCGACGCGCACGACTGGACCGCCGATCCCGCCCAAGAGGAGCGGATGCTGGCGCGCCATGGCGACCGGATCAGGGCGATCGTGCCTTATGCGACCTTCGGCACCGATCTGGATCTCGACCGCTATGCCTGGCTCGCGCGGCGCCATGGGGTGGGTATCGTCGTCGATGCCGCCGCGTCGCTGGGAACGCTGGACGCCGTCGGGCGCGGCTTCGGTGCGGGGGCTCCGTTCACCCTGGTCTATTCGATGCACGCGACCAAGACCTTCTCGGTGGGCGAGGGCGGGGTGATCTATAGCGGCGACGCCGACCGCATCGACCAGTTGCGGGCGATGGTGAATTTCGGTTTCGAATCCGGCCGTCATGCGACGCTGCCCGGTATCAACGGCAAGATGCCCGAGGTGCTGGCTCTGATGGCGCGGTGCAAGCTGACCGAGATCGATGCGATTTGCGACGCCCGCGCGGCGCTGGACCAGGAATATCGCGACGCGCTGCCCGGATGGTCCTTTCAGCGTCAGACGGTCAGGCGGCAGGCGACCCAGTTCATGCCGGTGCTGCTGCCGCCCGAACTGGCCGGGCGGCGGGGCGAGGTCATCGCGGCCCTGGCCGGCGACGGGGTGGGTGCAGGCCAGTATTTCAGCCCGCATCTGGGGGAGCAGGCGCTGTTCCGCGAGACAGCGCTGATCGAACCGACGCCGGTGGCCGATTCCGTCTCGGCCCGCATGTTGAGCCTGCCGATCACCGACGCGATGAAGCCCGGCGATGCGCGGATCGTCGCCGGGCGACTGACGAGCGCCGTTGCGCGGATGTCCGCCGACGTGAGCGTCGAAAAGGTGCTAAGCCCGATCAACGCCGTAGTGATCGGCGGAGGACCCGCCGGAACCGCGATGCTGACGGCGGCGAGCAAGAACGGCACGCTGGAGGCGCTCGCACAAGGGGGGCTGACCCTGGTCGAGCGGTCGCGGCATATCGGGCCGGGTGCGCTGGGCGGCTATGCCATCCGTTCGGATACGACCGCCGAAACCTTCTTGTCGGCGGTGAAGGACAATCCGCATCCCGAACTCGCCGCGCTGGAGGCGCATCCGGCGGGGCGGTTGATGGCGCGCTATTGCGGCGCGCTGGGGGCTCCGTTGCGCGACACCGCGCCGTTGCTAGCGGCGACGGCGGAACGGTTGCGGACGATCGTCACGGCGCATGGCGGGCAGGTGCTGACCGGCGTCGAGGCGATCGGTGCGCAGCGGACGGCGGATGGCTATTGGCGGACGACCATGTCGGGCCCGGATGGCGAGCACAGGCTCATCTCGCGCAGCATCGTCGTCGCGACGGGCGGCTATCAGAGCGATGAAGAGGTCGCGGCCAGGATCGTGGCGGGCGCGCCGCTCGCGCAGATGGCGGGGGATCGGCTGATGCGATCGGACGCGCTGCTTCGCCAGGGGGGGATGGAGGAGGTGGTCACGCGGCTGGCGTCGGTCCGGGCGCCGCGCATCGTGATCGTCGGAGCGTCCACCAGTGCGCTGGCCTGCGCCGTGCAATTGCTCAAATGCCATGATCTGCCGTTGGGCGCGGGGGCGGTCACGTTGATGGTGCGCACCCCGCCCAAGCCGTTCTTCCCGACGATCGACGCCGCCCGTCAGGAGGGCTTCACCGATTTCACCGCCGACGATGTCTGCCCGCTCAGCGGCTTCGTGCTGCGGCTCGCGGGGCTGCGGCTGGAGTCGCGCGAATTGGTGATGCGGATGCTGTCGCTGGGCGGGCGGGAACCCGATCCGCGCCTGACCACCTATCGGATCGCCGGGGAAGACGATCCCGATGCGCGGGCGCTCATCGCCGGGGCGGATCTGGTCGTCGGTGCGCTCGGCTATCGTCCCCGGTCGCTGCCGCTGTTCGATGCGGAGGGCGCACCGATCGCGCTGGCGCATGAGGCGGGGCGGCCGATGGTCGACCGCCATTGCCGCATCCTCGATGCCGAGGATCGCCCGGTGCCGGACGCCTATGGCATCGGCCTGTCCGCCGGTTTCGTGCCCTGGGGCGCGCTGGGCGGGGAGAAGAGCTTTCGCGGTCAGGCCAACGGGTTGTGGCTGTGGCAGAACAATGTCGGGCAGATGATCGTCGACCAATTGCTGGGTCAGGCGATACCCGAATGCGACAGCGCGGCGGCATGAGCGATCCTGTCGCCAGCCCTGTCGTCAGCGTGATCATCCCGGCCTATAACGGTGCCGCGCTGATCGGCGAGACGCTGGCGAGCCTTGGCGACCAGACGCTGACCGAGTGGGAGGCGTTGGTGGTCGACGATTGTTCGTCCGACCATACGCGCAAGCTGGTGCAAAACTGGCCCGACCCCCGCGTCCGCCTGATCGAGAATGCGGTCAATGGCGGCCCGGTGGTGACGCGCAATCGCGGCTTCGCCGAGGCGCGGGGGCGGTATCTGGCGGGGCTCGACCAAGACGATCTGTGCCGCCCCGAAAGGCTCGCGCGGCAGGTCGCCTATCTGGAGGCGCACCCCGATGTCGTGCTGGTGGGCGCGCAGACCGAGCAGCTGGTCGAGGGGCGGGTGCTGCCCATGAACTATGCGGCGCACAGCACGCCCGACCTGATCCGCTGGCTGAGCTGGATCGAAAATCCGCTGGCCTGGTCGACGGTCATGGTGCGCGCCGATGTGGCGCGCCGGCTCGACCCGTTCACCCGGCCCGAGCTTCTCTATGCGGAGGATTTCGACCTCTATCACCGCATCGCCGCGTGCGGCAGGATCGCCCGGCTGGACGAGCCCCTGCTCCTCTATCGCCAGCATGCGGGCGGCGTGTCGAAGCGATTTGTCGAGAAGATGCGGGCCAGTGCGACGCGGGTGCTGACGGAGGCGCATGCGCCGCTGCTGGGCGATGCCGCGTCGGAGGTCGCCCATCTGCTCGCCAGGCACAATATGGGCGGGGTGCCGATTCCCGATGGCGCGACGCTTCGGCGGCTGGGACAGGCGATCGCGACGCTACAAGGTGCCTATCTGGCGCAGGTCGCCCCCGATATCGAAAGTGTGAAGCTGATCCGCTGGGAAACCGCGCGGCGTTGGCGGCAATTGGCGCGGGCGGCGCTTCGGTCGGGTCGCGTGACGCTGGGCGATGTGTTCGCCTCACGGCCCCCGCATATGGGGCTGGGCTATGCCGGGGTGGAGGATTTGCTGGGATGGCGGATGATCGGGCTGGTGCGTCGCCTAACTCAAACTCGAAGAGCGATGAATGCGTCTTCGAGCGATCAAGTCTGATCGTCGCCAAACCCGATCTTCGAATGACAGCTTGAAGACAGTCCTATCGAAATATTGGTCACGCCTAAAATCATCGACCCGCGATGCCGCAGGCCGATAGATATGCGTCAGAAGAGATGTTCGACCAGCTTCGACGCACCAATGGCCACGCCGCCCACGGCGACCCAGCTAGCCATCGCACCGAAAGTCAGGATAAGCAGACGGTCGAGCGGCGAAATGACGTGTTGGTCCATGGTCGTGCAGTCCTCTCCAACCGGTCTGTGTGCCGGGATGGGGCAAATCTGCGATAAAATGACGGAAGACGCAAACCCGTTTTTCGAATTATAGTGATCGATATTGTTCACCAGAGCCGTGTCTGTGCGACTGGGTAACGTTACAGGACGCCTGCAATCGGTTGCGATTGCCCAAATCCTCCTATTTTGTCAAAAGCTTGCGGTGATCGATGATCCGTTCGGGATCGTCGGCAGGACGTTCGCGAATCAGGTGATTTTTTTGACAGACCAACCTCCTGAACGCCTGTCCGCCATGCCTCGGGCTTTACGGGGGGCAGCGGCGGGCGCGGCGGCGCTGGCGATTCTGTTGTTTGCGGGGCTGCTGGTCGATCGCTGGCCGTTCGATTGGGACCGGGCGATTCTCACCGGGCTTCGCGCCCACGCCCAGTCGCGCGGGCTGATGCGTGCGGCGGTCGATATCACGGCACTGGGTAGCGTGCCGGTGCTGGTGTTGATGGTCGGCGCGGCGGCGCTGCTGCTGGCGGCGCGGGGCTGGTGGCTGATGGCGGGCGTGACGGTAGCCTCGGGGATCAGCGGCGGCGCGGTGGTGACCCTGGTCAAGCAAGGCGTATCGCGTGCGCGGCCCGACCTGGTGCCACACTGGGTCGATGTGTCCAACGCCAGCTTCCCCAGCGGCCATGCGGCGGGCAGCGCGATGGTCTATCTGACCCTTGCCGCGCTGGCGACCCAGGTGACACGGCATCGCCGGGTGCGTCATGCCATCGTCGCGATGGCGGTGCTGCTGGTCGGGGCGATCGGGGTCAGTCGCGTCTATCTGGGCGTCCACTGGCCGTCCGACGTGGCGGCGGGGTGGTGTTTCGGCACGCTCTGGGCGCTCGGCTGGTGGTGGGCCACGGCGGCGATCCGTGCGTCCTGGCCCAACATGCGCGAATAGGGGCTTTACGCTCCCGCTCGCCAAGTCGAAGCGAAGCCGCAAACCGTTTTTTGCGCGCGGAGGCGCGGAAGACGCAGAGAAATCATGCTTTTGGGGCAGGGCGCCTCACACCATTCTGTGATGATCAAAAGGACCGCTGTCGCCTCAGACACGCCATCTCTGCGTCCTCTGCGCCTCCGCGCGAACATATTCATTGAGTCTTCGCACGAGAATGAATGCCAATCCGCGCTAGGCTTGAGCGCGTGCGAGCAGGGCCTGCGCCGCCTTCAGATGCGGCGCATCGACCATCCGGCCATCCAGTTGCAACGCCCCCGCGCCGGGATGGGCGGCGAACAGATCGACGATCGCCCGCGCGCGGGCCAGTTCGTCCGCCGAGGGAGTGAAGGCCGCGTTGATGACGGGTACCTGGGACGGGTGGATCGCCATCATCCCGGTAAAACCGTCCCGCCGTCCGCGCGCGGCATAGGCGGCCAGTCCTTCGAGATCGCGGAAATCGGGATAGACCGTCTCGATCGCGGGCACCCCCGCCGCATGCGCCCCGAACAAGGTCAGCGAGCGGGCGAGTTGATAGGGTGGGGTATAGCCGCCATCGGCTTCCCGCGCGGTCGCGGCGCCGATCGCGGCGGGCAGATCCTCCGCGCCCCAGGTCAGCCCGGCCAGCGGCAGGCTCGACCCCGCATAGTCGCCCAGCCGGAACAGCGCGTTCGGGGTCTCGGTGGCGATCGGCAGGATCGGGATATGGTTCACCCCGCGCGTTGCCAGCGCATGGAGGCTGACCAGCCCCTCTGCCTTGGGCAGCACGATGCCGTCGGGCCGGGCGGGCAGCACCGCCGCCAGGTCGTCCGCCGCCAGCGGCCCGTCGACCGGGTTGATCCGCACGAACAGCGCGACCGCGCCGTCACGCGGCGCCGTCAGGAACCGAGCGACCACGTCGCGCGCGTGCGGCTTGGCATCCGGGGCGACCGCATCCTCCAAGTCTAGTATCAGCGCGTCGGCGCCCGATCCCATCGCCTTGGCCATCCGGTCCGGCCGGTCGCCCGGCACGAACAGCAGCGAACGCAGCCGCATGGTGGTTTAGCGTCCCATCTCGGCCAGCTTGCGCTCCCAGGCGAGCGCGTCGCGGACGATACCGTCCAGATCGTCGCGCTCGGGACGCCAGGCCAGGGTGGACAGGATGGCGCCATTGTCCGCGACCAGCTCCGCCGGATCGCCCGCGCGGCGACCCTCCAGGCGGCGCTCGATGGTGTGATTGGTCACCCGGTCGACGGCGTCGAGCACTTCGAGGACCGAGAAGCCCCGGCCATAGCCGCAATTGAGCGTGTGGCTCTCACCCGGCTGCGCGACCAGCAGGTCGAGCGCGGCGACATGCGCGGCGGCGAGGTCGGAGACATGGATATAGTCGCGCACCCCCGTCCCGTCGCGGGTCGGGAAGTCGGTGCCATAGACGCCGACCGCATCACGCTTGCCGATCGCCGCCTCGACCGCGATCTTGATGAGGTGGGTCGCGCCGACCGTCGACTGGCCCGACCGGCCCTGCGGGTCCGCGCCCGCGACGTTGAAGTAACGCAGCGCGCAGTAATTGATCGGATGCGCGGCGGCGACGTCCTTCAGCATGATCTCGGTCATCAGCTTGGACATGCCGTAAGGGTTGATCGGGGCCTTGGGATCATTCTCGGCAACCGGCACCTTGTCGGGCGTGCCATAGGTGGCGGCGGTCGAGGAGAAGATGAAGTGCGGCACGCCCTCCGCCACCGCGCTCTCGATCAGCGAGCGGCTGGCGGCGGTGTTGTTGCGGTAATATTTGAGCGGATCGCTGACCGATTCGGGCACGACGACCGAACCGGCGAAATGCATGATCGCGCGGACCCGGTGCTCGCGGATCGCGGCGCGGACCCGGTCGTCGTCCGCCACGTTCGCCACCACCAGCGCGGCGCGCGGATCGACCGCCCAGTCGAAGCCGGTGACCAGATTGTCGAGCACGACCACTTCATAGCCCGCGTCCAGCAGGGCCAGCACGGCATGGCTGCCGATATAGCCAGCGCCGCCCGTCACCATCACCTTGCCGTCGATCGTCGTCATCACTTTGTCCCGAACCCTTGGATTGCCGTGGCCTAGCGCCTTCCTATCTAAGCATACAAGACGACGAGGAGATTTCGCGTGACTGAGTATGTGACACTGGCGGGTGGGTGCTTCTGGTGCACCGAGGCGGTGTTCAAGGACGTGATCGGCGTGGAATCGGTCGAAAGCGGCTATATCGGCGGCACCGTCCCCAATCCGACCTACAAGCAGGTCTGCGGCGGCGACACCGGCCATGCCGAGGCGATCCGCATCGGTTTCGATCCCGAGCAACTGGCGCTGGACGACCTGCTGGACATTTATTTCGCGACGCATGACCCGACGCAGCTCAACCGCCAGGGCAATGACGTCGGGACCCAGTATCGCTCGGCCATGTTCCCGGTGGACGAGCGCCAGGAAGCCGCGATGAAGGCCGCCGTCGAACGCGCCCAGGCGGGGTCGGACAAGCCGATCGTCACGACGATCGAGCCGATGGCGCCGTGGTATCCGGCCGAGGATTATCATCAGGATTATTGGGAAACGTCGGGCCGGGCGAACCCCTATTGCATGGCGGTGATTCCGCCCAAGCTGCAGAAACTGCGCAAGAGCTTTGCCGCGCGGTCGAAGGCGGTGACGGCGTAATTTCGCCTGGGGGCGGGTTATGCCCTTGGCCTTCGACTTCGCTCAGGCTGAACGGGGGATGGTATCTTGACCGACCCCCCGTTCGCGCTGAGCGAAGTCGAAGCGCACGCCCCGAACTTCGCCGAAACCCCTATCGCGTCGCCGCGCGCCGCAACCGGTCGTTGATCGCCTCCCCGATCCCCTCGACCGGGATCGGCGCGATGGCCAGCTTGGGGCGGTCGCCGGCATCGGCCCGGTGGAGCGCGTCGAACAGCTTCGCCGCCGCCTCGACCGGATCGCCGCTGGCGGACAGCGTGTCCTGCCCCGCCACGGCGCCGAAGCCGATCAGCCACTCATCCGCCGCCGCCCCGGCCGCGTTCAACCTCAGGGGCTTGCGCGGTGCGTAATGGCTGGCGAGCTGTCCCGGCGCGGTCACGATGGCGGGCGCGTCCGGGCCCTGCTCGACGGACCCCAGCACGCCCGCCAGCATCGACGCGGTGACGGGGCCGGGGCGCAGGATGGTGCGGCCGGCGACGATGGTCGATTCCAGCCCCGCCTCGGTCGCGCCATCGTCCAGGACCGGCACGGCGGCCCCCAGGCTGGCGCGGACATGGGCGGCGCGGGTCGGGCTGATCCCGCCGCTGGCATTGGCGGAAGGGGCGGCGAGAGGGCGACCGCTCTCCGCCAGCAGCGCCTGCATCGCTCGGTGGCGGGGCACGCGGATCGCGACCGTCTCCAGCCCCGCCGTCACCAGCGAGGCGATGCCCGACCCGGCGCGAACCGGCAGGACCAGCGTCAGCGGACCGGGCCAGAACGCCTCGGCCAGCGCCAGCGCATCGGCGTCGAACAGCGCCAGCTCTTGTGCCGCCGCCAGATCGGCGACATGCACGATCAGCGGATTGAACGAGGGCCGCCCCTTCGTCGCATAGATGCGCGCGACCGCTCGGGCGTCGGTGGCGTCGGCGGCCAGGCCATAGACCGTCTCGGTCGGCACCGCGACGATCCCACCCGCCAGAATGACATCCGCGGCGGCGCGGATCGCGGGCGGGGAGAAGGCCAGGGTCGAATCGTGGTCGGGAAAGCGCATGGTCGCGCCAGGCTATACAAGCTTGCCGCCGCCGCGATAAGGGGTGGTCCGCGTCCCCCTTCGACAATCGGCATTCGGCACCCTATCTGGCGGATCATGTTCGATCTCGATTCCTATCTCGCCCGCATCGCCCTTCCGTCGCGCGTCACCGTTGATGCCGAGGGGCTGGCCCGGCTGCAATGGGCGCACCGGCTGGCCATTCCGTTCGAGAATCTCGATGTGCGGCTGGGCCGCCCGATCGCGATCGACAGCGACAGCGTCTTCGCCAAGCTGGTGACCGCCAAGCGCGGCGGCTATTGTTTCGAGCAGAACCGGCTGTTCCTCGATGCGCTGGCTGCGCACGGCTTTGCGGCGCGCCCGCTGCTCGCCCGCGTCTGGCTGCGCGCCAGCGACGTGCCGCCGACCACCCATACGTTCAGCCTGGTCCATATCGACGGGCAGGACTGGATCGCCGATGCGGGCTTCGGGGGCAGCTATTCGCCGCCCATGCCCCTGGTCGACGGCGCGGAGGCGACCGCGCCCGACGGTGCGCGCTTCCGACTGGCCCGCGACGTCCAGCATGGCTGGATGCTGCTGCGCAACGGTCATCCGGGGCATACCGATGGCCGCTCGACGGGCGATGGGTGGGAGCCGCAGTACAGCTTCACCACCGATCAGGTCTGGGACGCGGATCTGAGCATGGGCAATCACTGGACTGCGACCGCCGAGGACAGCCGGTTCCGCCAGGCCAATATCGTCAGCATCATCCTGCCGCACGGCTTCGCCTCGCTGACCGACCGGCATTATCGCCGCCGGGTCGGCCAGGACGAGACCAGCGCGACGCTGAGCGATCCGCGCGTCTATCGGATGCGGATGAGCCTGATGTTCGGCATCGACCTGACCGCCGACGAGACGGCCAGCCTGTTCGCGGGCTGACCCAAGCGCCGCGTCAGTCCGCCCGGTGGAACTGCCAGCGGTCGAAGTCGAACAGCGCGTCGCCATCGCCGTGGAAGACCAGATACAGGTCGTGCACGCCGTTCGCTCCGGTGACGGCGGCGGTCCGGGTCCGCCAGTCGGGGCTCGTATCGTCGGCGAGTGTCAGCATCCCGATCTGCGGGCCGTCCACCCGGTCGAGGTGCAAGGTGATCGTCGGGCGGCCTTGCACCCTGGCGACGCTGGCGGCGAAGCTGGCCGCGCCGCGTCCGAAATCGACGCCGCCGACCTTGATATAGCTGTGGTCGGCGATGCGGGTGACATGGACGCTTCCGTCATCCCCTTGCGCCGTCGTCACGCCGGGGGCCCAGCGATAGGGCCGGTCCCGGTCGCGCCCGATGCGCGAGGTCCAGGCGATCGTCTCCGCCTCGACCCAGCGATAGGGATCGAGCGGCTCGACCTGGTCGACACCGAGATCGTCCCACCAGGGCAGGCGCGGGATGGTGCCGTCGGCATTATAGGTGAATTGCCGCAGGGTGATCGAGCGCCGCTCGTGATGGATCGGCGTCAGCGCGAAGTTCAGCTCATAGTGAAAGCCGAACAGATAGGATCGGCCCTTATAGTCGATGATGCCGGGATGATTGCCGGTGGAGGCGGCGGTCGGGTCCATGACCGGCCCCTTGTGCACCCAGGGGCCGGTGGCCTTGCTGCTCATCGCATAGCCGATCCCCTCCGGGCAGCAGCTTGACGCATAGGCCATGTAGTAATGGGGGCCGCGTTTGTAGAACCAGGGGCCTTCCTGATAGTCGATCGGCTTGGCGACCTTCACCACCGGGCCGGACGTGCTGGTCATGTCGCGGTTCAGCTTGACGTACCACAGGTCGGGATTGCCCCAGTAGAGATAGGCCTGGCCGTCATCGTCGATCGCCACGGTTGGGTCGATCGCGCCCGTGCGTGCGGGGATCAGCGGCTTGCCCAGCGGATCGCGGAACGGCCCCTCCGGCCGGTCGGCAACCGCGACCCCGATCACCGTGTCGGGCTTCCCCGCCACCCGAACGGGCGCATAGAGATAGAATTTTCCGTTCCGCGCGATCACCTGCGGCGCCCAGGCGCCATTGTCCTGCTCGGCCCAGGCGAAGGTCTTGAGGGAGGCGGGCGATCCCCGGTCGGTCCAGTTGACCATGTCGGTCGAACTGTAGAGCCGCCAGTCGCGCATATCGAACCCGGTCGCGTCATCCTCGTCATGGCCGGCATAGAGATAGACGACGCCGTCATGGACCAACGGCGAAGGGTCGGCGGTGAAGCGGGTCTGGATGATCGGATTGTCGGCCTGTGCCGCGTCGGGAATGAGCCCCGTCATCATCAGGGCCAATGCCCCCAGTCCTGACCGCCATCCGTCCTTCATGTCGCTCCCCTTCTTGTCCTCCCCTTGCAGGGGAGGTGGCAGGCCATCAGGCCTGACGGAGGGGTGTCGCCCTCTCGAGAGCGGGACACCCCTCCACCATGCTATGCATGGTCCCCCTCCCCTTGCAGGGGAGGAATACACCAAGCGTCGATCCGACTCAGAACCGGAAACGCACGCCTGCCGACAACAGGCTCGCCTCCCACCGGATGTCGCGCGGATAGCGCGGGTCTTTCACATAGCTGTGGTACGGCGTGCGCAGCAAATTGGTCGCGTCCACCGTCAGCGTGATATTGTCGTTCAGATTGTAGCTGGCCGACAGGTCGAGCCGCCCGACCCCGCCCGAATAGACGGTGGTATAGACGCCCGGCGCACCGAAGCCGTCCACATTGGCGCTACGGTAATTATAGGCCAGTCGCACGCTCGTCGGCCCCAGCTCGTACAGGCCAATGACGTTGAAGCTGTACTTGGACACGCCGGGCAAGGTGTTGCGTCCGCCGGTAAAGTTCGCCGCCGAGGGCAGGACCTGCTCGCCGTCGATATAGGTGAAGTTGGCCTGCGCCCCGAGCCCACGCAAAGCCCCGGGCAGGAAGTCGAAGAAGGTGGTGCCCGCCACCTCGATCCCCTTGATCGTGCCCGACCCCGCATTGGACGGGCGATAGACCAGAATGTCGCCGAACGGCGCGACATTGACGATCTGCGGCAGCGAATTGATGAAGCCGTTGATCTTGCGGTAGAAACCCGCGGCCGACACCGATCCGGTCCGCGAGAAATAATATTCGAGCGAGGCGTCGTAATTGTCCGACCGGATCGGTTGCAGGTTCGGATTGCCGCCATTGCCGGTGTAGGAGATGTTGCCCCCGACCGTGCCCTGCGACACGGTCAGCGTCGGGTTGATCTGGTTGAAACCGGGCCGCGACAGCGCCTGGGTCCGCGACAGGCGCAGCTTCAGCCGGTCGGTGAAGTGCAACTGCGCGCTGATGTTCGGCAGGATGTCGGTATATTGCGTCGAGGAATTGATCGGGACCAGTACGGTGCCGCCATTGCCGTCAGGCAACTGGTTGGTGCCGTTCAGCTTGTTGCGGGTCAGGATCACGCGTGCGCCGATCACACCATCGACGGGGATGCCGATATTGAAGGCGTAATTGACCTGCGCATAGGTGGTATAGACCTGCTCGCGCGCCTGGAAGGCGTTGAGCGGGTTGAGATTGGGCAGTTCGGGCGCCCAGGCGGCGCGCGTGCCCGCATCCGCTCCGGCGCGGACGAGCGCATCGCGGATATAGTCGCGGACATTGTTCAACTGGTCGTTGAACAGGAAGGCGTTGGGCGCGAACCAGGATCGGAACTGCTGCACATCGTCGCCGTGGAAGCCCGGCTCGACCAGGCCGCCTTGGGAGACGGTCGGCACCCTGGTGATCGGGTCCTTCAGGCTGACCAGCGAGGCATAGCGGTCGCCGTAAACCGAGCTGGCGTTACGATCGCCGTAACGCAGGCCGAACAGGAATTTGGGGAAAAGCGACGAACCCGTATCGAGCGCGACATTGCCCTGCCACTGCCACTGGCTGCCGACCGCGCGGCTGCGATTCTCGATCAGGCCCCGCATGATGAAGCTGTCGGGATTGGTGAAGTCGACGCCGCTGGGCGTGAAGTTCACGCTACCCTGGTCGTTCAGCTTGACCGCCAGCGACAGCGGTGTCGCGACCTGGGTCTGGAACTGGCCCCAATTGTTGTTCGAGGTCGAGCGCGTATAGGCGAGGTCGGTGGTGAAGACGGCGTTGCCCGTCTCCCACTTGGCGCCCAGCGCACCCTGATAGGTGTCGGTGCGGCTGGTGCCGAATTCCTTGCTGGGCCCGTTGACCAGCCCCAGGTCCACGTCGAACGACTGGAGCGTCGTACCGTCCTGGGTCAGCACTGCGTTGCGGATCGTCGGCGGATTGCCGCCATTGGGATTGGACTGGATCGGGATGCCGAAAAAGTCGTTGGCATTGCGGTTGCGATAGCCCTGATACAGGCCGTCTACATAGATCATGAGGTTGTCGGCGGGCTTCCACTGGAGCGAGCCGTTGACCGAGGGGCGCTGGCGGGTGCCGCGCCCGTAGAACAGGCCGATATCCTGCGGGAAGGTGAAGTTGCGGCCGACCGAGGCGGGCAGGACCGCTTGCGCGGCGGGGACATTGTCCTGGAAACCCTGATAGCGGACCGAGTTCAGGAAGCGGGTCTGGGTGAAGGACACGTTGACCAGCGCGCCGATCTCACCGATCCCGGTCTGCCACCGGTCGCTGACCAGCAGGCTGCCGATCGGGTCGAGTTTCCGCGATTCCGTGTTGTAGACGCCACGCGCCGCGCCTGCGATCTGGAAGCCCTTGAAGTCGAAGGGGCGACGCAAGCCCACGTCGATCAGGCCCGCAATGCCGCCTTCCAGATTGTCGGCGGTCGTCGCCTTGTAGACCTCGACCCGCGACAATGCCTGGGCGGGGAAGTCCTGGATCGAGACCGAGCGGCCATCGGCGGTGAAGATCTCGCGGCCCTGCACGGTCGTCTGGACATTGGGCAGGCCGCGGATCAGCACGCCGTTCGCCTCGTCGGCATAGCGGGTGACCTGTACGCCGGTGACGCGCGCGATGGCTTCGGCGGCGTTGTTGTCGGGGAATTTGCCGATATCCTCGGCGACCAGCGCATCGACGATCGCGTCCGAATTGCGCTTGATGTTCTGCGCGTTGCTCAAGCTCTGGCGGATGCCGGTGACGATGATGTCGGCGCTGCCCGGTGCCGTCTGGCCGGTGGGCTGCTCCTGTGGCTGATCCGGCGCGGGTTCGGCCTGGGGCACCTGGCTCTGGGCGGTCGCGGGGGCGGCCAGCGCCAGGGTGGCGAGAATGGATGCCGAGGCCAAAAGGCCACCGATCGATGCGTGCTTCATAAACCCCTCCTTTGATGTTTTTAATGGAAACGTTTTCGGTCGTGGTCGGATTCCGGGTGCGCCGTGTTCGGCGTCACCCGTCATCCGGTCGTTCAGGGCATGGGCGAGACGGTGATCCGGTCGACATTGGCCGCGAAGCGTGATCGGAGCAGGACGCCGGGCCAGGTCTTGGACGCATAGGTGCGGCCGTCCCAGTCGGGCTGTTCCTCGCCCGCGATCCGGATGGTGTTGGTCCCGGCGCGCAAGGTGACCGGCACCGTCATCTCCCACCAGTTGTTCGCGTGGAAGCTGTTGGGGAAGGTCGCCAGGATCGGCTTGGCGCCGTTGATCGAGATGCGCGCGATCCGGGCGAGTGGGTCGGGATTGTAATGCGTCGCCTTGGACTGTTCGTCATTGGAGAAGCGGACGGTCAGCGCATAGGTGCCCGCTTTGTCGGCGACGACATTGGGGAAGGTCAGCGTGTTGCCGTTGCCCGGCGCGCCGCCGATGTCGAACACCGCGCGTCCGCCGCTCGCCAGCGAGGCCGCGCCGATCCGTGCGGTCCCGGCGATCTGCGCGGCCTCCGCCTCGTAGCGACGGGGGGCGTCGGGGGCAGTGTCGCGGGTGACGGTCAGGCCGCGCAGACGCGCCGCGCCGGTCACCTCGACCTTGTTGATCCCGCCGAGCAGAAACGCCTCGCCGCCGGTCAGGGGCCGGTCGTTGACGCGGATCTGCGCCGGGCCGCTGGCGTCGGCGGTCAGTTTCGCCGTCTCGTCCTGCACGCCGTAAACCCAGAAGGTCGCGGCATCGCCCGCCACCATCGCGTCGCGCGCGTCATAGCGGACCGTGGTGGCGGCGGGATCGGCGGCGGTCAGGGTGATGCGGTCGACCAGTGCGTTGCCCCGCGTCGTGCGCGTGCCGTCCAGGCTGCGCGTCGCCAGCGTCAGGACATGCTTGCCGCGCGTCAGGGTGACCACCGTATCGACATGGTCGAGCACCGAGGGCTTGTAGCCCAGCGGCAGGAACAGCTCGGTCTCGCCCGCCTTCTGCCCGTCGATCCGCAGGAAGACGTTGGTCGCCCCCTGGTCGGTGACGAGCGGGTCCTTGTTGAAGGTGCTGGCGAGCACGCGCAGGTCGTAGCGGCTGGTGCGTGGCACCTCGACCGCGAAGTCGAGCGCGGCGTCGGCGCCGGTCTTGAACCCCTCGACCGAGTAACCGCCCGAGGTGTGGAAACGATCGACATGATCAGGCGACCCCTCCGGCCCGCGTACCGCCAGGCCTTGGCCCCGCCGAGTCGCCTTTTCCGCCTCATAATCCTGTCGCCAGGGCAGGGTGACGGCGGCGGCCTGGGTCCCTTCCGCCGGGGTGAGCAGCAACTCATAAGCGGCTTCTTCGCGAAGCGCGGGCCAGTCGCCCTGGCCGAAGGTCAGTTCGATGCGGCCATCCTTCACCGCCATCATCCGCTCGCCCATCGTGACCGGCGGGGCGGAATCACCCAGCTGGCCGGTCCAGCCGATCTCGCGGACGCGCACCCGGACCTCGGGGCCGAACGCGGCGGGGACATGGGCAAGCGCGACCGTCGCGTCGCCGCTCTTGCCGCCGAATAGCAGGCGCATCTGTCGCCGCGCGGGGTCGAGCGTCGCCAGCCCCTGCAATGTATAGCTCTGGTCGGGATGGGGCGGGGTGACGGCCAGCGTATGGCCGCTCATCGTCGCATAGGCGTTGAGCAGCCACCATTGCCCGTTGCCGCGATTGGCCTGCACGGCGGAGTCGCTGAGATTTCCGTCGATATTCCAATAGGCGATATCGGCATCGACCTTGGAATCCTCGATCGCCGCCACCCACTGCACCATCTGGCCGGGGACCGAGGTGTGATAGTTATAGGCATATTCGTTGATGTTGATGGGCAGGTGGCGACCCTGCCACTTGGTGCCCGCGAACAGCCGGTCCTCCCACTCGCGATACTTGCGCACGCTGGTCCGCACCGCCGCCGGGTTGCTGAGTTCGTGCCAGGTCACCACGTCGGGCATGGTGTCCGCCGCGATGGCGTGGCGCAGAAAGCCTTCGACCTCCGGGAACAGGATGCTGGTGTTCGGCCCCGCGATCCGCGCGCCGGGCAGTTCCTGGCGGATCATCCGCACCGCCCGGTCCCAGGCGTCGTTGAAGGCGGTCGGGTCCTTCTGCCACTTCACGCCGTTGCAGCTCTTGGGACCGTCGGCGAACATGTTGCCGTCGGGCTCGTTATAGGGGACGAAGACGATCCGGTCGCGATAGCGCTTGGCCATGCCCTTCACCTGGCGGACCTGGGCGCGCAACTGTTCGATATAATGCGCGACCGATTGCGCGCAGTCGCCGGTCTTCCAGTTGTACGGAAACTCGCGGTTGATATCGGTCATGTAGATATAGGTGTCGCCGCCCGACGCATCGGTCAGCAGGGTCGAGACCTCCAGCGCGTCGGCGCCGGGATGCTGGGGCCCGTCCTGCGCCTTGGTCGAGACGGTGCGAAGCCCGATCCCCTCGACCAGATTGGGATGCGGCAGCCGCGCATCGTACAGGCCATAGAGCGTCCCCGACGCGCCGCCGTGAAAGGCCCCGGTGTCGCTGGCCAGATCGACGGTCAGCCGCTCCTGCGCGGAGGCGGCGATGGCGGTCGAGCCGAGCAGCGTGGCGAGCAACAGGCGAAGGGGCGAGGACATGAGGCGGGCTTTCGGCTGGAAGGTCATGCGGGGCGCTCGGCGGTCATGCGCGCGATCGTGGCGCGGTTCAGGATCAGGCGGGCGGCGGTGGCGGCCAGCGCCAGATGCATCAGGCCGGGGATGATGGTCGACAGTGCGCGGATGCCGGTCAGCGACAGTGGCGTCTGATTGCCCGCCCCTGCCTTGTACGACACAATGACCAGCACGCCGCTGATCAACACCCCCGCCAGCGCCCAGGCGAGTTTGACGAAGAACTGGTTGAAGGCGAAGCTCATGCCCGAGGAGCGCATCCCCAGCTTCCACTCGCCATATTGGTCGGCCAACTGGATCAGGGTGAAGTGCAGCGGCAGGGTGCAGCCCAGCACGATGCAGCACAGGCCGACCAGCACCAGCCAGAGCATCGGATAGCCGCCCGGCACGAAGAAGGCGGCGAAATGCCCGGCGACCAGGATCAGGTTCACCCAGACATAGACGGTCTTCACGTCGAAACGCCGGGTGAAGAAGGGCACGATCACCGAACCCAGGAATCCGCCCGCCGTCGCGATGCCGAAGAACAGCGCCTGATAGGTGGTGTCGCCGCCCAGCACATAGGTGATGAAATAGAGCGCCGCGCCCCCCTTGGTATTGAAGATGCCGATCAGCAGCAGCGTCATGACGAACGTCAGGCGCAATTGGTCGTTCTTCAGCGTGGTGGCGATGGCGACCTTCAGCGGTACTTCGGCACTGTCGGCGGCGACCACCCGCTCGCGCACGAACAGGAAGCAGATCAGGAACATCACCACCGCCGCCAGGCTGAGGATCGCCACCCCGTCGCGATAGCCGCGCGCGATGTCGGTGCCGCCGAGCTGGCGGACCATGATCGGCAGCCCGACCGAGACGCAGAAGGAGGCGATGGCGACCAGCGCGAAACGCACCGACTGGCACGCCACGCCCTCGCGCGCGCTGTCGGTCATGCGGGTGATCAGCGCGCAATAGGGCACGTTGTTGAGCGAATAGGAGAAGGCGAGCAGGAAATAGGTTACCGCCGCATAGGCGACCTTGCCGTCATAGCCCAGGTCAGGCGACTGGAAGGTCAGGAAACAGGCGAGCCCCACGGGGATCGCGGTCCACAGCAGATAGGGGCGGAACCGGCCCCAGCGGGTCGAGGTACGGTCGGCCATGATCCCGATCAGGGGATCGGACACCGCGTCGAAGATGCGCAGCGACAGGAACAGGATGCCGACGATCCCCGGCGCCAGGCCGAAGACGTCGGTGTAATAGAAGGTCAGGAAATTGGCGATCAGCCCGGTGACGATCGTGCCCCCCGCATCGCCGAGGCCGTAGCAGAGCTTTTCGACGAACGGGATCGACGCCGCCTGACCGTCGGTCGGCTGCGGTTCCGTCGCCTCTATGGCGTGGTCGGCGATCGATGCTGCCATTATCCTGTCCCTTGTCCCCGGTTCGCCTTTTGACGATCCCGCCTTGTCATGTCCCGCGATCAGTTCCGCGCGTCGAAAGCGTCCGCCACACCCGCGCCATCGCGCAGGAAGACGGGTATCCGCTCGACCGGGGCGGTGCAGGCGATGTCGCCGCCGCCCTCGACCCGCTCGCCGGTCCAGGCGTCGCGCCAGATGCCGCGGGGCAGATAGACGCTCCGCTCCGTCACCCCCGCCGCCGTCACCGGGGCGACCAGAATGTCGGGGCCGAACATATATTGATCGTCCACCGCCCAGGCGCGCGGATCGTCGGGATAGTCGTAGAATATCGGCCGCATGAGCGGATCGCCGCTTTCATGCGCCGCCCGCATCAGCGACGCGACATAGGGGCGCAACCGCTCGCGCAGGGCGGCATAGTCGCGCAGGATCGCGAACACCGGCTCGCCGAAGCTCCACAGTTCGTTGCCCGCGCCCGTGTCGCACTGGGCGACGCCGTCGCGGAACGGCTCGGCGGGCGGGGTGATGGGGTCGCGGTGGCCATGCATCCGCAGGATCGGCGTGAACACCGCCCATTGGAACCAGCGGATCATCAGTTCGTGGAAGGCAGGGTCCTCGACATGCCCGCCATGGAAGCCGCCGATATCGGTGGTCCACCACGGAATCCCCGCCATCGCCATGTTCAGTCCGGCGCTCAGCTGGTTGCGCATCGCCTCGAACGAGGAATGGATGTCCCCCGACCAGACCAGCGCGCCGTAACGCTGGCTCCCCGCCCAGGCGCAGCGGACGAGGCTGACGATCTCCGTCTCCCCCTCGGCGCGGAGCCCCTCGTGAAAGGCCTGGGCGTAATGGAGCGGATAGGCGTTGCCGACCTCCAGCACGCTGCCCGCATGGTAACGGTAATTGTCGAAGTCATAGGCGCTGTATTCGGGCTCGGCCTCGTCCAGCCAGAACAGCGCGACGCCCTTGTCGCGGTAGTTGCGCTTCGTGGTCTGCCACAGGAAATCGCGCGCGCCGGGATGGGTCACGTCGATGAAACGGGTATTGCCGAGGAATTCCTGCTGCACGTCGAGCCCGCGCATCGCGCGCACCAGATAGCCCTTCTCCGCCATCGTGGCATAGTTTTCCGAACGGTGATCGACCGTCGGCCAGACTGAGACGAGTAGTTCGGTCCCCATCGCCTTCAACTCGGCGGTCATCGCGGCGGGATCGGGCCATTCGCGCTCGTCGAAGCGCCAGTCGCCCTGCACCGGCCAGTGGAAGAAGTCGGCGACGATCACCGCCAGCGGAATGCCGCGCGCGTGATAGTCTCGCGCGACCGCCAGCAACTCGTCCTGCGTGCGGTAGCGCAGCTTGCTCTGCCACAGGCCCAGCGCATAATCGGGCATCATCGGCACGGTGCCGGTGACGGCGGCATAGTTGCGCAGGATCTCGGCCGGAGCGTCGGCGGCGGTGATCCAGTAATCCACCTCGCGCGCCGCCCGCGCGGTCCAGGTCGCGCCATTGGCGGCGAAATGCACCTCGCCCACGGCGGGGATGTTCCACAACAGGCCATAGCCATGGCTCGACACGACGAAGGGGACGCTCGCCTGCGAATTGCGCTGCGCCAGTTCCAGGGTGCAGCCCGCCAGATCCAGATTGGGCTGTTGATACTGGCCCATGCCGTACAGCCGCTCGCCCGGCTTCGCCTCGAACCGGACGGTGATCCGCGCCACGTCGCCGGGCAGCGATTTGAACTCGCGCCCCGACAGGCCGAGCGCGCTGATCGTGCGGACCTCCTTTGTGCCGACCGTCCAATATTGGCTGATCGTGTCGCGCTGCCGCCACTTCTCCTCCAGCAGGACCTCGCCCTTGTCGTTCAGGAAGCGGACGCGGCCCTGAAGATCGACTTCGGCGGTGATGCGGCCATGGGTGATGCGGGCGGTGCCGCCGTCGCGGGTGACGACCGGCGCGGACGGCGTCGTATCCCTGGGAGCGTCGAGCAGGGCGCCGGCCCGCGCACCCCGATCGGGAAAGGACGATGCCCGCAGCCGCAGGCCATCGGGGCCATGTGCCTCGATGCGCAGCCAGTTGCCGTCATAGGCACAGCCGATGGCACGAGTCTCCAGAACGAGCGTGTCCAAGCCCTATTTCCTCTCAACGCCATTCTGCGATGGCCGTAAACGTTTACGGATAATCGCTCCGACAAATGGCGCTGTCAATGCTCTTGTGCGAGTGGGCTTGAAACTCGCTCTTCTGCGAGTGTGCAAACGGCCTCCCAGATCAATGCCTCTTGTGCCGATCGCGCCACACCGCGATCACGGGCGCATGGACATACGCGAGCTCGCCCATCATCTCGGCCTGTCGATCGGCACGGTGTCGCGCGCATTGAACGACCGCAAGGACGTCAGCCCCGCGACGCGGCAGCGGGTGGTCGAGGCCGCGCGGGCCTTCGGCTATATCCCCAACCAGTCGGGCCGGACGTTGCGCAGCGGGCGGACGGGGACGGTCGGCTTCATGCTGACGCTGGAGCATGACAGCGCGATTCACGGCGACCCGTTCTTCATGGCGCTGCTGGAGGGGTTGCAGAACGGGCTGGGCGAGCATGACCTGGACCTCGTCGTGCTGCTGGCGCGCAAGGGGGAGGACGGGTTGACCTTCCTGCGGCGGCATGTGTCGCGTCGCACGGTCGATGGCTGGGTGCTGTCGGGAACGCAGCATGACGATCCCCGGATCGCCTTCCTGCTGGACCAGGCCATCCCCTTCGTCGCGCTTGGGCGGACCGACACCGCGCGCGATTACGCCTGGATCGACCTGGATTTCGAAGGGGTGGTGAGCGAGGCGATGGCGCTGCTGATCGGGGCGGGGCATCGCCGCATCGGGCTGGTCGCGCCGCCCGCGACGATCAACAACAGCCATATCGTCGTGCAGCGCTATCGCGACGCGCTGGCGCAGGCGGGGATCGGCTTCGACCCCGCGCTGGTCCATCATGGCGAGACGGATGAGAGCGACGGCGAAGCGACCGCCAGCGAGTTGATGGCGCTCGCCGACCGCCCGACCGCACTGCTGCTGATGGGCGAAACCGCGCCGGTCGGGGCGTATCGTGCGCTGCGTCGGCTGGGGCTGGAGCCGGGGCGCGACGTGGCGGTGATCGGTCTGCGCGACAATCCCGCCTGCCGCGCGCTGTCGCCGGACCTGACCTGCTTCTCGCTGGAACTGGGCGATCTGGGCCTGGCGCTGGCCCAGGCGCTGGTCGCGATGCTGCCGGAACATCGGGGTGTCGATGACCCGCCCGTCCGGATGCTGTGGAAGATGGCACTCCGCCTGGGGCAAAGCCACCGGACGCGTGGCCAAGCGCCGATCCCGCTAGCCTGACGGGGAAGGGGACTGTCCGACAAATTATTCGTGCTTCGCAGGGGGCGGCCGGGGGCTCATATCGGCTGTTTTGCTATCCTCCACCGTGCTGAAGTCTTGAACGGGGAGGATCGGAACCGGTTTTTGGCCACCGGCAAATATATGTTGCGCCCGCCGCCCGGGCATGGCTACCCATGGGAAAAATAGAATTAGTCGGAGAAGATCGGTGCGCCCATGCTGCCATGCCCCGTCGCGTCGCGACGTCCTTGCGACTGCCAGCATCGGCGCGCTAGCGACTGGATGGGGGGCGGTGATGCCCGCCACCGCCTGGGCGCAGGCCAAGGCGATCAGCCCTGCCCCCGCCACCATGGTCCAGCCCTTCGACATGGCCGATGTGACGCTGGCGGACAGTCCCTTCCTCCATGCGCAGAAGATGACCGAGGCGTATCTGATGCGCCTGCAACCCGATCGGCTGCTCGCCAATTTCCGCACCAATGCCGGTCTGAAGCCCAAGGCGCCCGTCTATGGCGGCTGGGAATCGGAACCGATGTGGGACGAGATCAACTGCCATGGCCATACGCTGGGCCATTATCTGTCCGCCTGCGCGCTGGCTTACCGCGCGACCAAGGACAAGCGCTATCGCCAGCGGATCGACTATATCGCGAACGAACTGGCCGCGTGCCAGAAGGCGGCGGGTACCGGCCTGGTCTGCGCCTTCCCCAAGGGCCCCGCGCTGGTCGCCGCGCATCTGCGGGGTGAGCCGATCACCGGTGTGCCCTGGTACACGTTGCACAAGGTCTATGCGGGGCTCCGCGACTCGGTACTGCTGGCGGACAGCGCGCCGTCGCGCGCGGTGCTGATCCGGCTGGCCGATTGGGGCGTGGTGGCGACCAAACCGCTGTCGGACGAACAGTTCGAGACGATGCTGCAAACCGAATATGGCGGCATGAACGAGGTCTATGCCGACCTGTATTTCATGACCGGCAACGAGGATTATCGGTCGCTGTCCCGGCGTTTCTCGCAAAAGGCGGTGATGAACCCGCTGGTCAAGGGGCAGGATCATCTCGACGGGATGCACGCCAACACGCAAATCCCCAAGATCATCGGTTTCCAGCGTGTGTTCGAGGCGACCGGCGACGACCAGTATCGGAATGCGGCGGCGTTCTTCTGGCGGACGGTGGCGCATACCCGCGCCTTCGCGACCGGCGGGCATGGCGATGGCGAGCATTTCTTCGCCATGGCCGATTTCGACAAGCATGTGTTCTCGGCCAAGGGCTCGGAAACCTGCTGCCAGCACAACATGCTGAAGCTGACCCGCGCCTTGTTCCTGCACGATCCGCGCGCCGAATATGCCGATTATTACGAACGCACGCTCTACAACGGCATCCTCGCCTCGCAGGATCCCGATTCGGGGATGGCGACCTATTTCCAGGGCGCGCGGCCGGGGTACATGAAGCTCTATCATACCCCCGAAGACAGTTTCTGGTGCTGCACCGGCACGGGGATGGAAAATCATGTGAAGTATCGCGACTCGATCTACTTCCATGACGATCGCGCGCTCTATGTGAACCTGTTCATCCCCTCCAGCGTGACCTGGGCGGACAAGGGCGCGGTGCTGACCCAGGCGACCCGTTTTCCGGAGGCGGGGAACACCGAATTCCGCTGGAAGCTGCGCCAGCCGACCGAGCTGACGCTGAAACTGCGCCACCCGAAATGGAGCCGGGCCGCGACCCTGCTGGTCAACGGAGCCGAAGTGCAGCGCTCGGATAAGCCGGGCAGCTATGCCGAGGTGACCCGGACGTGGAAGACCGGCGACACGGTCGAATGGCGGATGGTCATGGAGCCCGGCGTCGAGAGCGCGCCCGCCGCGCCGGAGATCGTCGCCTTCACCTATGGCCCGCTGGTGCTTGCGGGCGCGCTCGGCCGCGAAGGGCTGGCCCCGGGCGCGGACATCATCGTCAACGAGCGCAAATATGGCGAGTATAACGATACCCCCTTCCAGGCGCCGACCCTGTCTGGTGAGCCGGAGGAGCTGACGCGCAAGATCAGTGCCTCGGGCAAGCCGCTGGAGTTCACAATCCCTGCGGCGGACGGCCAACCGGTGCGGCTGGTCCCGTACCACCGCATCGCGCATGAGCGATATGCAACGTATTGGAAGCTGGCCTGATCGCGGACCACAATTAACCCGGCCAAGGCCGGGGTTTGGTTGCCTTTTCGTTGCGGTTAATTTGTTCGCGCGGAGGCGCGGAGGATGCAGAGAGGGTGTCCGATTGGCCGCAGCCTGCCCTCACCATGACGCGGTGGAAAGAAGCATAAATCTGCCACGGGCGAAACACCTCCGCGTTCTCCGCGCCTCCGCGCGAACAAAATCTCTCTCGACGCATCGGTGCCCCGCCGACCGCATGGCATCTGGACCCCGGCCTTCGCCGGGATCGTGCGGTTGAATTGCGTCGGAATATGGTGGGCGATGACGGGCTCGAACCGCCGACATTCTCGGTGTAAACGAGACGCTCTACCAACTGAGCTAATCGCCCCCTCTCGGGAAACCCGCCTATTACCGTCATTTTTGATGGTGACAAGGGGCGGTTTTGCGGAATGGAACGGAACAGAACGGAACCCTAGGGAACCGAGAGTCCCGAACTATTCCCGAACAGCTTAAGCCTGCAGTTTTCGGGTGTTCCACGAGCGCGCGGCGACCTGTGTGACCAAAACCCATGCGCCGGGCTTCACCGCACTGGCGATAAGGCGAACCGAGTCCCTAACTTCCTTCGCCGTCATGCTCACGGTGCCATCATATTCGCCGGTAGGAAGCTGCCATTTCCCCCGATTTCCACTTTCATCTATGCCTTCAATCCAACGGTGAAAGCCCAAGGCCTCCATGCCACCATGAAGCCTCTCATAGTGACTTGCGTCAGCACCATGCAGTTCCACCCGAACGGTAAATTGCGGCATGGGTTTTCTCCTATGCGCTCAATTCAGGAGGTATCGAGTTGCCATCACCTGCTTGACGACGGACAAAATCCGACATCAGGGGTACGGCAAACATGTATTTTCCATGACGATTCTTATAAATAAGGCCCGCCGTCGCAAGTGCTGACAAGATTTGATTCGCATGGCTCGGCGTGAATGGCTTCGTCACAATTGCCTGTGACAATTGGACGATCTCTGACACCGAAAATTCAGAATCGCAGTTGTCCAGTGATGCCACTACCCACATCAGTTCGCGCTGGCGATCTGTGGCCCTAGCCCAGCGACCAGCAAAAAAGTCAGTGTCTAATTTGCGAACGATTTCAGCGATAGGTATGGTCATGTCCTGGCCAGTATCGCTACGCTGAATCCATATGTCATAAACCTCTCGGCATATGAATTGTACAAAGTATGGGTATCCGCCCGACAATTCGGCGATGATTTGCACTGATCCAGGTGAAAATTGGATCGGGCAAGATGCGTTGGTTACCGGGCGGCGAATGGCCTCTTCGCAATCATCGCGGTTAAGCTGCGCCAGAGCTACAACGCGAAACATTCTTTCCGCAAAAGTTCGCGCATCTACCAGCTTTGGGAATAGCGTAGGCAGGCCAGAAAGCGCCAGCATGAAGGGGATGCCGCGCCGCTGGATTGATTGAAAAACATCCAACATAATTGACATTGGATATTGATCTTTTTGCGCGTTATCTGCGAGATTTTGCGCTTCGTCATATGCAAAAACAATGCCGCGACGATCCGTGGTCTTTAGAATTGCCCAAGCAAATTCTAAGACAGCTTTCAGTTTGTCCGAAACCAGCCCCGGCTCTTCATCATACTTATGCTTGAGGAATGCAAAATTCACTGGCTGTACAATCTCGGTCGAGGCTGTACCGAAGCCGGCGCCTTGATGTTCACCCGCCTTCAGATGAAAAGCCGAGGTGACCACAGCCAAGTCGGTAATGATACGAAGCGCAAGATTTTCCTCGCTGACACTAGCCGCTTCCGAAAGATCGGTTCCAACCCAGAGCCATCCTTCCTGAATGGCCAATGGCTTGAAGGTCTCCAAGAGAACGGTTTTGCCAACGCCACGCAGACCTGTGAGAATCAGGTTCTCTAGAATTTCATTCTGCTGGAGCAACTTACGGAATTGCGCCTCCTCCTCACCGCGTCCTGCAAGATACGGAGGCATATGGCCTGCGCCAGGTCGAAATGGGTTGGTGAAAGTGCCCTGCATGACATTACCTAAATTTAATCTTCGAACTAAATACCGTGCTAAGGCGAAATTGTCAACAATCCCTTAAGTTCCTCAGCGGTCTGCTTTTAGTCGAACTCATGCCAGATGCAACGCTTCAGTGAGGCGCCTGCTCCACACATTTGGGAGGGCTCGGGAAAACCATAACATCCCTGACATTGGCGGTTTTCTGCGGGTTCCCACCATAACCAAAACCATAATATCACCATAACCAGATTATGGTCCTTCAGGCTGACCAAGGGCATTGAAAAAACGGTTTAAAATCAATGGGATTATGCTTTTTGGGTTTGGATGTTATGAAAGATTATGGTCGGGTCATAACTTCAAAAATGACGGTTTCCCGCCGTTTCTGACCCCAATTCTGAGGGCGGTCAGCAATGTTATGGTTTTCCCGACACGCCCCCCTTCTATTCGGTGTGATCGTCTACATCCGACCATATGCCGGAACGTCGCAACTGGCGGATGATGCCATTGAAAGCGGCGGTGCATCCCTGCGATCGACCTAGTTCAATCGGCTGCCCAGCCGATTCCCAGAATGTCGTGAGGGGCCACCGCTCGGGGCAGTGGGGTAGCAGCGATCGAAGCGCGAGGCGGACCGCGTTCGTATCACACTGCCGCTCCCCGCTTGATATCATGGCTTCGCGGAGGACCTTCACGGCAAGGCGTACTATGGCCTTCTGATGACGGTTGACGGGCATTGCCCTAACTGGTCCTGAAATGCGCTGTCAGTGCACCCAGGCGCACCCAGCGGTTTGGTTGGAGGAACACAACGCGGCCTAGGACCTAGGCCGGTCTCATTAGCTTAGCGAGATGCACCTTTTTCCACACGAAAAGAGTGGGGGCGGCGTGGGGAGGAAAGCGCGCAAATCGGGGTCGCGGGTTCGGCGGGGTCACGCCGCCAGCTCGACCGGCGCGCGGTCGGCCCAGAGGTCACGAACCCCGAGCCGCCGGGGATGAACGCCGAAGAATGTTGCGAGCTGCCCGTGCATGTCGGCGGGGAGGGCGACAGGGATGCCCTCGCGAATGAAGCGTGCGAGGTATCCGCTGTCTCGCCCAACCATCCGCGACAGCGCGGCAAGGCTTTCCCCACTGGATGATGCCGCCTGGGCCAGCGCCTCGCGCGGACATGCGAGGTCGCGACTGGTGGTGCGGTAGCGCGCCATCAATAGGCCAGCCAGTCTATCTCGGCATCGTCCAGCGCCGCGAACGCATCGCCGTCAGCGCCCATCTCTCGCAGGCGTTCGCGCACCTGGTCGGGCGTGCCGTGCTTCGGGAACCGGGGGTCGCGCCTGGCTGCAGCTGCGATCGGATCGATCCAGTCGCCCCGGTCCTTCTGCGCCATCAGCCACATGCCGAACGGCTCGCTAGTCTGGGCACCTTCAACACGCATCGTCACCTCCATCGAGTCGATGGATTATATATAGCGTGTTCTTCTTATGTTCCAATGGGTAGGCGAGAGTCAGGGCTGGATAGAGAATACCCAGCACACCTTCGCGCCACCTGTCAGGGAGCTGTTGACGGTTTTGTTCGCGATAAAGCGCGGCGCGTCCGATTGACGGATCGCGTTCTTCATCGGCGTATCAATCTCGATGCGGATGCCCGCATCCCTAAAGTGCTGGCGCAGCTCTACGAGGCTGATCGCGAGGAGGTGAGGCACTCGGCTATGGTTGAACTTCACCCCCCGCGCCTTCAACGTTTCGAGCGCATCCCAGAAGGTACGGAGGATGTCGGGCGGCTGCGGCGCGTCGTGGCCGAGCTGGTCGAGCGCGGGTGTGTCGATGCCCAACTCGGTGCACATGCTATCGAGCATCTGGTGCATCATCTGGCGTTCGACGCGATTCCGCGTGACTTGCAGCTTCTGAGTGAGGCGGAGCGTCTGGTTCTGTAGCGACACCCGCGAAGTGACGGACTGGAGATTGAGCCGCTTGCCCATGCGCCCGTGGAAGTGCTCGAAGATCACACGGAACGCGCGCTCTTGGTAGCGGATGATGACGGCCCGTTTGTCTTCGTCCGCGATCCGGTCGGGCGTCAGCGTCACCACCCACCCGTGGAACTGCTCAAGACCAAGCGTCACGACCTCCTGCATCCCGCCAGCAGAAGGTATGGCCTTTAAGGCCATACCTTTCGACAGGACCGGATGGTTCGCGATCCGGCGCCGCTGCGCCGCCCAATCCAATCCGAGCGTCTCGGCGACAGGCTTCATCACGACGTGGATGCCGTCATTACCCCGGACGGTCATGATCTGGCGATCCTCGAACGGGACCAGCTCGAAACGGTCGGACATGGGGACTCCGTTCAATACAGGCTGCGGCGATGAGCCGCATAGGCAGCGCGTTCGTTCAGCGGTCCTGCGCTTTGGTCGAGGCCATAGATCGGCACGGTATCCATGATGCCAGTGGCTTCGCCAAGGTCCAGTGGATCTTCGTGCAGCTCATCTTCTTCTAGGTCGGGATCGCCGTCCAAGGCGTCTAGCAGCTCGATCAAGGTCTCGATCTGGCGTTCAATGGCTTTGCGGTCGAATGCGGTCAGCCCCAGGGAGATGGTGTACGGGCGGAATGCCGTGCTAGGAATGATGGCAGCCATAATCGTCGCTCCATGACGAGGTTGGTTAGACCGGGCGGAAGGGTGCAACCTTCCGTCCGGTTGACGTCATGTACGTACACTTGACGCTGGTGTCAACGGTATGTACGTACATGTCCCATGAGGGATGAAGAAGCTGGCTCGACGCGTTTCGAGATGCGGGCGCCTAAATCGTGGCTTTCTCGCGTGGATGAGTGGCGTCGTCATCAGCCCGATCTGCCACCGCGCGCCGAAGCTATTCGGCGGCTGGTCGATGAAGCGCTTAAAGACTCGAAGTGACGCCTTGGCCGAGATTGGGGGCTGAAATCATGCGTCCTTTCGGACCAGCGCGGCGATCGTCGCCTCCATCACGCCTTCGTCAAAGGCGATAGCCTCGGCGCCGACCTGGTCGTTCACGTCGAGCCACCGCATCATGAGCGGGTACATCTCCAGCGCCCAGAACATGCGCGTGGCGTCGGTCGGGTTGCCGAACGCGGACCCCTGCGCGGGCACGATGCCCAGGAGCTGGGGCGGAACGCGGTGCGCGGCGAGAATATCGTCGCGGGTCGCGTTCTTGATCCCGAGGAACTCATCCTTCGCGCCCACCTCGGCGATCGGCAGGATCTTGATCCCGCCATCCTTGCCGCCCGGCTGGTGGACGAACAGGTTGCGGAAATTGCCCGGCCCCTTCGACCGGCGCAGCGCCTCCCGGATCGCATTGACATCGCCGTCCGCAAACTCGCCGGTCGCATGCAGGATGAAGCCCGCATGGCTGCCGTTGATGTAGTATTTGCGCCGGAACAGCGTCGCCGATTCATTGAGCAGCGTCGACTGGAGCGAGGAGATATATTCGGGGACGCCGTAAATCTCCTGGTTCACATCGGGCTGCATCACCTGAAGCACCGCGCCGGGGCGGAACTCGGTTTCGGCCACGCCACCAGGCACGAAGAAATAGCGGCCATCTTCGACACCGCGCCGGGTCGCTTTGGCGAGAGCGTGTTGCAGGTGATGCAGGCCCCCCAGCCGATTGGGCACCCGCTCCAGAAAGCCGAAGCCGAAAATCAGATAATCCTGCACCACCCGCTCGAACGCGGTGCGGCTTAGGAACGGCGTGGGCTTGAACGCCCCGACCAGCAGGTTGCGCTTCAGGATGATCGCCGAGCTGTGATGCGGCGACGCGCGGAACGACCGCGCCAGCCCCTCGACGCTGATCGGCGGTTCATACCAGCGGCCATTGTGCCAGCACTGGAGAAGTTCGAGGATTTCGCGCCGGTCGTTCACCGGCTCGGGATCGCCGAAGCTGAATGCCTCGGCACTGGCGGGTGCCGCCCGGCTGTTGGCGCCGAACACGGGCATTTCGAGCATCACAATATCTCCATGGTGGACTTCGGCGCTTCGCGCCCGTCGAGCGGTTCGTTGATGAGGGTGTGCATCGTCGCCCAGGCGATATCGGCGTGACCGTCGCCACCCCCGCGCCCGGCCTTGAACGTGGTGTTCCGCCCGCTGTCGGTGATCGTCTTCTTGATCGAGATGAACGACGACACGACATCGAGATGACCGAGGTCGAAGGCGAGGCGTCCCCGGCGCACGACATTCTGCGCCTTCATGACCATGGTCGCCTTCACTTCGAGCGAATATTCGATCTTGGTGACGCCGCGGATTGGGCTGCCGGGCTTGGCGAGGAGCTGATAGACGCCCGCGCCCACGCCGGTCGCGTCGATGCCCAGATAGGTGCAGTTGTACCGCGACAGGATCGCCTTGATGAAATCGGCCTGCTGCTCGAAGTCGAGGCCCCGGAGCTGGTGGCGTTCCAAGATGCGAAACGTGCCGCCCTGCTCCAGCGGCGGGGCAACGATCACCAGCGCGGCGTTATCGCCTTCCTCGCTATTCTGCGGATCATAGCCGGCCCAGACCGGACGCTCGCCGTAAGGGCGGGCGCTCTCGGGGACGAAGTCGGTCCATTCGACCTCGCTGTCGCAACCCAGCGCGACCAGGTCGTTGAACTTGAACGCCGAAAGGCTGTCATCCACGAAGACGCAGCCGAACAGGTTGGCGAATTCGTCATCCGGGTGATCGTCGTGCAGCTCGTCCAGGTCGACCAGGTTGAAGCCACTCGCGATCGCGTCATGCACCGTGACGATCTGGCGCCAGATACCGTCTTCACAGACCCGCCCGTCCTTCAGCGCCTCATGGCTGGTGTCGATATCGACCCGGTCGGCCTTCTTCTTCCGCTTGTTGCGACGCTCGCCCGTCCAATAGGGATAGGCCAGATGCGCGACGGTCGACGGCGTCGAGAAATAGGTTTTCCGCCACTTGGTATGCGTCGCCATCGCCGACGCCACCTTGTTCAGCTCCTCGAACCCGTGGACCCAGAAGAATTCGTCAAAATAGAAGTTGCCGCTGCGGCCCTGGGCGGTGCGGAAATTGGTGCCCAGGAAGTGCAGCTCGGCAGCCGCCTCGCCGTCCGGTCGCAAGTCCGAGGTGATCAGCATCGGGTCGCCGCCCAGCGTGACGCCGACCAGCTTGGCGAACCCGACGATATAGTTTCGGAACTGGTGGGCCTGCGCCTTGGACGCTGACAGGAAAATCTGGTTCCGCCCGCTCTTGATGGCGTCCATCAAGGCTTCAAAGGCGAAATAATAGGTCGCGCCGATCTGGCGCGACTTCAGGATCATGCGGGTACGGCGATTGAGGTTCGCCCACCACGTCTCCTGATAGCCGAACATCTGGCCGAGGAAGTGGTCTTCCAGTTGCTGGGCCTGGTCGGCGGTGAAGTGGTTCTTCTTCGCCTTGGGCTTGCGCTCGCCCGCGTTGCGATTGGCGACCTTGTCGTTCAGGTCGCCCGAATGCCCGCCCGGTGCCTCATAGCGGCGCACTCTGGCCAAGCTCTCGACCTGGCGGCGCAGGGCGTCCAGCTCGACATAATCCGACTCGGTCTTCTTTTCCTTGCAGATCAGCACCATCAGGCGCGTCTCAAGGCAGTCCTCCAGCTTGCGGATCGACGGCGCATCGTCCCATCGATCGCGCCGCCCCCACGACTTCACCGTGTGGCGGTTGAGCTGCAATTCGTCGGCGATCTGCCCATAGCTCCAGCCGCGCCAATAGAGGCTGCGCGCGGCGTTGCGCCGGTCTTCGGGCGCAAGCGTCAGGGGGTCGGCGAGGATCGACATGGTGGCGCCGACCTTGCCCGCGCCGGTCGCCACCGCGAGGCACATCCAGGTGTCGGGACGCTCCCGACACCCGGCCACGCTTGAGAAGATCGCCGCCTTCGGTCCCTGTTCGACTTCGCTAACCGGGCGGTCGCCGCCCAGCCGAGACCGAACCGAGGACCGAGCCGCCATGGGCAAGAAGAGCAATTTTTTCCGCGCATTCGTCGCCGGGCAGACGATCAGCGACGGACGCGAGGTGACGCCGGAAATGATCGCGGACATCGTCGCGACCTTCAACGCCGAAACCTACAGCCCGCGCATCAATATCGAGCATATCGCGGGCTACAGCCCCGAGCCGCCCTTCAACGGCTATGGCGATGTGTGCGCGGTCAAGGCGCAGGTCGATGAGATCGTGATCGCGGGCAAGACCGAGAAGCGCGATGCGCTGTATGTCCAGGTCGAGGGCAATGACCAGCTCGTGACGCTGTCGAAGCGCGACCAGAAGCCGTTCCCTTCGGTGGAGCTGACCCCGAACTATGCCGGTTGCGGCAAGGTCGGCCTGATCGGCCTGGCCTTCACCGACACGCCCGCCTCGATCGGCACCCAGCGCCTGAGCTTCAGCCGCGTCAACGGCACCCTGCTCACCACCTCCAGCGAGCGTGCCGAGATCGAATTCGCCGAGGAAGCCGATGGGAAGGACCCGGTCGACAGCATCGTCAACCGCCTGTTTTCCAAGCTGACCGGCCATTTCAAGCCGACCGAACCGGAAAAGCCCAAGGACGAACCGGCCAAGCCCGCGAACGACAATTTCGATCCGGGCGCCTTCACCGCTGGCATCAAGGACGCCGTGGCGGGCTCGATCAGCGCCGCGCTGGCGCCGATCGCCGAGGCGCAGGCCCGTCATGAGCAGGAATTCGCCGCGCTGAAGGCGAAGCTGGAGGCCGAACCGGCACCGACCTTCTCCCGCACGCCCGTCTCGGGTGGCGGCGCGGACGTGCTGACCGACTGCTGATCGCCCCCTCCCGAACCCACCCCCAGACCGTCAGGACTCCGCTCCCATGCTCAACGACACCCGCGCCCAGTACGACAAGTACACCCAGCAGATCGGCAAGCTGAACGGCATCGCCGACCCCAGCCGCACCTTCACCGTCACGCCTGCCGTGGCGCAGACGCTGCGCGCCAAGCTGAAGCAGACCAGCGACTTTCTTAGCCGCATCAACATCATCCCCGTGGTCGCGCAGGAAGGCGACAAGGTCGGCGTCGGCGTGAAGGGCACGATCGCCAGCCGCACCGACACGCGCGCCAAGGATCGCGCGCCGCGCTATCCCGGCGATCTGGATGAGAGCACCTATCGCTGCGAAAAGACCGACTTCGATACGCTGATCCGCTACGAGACGCTCGACGCCTGGGCGCATCAGCCCAATTTCCAGACCCTCATCCGTGATGCGATCATCAACGCCAAGGCGCTCGATATCATCACGATCGGCTTCAACGGCGTTTTCGTCGCCGCGACCACCGACCCGGTCCAGTATCCGCTGCTCCAGGACGTGAACAAGGGCTGGCTCCAGCATATCCGCGACGACACGCCCGAGCGTCATATGGCAGGCAGCACCTTGAAGCCGGAGACGCGCGACGGGACCACCGGACGCGTGACCAAGGCCGGTGCGATCTATGTCGGCGCGGGCACGGTCGGGACCGAGGTGGACTATGTCAATCTCGACGCCCTGGTCTTCGACGGCATCGAGCTGCTGCACGAGAATTACCGCGAGGATACCGACCTGGTCGTGATCGTGGGCCGCGAGCTGGTGCACGACAAGTATTTCCGCATCGTCAATGCCGCCGGTGACAAGGCAACCGAGCAGCTCGCCCGCGACGTGCTGCTCTCCGACAAGAAGATCGGCGGCCTGAATGCGGTGCGCGTGCCCAAATTCCCGAAGAACGCGCTGCTGATCACCACGCTCGCCAACCTGTCGGTCTATGAACAGATCGGCACCGAGCGGCGCAAGATCGAGGACAACGCCAAGCGCGACCAGATCGAGAATTACGAGAGCGTCAACCATGCCTATGTCGTCGAGGACTCGGGCAAGGCCGCGCTGATCGAGAACATCGTCATGGGCAAGAAGCCCGCCGCGTAAGCGGTCGGCTTCCGCCTCCACCCCGTACCCGCTCCCACAGGACACGCCATGAGCTACGCTCAACGAATGCAAGAACGGGTTCTTGCCATGAAAGCGGCGTCTGCTCCTGCCACCGGGAGCGGGCACACCCGTCCCGCCGCGACCGCCCCCTTGGTCGCGGCGGGCCATTCGGCCCCGATATCCGCCCGCGAAGGCAGCACCGCCGAAACGCGCCTGGCCGCGCAGATGAAGCTGCGCCTGGTCCACGATCTGCGGCGGCTGAAGGAAATCAAGTCGACCGAGCTGAAGGTCGCGGCCAAGCGCGACATGCTGCCCGAATATGCCGCTTTCTGCGACGGCCAGCTCGAAGCGGGCCGCTCGACGGTCGGCGATGAGCTGGGCTCGACCGGCGCCGACGATGTGCTGCCCACCGTCATGGTCTGGTCGATCGATACCGGCGACTGGGCCCGCGCGCTCGACATCGCCGCGCATGTCCTGCGCTTCGCGCTCCCCATGCCCGATCGCTACAAGCGCGATGCCGCGACCTTGCTGGTCGAGGAGATCGCCGAGGCCGCGATCCGCGCCCAGGCATCGGGACAGACGTTCCCACTCGACGTACTGGAAAAGGTCGAGCTGCTGACCATCGGCGTCGATATGCACGACGAAGTGCAGGCCAAGCTGCAAAAGGCGCTGGGCGTCGAACTGGCCCGCGCGGCGAGCGAGATCGATACCGGCCCCACCGATTACATCGCGGGTGCGACCCGCGCGCTGGGCGTGCTGCGCCGCGCGCAGGAACTGAACCCGCGCGCCGGGACCAAGACCCGGATCACGCAACTCGAAAAAGCCATCAAGGCGGCAACCGCCTTCCAGGAACAGGCCGGACCCACCGGCTGACAAGCTCGCCTCCCGGCGCTCGGGGGCGGATCGCGCGATGCGGGAGGGCTCTTCGGAGCTGTGGGCCGCAATTCGACCTGATCCTCACCCCCGTATGCCGAGGGGCGCCCGGCCCGAAGGATCACCTATGCTGACGCTCGCCTTCCTCATCGCCATGGCCTTCGAACTCTGCGGCGGCCTGGTCGGTGGCATCGGCATCATCGCCCTGGGCGTGATCGCCACGAACGATATCACCGTCATCCGCGCCTATGCCGTCGAAGCCGGGCACCTGGGCAAGGCGGAGTTGCTGGCGCTGGCCATGGCCGCCGCGATTATCGGCATCGGCGCGTTCATCATCGGCCTGTCGATCGCCGACCGGATCATTGCGGCATGACCAGCCTCATCATTCCGGCGCTGGGCGGGCAGGGGGATTGCTGCGCCTCGATCGTGCCCGATCCCGCCGCACCCGATGCGACGGTGATCGTCAATGACGGCTGGTTTCCCGATATCGACCTTGCGCATTTCCGCCGCTCCGCCCGTATCCGCGACAATGTCACCGTCGATCGCCAGCGCGACGCGGTGCTGTCGGCGATCATCACCGTCGGCAACGATCTGGCGGCATGGGCGGAGGCGCGCCGCGCCGCCAGCGCGGCCAGTCTGGAAACGGTGACGGACGTGCCGAACGGCAAGCTGGGCGGCGAACCGCGCCTGGTCATCCTCTACCGGCGCGCCGTCTATGCCTATGCCAAGGCCGATCTGGTCGAGCGCTACCGCGATGTCGATACGACCGGCCCCGGTCAGCGCCGCGCTGAAGACCTCGATCCGTCGATCGGCGAACTGCGCCGTGATGGTGCATGGGCGGTGCGCGACATGCTCGGCGCCACTCGCACCTGTGTCGAGCTGATCTGATGGCGACGACGCTCACCGCGCACCAGGGCGACACGCTCGACGGCCTTCTCTGGCGCGAAATGCGGCTCGGTCCCGCCGACTGGCCCGCCGTGCTGGAGGCAAACCCCGGCCTATCGATGAAAGTCGTGCTCCCGCTCGGCACCCGCGTGACGGTGCCCGCTGCCCAGGCAACGCCCGCCACGCCGACCCGCGCCCTTGTGAACCTTTGGGACTGACCATGGAAAAGCTCACCCACGAAATTCTTCAGGCGGTGCTGGCCTTCCTGGCCAGCCTGGTCCCCAGCGCGATCGGCGCGATTGTCAGCATGATCTACGAACCCGGCCTGACCTGGGCACAGCGCGCCGCGCGGCTCTGGGTCGGCGTCACGGTCAGCTATTTCGTGCAGCGCGCGGGCGGGGCGGTCTTCGACCTCCACCCTTACGTGCTGCAATCGGTCGCCTTTGTCACCGGAATGATCGCCTACCGCGCCGCGCCCGCCTTCATGACCGGCGCGACCACCGCGCTGGGCGAACTGCCCGGCCTGCTGCGCGACCGCGTGATCGACCTGCTGCCTTCGAAAAAGGAGAAGAAGTGATGGCAACGCGCAAGCCGCTGCCTGCCCGCAAGACGCTGATCGGCGTCGTCGGGCTGGCGACCGCCGCGATCGTCGCGCCCTTCGTGTCGGGATGGGAATCGGGCGGCAAGCCCCAGCTCACCGCCTATCGCGACATCGTCGGCGTATGGACGATCTGCGATGGCGAGACGCTGGGCGTGAAGCCCGGCATGGTCGAGACGGTCGAGGGCTGCAAGGCCCGCGACGAAGCCGCGCTCGTCCGCCATGCCGAACCGGTGCTCGCCTGCACGCCTGTCCTGAAGGGGCATCCCAACCAGCTCTCCGCCGCGATCAGCCTGGCCTATAATATCGGAACCAAGGGTTATTGCGGCTCGACCGTCGCCCGCCGCTTCAATTCGCGTGACTGGCGCGGGGCCTGCGACGCCTTCCTGATGTGGAACCGGGCGGGCGGACAGGTGGTGCGCGGCCTCGATCGCCGACGCCGCGCCGAGCGCGACTTGTGCCTGAAGGATCTAGCGCGATGATCCGCACCCTGTTCGCCAAGCTGCGCGCCGAGGCGGGCTTCCTCGTCCTCCTGGCGGTCGCCGCTGCCGGGGCCTGGCTCTATGTCCAGTTTCAGCAGGTGCGCGCCGATCGCGACGATGCGGTGCACCGCGCCGAGGTGATCTGCGCCAAGGCGCAATCCGACTGGGCCGCGACCAGGGACGCCAAGCGCGGCGTCGCCTGCGCCGCGCGCGTCGCCGAGCTGCTCGCCTTCCGCACCAACGCCGACCAGGAAAGCGCGCGCCTTCTCGCCGCGGCGATGGCCGAGGCGAGTGACCGCACCCTCAAGGACAACCAGGCGGCACGCGCTGCGGCGGAGGCCGCTCGCAATGCCGCACTTAGAATGGAGGCAGCCGATGCCGAAGCCGAACGCCGCAACCTTGTCGATCGTGAGTGGACTGCTGCTGTCAACGGCGTTGCAGGCTTGCGCGCACCGACCCGCTGATCGCCCGCCTGTGATGGGCCCCGCGATCAAGATCGAGCCGCCCAGGCCCCCCGCCGAGCTGCTCGCCTGTGCCGAACGCCCGGACGGTTTGCCCGAGGACGCCAGCCTGATCGCGCAAATCCCGACGCGGCTGCGCGCGGGCATCATCCGCCTGGCCCGCGCCTTCGGCAGCAACGCCGACCGGCTCGATCGCCTGACCAACTGGAATGCGCCGGGCACCTGCCCGGTCAAGGAGTAACCATGGCCGTTTCCACCCCCGAAGAGCGCCGCGCCATTTACGACCGCACCGTCTCCGATCTGGCGCCTGGCGCATCCAAGGCGCCGTTCAACATCGTTCCGAGCGACGCTGTAGCGCTGCCAGCGGATGTGAAGGGCATCTATGTCGGAACGGGCGGCAGCGTCACCCTGCGCGGCGTCGATGCGGCGGCGGACGTGACGTACAAGAACCTGCCCGACGCCAGCTATATCGCGGTCGCCGCCAGTCATGTCCGCGCGACCGGCACCACCGCGACCGACCTCGTCGGGGAGGCCTGACCGATGCGGCGGGGTTCCGGTGCGCAATTCGGGGGCGGTGCGCTGACCATCGCGCGGCTCATGGCGTTGCTCGACAAGAAGGGGCTGACCGATGCCCAGGCGCGGGGCGCGGTCGGCGGTGCCGAGACGATCGATGACGGCCTGGCCGCGATCGGCGTGATGACGGCGCAGCCCGATCCGGCCCCCACCTATGGCCTGATCGTCGCCACCAGGGATGGATCGACCGGCCAGACCTATAGCCTGGTCGGCGAGGCGGCGGGCTGGACCAACATCCGCTGGTACCGCCGCGCGCTCGCCGCACCCTATACCATGACCCCGATCGCGGGCGCGGTGGCGACCACCTATGTCGCGCAAGCGGCGGACGAAGGCTATCGCCTGGTCGCACGGGGGCGTTGGCGCGGGTTGAAGCGCGCGACCATGGCCGTGCATGTCGTCTTCGCCCCGCCGATCCTGCTCGAAGGCTTCGAGACGGCCAGCGACTGGACCGCCAGTAACGGGGCGGTGCTCGCCTCGGTCGCCAGTGGGGCGGTGCAGGGCACCAACATGCTTCAGGTGAAGGGCACCGGCACCAACAACCCCAAGGTCGACAAGGCCAATATCGGGACGTTCGACCCGGCCACCCTGGGCGTGATCTGCCTGTACGCGGACCTCGGGCAAGACACGATCTATCAGCAGACCAATAGCCTGCGCCGCACGTTGACGCGGGGCGGTACCGAATATTCCACCGGCACGGGCAGCAGCTTCGGCTATTCGGAGTCGACCTATCAGACGCCCGCGCCCCTGCTCTTCGGTGGCCTATGGGACGCCTTCGCGGCGTCGGAAATGGGAACGTCATCGGTCGCGGGGACTTTCGCGGGCATCGGATCGGGCCAACTCGGTGCATCGATCACGATCGGCACGGCGGTGCCCTATGTGCCGACCACCAAACTGGATGCGATGATGGCCCGTGCGGGCGGTCGACCGACGATCATGCTCGATTTCGATGACGTGTTCGCCAGCCAGTATCTCTCCGCCTGGCCGATCCTGAAGGCGCGCGGCGTGCCGGTGACGATCAATGTCATCGCCAACCGGATGGACCAGATCAATCGCCTGACCACCGATTGGCTGCGCGAAATGGTGGCGGGCGGGTGCGACGTCAGCCTCAATTCGACCGATGATGGCCCCTTGACCAGCAAGGGCAGCATCGACGCGGCGATTGCCGACCTCCTGGTCGATCGCAAATGGCTGACCGATCGGGGCTTCACCGGCGCGCTCGACCACTTCGTCTACCCCAACGGCACCTATCAGCGGACGGGCACGAAGGTGCTCATCAATGCCGTCACCTCCAACGGCACCGACACCGTGACGCTGGGCAATTCGGTGTCGACCATCACGGTCGGCATGGCGGTCGCGGGGTTCAACGTCCCCGCCGGCACCACCGTGCTGGCGGTGAACAGCGCCAATTCGCTGAAGCTTAGCAATGCAGTTCCCGCCCAGACCAAGCCCATGTCCTTCACCGATGTATCGGACCCGTTTTCGCCCAACCGCTTGCAGACGGCGTTGAAGGCGGCGGGCTTCAAGAGCGCGCGGACCACGCTCAATCGGGGGGGCACGTTCACCCGGTTCGGGCCTGCCGGGCGCGCCCTGACCATGCCCGGCAACCCGACCAGCGCGCGAACCCAGCAACAGTTGATCGACATGGTCAGCCAGATCAGACTGCGCGGCACCACGGGCATCTTCTACACCCATTCGGTCCTGGTCGGTGCGTCTGGCGTCGATACCGAGCTGTCCTTCTATTCCTGGTGGATCAACTATCTCGCCGATCTGCGCGACGCCGGGCAGATCGATATCCTGACCCGGTCGCAATGGTGGATGCGCGACGGCTCGGCGGGGGTGCCGATCTGATGAAGAAGCCCGATAGCCTGAAGCGCCTGCTGCTGCTCACCGTGCCCCAGCTCGGCCAGAACCCCGAAAACCTCGCTATGTATGTGGATGAGGGCAAGGTCGCGGCGACCAGTGGCGCGACCCTGTCGTTTGAATATCGCTATAAGCTCAACCTGGTGGCGCAGGACTTCGCGGGCGATCGGAATGCGCTGATCGTCCCGCTCCTGGCATGGATCGCAGAGGCGCAGCCCGATCTGCTCGACCGACCCGGCGCCGAGCCCTTCACCTTCGAATGCGAGCTGCTCGACAGCGACAGCGCCGATATCTCGATCACGCTTGACCTGACCGAACGGGTGTCGGTCCGCGCCCGGCCCGAGGGCGGCTATGAGGTCACGCACCTTGATGATCCGACCCCCGTCGATCTGGACCGGTTCGACGGCGTCTGCGGCGTCAACCTGTGGCAGCTCTTCCTGCGCGACGAACTGATCGGGCAGAGCAGCCTGCCAGCGCCTGGCACCCCATGAGCGACGGCCTGGCATCGATCGAGACGTTGGCGAGCGCGCTTCTGCGCAAGGTGGGCGGGCCCGAGCGGCGCCGCATCCTGCGCGAGATCGCACGCGATATCCGCGCCAGCCAGTCGGATCGGATCGGGCGTCAACAGGACCCGGAGGGGAGGGCCTTCGCCAAACGCCATGAGCGCAAGCCCGACAAGCCCGGCACCCATGCGGTGAAATTCCTCTACCCCAAGGGGGCAGCCGAACCGCGCCTGGTCTTCATGAAGAGCTGGGTGCGGCAGGGACCGCTCATGACCGGCTATGATGTCGAGGCGGGCGGCATTCGCAGCTTCTTCTGGGACAAGGTCGACCAGTGGTTGCCGGTCGATCCCGCCGACCAGAACAAGCGCAGCGGCAAATTCCGCCGACAGGGCAAGGTGCGCGCGCGTCCCATGTTCGCCAAGCTGCGCGGCGGGCGCCTGCTGAAAAGCGGGGCGACGGTGGATGAGGCGTGGATCGGCTGGGTAAAGCCCGCCGCCAGCCGGGTCGCCAGCGTCCACCAGTTCGGCGAGATGGACCGACCCTCGAAACGGTCGAAGCCGGTTCGCTATGCCCGCCGTGTCCTGCTCGGCCTGACCAACGAGGAACGCGGCGCGCTGATCGACGGCATCCTGCGCCATATCGCCACCTGATCGGGTGTCGGGGCGTTCCCGACACCTGAACGGGTTGGCGTGATGGCGGGCCGCTCCGCGACATGGCGGCATGGCCACCGAATTCGCAACCTTCACCGCCGTCGACCTGTCGCGCCTGCCTGCGCCTGCGGTGATCGAGGCGCTGTCCTATGAGCAAATCTATGCGGACATGCTAACCCGCCTGAAGGCGTTGCTGCCCGACTTCGACGCGACGGTTGAGAGCGATCCGGCGGTCAAGGTGCTTCAGGTCGCCGCGTACCGCGAATTCCTGCTGCGCGCCGATGTCAACGATGCCGCCCGCGCCGTCATGGCTGCCTATGCCACGGGTTCCGACCTCGATCAGCTCGCCGCGCTCATGGGCGTGGCGCGACTGCTGCTCACCCCCGCCAACACCGAGACCGGCGCGCCCGCCATCTATGAGAGCGACGAGGATTTCCGGCGCCGCCTGGTCCTGGCGCCCGAGGGCTATTCGGTCGCCGGACCCGAGGGCGCCTATATCTTTCATGCCCTGTCGGCAGCGTCCGATGTGCTGGATGCCAGCGCGACCAGCCCGGCACCGGGCGAGGTGGTGGTTACGATCCTGTCGCGGACCGGCAACGGCGTCGCCAGCGCCGCCCTGATCGCGGCGGTCGACGCCTATGTCTCCGCCGAGACGCGCCGCCCCCTGACCGACCATGTCACCATCCGGTCGGCTGCGATCGTCAATTACCGGGTCGAGGCGACGATCCGAACCTATGCCGGGCCTGACAGCACAATCGTGCTGGCCGAGGCGCAGAAGCGGTTGGCGGCCTATGTCGCGGATAACCACCGGCTGGGCCGCGATATCACGCGATCGGGCATCTATGCCGCCCTCCATGTCGAGGGCGTCCAGAACGTCCTGCTGACCGCCCCTGCGGCGGACGTGGTGCTCGACCGGACCCAGGCGTCATGGTGCACCGGCATCGCGATCGGCTTTGCAGGGGTTGGTGAATGACGCTGCTGCCCCCCAATGCCTCGCCATTGGAACGCGCGCTCGATCACGCGGTCGGGCGCATTTCGGACGTGCCGACGCCGCTGCGCGACCTGTGGAACCCCGACACCTGCCCGGTCGGCCTGCTGCCCTATCTCGCTTATGCGCTGTCCATCGATAGCTGGTCGAGCGACTGGTCCGAGACGATCAAGCGTCGCCGGGTGCGGCAGGCGCTGGCGATCCAGCGCCGCAAGGGCACCTCGGCCTCGGTGCGCGACGTGGTCGAATCCTTCGGTGGCGTCGTCGCCATCCGGGAATGGTGGCAGATGCAGCCGCCCGGCGATCCCCACACTTTCAGCCTGGTCCTCAACATCACCGACCAGGCGGGCGCCCCCGCCGATGCCGCCTTTGTCGATGCCGTGATTGCCGAGGTCTACCGGACCAAGCCGGTCCGCTCGCATTTCACCTTCAGCCAGGCGGTCAACGCGACCGCCGGGATCGCGTCCGTCGGCGCGATCCGCCCTGCCATCCTTGCCCGCCTCACCATGACCGCGCCTGCGGCCTGACCGGAGAGATCATGTCGATCATCCTACGCATCACGAACGCCGGGCGCGCTGCCCTGGTCAACGCCCAGCGCGATGGCACCAATGCCGTGCGGGTCGCCAGCGTCGGGGTTTCGCCGAACGCCCTGGTCGCATCCCCGGTCGCGACGACCCTGCCCGGCGAGGTGAAGCGCATCGCCACCATTTCGGGCGGCGCCACGGCGGCTGACGTGATTCATGTCACGGTGCGCGACGAGAGCACCGACACCTACACCATGCGCAGTTTCGCGCTGTACCTTGCCGACGGCACCCTGTTCGCCATCTACGGGCAGAACGATCCCATCATTGAAAAGTCGGCAGCCGCGCTGCTGTTGCTCGCGATCGACGCGACGCTGGTCGATGTGTCGGCGGCCAATGTGACGTTCGGCGACAGCAATTTCATGAACCCCGCCGCGACGACGGAAACGGCGGGCGTGGTCGAGCTGGCCACCGTCGCCGAGGCAAGGGCGGGTGGCGATGCGACGCGCGCTCTGACCCCCGCGACCGGCAAAGCCTCGCTCATCGACTGGCTCGGTTACACCCCGGCGAACCGGGCGGGCGATACCTTCACCGGTCCGATTGCGGTCCGTCACGCTGGCCTGAACCTCGGTCTGACGATCGCACAGATCGGAACCGGCTATGGCTTCATTCAGCTTGGCGAAGCTGCCGAAACCGCGCGGAACTGGCATGTCGGATCGGGCGGCGACGGTCGCCTGGTCTGCTATCAGGGCAGTTGGGGCAGCGGCATCGAACGGTTCGTGGTCGCCAGCGCCTCGATCACCTTCAATGGCGGCGCGGTCTGGCACGCTGGAAATGACGGGGCGGGCTCGGGTCTCGACGCCGATCTGCTCGATGGCCTTCAGGCCAGCCAGTTTGTGCGGTCCGACCTTTCCTCGTCCGTGTCGCCGAACGTCTCGATCGACTTCAGCAACACCGCCTTTGGGGGATCGCTTCGCCTCGGGGGCAACGGCTACACAGTCAACGGGCAACGTGCGTCGGTCGTCGCGACGGACGGCACGCTTCATTTCGATGCCGCCGCCAACCTCCCGATCCACCTGAACTATTACAGCGGGTCGGGCGTCAACTTCGGCAATGGTGCCAGTGGCGTCGTGGCCAGTATCGGCAGGACGGGCGTGTTGCAGGCCGCCGAGCTGCGCGCGCCCATCGTCAAGCGGAGCGGGCTCGATCTGTTCGGGCCGGACAATGACGGGGCGGGCTCCGGGCTCGACGCCGATCTGCTCGATGGTCGCCATGCGTCCGACTTCGCCTTGCTCACCGGTGCGACCTTTTCGGGGGACCTCGCCCTGGCCGGAACGGTGGTGCTTCGGTCGGCCCCTTACCCGAAGAGCTATCTGCAACTGAATGACGGCGTCCAGGGCATCCGGCTGATGACCGAGGGCGGCTTGATCCTGGGTGCCGGAAGCGGCCAAATCCAGGTCATCAATAGCAGCCTGAATTTCAATGGCGGTGCCGTGTGGCATGCGGGCAATGACGGGGCGGGCTCGGGCCTCGACGCCGATCTGCTCGACGGACTTCAGGCCAGCCAGTTCGTGCGATCCGATGTGTCCTCGACGCTGACCCCCAATGTGGCGTTGGATTTCAGCAACACGGCCTTTGGCGGTTCGCTTCGCCTCGGCGGCAATGGCTACACCGCCAACGGGCTCCGCGCGTCGATCGTCGCGACGAACGGCACCCTCCATTTCGACGCATCCGCCGACCTCCCGATTCACCTCAATTATTACAGCGGGTCGGGCGTCAACTTCGGCAATGGTGCCAGTGGCGTTGTGGCGAGCATCAGCAAGACGGGCGTGTTGCAGGCCGCCGAGCTGCGCGCGACCATCGTCAAGCGCAATGGGCTCGATCTGTTCGGGCCGGACAATGACGGCGCCGGGTCGGGTATGGACGCCGATCTGCTCGATGGCCGTGATGGCGCCTGGTACGGCGACATTCCCGGTCGCCTCGGCTACACCCCGGCGAACCGGGCAGGCGATACCTTCACGGGTCCGGTCGCGATCCGTCACGCTGCCTTGAGCCTCGGCCTGACGATCGCACAGGCCGGAACCGGCTATGGCTTCCTTCAACTCGGCGAATCGGCCGAAGCCGCCCGCAACTGGCATGTCGGATCGAGCGGCGACGGGCGCCTGGTCTGGTATCAGGGCAGTTGGGGTGGCGGGGGCGAGCGGTTTGCGCTGACCGCCACCTCGATCAGCTTCAACGGGGCGGCGATCTGGAACGCCAGCAATGACGGGGCGGGCTCGGGGCTCGACGCCGATCTGCTCGACGGCTGGCACCGCGATGACATCCGGCGCTGGGGCAATCTGCTCGACCTTCCCGCCAGCTTCGCGCCGTCCGCGCACAGCCATGGGGCTGCCGATCTGGCGCCCGCCTTCGCGAGCCGCTTGTTCGCCAGCGATGGCTATCAGGTGCTGCCCGGTGGCCTGATCCTGCAATGGTGTACCGGGGGCATGGTGTCGTCGGGCGTCGAGAGCGCGACGAACCTTCTCTTTCCGATCGCCTTCCCGAACGCCTGCCTCCAGGCGACGGTCAGCACCCAGTTGGACTTTTCGACCACCGCCGGGGACGCCTTTTACCAGATCGCCGGAACGCCCTCGACCACCGGGGTCGTGGTGCAGCGCCAATATACTGGCGGGGGCCGCGACGAACGCCCGAGCGCCCCGCGCGTCTTCGCTATCGGCTATTGAGGACAGGCCATGAGCATTTTCTACAGCGCGTCGGTCGGCGGCTTTCTGGATAGCGATATCCACTCGACTCTTCCGGGCGACGCGGTGCCCATCACCGCCCAGGACCATGCCGCGCTGCTGGCAGGCCAGCGTGAGGGCAAGGTGATCCAGGCGGACGGGCGCGGCTATCCCGTCGCCCGCACGCCCAAGGTCCCTGCGGACACGCTACGCGCCCACCTGGTCGACCTGGTGAAGCGCGAAGCGGCGCACCGCATCGAACTGATCGCCCCGGTCTGGCGGCAGCTCAACGATGCGCGGGATCTACCCCAATCCACGGGCGCCGCGCGCGAGGCGATCGAGGCGCGGCATGCCGCGATCGACGCGATCCGTGCCGCCTCCGATCTGATCGAGCAGCAGATTGCCAGTCTCGGCGCGCGGGCGCTTGCCAGCTTCGACCCTTCCACCTCCGACCATTGGCCCAAGGAACCCTGACGATGAACACCGTGATTGGCGACTATGACAGCAATACGCGCGACGTGCCCGTGACCTTCACCTCGGGCGATATCGTGCATGAGCGGCGGGTGAATGCCTGCCATGACAAGACGGGTGCGTATGATGCAAAGGCGACCAAGGAGCGCGTCGCCCAGGTGGCGCTGGGCGTCGCGGCCAAGATCGAGGCGGGGGTAATCGTGCCCGTCACCGAGCAAACCGAAACCGCCTCGACGGACGCGACGGCGTCGGCCTGACCTTTCGGGTGTCGGGACGTTCCCGACACCCACCCGCCCGCGTAAAGGCGGCGCGACGGCTTCATGGTCCGCGACCATGGCCTCTCTCAATGATCCCCGCCGCGTCATCGGCAATGTGATCCAGCTCGGCACGATCGAAACCGTCGATCGCGCGGACGCGACGTGCACCGTGCGCGTCGGGGAGATTGTCACCGGCGAAGTGCCATGGCTGGCACCGCGAGCGGGCAAGACCCGTATTTGGTCGCCGCCCGCGATCGGCGAGCAATGCATCCTGCTCTGCCCCGAGGGCGACATGGAAGGCGGCTTTGCCGTCCTCGGCCTGTTTTCCGATGCGAACCCCGCGCCCTCGACCGAGGATATCGAACTGATCCGCTTCGGCGACGGCGCGATCCTGTCCTATGACGCAAGCGCGCATCTCCTGGTCGCGCAGCTTCCCGCTGGCGGCAAGGTGCGGCTCGACGCGCCGGGCGGCATCACCATCACCGGTCCGGTCAAGATCACCGGCCCGGTCACGATCGACGGCGACCTCGACGGCACCGGAACCGCGACCTGGTCGCAGGACGTGGTGGGCGGCGGCAAGAGCCTGAAGGGCCATATCCATACCAAGGTGCAGGCGGGCACGGCAGTCTCGGGACCGCCGCAATGACCGGCATGGACGCCGTGACCGGCAAGCCGCTGTCCGGCCTCGACCATTTGCGCCAGTCGATCGCCGATATCCTGTCGACGCCGATCGGCACCCGCGTCGGTCGGCGTGACTATGGCTCGCTGCTCCCCGATCTGCTCGATCAGCCGATGAACGCGGGCGGTCGCATGCGCCTGATCGCCGCCACCGCGCTCGCTTTGCTGCGCTGGGAACCGCGCATCCGGCTGACCAACGTCACCATTCGCCAGACCGCGCCCGGCACCTTCGCCGTCGCGATCGAGGGCATCCGCACCGACGACAGACCTGGCGCCCGCACCAGCCTCACCATCCCGCTCACCCCCGCAAACGCCTGAAGGAACCCCCATGGCCTATCACCACGGCATCACCATCACCGAGGTCACCGAAGGCGCAGCCGCGCTGGTGACCGTCGCCACCGCCGTCATCGGCATGGTCGCCACCGCACCCGACGCCGATCCGACCGTCTTCCCGCTCAATCGCCCCGCGCTCATCACGGACATGGATGCCGCGATCGAGAAGGCCGGGGCGAACGGCACGCTGGCATCCGCCCTGCGCGCCATCTCCGACCAGGTCCGCGCGCCGGTCGTCGTCGTGCGGGTCGCGCCGGGCGCCGACACGGCGGCCACCAATACGGCGGTGATCGGCGGGACCGTCAATGGCCTGAAGACCGGCATGCAGGCCCTGCTGGCCGCCGAGGCGCAGGTGGGCGTCCGCCCGCGCATTCTCGGCTGCCCCGGCCTCGATACCCAGGCGGTGACCACCGCGCTGGTCGTGGTCGCCCAGCGGCTGCGCGCCCGCGCCTATGCCGCCGCGATCGGCGCCGATGTTGCCGCCGCGATCGACTATCGCAAGAACTTCTCCGCGCGCGAGCTGATGCTGCTGTGGCCCGACTTCATGGCGGTCAACGGGGCAGGGCAGACCGTGACCAGCACCGCGACCGCCCGTGCGCTCGGCCTGCGCGCCCGCATCGACCAGGAACAGGGCTTCCACAAGACGCTGTCGAACGTGCCCGTGGGCGGCGTGGTCGGCCTGACCAAGGATGTGCAGTTCGACATTCAGGACGCGGGCACCGAGGCGAACCTCCTGAACGCGGCCCAGATCACCGCGCTGGTCCGCACCGGCGGGGGCTATCGCTTCTGGGGCAGTCGCAACTGCGCCGAGCCGGAATCGCCCTTCACTTTCGAAAGCGCGACCGCGACCGCGCAGGTGCTGCTCGACACGATCGCCGGGGGCATGCTCTGGGCGATGGACAAGCCGCTGCGCCCCAGCCTGGTCAAGGACATTGTCGAGACCATCAACGGCAAGCTGCGCGAACTGAAGAGCGCCGGGCAACTGATCGACGGGCGCGCCTGGTACGATCCGGCGAAGAACAGCACCGCGACCCTGAAGGCGGGAAAGCTGGTCATCGACTATGATTACACGCCCGTCCCCCCGCTCGAAAACCTGACGCTCACCCAGCGCATCACCGACAGCTACCTCGCCGACTTCGCGGCGGGTGTGTCGGCCTGACGCTGGCCGCTTCCCCCTCTTCCTCTCTCGATCGGATCTGAATCATGGCGATGCCGCGCAAGCTCAAGAACATGAACGTCTTCAACGAAGGTGCCACCTGGCTGGGCGAGGTCAGCAGCGTGACCCTGCCCAAGCTGACCCGCAAGCTGGAGGATTGGCGCGGGGGCGGGATGGACGGCACCGTCAAGCTCGACATGGGCGCCGATGCCATGGAGATGGAAACCACCTGCGGCGGGCCGATGCTCGACGTGTTGCGCCAGTTCGGCGCGACCAGGCTGAACGGCGTCTATCTCCGCTATGTCGGCGCCCACCAGAATGACGAAACCGACAGCCTCGACACCGTCGAGGTCACCGTGCGTGGCCGTCACGAGGAAATCGACATGGGCGAGTCGAAGCCCGGCGAGGGCGGCGAGTTCAAGACCAAGTCGTCGCTCGTCTACTACCGCCTCGACTGGAATGGTCGGACCATCATCGAGATCGACGTGCTGAACATGGTCTTCATGGTCGATGGCGTCGATCGCCTGGCCGAGATGCGCGCCGCGCTGACCTGATCCGCCCCGCGCGCCTCCCCCCTTTCTGACGAAAGCACCTTCCCATGACCGACCAGACCAATGGCCCCGCCATTCGCAAGTTCACGCTCGACTATCCGGTGATCAGCGGCACCAACACCCTGATCGAGGCGGGCGCGGAAATCACCGTTCGCAAGCCCGGATCGGGCGAGCTGCGCGGCCTCACCCTCATGGCGCTGTCGCAACTCGACGTGGCGGCGCTGGAAACCCTGGCGCCGCGCATCACCACCCCCGTCATCCCCAAGGGCGCGGTCATGGACCCCGCCGACCTGATGCAGTTCGGGGGCGAGGTGATGGATTTTTTGTTGCCGAAGGCCGCGAAGGCGCAGGCGGCATCCCAAACTGCATAGAGGAAGTGATGGCGGATCTGGCGACCGTCTTCGGATGGTCGCCGTCCGTCATGGATGACATGCCCGTGCCCGAGCTGATGGGCTGGCACACCCGCGCGATCGAGCGCGCCAAGGCACAGAGAGGCTAGACACCCCATGGACCGGAACCTGCGCATCCGCGTGCTGATGGAGGCGAGCGACCGGCTCACCCGGCCCCTGCGCGACATCGCCAATGGCGGGGGACGCGCGGCGGAGGCGCTTCGCGGTACCCGTGAGCAGATGGAAAGCCTTGGGCGCGCGCAAGGCTCGATCGCGTCGTTCCGATCCCTGCGCGCCGGGCTCCAGTCCACCACCCACGAACTGGCGGCGGCTCGAACGCGGGTGGGCGAGCTGCGCGCCGCCATGGCATCGACCGAGACGCCCAGCCGGGCGATGATCCGCGACATGACCCGTGCCGAGAGCGCGGTCACGCGCCTAACCAACCAGCAGCGCCGCCAAGCCGCCGAATTGCGCACGACCCGCGCCGACATGCGATCGGCGGGGATCGGCGTGCGCGACCTGGCCGAGCATGAGGAACGCCTGGGGCGCGAGGTCGAGGAAACCACTCGCCGCATGGCCGAGCAGTCCCGCCGCGTCGAGCAGCTCGCCAGCCGCCAGCGCCGCCTGGGGGACGCGCGTGAGAGCTTCTCGCGAACGCAAGGGATGGCGGGCAATATGGCGGCCAGCGGTGCGGCGGGCATCGGCGGTGCCATCGCGCTGGCCGCGCCGCTGGTCGCGTCGTCGCGCGGGGCGATGGACCTTGAGGAAGGCATGGCGGGCGTCGCCAAGGTCACCGGCATGGCGCAGGGACCGTTGGCGGCCATGCAGGCCAAGCTGGTGGCGCTGAGCGAGCGCATCCCGATGACGGCGGTCGACCTGTCCAACATCGCCGCAGCGGCGGGCGCGGCGGGCGTCGGCATGGACAAATTCGGTCGGCCTTTGCCCAGTCAGGCCGAGGACCTGGTCGCCTTCACCGATGCCGCCGCGCGCATGGGCATCGCCTTCGACATGACCGCCGAGGATGCGGGCGGGACGATGGCGAAATGGCGTCAGGCGTTCAAGATGACGCAGCCCGAGGTGGAAGCGCTGGGCGACCGGGTGAACGCGCTGACCAACAAATTCGGCGGCAAGGCGTCGGCGGTCGCGGGTATCGTCACCCGTATCGGCCCGCTGGGCGAGGTCGCCGGTATCGCGGCGGCCCAGGTGTCGGCGCTGGCATCCTCGCTCAACTCGATCGGCGTCGAGGAGGATGTCGCGGCGACCGGCATCAAGAACACCCTGTTGACGCTGACCAAGGGCACCGCCGCGACCAGAGGCCAGCAGGCGGCGTTCAAGGCGCTGGGGCTCGATGCGGGAAAAGTCGCCAAGGCGATGCAGGTGGATGCCAGCGGCACCATCGTGGATGTGCTGGAGCGCGTCGGAAGGTTGAGCAAGGATCAGCAGGCGAGCCAGCTTAGCGAACTGTTCGGCACCGAATCGGTCGGCGCCATCGCCCCGCTGCTGACCAATCTCGACGGCCTGAAGCAGCGCCTCGGCCTGGTCGGCGACCAGAGCCAATATGCCGGATCGATGACCGGCGAGTTCCTTGCGCGGATCAACACCACCAAGGGCGCGACGGACCTTGCCGCCAACGCCTTCCAGGCGGTGAACATCACGCTGGGCCAGTCGCTGCTGCCGACCATCAAGAGCGGTGCGCAGTGGTTCGGGGACATGGCCAAGCGGACGCGCGCTTGGGCGCAGGCGAACCCGGCGCTGGCCAAGGGCGCCATGCTCCTGGTCGGCGGGCTGGCGCTGATGATCGGCCTGTTCGGTGCGCTCGCCATCGCTGCGGCGGGTCTTTTGGGTCCGTTCGCGATCGTCAACGCGGGGCTGATCGCGATGGGCGCGGCGGGGGGCATCGCCTCGATCGGGCTGCTGCCGATCCTCGGCACCGTCGCGGCGGTGGTCGGCGGGGTCGCACTGCTGGCTGGCGCGGCCTATCTCGTCTATTCCTATTGGGGTGCCATCACCGGCTTTTTCTCCGGCCTGTGGGGCGGGGTGAAAGCGATCTTCTCGATGAGCCTGGGCGATCTGCTCGCCGGGCTGGCGGGCTTTGTCGGCTTTGCCGTGGGGACGCTCGTTCGCTTCGGCGGGGCGGCCTGGGGCTGGCTGACCGGCACATTGCCCGGTCTGCTCGGTCGGGGCTGGGACATGGCCTGGGGGGCTTTCAAGGCGGCGATCCGGGCGGCCTTTGTCACGCTGCCCCGCATGTTCCTCGACTTCGGGTCGATGATCGTCACCGGCCTGGTGACCGGTATTGCGGGCGCGCCGGGCCGCTTGTGGAATGCGGGCGTGCGCATGGCGAAGGCGCTGGCGGGCGGCTTCAAGGCCGCTGCGCAAATCCACTCGCCCAGCCGCGTGTTCATGGCGCTGGGGGGGCATGTCATCGGCGGGCTCGACAAGGGCCTTGGCGATGCGTCCGGTGCCCCGGTCGACCGCATGGCGCGGTTGACGCGCACCATGGCCGCTGCACTGTCGCTTCCCGCGCTGGCGGTCCCGGCTATGCCCGCCATGGCGACCCCCGCCAGCGTTCAGCGCCTGGTTGTCGGGGGATCGGACGTGCGGTCCGCGATCGTGACGGGCGAGCGCAGCCGTGCCGAGATGCGACGTGTCGCCGATGCGCCGCGTACTGCCATGCGGTCCGCCGCTCCCGCTGCCCCTGCGGAGTATCACTTCCACATCACCCAGACCCCCGGCCAGTCGCCCGAAGACCTGGCCCGCGCGATCCGCAAGGAAATGGAGGCGTTCGAGCGCAGCCGCGCCGCCTCGGCCCGCTCGACCTACCGCGATGATCCCGATGGAGCCGACCTGTGAGCAACATGATGGCGCTGGGCATGTTCGTCTTTTCGCTGCCGACGCTGGCCTATCAGGATCTTCAGCGCAAAAGCGCCTGGCGCCACGCGCGCAGCGGGCGGATCGGCACGATCGACGCGACCCAGTTCACCGGGCGCGACAACCAGACCATTTCCTTAGCTGGCGATGCGCCCGCCGAGCTGATGGACGGGCGCGCCTCGCTCGACCAGTTGCACGACATGGCGGACCAGGGCGCGGCCTGGTCGCTGATCGACGGGGCAGGGCGGGTCTACGGCGCGTTCGTCATCACCGCGATCGATGAGCGCCAGCGCCACCTGTTCCCCGATGGCACCCCGCGCCTGATCGAATTCGGCATCGAGCTGCTGGAGGTCGACGCGCCGCAGGTGTCGGCGGCATGAGCGCGATCGAGAACGTCCCCGACTATGTCGTGACCGTCAACGGCACCGACATCACCGGCAAGCTGAAGGGGCGCATCCCCGAACCCAATGGCCGATCGCGCGCGCGCCTGATCGGGCTTCGCCTGTCGGAAAAGCGCGGGGGAGACGCCGACGAACTGGAGCTGACCATTGACGACAGCGACGGGGGCATGGCCCTGCCCCCCACCGGCGCGACGATCGAGGTGTCGCTGGGCTGGAGCGCGGGCAGCCTGGTCAAGGTCGGCTTGGTCGACAAGGGCCGCTTCACCGTGGACAGCGTCGAACATAGCGGCCCGCCCGACATCGTCACCGTGCGCGCGCGATCGGCGGACATGACCAGCGCGATCGTCACCCGGCGCGAACAGTCGTGGAGCAAGACGACGCTGGGGGCGGTCCTGCGCGCCGTCGCCGCCCGCAACAAGCTCACCCCGCGTATCGCCCCCGTGCTGGCGGATATCGCCGTGACGACGCTGTCCCAGGCGCGTGAAAGCGACATGGCGTTGCTCCGCCGCCTGGGCCGCGAACATGACGCCGTGGCGACGGTGAAGGGCGGGGCGCTGATCTTCACCGCGATTGGCGCGGGGATCACCAGCTCGGGCAAGCCCATCCCCGGCGCGGCCCTGACCCGTGCGGTCGGCGATCGTCACAGCTTCAGGATCGAGAAGCGCGAAGAGGTCGGCACGGTCGAGGCATCATGGCACGACCGCAAGGGCGCGAAAAAGCAGGTGGCGAAGGCGGGAAAGGGCGAGGGGACCACCCGCCGCCTGACCCGCACCTATCCGACCGAAGCGGCGGCCAAGCAGGCGGCACAGGCCGAACACAGCCGCGCCGCGCGCGCGCCGATGAAACTGGACCTCGGCCTGGCCCTCGGTCGGCTCGACCTCTACCCCGACCGGCCCATGACCGTGTCGGGGTTCAAGGCGGAGATCGACCAGGTGAAATGGCTGATCGCGGACGTGACGCACGAATTGCAGGCCGATCGGGGGTTCACCAGCGCGGTAACGCTAGAGAATTTAAACATTTGATTACGTAGTTATACTGTCGTCGGTTGGTTTATCCACAGCATTTGAGTTTGTTTTCCAGCCTCAAAAAGGTCCACTCTGTTGACATCCTCGTTCATGTAAGAGGTTGCCAACTTCATTAGGGCGGCCTTTTTGTCTGGATGGTCGACAATCTGACTTATTTGTTTCCCGGTAGATGTAAGTCCGAAAATATTGATATGCCTTCGAGAATAATCCTTGAAAAATAATAGAAGGCCGACGTCGTCAAAGCCGAGGCGCCATGGATAGCCCAATCCCTCCATCGGTTCGACGTTAGGCTGCCATATCCCCGACTCGACGTACGAAACTAATCCGGCATCGCGCAGCCTGCTGAGACGCGCCCATTCAATGCCAGGCCCTGACAGCATAGTCGATGGTGCGCCGTCCCCGATACAATGGCCCCAGAACCATATAAAATCGTTGGCGATGGCTTGATCCATATCGGCGACGGCCCGCAACGTCGCGCGTGTAAATGATCCGGGACGGCTAATCTGCCCGGATAGAATTCGTCCGAAAAGTGATCGCAGTTCCGTCGACGATGCATCCTCGGCATGGCGCATGAAGGCCATCATCCAGTCATCATCAGGCGTTTCAGGGTTCCTACTTTCGGTTGCGCTATTGGTATCCGGTTCTTTGGCGGCTTCCCGTGTGTGCTCGGCTGAAGCCGCCAAAATGGCTTCCGCCGCGACCCCCGCTCGATTTGCTATCCGAGCTATTTCTGTTGGAAGCAGAGCTTGCTTCGTGGCTTCCACATACTCTGGATCGGTCATCGCCTCGGCAGCGACCAACTTACCCAGTTCTTTAGCCGCTTCCAAACGGGCTACCGTACCTACCTCTGATTGACGCATCACCCGCTTCGCGATGAATGTGGGGATAGCCTTCAGATCGCCGACCATCGGCTTCAAGGCATAACCTAACGCGACTTTCACCGGGTCCGGTAGCGCTGCGAATTCGGCAGCCAGTGTCGCGGCATCAATCATTGGTACGAGCGCCCGCTAAAACATCTTGGCATAAACCCGCCAGTCGGCCTTGGTCCCAGTCGGGCCGGTAGGTTGCCTGGTGGTTCTGCAATTGCCAGCAAGACAGATCGCCCTTGTCACTTGTGATCAAGGCGAGTGTACGACCGTAACGGTCTTGCCCGGATCGCCATATGCGCATCTTTCCCGTCATGGCGGCGCTGAGGCTATCGCGCGACGCGAAGGGATCGCCAAGCGCGCAATTGCGTCCGGGGGCGCAGTGGCCGGGCATTTCGGGGGCGTCGATACCGATCAGGCGGATGCGCTCCTCGCCGCATCGGATGGTATCCCCATCGGTGGCTTTGCATCCGCTGATTGATCTGCTGGCGAAAGCAATCGTCTGCGGCGAAGGCCAGTAGTTAGGGATGATCTTGAGCATGCCCAATGTGCTCACGATCCCAATGCCTGTCATGCCTAAGCGATAGATGCTGAACGACAAAGGCCCAACCCCCGATTCAATTAAGCCGCTTGATATCGATGCCGGATTTATTTGCGGCGGCGAAAAGTTGGGTCACGCATAGCAGAGTGCCTGCCTGCCCGGTCTTCATGTTGTCGATCATTTCCGACATCACGGACGGGCGGGTGTCGCCATCGGCATATTGCATGGCCTTTTCCATGCCCATCTGGCGGTACAGGTAGCCGTTTTCACATGTTGTGATTGCCTTTGTCGTCGCCTCTTCGGCTTCGTCGCTTAGGCCGTCAGGGGCGTCGTATCCGCCGATCGTCGTCGTCGCTTCGCGGCACGCATCGCGGCCTTCCTTCGCGGCCTGATAGGTGGCCAGCGTGTCGCCGCTATTCGCGGCCTTCTGCAACGCGGAGGATGCTTGGTCACATCGCTTGGTCTGGTTGATGATCTGGCGATACAGGGTGATGAAGGCATCCTGAGCCGCTAGATGTTCGTCCTTTGGGGACGGGGTCGGTTTGGGTTGCACGGCGGGCTGGGCCTGGGTGCTTGCCGAAGGGGTCTTGGTATTTTCCGCGGGTTTCGGACCAAAAGCCATGCCGAAGATGAACGCGGCAAGCCCGCCAATCGCCAGCTTCTTCGCCAATGGCCTCCGCTTCCGCAGCGCTGGAAGCGGAATGAACATGAGGCCACCGATGATAAGCGCCAGCATCCCGAGCGAGCCGACGATCGCACCGAACGTTTCCACTGATATTCCCCCTTTTTTGACCGCCGTTATCGGCAGCCGCCCCCGTTATATATTTCTGATAATCGTTATCACCCGTCCCACAATGCGAACTTCGTCCGCCATGGCTTCATCGGGCGGGACGGCCGGGTTGTCGGACAGGATGACGACGCGGTCGCCGACTGGGCGCAGGCGTTTGATGCCGCCGATGTCGCCGATCGTGAAGGCCCATATGGCGTCGCGCTCGGCGATCGTCCGTTGTGAGCGGTCGATCAGGACCATGTCGTTGGAATGGATGGTGGGCATCATCGAATCGCCCCGGCCTCTGGCGAAGGTCAGCAGGTTCGACGGGGTGCGGGTGAAGCTCTCCACCCACTGCCGGGGGAATTGAAGCACTTCGACTTCGACATGCTGATCGGTGAACGTCGCGCCGAGGCCATATTGCAAGTCGATCGACTCAATTGGGACGAGGTCGAGGTCTGGGGCTGACGATAGGGAGGTCGCCTCGGGCGATCCGCTCGGATCGTCCGTATCGCCTTCTAAATAGGCGATGGACGTGGAGAGTTCTCGGGCGATCCGGTGAAGGTGGGTGCTGGATCGCTGCTCACCCCGGATCAGCCCACTGATAGTGCTCTGTCGAACGCCAAGACGGCGCGCCAGCTCCGACTGAGATATACCTGCGACACTAAGTCGCTCTGCAATGCGAGAGCCTATTACCACGGGTGCTGACGCTAACAGCTTACCGTTAGGGCGCCACCCGCATTTTCCGTTGACCATCTAACAGTATCCTGTTAGCCGAACGATATGGCGTTAGAACACGACACAATGAGCCCCTTGGCTGAAGCGGTTCAGCAAGCAGGATCACAGTCCGCATTCGCTCGCATCATCGGGCGACGGCAATCGACTGTCCGGTTCTGGCTGCTGCATGATAGGCCGTTGCCTGCCGAACTCGTGTTGACTGTCGAGCGGGCGACGGGCGTATCCCGTCACGCGCTACGTCCTGATATTTACCCGTTCATTTCCGCAACCTCTTCGCCCGTACTCCCGAATGAAGAGGTAGCGGTAGGCGCGCCGATTGTCCCCGGCGATCGGCGCGCCATTTCGCCGTCGGTGCGGTCATGACGATGGGGACCCCCTCGGACGTGCTGCCATGCCCGATCTGCCATCGTGCCGGGCTGGTCAGCGAGACGCTCGACCATTTCTGGTCCGCCATGTGTTCCGACGACAATTGCATCGTCATCGGGCGCTATTTCTCGGATCGCGATGCGGCGTTGCGTATCTGGAATAGCCGGGGCCCCGCCTCGGTCGCGGCGCTCGCCGGACAATTGCTATCGGATAGCACGAACGCGGCGGTGGCGGCATGACACTGCTCCGCGCCCCGCGCACCTATTCGGAGGCGATCACCCGCATTGCGGGCGTTATCGGCTGGGACCGCATCTGCAAGATCACCGGGCGGGCGAACCGCACCGTCCGGCACTGGTCGCAACCCAATTGCCTCACCGTGCCCCCGATCGACCAAGCGCAGGCGCTCGACGCCGCGTATATCGCCGAAGGCGGGCAGGGCTCGCCCTTCTTCGACGCCTTCGAGTTCCAGCTTGGCCTGCAACTGGAGCGGGAGGAGGCTTGCACCCGTGAGCTGCTCGCCGAAATCGCCATCGCCACCAAGGAATGCGGCGACGCCATTGCCGCCGCCCTGGGGGTCGTATCGTCCAATGCCTCGCCGCTGAACGCCCACCGCGCGTTCGCCGAGGCCGAGGAGGCGTCCCGCGCGCTCGACGCGGTGATGCGCCGCCTAGCCAGTTTCCTCCCGTCCACGACCACCGACGCGGGGAAAGACGGGGGTAACCACCAGTGAAGACCAGACGACGCCGGGCATCCTTGCCCTCTATTGCATGCCCGCACTGCGGGGGGATTGCGGCCATCCGAACCAGTGAATCGGTGAGCGAACTGCTGCGGCAGCTTCGTTTCCGGTGCGAGAATGACGACTGCGGGCATGTCTTCGCGGCAGACCTGGTCGTCGTGCGGACCATCGTGCCGAGCGCCTGTCCGAACCCGCGCGTGCGCATTCCCTTCGGTCGCTCGGTTCGCCCGGCGAACGACGACACCCGCGAACCCGCCAATGACGATCGCCTCCCTGCGGCCGAGACTTCCCCGACGCCTGGCTGATCCGACTGCGGCCTAGCCGCGCCTGACCATCACGACCGACCGACCACCCGGTGCGACCCCGTCGCCGGGAACGGCCCCCGCTTGCCTGAAAGACCTGTCCCCCGTGCAACCCGAGATCCTCCGCCAAGTCCTCGACACGCTGAAGCGCGATTACGGCTTCAAGGCGAAGGGGCGCTATTTGCAGGAGGGCAAGTGCCCGGCCTGCGGCAAGAAGGAGCTGTGGGCCTCCGCCGAGAAACCCTATGTCTTGCGCTGCGGGCGGGAAAACCGCTGCGGCGAGACGTTTCAGGTCAAGCCGCTCTACCCCGAGATTTTCGATGACTGGTCGAAGCGCCACGTCCGCACCGCCGAAGACCCGCACGCTGCGGCGGACGCTTATTTGCAGCATGCGCGCGGCTTCAACCTCATGGGCCTGCGCGGCTGCTATACGCAGGAAAGCTACCACGACCGCGATCTGAATATCAGCACCGCGACGGTCCGCTTTGCGCTGCCCGGCGCGCCCAACACCTATTGGGAAAGGCTGATCGACCAGCCCGCGCGCTTCGGGAAGAAGAAGGCGCGGTTCAGCTATGGCGCCAAATATTCCGGCTTCTGGTGGACCATGCCGGGGCACACGCCCGAGGTGCTGGCCGATGCGTCCGAAATATGGGTCGCGGAGGGCATCTTCGACGCGATCGCGCTGAATCAGGCGCCCGCCTTCAAGGATCGCGGCGCCGTCGCGGTCAGCACCCTGTCGTGCAACAACTATCCGGAAGCATCGCTCGACGCGGTCCGCTTGGCTGCGGCGGGCAAGAGCAAGTCCACGCCGAAGATCGTCTTCGCCTATGACGTGGGCAAGGCGGGCGTCCGCTACACCCGCGACTTCGTAAAGCGGGGGCGCGAGGCGGGCTATTTCTGCGGCGCGGCGCAGGTCCGCCCCGATGGCGAGGGCGACAAGCACGACTGGAACGATCTGGCCCAGGCGGACGAGCTGACCGCCGAGCATCTCGAAACCTATCTGTGGAACGGCGAGGTCACGATCGCGGGCAGCGCCACCGAAAAGGCGATGCTGATCTACAAGAAGGATCGCTATGCCGCCTTCCCGATCGTCTTCGGCGGCAAGCAGCTTTGGGCCAGCTTCTCGGTCGAGCGGATCAGCCAAATCCAGCAGCAATGGATGGAGAGCGACGATCCCGACCATGCCACTTACAAGGACATGTCGGCACAGGCGCGGTGGGACGCCGCTGCCGAGGAAGCCTGCGATATCGAGGAGGTTGCGAACTGCACCTTCCGCACCCTCTATTTCCAGCGCGATCCCAATATCGAGGAGGGCGCCTATTACCTCCGCGTCGACTTCCCCAAGGGGCGAGCGAGCGTAAAGGCCACCTTCAGCGGTTCGGCCACCACCACGAACGGCGAATTCAAGAAGCGCCTCGCCTCGATCGCGCCGGGCGCGCAATGGACTGGCAACGCCTTCCAGCTCGACCGGCTGATGCAGGTGCAGTGGACGAACATCCGCCTGGTCGAGGCGATCCAGCACACCGGCTATTCGATTGAGCATGGCGCCTGGGTGCTGGGCGACCGCGCGGTCTATCAGGGCCGCGTCTATGAGCCGAACGAGGAAGACTTCTTCGTCCTCGGCAAACAGAATGTGAAGCTGCGCACCACCGAGCGCATCCTCCGCATCGCCTATGATCCCGACAGGCTGAACCTGTCATGGGTGCCACCGCTTTACACCGCCTACGGTGCCAAGGGCATCGTGACGCTCGCCTTTTGGGTGATGAGCTTTTTCGCGGACCATCTGCGCCGCGAGCAGGACAGCCTGGCCTTTCTGGAAATGACCGGCCTGCCCGGCACCGGCAAGACCACGCTGCTGGAATTCCTGTGGAAGCTGGCGGGCCGCGCCAATTACGAGGGGTTCGACCCGACCAAGGCGACCAATGCCGGTATCGCGCGCACGCTGGGGCAGGTGGGCAATCTGCCGGTGGTGCTGATCGAGGGCGACCGCAACCAGGACACGCCGCACGGCAAGCGCTTCGAATGGGACGAGCTGAAGACCGCCTATAACGGTCGCGCCGTCCGCACCCGCGCCATCGCCAATGGCGGCATGGAGACGTTCGAGCCGCCCTTTCGCGGCGCGATCGTCATCGCACAGAACGATTCCGTCGACGCCTCGCCCGCGCTGCGCGAGCGCATCATGGCGATCCACTTCGACAAGAGCCGCTTCGGCACGGCGGGCAAGGCCGCTGGCGAGCAGCTCGCCCGCACCGATGTGGAAGACGTGTCGGGCTTCCTGATCCACGTCATCCGCCGCGAAGCCGATATCCTGAAGGCGTATCGCGAGGCGTTCAAACTACACGATGCCCGCCTCGCCAAGCTGGAGGGTGTGCGCAACGGGCGCCTGGTCAAGAACCACGCCCAGCTTGCCGCCATGCTCGACGCGATGCGCCTGGTCGTCACCAACCTGACCGACGCGCATATCGCCGAGACGCACGCCTTCATCGGCACCATGCTTCAGGAGCGGCAACGCGCGGTCGAGAGCGATCACCCGCATGTCGAGCTGTTTTGGGAGCGGTTCGACCATATCCGGTCGATCGAAACCCCCACCACCGACAAGCCGATCGACCACAGCCGCACCGCCGATGTGCACGCGATCAGTCTGGTCCAGTTCGAGCAGCGCTGCGCCGACCTGCGCCTGTCGCTGCCCTGCACGATCATCGAGCTGAAGCGCCTGTTGAAGACCAGCAAACGGCGCAAGTTCGAGGCCGCTGCCAAACCGGTCAACAGCAAGACCGGAAAGACCGTCGCCTGCTGGGTCTTCCGCAACCCCGACCACCTCCCGTCCCCCGCTCATTGAGGAGCTACGACCATGCATGTCTGCCGTATCCCGCACACGCCCGCCAACGATCACCCGACCGCCCCGGCGCTGACGCCCTCCGCCTATCTGACCCTGCGCCGCAAGGCGGCGGGCTATACCATCGAGCAGCTCGCCAAGGCGCTGGTCATGGTCGGCCTGCATGGCCGCGACCGCCCGAATCTGGAAGAGCTGCGCGCGCTCCAGCACCGGACGCGCGACCAGGTTGCGCTGTTCGAACGGCCCGGTGCGCTCATCCGGGTGGTCGACACGCTGCACCTGATCGAAAGCGTGATGCCTTTCGACCCGGCGGTCTACCGCCAGCTCGCCGACACTCCTGCCGATCGTCACCCCCGTATTTGCCGGTCATGCGGGTGCAGCGGCCATGATCCCTGCATCACCGACAACCATGTCTGCGAATGGGTGTCGGACGAGGCGTGCAGCCATTGTGTCGATCGCGCGGCGGGCGCCGCCAAGGTGGCGGCATGAACGCCATCACCATGCGCACCGTGCGCGTGGCGGGCGGCATGACGCGGCATGTGCCGTGCCTTGCCCCGCCGCTCGCGCCGAAGGGCAAGAAGAAGACCCGGCACGTTCCCGACCCGATCAAGACCAACGGTGAAGCCGCTGCCGAAGAGCTGCGCCAGTTGATCGAGCGCGCCGAGGCGATCGAGACGGAAATCGCGGGCGCGCGGGACGATCTGAAGGACGTGTTCGCCGAGGCGACCGCGCGCGGCTACGACAAGAAGGCGATCAAGCGCGTCATGGCCCGGCGCAAGAAGCGGCGGGAGGAGGTGCTCGAGGAAGAGAGCATCTTCGAAACCTATGCCGACAGCCTGGGGATGCTGTGATGCAGCGCCCCGATCGCCCCCGCTGGCGTGACGATTACGAGCTGCTCGCAGCCGTCGCCCGCAATCTCCACGCCCAGCGTGCCGCCCATTATCCGCGGCTGGTTTTCGAAGGCCGGATTACCCGCGCCGTCGCGCTCGACGGCCTGCGCGTCATGCGTACCATCGCGCGGTGCTGGCGCGCCATCGCCCGGCGCGAACCCGAACCCTTCGGCGTCCACACGCCGGATGAGGGCGGGGCCTGGCCGTTCGAGCGTGAGCACCACCTGGTCGTCGCTGCCCGCCACGCCCGCGCCCGTGCCGACGCCAATCCCGGCGAGTTCGAGATCGTCGGGTTCGCCGACGCCGTCGACACGCTGCTGTGGTGGGAAACCGCCGCCATGCCCGCCCGCCTGCTCGCCGACATCAATATCGGCCTGCGCGACGGATCGTACCTCAACCCCCGCGCCGCGCCTGGTGCCGCCCTGGCCCTGAAGGAAGCCGCATGACCAACCCAGCCCCCCGCAAGCGCCCGCTGCTGACCGCCCTGATGATCCTGCTGGCGATCGTCGCGATCCCGTTCGTCCTGCTCGGCGTGTTCGGCTCCGCCCAGGAGCGTCGCCGGTGACCGCCCCGCTGCTCACCCAGTTGGAGGCAGAACGCGACCGGCTGCACAGCCTGTCCCAGCGCCAGCCGCTGACCGACCGACAGGCCGATCGGCTCGCCCATCTCGACTTCCTCGCCGCCAAGCGCGGCTTCGCCCTCTACCGCGCCTGGGCGGGCCAGCGCGCTCTTGCCCTCCGCATCAAACCCCGTCGTCAGAGGAACTTCGCATGAAGGCCGAACGCCTCCAAATGAACCTGTTTACCAGCGGGTTCGGCACGCTCGCCATTGACGATCGCGTTCGCGCGGCCATCGCGGCGGGGGCGCCGGTCGCCTATTCCCTGTCGGGCGGTAAGGATAGCGTCTCGATCAGCCATGCCGCTGATCGGCTGCTCGACCAGCTCGGCCACCCGCGCGATCGGCGCGTCGCCATTCATGCGGACCTCGGTCGGATCGAATGGCAGACCACTCCGGCAACCGTCGAGGCGGCAGCCGCTGCGATCGGCGTTCCGCTGATCGTCGTGCGTCGAAAGGCGGGCGACCTGGTCGACCGCTGGGAACGCCGTTTCGAACTCGGGCTTGAGCGCTACATTGACCTGCGCACCTATCACCTGACAGGCCCGTGGAGTTCGGCCAGCAACCGGTTTTGCACCGCCGAGTTGAAAACGCAGGTCATCCTCCCCGAGCTGCTGCGCCAGTGGAAACGGACAGAGATCCTTTCGATCGTCGGTATCCGTCGGCAGGAGAGCCTGAAGCGTCGCCTGACGCCCATATCCAAGCGGGAGGGTAAGCCCTGGCTTCGCGCTGGCGGCGGGTGCATCACGACCTGGCACCCCGGCGTCGACATTCGGGAAGATGAGGTCTTCACCTATTTGGAGCGACAAGCTCTACCCGTTGCCGAGCCATATCGCCTCGGTAGCACCCGGTTCGGCTGCGCCTTTTGCGTTCTAGGGTCGGAGAATGACCTTCAGGTTTCGGCGCGAGCACCGGGTAATCTTGGGCTGTTGCATCACCTGGTTGAGATGGAGGTGACTTCCACCTTCTCATTCCAGCCCGCCCGATGGCTGGGCGACGTTGCGCCCGATTTGCTCCACGCCTCACTGCTCGATGACCTGGCCCAGGCCAAGCTGCGCGCGGCGGAGCGTCGCCAGTTGGAGGACTGGCTACCGGCGAACCTGCGCTATGTGAAGGGCTGGCCCCAACGCATCCCGACATTGGACGAGGCGCGCGTCATCCTCTCCACACGCACGGCCATTCTCGCCATGCATGGGAAGGTGTCGCCATACGATACGCCTGCGTTGGTCCGGGACCGCATCGCCGAGTTGTTCCATGCCGAGCGGCACAAGGAGGCGGCGTGACTGTCCTGCTGACCCCGGAGGAGGCAGCCGAACGGCTGTCGGTTTGCACGAAGACCTTGCGCCGACTCCGTCAGGACGGCCACATTCGTTACGTCGCCATCACCGACCGCAAAATCCGCTACCGCCCGGAGGACTGCGACGACTATGTGGCAAGCCGCGCCCGGAAGGCCCTTGAATGTCCGTCTACAAGCCGAAAAACTCGCCGTATTTCCACTTCGATTTCGTCTTCAAAGGTCGTCGCTTTCACGGGTCGACAGGGGCAAAGACCAAGCGCAAGGCGCTGACGGTCGAAGAACGCGAGCGGGATAAGGCGCGCAACGGCGGCAACGCGCGCCCCCCGATCACCTTGGACGAAGCCTGCGGTCTGTATCAGGACAAGGTGGAGGAGTTGCCCTCCTGGCCGGACGCCGAGCGGACGATCAGAATCCTGATCGCCGCGATCGGCGCGGGCAATCTGCTGTCGGAAATCACCCAGCGCGATCTGCTCGCCCTGGTCGCGAAACGCCGTCCCGATCTGGAGAACTCCTCGGTCAACCGAGAGATCGAGGTGTGGCGCGCCATATGGCGCTGGGCTGACAAGGCCCGTTATGACGTGGGCGAGATGCCCGATTGGGGCGCCCTCATGCTAAAGGTGACGGCCAAGGCACCGCGCGAATTGAGCGCGACCGAGGAAACCGCGCTTTTCGAGGAAATCCGCGACGATCTATATGCCTTCTGCGAATTCGCGCTGAAGACGGGTTGGCGCAAGAGCGAGGTTATGGGCCTGCGCTGGTCGGACGTGGACCTTGGCGCCCGCACGGCGGGCACGAAGATCAAGGGTGGCGACATCGTCCGTCGCCCGCTCACCCAGGACATGCTGGTCATCATCGCCAACCAGCCCAAGGTCGGGCCGTTCGTCTTCACCTATAAGGCGGTACGGACGAAGCCGGAATTCATCGACAAGCTCGGGCGCAAACAGCCTGGCCGGAAGAAGGGCGATCGATACCCGATGACCGCGACGGTCATCCGCAAGCCATGGGCCGCTGCGCTGGAGGCGGCGGGCGTCGAGAACTTCCGCTTCCATGATCTGCGCCACACGCGCGGAACGCGCATCCTGCGCGCCACCGGCAACCTGAAGGCCGCCCAGCGTGCCCTGGCGCACAAGTCCATCAAGACAACCCTGCGCTACGCCCATGCGACCGACGACGACGTGCGGCAGGCCCTAGATGCAAGCGAGTCCCGGACTATTCCCGAAGTCCCGAACGCGAAGGGCGCAAAAGCCTAGGTTTTCTGCCGGTTTCGGGGGCCCTGGGAGCATCGGTGTAAACGAGACGCTCTACCAACTGAGCTAATCGCCCCCTCTCGGGTAAGCCCGCCTAATGCCGACGCGTCCGGCGTCTGGCAAGCCGCTTTTGTGCGGCCAACCATATCGGTTCCTTTGTTGGATACAAAGCCGATCAATTTCGGTACATAACGGGAACATCGGGAGCGGGCACGGTCGAGGGAGCGACCGGGTTCGGGCTCGATGCTTCGGGGGGAGCGGGGATGGCCGGAACGGGGGAGGGCGCGCGGTGGACGCTGGCGCGGCGACGGCAATTCCTGGAGGCGCTGGCGGTCAGCGCCGATGCGGGCGTGGCGGCACGGGCGGTGGGAGAGACGCTCGGGGCCGTCCGCTCGCTCAGGCGGCGCGACCGGGCCTTTGGCGAGGCCTGGGACCAGGCGATCGGCGCGGCGCATGCGCTGGTCGAGGAAGGGCTGCTGCGCCGGATGCTCGCCCTGTTGGCGGCCGGGGACGGGGAGGGCGGAGAGGCCGGTGCGGGAACCACCGGCCTCTCCATCACCCCGCCGCTCGCACCGACCGAGGTGCAACTCTATTTGAAGCTGCTCGCGCGCCGCGATGCGCTGGCCCGGGCGGGTGACGCCGGGAGCGACGCGGCGCGGGCGAGTGCGGCGGAGACCGATGCGGCGCTGGAACGCGCGCTCGATGGCTTGGCGCGGCGGCGATTGAAGGGGATGGCGTGATGGCGAGGGAGGATGCGGCGACGCGGCTCGCCACGCTGGCGATGCTGGAACCGGCCGCGCGGGAACGGGCGCTGGCCGCGCTGACCCCGGCGCAGAAGCGCGAACTGGTCGAGCGATGGGAATTATGGGCGCATGACGGACAGGTCGCGCCGCCGGGCGACTGGCGGGTCTGGCTGATCCGGGCGGGGCGTGGCTTCGGCAAGACCCGCGCCGGGGCGGAGTGGGTGAGTGCGCTCGCCCGCGACCATCCGGGCGCGCGGATCGCGCTGATGGGGGCTACCTTACGCGATGTCGAGCGGGTGATGGTGCGCGGCGAAAGCGGGCTGCTGGCGGTGGCGCGGAAAGGCGAGACGCCGAAATGGATCGGCAGCCTGGGGCAGGTGCATTTCGCCTCGGGCGCGATCGGTTTCGCCTATTCCGCCGCCGCGCCCGAGGCCTTGCGGGGCCCGCAACATCATGCCGCCTGGTGCGACGAACTGGGCAAGTGGAAGGGGGAGGCCGGATGGGACAATCTGATGATGACGCTCCGGCTCGGCGAGCGGCCGCGCGTGCTGGTCACGACCACGCCGCGGGCGACGCCCTTGATGCGCAAGGTCATGGCGCTTCCCGATTGCGTCGAGACGATCGGGCGGACCAGCGACAATGCCCATCTGCCCGACAGCTTCCAGGAGGCGATGCTGGCGCAATATGGCGACACGCGGCTGGGGCGGCAGGAGCTGGACGGCGAGATGGTCGACGATCGCGAGGGGGCCTTGTGGACCCGTGCGCTGCTCGACCGGCAACGGGCCAAGACGGTGCCCGCGCTCGACCGGGTCGTGGTGGGCGTCGATCCGCCCGCGACGAGCAGCGGGGATGCCTGCGGGATCGTCGCGGTCGGGCTGGGGCGCGACGGCCATGGCTATGTGCTGGAGGATGCGAGCGAAGCGGGGCTGTCGCCCGAGGGCTGGGCGGCGCGGGTGGCGGGCTGTGCCCGGCGGAACCGCGCGGACCGGGTGGTGGCCGAACGCAACCAGGGCGGCGACATGGTGGAGAGCGTGCTGCGGCTCGCCGATCCGACCCTGCCGGTGCATCTGGTCTACGCCTCGATCGGGAAGGCGGCGCGCGCCGAGCCGGTGTCGTTCCTCTATGCGCAAGGGCGGGTCTGGCATGCGCGGGGGTTCCCGGCGCTGGAGGACGAGCTGTGCGGGCTGGGGGTGGCGGGGGCCTATGAGGGGCCCGGCCGCTCGCCGGACCGGGCGGATGCGCTGGTCTGGGCACTGACCGAGCTGATGCTGTCCGGGCGGGGGCCGCCGGGGATACGGAATCTCTGAACCCGTCATCCCAGCGAAGGCTGGGATCTTTGAGTGGTGCAGCAATGGGTCGAGAGAGGCCCCAGCCTTCGCTGGGGCGACGGACGCCGATTGGGGCGGCAGGCCTTTCAAGGAGCAGATACGATGAGGATGTTCGGTCGCAAGACCGGGCGGGGGGCCGCGCGTCCGCTGCTCGGATTGGGTTTGGCCCGGTCGGGGGTGCCGTTGACGGGCTCGGCACCGTCCTATGAGACCCAGGTGCGCGAGGGCTATCTGCGCAACCCGGTGGCCCAGCGCGCGGTGCGCATGGTCGCGGGCGGGCTGGCGGAGGCGCCGCTGACCGCTTCGCATTCCGAACTGGTCGCGCTGGTCGCGGCGCGCAGCGAGGGGCAGGCGCTGCTGGAGACCGTCGCGACCCATCTGCTGCTGCACGGCAATGCCTATGTGCAGATCCTGCGCGATGCCGAGGGCGAGGTGGCCGAACTCTTCGCGCTGCGCCCCGAGCGGGTGACGATGGAGCTGGACGCGAGCGGCTGGCCCGCCGCGTTCCTCTACCGCGCGGGCGGGCGGGTGACGACGTTGCCGGTCGATCCGGTGCGGCCGCAAATCGTGCATCTGAAAAGCTGCCACCCGCTCGACGATCATTATGGCCTGGGTTGCCTGGGCGCGGCGGCGGGGGCGATCGCGATCCACAATGCCGCGGCGGCGTGGAACCGGGCGCTGCTCGACAATGCGGCGCGGCCTTCGGGGGCCTTGGTTTATGATCCGGGCGACGGCTCGACGCTGACGCCGGACCAGTTCGAGCGGTTGCGCGCCGAGATGGAGGGGTTCGCGGGCAGCGGCAATGCCGGGCGTCCCCTGCTGCTGGAGGGCGGGCTGAAGTGGCAGGCGATGAGCCTGACCCCGGCAGAGTTGGATTTCATTGCGGCCAAGTCGTCGGCGGCGCGCGAGATCGCGCTGGCCTTCGGGGTACCGCCGATGCTGCTCGGGCTGCCCGGCGACAATACCTATGCCAATTACCGCGAGGCCAACCGCGCCTTGTGGCGACAGGCGATCCTGCCGCTGGCAGGGGCGATCCTGAGCGGGCTGGCGCAGGGGCTGGCGGGCTGGTTCGAGGGTGCGAGCCTGTCGGTCGACATCAACCGTGTCACCGCGCTTGCGGAAGAGCGCCAGATGCTGTGGCAGATGGCGGCGAGCGCCGACTTCCTCGATCCGGCGGAGAAGCGCCAGATGGTCGGCCTGTCATGAGCAGCGATGTTCTGGCGCGGCTGCTGGCGCAGGCGGCGGACAGCGGCGCGGACCTGGTGACGCTGCGCGCGGTCGCCGAGGAGGCAGGCGAGTTGGGTGCGACGCGGGCGCTGACCCGGCTGGGCCTGGCCGATGCCGATGCGGCGGAGGATGTCGCCGAACTGCGCGAGCTGCTGACCGCCTGGCGCGAGGCCAAGTCGTCGGTGTGGAAAAGCGCGGTTGGCTGGCTGACCCGGCTGTTGGGGGCATTGCTGCTGGCGGGGATCGCGATGCGGCTGGGGATGGAGGATTGGCTGAAATGAGCCTGACCTTCACCGGCTATGCCGCGATCTGGGACCGGATGGACCGGGCGGGCGACGTCATGCGGCGGGGCACCTTTGCGGGCGCGGGCGACGTGCCCCTGCTCTGGCAGCATCGGGGCGAACCGATGGGGCGGATCGTCGGACTGGCGGAGGACGATACCGGTCTCGCGGTGGAAGCCGTGGTCGACGACCCGGCGCTCGCCGCGCTGGTGCGGGCGGGCGCGGTGGCGGGGCTGTCGGTGGGATACCGGCCGCGTGTCGTCCATCAGGGCGCGGCCCGCGCCATCCTGTCGGCCGAGCTTATCGAAATCAGTCTGGTGACGGTGCCGATGCAGCCGCTCGCCCGGGTGACTCATTTTTTGACCAAGGGGGATTGATATGGACGTGATCGAACGACCCGTGCTGGACGGCGCGCGGGCAGCCAAGAGCGGCGCCTTTGACGGCTATGTGCGCAGCGGCACCACCGTCGAGCTGAAGGCCTTTACCGGCATCACCGGCGACAGCGGCGGTTTCGCCGTGCCGCGCGAGATCGATGCGGCGATCGCCTCGGTCCTGAAGAATGTCTCGCCGATCCGCGCCATCGCCAATGTCGTGACGGTGGGCTCGGCGGGCTATCGCAAGCTGGTGACGACCGGCGGCACACCCTCGGGCTGGGCGAGCGAGACGGCGGCGCGGCCCGAAACGGCGACGCCCAGCTTCGTCGAACTGGCCCCGCCGATGGGCGAGCTCTACGCCAACCCCTCGGCCAGCCAGGCGATGCTGGACGATGCGGCCTTCGACGTGGAGGGCTGGCTCGCGGGCGAGATCGCGACCGAGTTCGCGCGGGCCGAGGGACAGGCTTTCATCAACGGCTCGGGCGTCAACCGGCCCAAGGGCTTCCTGACCAATGCCATCTCGACCGCGAAGGACGGGGTGCGCCCGTTCGGCACGCTGCAATATCTGGCGACCGGCGCGACGGGGGCGTTCGGGGCCAAGGCGGATGAGCGGCTGGTCGATCTGGTCCAGTCGCTCCGCGCGCCCTACCGCCAGGGCGCGTGCTTCGTCATGAATGCGGCGACCTCGGCGAGCATCCGCAAGCTCAAGACGACGGACGGCCAGTTCATCTGGGCACCGGGCCTGACGGCGGGGCAGCCCGCCACCCTGCTCGGCTATCCGGTGATCGAGGCGGAGGACATGCCCGATATCGCGGACAATGCCTGCGCCATCGCCTTTGGCAATTTCCAGGCGGGCTATCTGATCACCGAGCGCGCCGAAACCGCGATCCTGCGCGATCCGTACAGCAACAAGCCGTTCGTGACCTTCTACGCCACGCGGCGGGTCGGCGGCTGCGTCAGCGACTCGGAGGCGATCAAGCTGATGAAGTTCGCGACGAACTAAATCGCGGAAAAATCGGGGCAGCCCGCAGGAGGCTGCCCCGTAGTTCAGGGAGAATGCCGAGCCCGGCCGGGGGGCGCAGGGTCGGCATGGCCGGTGCCCAAGGGGGAGGCGGGCAGCGGCTGAGAACGTCTCTGCTCCCCAAGTGTGACGCCCATGTGTCCGGCTTGTCGCAACTTGTATCGGTGAAGGAGAATTCATCATGAGCGGGATCAGGGAGCCCATGCCCGCCCAGGCCGTCACGGCGGCGGCGGGCGCGGTGCGCACGCTGTTGCGGCTGGAAGAAGGAAATGAGGCGGCGCTGGTGGAGCGCGTCGCGGGCGTCGCGCTGGGGCTGGCCGAATCCTTTTGCGGGCAGATGTTGATTCAGCGGATCGTCGAGGAACCGGTGCCCGCTGCACTGGCGTGGCAGGCGCTGTCGGCGGTGCCGGTCGTCGCGATCCTGTCCGGCGGCGTGGGCGAGATCGACCGCGACGGGCGCGGCTGGGTCCGGGCGGGGGAGGCGGTGACGGTGCGGTATCGCGCGGGGCTCGCCGAGGGCTGGGCGGGCCTGCCGCCCGAAATCGCGCATGGCGTGGCGATCATGGGCGCGCATCTGTTCGACAATCGCGACGCCGCCGCGGCGCCGCCCGCCGCCGTCGCGGCCCTGTGGCGGCCCTGGCGGCGGATGCGGCTCGACGCGCCGAGGCGGGCATGACCGCGCGCGAGGCCTTGCGGGCCAGGCTGTTGGCGGCCTTGCGCACCGCGTTGCAGCCGCTGGCGGTGACGGTGTTCGACGCCGTGCCGGTCCGGGCCGGCGTGCCGCAGGCGGTGCTGGGCGAGCCGGGCGAGAGCGACTGGGGTGCGGCGGGGATCGAGGGGCGCGAACTGCGCGTGACCGTGACGCTTACCGATGAGGGCGAACGGCCCCTTCGGCTGCGCGCCGCGATCCAGGCGGTGGAGGGAATCACTCTGTCGGCTGCGCTGGCCGATGGCTGGCAGGTGGCGGGGTGGGCCGTGATGGCGACCCGCATGGCGAAGACGGACGCACGCTGGACGGCGAGCGTCGAGTGGCGCGCCCGGTTGTGGCGCGTGGGGCAATAAGGGGGGAAACGGACATGGCAATCGAAAAGGGAAGCGCCTTTCTGCTCAAGATCGGCGACGGGGCGGAACCGCCCGCCTTCGCCACCATGGCGGGGCTGCGCACGACGCAATTGTCGATCAATGGCGAGACGGTGGTGGTGACGAACAAGGATTCGGGCGGCTGGCGCGAATTGCTGTCCGGCGCCGGGGTGCGGCATGTCAGCGTCGCGGGCGCGGGCGTCTTCACCGGATCGGCGGCGGAGGCCCGGATGCGCGGCCATGCGCTGGCGGGCACGATCGAGACCTATCGGCTGAGCTTCGAGAGCGGCGGGTCGATGACCGGACGGTTCCTGGTCACGCGCCTCGATTACTCGGGCGATTTCGGTGGGGAGCGGACCTACACACTCGCCTTGGAAAGCTCCGGCCCGGTGGTGGCGGCATGAGCGGGGCGGCGAATCCGGTGCGGGGCGAGGCGGCACTTCGGGTGGGCGGTGCGGAGTTGGTCGTGCGGCCGAGCTTCCAAGCGCTGGTCGCAGCGGAGGGCGAGTTGGGCCCACTGTTCGAACTGGTCGAGCGGGCGGGCGAGGGCAAGCTGTCGCTGGGCGAGGCGGCGGCGCTGATCTGGCATTGCCTGCGCGAGGTGCCCGAGGGGCTGAGCCGCGAGCAGCTTGGGGAGGCGCTGGTCGAACTGGGGCTGGCGGCGCTCGCGCCCGTGCTGCGGCAATTGCTGCGCCAGATATTGGGCGGGAAATGACCTTGGCCGAGGAGGCGGGGCGGCTGGCGGGAATGGCGGGCGCGGTACTGGGCTGGTCGCCCGACCGCTTCTGGCGCGCCACGCCCGCCGAGCTTCGGGCGGTGGTGACGGCGATGATGGGGCCGACCGGGGGCGATCCTCCCTCGTCCGCCACGCTCGCCCGGTTGCGGGAGATGTATCCGGATGGATGAGCAGGATTTTGCACCCCGCATCGACATGCGGGGCTTCGCCGCCGACATGGCCGCGATGCGCGCCGAACTGTCGCGCGGTCTGGGCGACGCGGCCGAGATCGGCGCGCGGACGGTCGAGGGAGCGCTGCTGCGCGCGGCGCGGACCGGCAAATTCGGCTTCGAGGAGCTGAAGGCGACCGCCTTGTCGGTGCTCGACCAGATCGCGCGGGCCGCGCTGCGACAGGGAATGGCGTCTGTCGGCGATGGCGGATTGTCGGGGCTGCTGGGTGGGTTGGTGTCCGGCCTGCCCGGCCGGGCGACGGGGGGACCGGTATCGCCCGACCGGCCCTATCTGGTCGGCGAGCGCGGGCCGGAGCTGTTCGTGCCGACCAGCAGCGGGCGGGTCGAGACGCTCCGCCTCGGCGGTTCGCCGCGCGATGTGCGGGTGGCGATCACGATCAACGCCGGGGCGGGCGAGGCGGGGGGCGTGCTGCAACGCTCCAGCCGCCAGGTGGCGCGGGCGGTCAGGGCGGCGCTGGCCGAAGACTGAGCGCGGGGCGTTGCCCCTCCACCACGCCCTGCGGGCGCGGTCCCCCTCCCCATCGGAGATGGGGAGGATTGGGGAAATATTACTCCTCCCCAAGCTCGGCTTGGGGAGGGGGACCGCCGGGCGTCAGCCCGGTGGTGGAGGGGCAGGAGCCTCGACATCTGGGAGACGAACCCATGCAATACTGCCTCCACAGCGCACGTCGGTCGCAGCGCAGCGACATGCTCTCGCGCTTCGACCCGCGTTACTGGACGGTCGATTTCCCGCGCCCGATGATGGCGGCGGTGGTGGCGACCGCGCCCGATGGCTTGCGCGTCGACACGGTCTTCTACCGCGCCGACGATCTGGCCGGGCTGATCTGGGAGTCGGCCGACCGGCATGACCATCCCCTGCTGCGCTATGACACGACGCGTGACTATCGCGACTGCCGGTTGCGGTTCCGCTGGCGCTCCGGCGGGATCAAGCCGCTCGACGCGGTGCACGGCCCGACCCTCACCATCGAGGGGCGCGATGCGCAAGGGCGGCCCCGCGCCTGGTATGTCCGGCTGTGGAATTACGCGACCGGCACGGCGGAGGATGCGGAGATCGTCATCGACTTCGCGAATCTGGCGGGCGGGTTCACATTCCCCAAGGATCGCGATCCCGTTTGGGCGGGGGACGTCGACCGCATGTTCGTCTCGCTGGTCGCACCCGGCTATGACGCGAGCGCGGGATTTCTGGCGGAGACGCAGGAAGGCTGGGTCGAGATGACCGGCATCGCCTGTGACGGGCCGGGTTCGGTGATTGGGGTCGGCGCGGTGGTGCTGCCCGAGCAGGGCTTCGGGATCGCGAGCGGTTATGACGACAGCTATCACCTGACACCGCAGCGTTTGCTGCGCAACATGTTGCACCTCGGCTATCGCGGCGACATCGTCCATTATGTCGGCATGAGCCATTATTTCCGGCTCGAGCGCAGCGGCGACGGGCTCTATGCCAGCCTGACCGGCGGGGTGCTGAACGTGGCGAGCGCCGCCTGGCATCGTGGTTTCGCGCGGGAGGCGAAGGCCTTGGGCTACGGCCTGATCTGGTCGCTGTCCTATGAGCTGTTCGACGCGCATTGCTGGGGCGACTGGAAACAGCGGTCCCTCGATGGCGCGCCCGCGCTGACCGGCTGGGAGCCACCCTCGACCTTGCTCAGCCCGGCGCATGCGGGGGCCATGGCCTATCTTCAGGCAGTCGCGGCTGCGTTTCTGGCGATCGGCACGGCGGCGGGGTTGGCCCCGAAATTCCAGGTCGGCGAGCCCTGGTGGTGGGGGCGCCCCTCGGACGGTGCGCCGTGCCTGTACGATGCGGCGGCGGTGGCGGCCTTCGCGCCGGTGGCGATGGCGAGCATGGCCGGCGCCAAGAGCCAGGCGCAGCGCGATACGCTCGACCGGGCGGGCGTGTGTCTGGCAGCGTCGACGGCGGCTTTGTGCGGGGCGGCCAAGGCGGTCGCACCGGGCTGTGTCACCCATCTGCTAACCTATCTGCCGACCGTGCTCGACCCGCTCGCGCCCGAGGCCAAGCGCGCCAACATGCCGGTCGGCTGGGCCAGCCCGGCCTTCGATGTGTTGCAGCTCGAGGATTATGACTGGGTGACGGCGGGCGACACCGCCTCGACCCGCAAGGGCGTGGCGCTGGCCGAGGCACGGCTCGGCTATCCGCCCGCGCGCCAGCATTATCTGGCGGGCTTCGTGCTGCGCGCCGACCAGCGCGACCAATGGAGCCTTATCGCCCAGGCCGCCCAGGTGGCGCGGGAGCGGGGCGTCGCCGCGACGTACCTATGGGCGATGCCGCAGGTGATGCGCGACGGCTTTGTGTGTTGGGAGGGGGAAGACGATATGCAGGCTTTCGACGATGTGCTCTTCCCCCTGGCGCTGGGGCGCGAAGCGGAGGTGACTCCGGGCTTCTCCACCGCCATCCTGACCGGCGCGGGCGGGCGAGAGGCGCGCAATGCGGGTTGGGCGGAGGCGCGGACGACCTATGATGTCGGCCCCGGCATCCGCTCGGCAGAGGATATCGCCGCGCTGCTGGGTTTCTTCCGCGCGCGGATGGGCCCGGCGCGGGGGTTCCGCCTGCGCGACCCGTTCGACAGTGTCGGCACGAACGAGGCGCTGGGCACCGGCGACGGCACCACGCGGCGCTTTGCGCTGGTCCGCCATTATGGCGACCAGGCGCGGCGCATCACCCGGCCGGTGGCGGGCAGCGTCTCGGTCAAGATCGCCGGGCAAAGCGTCACCGGCTTCGTCGTGGACCCGGGCGGCTGGCTGCTGCTCGACACCGCGCCCGCCGCCGGAGCGGCGATCACCGCCAGCTTCATCTTCGACGTGCCCGTCCGCTTCGCCGAGGACCGGCTGAGCGCGACGCTGGCCGGGTTCCGGGCGGGCGCGGCCCCGTCGGTGCCGCTGGTCGAGGTGCGCGAGGCATGAGCGCCGACATGCTGACCACCCGCGTCCTGTGCTGGCGGATCGAGCGGCGCGACGGGGTGACGATCGGGCTGACCGGGCATGACCATGATCTGTGGATCGACGGCCTGCGCTACCGCGCCGCGCCGGGTCTGACACCGAGTGCGATCCTGCGCGGCGATGCGCTGGACCCCGACATGATGGAGGCGACGGGCGCGTTGACCAGTGCGGCGATCGCCGAGCGGGACTTGCTCGCCGGTCGCTGGGACGGGGCGAGCGTTGCGGCGATCGCGGTCGATTGGACCGGCGAAGCCGCGCCCGTGCCGCTGGGGCAGGGGGTGATCGGCGCGGTGCAACTGGGCGAAGGGGGCTTCACCGCCGAACTGCGCGGCATGGGCGCGCTGCTCGACCAGCCGGTGGCGGAGGAGACCTCGCCCGACTGCCGCGCGTCACTGGGCGACCGGCGGTGCCGGGTGGCGATGGCGGGGCGGCGGCGCTTCGCGCGCGTCGCGGCCTGGGACGGCGAGGTGGTGCTGACCCTCGACACCGCCGAGCCGGTTGCCAATGCCTATGGCCAGGGGCGGCTGATCTGGTTCAGCGGGGCCAATACCGGGTTGGAGAGCGCGGTCGCCCGGTCGGAGGGGAACCGGCTGTGGCTCTCCGCCACGCCCGCCTTCGCCATTGAGGACACGCCGCTGATCGAACTGGTCGAGGGATGCGACAAGCGGCTGGAGACCTGCCTGTCGCGCTTCGCCAATGTCGTGAATTTCCGGGGCGAGCCGTTCCTGCCCGGCATCGACCTGCTCACCCGCTATCCCGGCGCATGAGGGGCGTGGAGGCGGCGGCGCGGGCGTTGGTCGGCGTGCGGTTCCGGCTGCACGGGCGCGATCCGGTACATGGCCTCGACTGTGTCGGACTGGTCGCGGCGGCGACCGGGCGGGCGGCACCGACCGGCTATGGCTGGCGGAGCGGGGATGCGGGGCAGGTGGCCGCGCTGCTCGATGCGCAGTTCCCGCGGGGAAGGGATGAACCCGGCGCGGTGATGCTGCTGCGGGCCGGGCCTGGGCAACTGCATCTGGCGATCCGGGTGAGCGGCGGGATCGTCCATGCCGATGCGACGCTTCGCCGCGTCGCCTGGCGACCGGGTGCGCCGCCCTGGCCGGTGCTGGGATATTGGAAGGGGGAGGGATAATGGCGACCTTGGTCTTGGGCACGGTGGGCCGTGCGCTGCTGGGGCCGGTGGGCGGCGCGATCGGCGCGCTGATCGGCAACCGGGTGGATCATGCCGTGCTGGGCTCGCCCCGGCGACAAGGGCCGCGCCTGGCCGAGCTGTCGGTGCAGACCTCCATCTACGGCACGCAGATGCCTGCCATCTTCGGCACGATGCGCGTGGCGGGCCCCGTCATCTGGGCGACCGATCTGGTCGAGTCGCGCGGCGTCTCCGGCGGGGGCAAGGGGCGGCCGGGTACGGAAAGCTACAGCTATTCCGCCAATTTCGCGGTCGCTCTGTCGGGACGGACGATCCGGCGCGTCGGGCGCATCTGGGCGGATGGACGGCTGCTGCGCGGGGAAGCGGGCGACTTCAAGGTCGCGACCGGCTTTCGCCTCTACACCGGTACGGAGGACCAGCCGGTCGATCCGCTGATCGCCTCCGTCGAGGGCGCGCGTGCCTCGGCCTTTCGGGGGATCGCCTATGCGGTGTTCGAGGGGCTGGCGCTGGCCGAGTTCGGCAACCGGATTCCCCAACTCACCTTCGAGGTGGAGGCGGATGCGGCGGCCCTGTCCTGCGGTATGATCGCGCAGGCCCTCTCGCCATGGGTGCGGGCGGGCGATGACGGCACGATGGTCGGCGGCTTTGCGGCGAGCGGGGGAAGCGTGCGCGCGGTGCTGGCAATGCTCGCCGATATGAGCGGCGGCCAGTGGGTGGCGGAGGAACGCGGCCTGCGCCTCGCCGTGCCCGACCCCGCCGCCGTCCCCGCCCTGATCCAGGATGAGGGGATGGGCGCCGAGGGACCGGGCCGACGCGGCCAGCGCGAGGTGGCGGCGGAGGCGATCCTCCCGGCGAGCGTCACCGTCGCCCATTATGATCCGGCGCGCGACTATCAGATCGGGATGCAGCGCGCGCGCCGCGCCGGCGGCGTGCGTGACGAGCGGCTGGACCTGGCCGCCGCGCTCGATGCCGCCACGGCGCGGACGCTGGCCGAGGACCGGCTGGCGCGCAAACGGGCCGAGCGGGTGCGGCGGACCGTGACGCTCGGCCCCGATGCGCTGGCGATCGCGCCCGGTGGCCTCGTCACCATCGCGGGCGAGGCAGGGCGCTGGCGTGTGGTCGAGGCGGCGTGGGAGGCCATGGCCGTCCGGCTGACCTGCGTGCCGGTCGGGCATGTCGGGCCGATGCTGGCGGCGTCGCCGGGGCGGATCGCGCGGGCGGCGGACCGGAACATCGGGGCGACGCGGCTGATCGCCTTCGAGGCGCCGCCGCTGACCGACGAGTTGCTGTCCGCCCCGCGCCTGACCGTCATCGCGGCGGGCGGGCCGGGATGGCGGCAGGCGAACCTCGCCTATAGCCTGGACGACGGGGCGAGTTGGACCGCGATCGGCACCACCGCGCTGCCGGGCGTGATCGGCAGCGTGACGGCGGTGACGCCCGGTGGCGGCACCACCGCGCTGATCGACCGGCGCGGCGCGTTCGTGGTGACGGTCGCGGAGGATCTGGCCGATGCCGACGCGGCGGCGATCGAGGCGGGGGCCAATCTCGCCTGGATCGGTGGCGAGCTGATCCAGTTCGCGCGGGCCGAGCCGCTGGGCGACCGACGCTGGCGATTGCGCGAGTTGCGGCGCGGCCTGCGCGGGACCGAGGCGATGATCGGGCAGGCGGTGGCGGGAACCCCCTTCGCGCTGATCGCGGCGGAATCGGTGCGGACCATCGACGTGCCGATCACCGCGCTGGGCGGTCGCGTCCGCTTCCTGGCACATGGCGTGGCGGACGGCACGGAGGGGGTGCAGGCGGTGGCGGAGGTCACCGGTCATTCGGTCCTGCCGCCCGCGCCGGTCGGACTGTGGAGCCGCCGGGGCGCGGACGGCAGCGTCACCCTGGGCTGGACCCGGCGAAGTCGGATGGGGTGGCGGTGGCTCGACCGGGTCGATGCGCCGCTGGGCGAGGAGGCGGAGCGCTATCGCGTCACTCTGGGCGACCGGGAGGCGATCGTCACCGCCCCCGGCTGGACCGGCATGGCGAGCGTGGGGGAGCGGGTGACGGTGCGGCAATTGGGGACCTGGGGCGCATCGCCGCCGCTGGTCGGTTTCGTGGGGGAGAATTGAGATGACGGGAGAAACACCGCGCTGGACGCTGCCGCTGCTGACGGCGGGGCAGGCGCAGAAGGAGATCACCCATAACGAGGCGCTGACCCTGCTCGACATGGTGGTGCAACCCTGTGTCGAGGCGGTGGGCCTCGACACCCCGCCCGACGCGCCCGTGCCGGGGCAGGCCTGGGTGGTCGGCGACCGGCCGGTGGCGGCGTGGAAGGACCGTGCCGCGATGCTGGCAGGATGGACCGAGGGCGGGTGGAGATTTCTTCCGCCGCGCCAAGGGCTTTCGGTTTGGAACAAGGCCGAGCAATGCCGATCCGATTGGGACGGGGCGGCATGGCGGACAGGGCGTGTCGTCGCGCGCGAATTGACCGTGGCCGGTAAAAAAGTTTTGGGCGCGCAACAACCTGCCATCGCTTTGCCTGATGGAGGGCAAGTCATTGATGTAGAAGGCCGTTTTGCCCTGAATGCGGTGATCTCGGCATTGCGGAGTCACGGATTGATCGCCTCGGGCTGACGAAAATCCTGTGATTTTAATGCCACAGTGCCGGGCTTTTGTTTGCTTGCGTGGAAACCAACACGTCGATAGTGGGTTTGCGCTGTCCGTAGTGACAACCAAGAAAGGGGACTATGATGCGGAAGCTTGCCATTGTTCTGGCACTCGCCTCCACCGCTCTGGCTTCGCCTGCCCTCGCCCGCGACAAGTCGT